>Ga0255048_10000878_pt1 | contig 22135 bp, 22 predicted proteins | sample JV7_2_2_MG_FD_183619 | JGI IMG/M metagenome (GOLD analysis project Ga0255048, IMG submission 183619) | Seawater microbial communities from Jervis Inlet, British Columbia, Canada - JV7_2_2 | ecosystem: Environmental > Aquatic > Marine > Inlet | place: Canada: British Columbia | collected 2016-10-06
TGCCTATGAGCCCGGGCGCGTGCTTTGGTTAATGCTTCTCCTGGCTGCAGGGGCCACGTTGTCGGCCAGGCATCTGAACGTTCTCTCCCGCGGCGAACTCCAGGCCGCGATCGTCGGCATGCCGGTCATCGGCTTTCGCTACATCGTGTTTGCCGCAGCCTCGCTCGCAACCGCGTTGTCGGTTACGACGGTAGGCGTAATCGGCTTTATCGGTCTGGTCGTACCGCACCTCGTCCGTATTGTGGCAGGCAGTGATCACCGCATCGTCGTTCCGGCATCGGCATTGGCGGGGGGCAGCCTACTCGTCATTGCGGACACCCTGGCGCGAACGATCATGGCGCCACGGCAACTACCGGTTGGCGCATTGACCGCGGCGATCGGCGTGCCGTTGTTCCTGATTCTGATGAGTCGCAGCCAGACTCGCGAGCGCTAGTCGCGTGAAGGACTGCAATCAGTGTGGAAAATGCTGTATTCATTATAGTAACGGTGGCCTGTCGGCGACAAGTCGCGAAATCGACTGGTGGGAAACTCATCGACCGGACATTTTCGAGTATGTTCGCGATGGCGAAATCTGGGTAAGCCCACTTACCGGCGAACCCCTGACACGATGCCCGTGGCTGGAAAAGGTACCCGACCACGAAAAGTACATTTGCGGCATCTATCACGACCGTCCGGACGACTGTAAGCATTACCCGGTCGATATCGACCAGATGATTCGCGACGCGTGTGAAATGCTCGAGCCGCGCGACCTGGTTAGTCCGAAGAAAGCGCAGCAAGCGCTCGACCTTCTTATGTCGGACAGCCGCCCGCCTCTATCCAGGTAAACGCAGAAAACCTAGTCGTACCTCGCCCGTTCGGCCAGTTTGATCGCGTCTTCGGCATGCCAGGCCACAATACTGACATTCTCCCGGGCCACGGACTGGTCGCCCACGACCTCGGTAAACCCGGAATCTGCGAGCAACCACTCCACAAACTTTGTCGCGCCGTCCGGGTTACGTGCGTGTCGCGCGATGCCAACCGTTTCAACATCGGCGTACCAGGTTGCGGGCACAATTTCCTCAAGATCTGCATTCGCGATAGCGAGCGCTGTGTTTGAGACGATGCCAATGCCGCAGGCGCCGCTCTGAATTGCTCTGATCAGCTGTTCTTCGTCGTCAAACGGCGGCGCCGCAAGGTTATTGATCCAGCCTCGAACGACAAGCTCTGCCGGTCGATCGCCGAGCTCGCTAACCATCGTCGCAATGACCGTGCGATTGACTGATATCACGGACGAAGACAGGCAGAGCATCCCCGAGAATTGCGGCTTCGCGAGCGCGCCAACATCAGGCACGTCATCGGTATGCACGCCGGCAAGATTGTGCACGATGACGGCAGAGTGGACTTTTGTTCCGAACCACAAATCATCAAGGTCCCGGGACCACGCCGGCACCCGCTCGCGAGCTGGCTCCGAGAACAGCGGTCGCAGCGCGCTTTCGTCAGCGGCTCGCCATGCATCGACGACGGATCGGGTCGCCAAAACGTCGGCCGGCGGCGATACTTTGTTTTTGATCAGGTCATCAACAATCCTGGCCGCTGCGCCCCGACGAACGATGACCAGCACACCGGTTTTCTCGGTGTACCGTTCAGACGCATTGACGAGCGCTGCGTCATCCTCAAAGGCTGCGTATACAACGACGGGCTCTTTTCTGACCTCGGGTGTCTGCGATTCGGGTGGTTGCCCGCAACTGGCGCAACACACCGCGAACAAAACCAGGTTCAGGATTCGAAGCATGATCAACCCTCGTCCATGGCAACCCGATCCCGACCGTCTGACTTCGCGCGATACAGGGCTACATCGGCGCGAGCAATAAGAGATTCACCGATCGTCTTGAGGTCATCGGCGTCGGCGTCGGGCGCAACGCCCGCAATACCGATCGACGCCGTAATCGCCTGCTGCTCGCCGCCCGGAAGTACGTAAGGCGCAGAAGCCACAGCCCTTCGAATGCGTTCCGCGAGCTTTACGCCGGAGGAAACCTCGGTGTCAGGAAGCAACACAATAAACTCTTCGCCACCGTACCGAGCCGCAACATCACTGGCACGAATCTGTGTGTCGATGCGATTTGCCAATTCCTGCAACACAGCATCACCTGCCGCATGACCGAAAGAATCGTTGATCTTCTTGAAATGATCCACGTCGAGCATCAGGCATACAACGTGATGGCGATCGCGTCGCGCTCTCGCAAGTTCCTCATGCAAACGCACCTGCAGGTAGCGGCGGTTATGCCAACCCGTGAGCACATCGGTGAACCCGCTGCGCAGCAGGCGCGCGCGATTCACTGTGTTGTCAATACAGTAGGATGCGATCACACCGAGATGAGCGAGGAAATCCGTCGCGTGGGCACGCGTGTATCGTTTTGCATCGCGGCTGCCGAGATTGATGCTGCCGATCAGCTCCCTTCGATGCATCAACGGGATCATTGCGACGCTGGCGAGGTCTCTGGACTGCGGAAAAATGAGTTGATGATCACAGGCCGCGAATGCGCCGAGCCAGGGCTGGCGCAGCGCAACATACTGTGGTGCAAGGCCAGTAAGGGATTCCACCATCAACAAGCCATCGAAGCTCTCGGCAGGTGTTCCCGCTGCCAGCAACAAATGGCGCACATCGTGGTCGGGGTCGCAGAGGACTACCGAGACGTGGTCGAGGCTGTGGCTCGAACGCAGCCCGCCAGTCAGCTCGTGAATCAGGGTTTGCAGGTCATCGGCATGCAACAACCTGAGTTCCCGCTGCTGCGTGCGATGCATCTTGGCATCATTGCGGGCAACCTCGGCTTTCAATGCTTCGAGTTCCCCCTCGGCCGCCGCCAGGCGGGTGTTGAGATCATCTGCGGTTTCCATGCTCGCATCCCTCCGATTGTCGTTACGGTCAGCCGCGCAAAGCCATGTATTGGCGGCCTTTCTCCATGAGTTCGACAAAACCCTCTTTGTCACCATTTGCGACGCTTGTGCGAATCCGGTTCGCTGCGTCGCACAGGGCATCAAGTGGTCCAAGTCCGAACTTGTTCAGGTTCTGAATCTCAAAATACAGGTACGGGTTGTCCTGCGCGACCGCTGCCGACACGAGCAACTGTGAATCGAACGTTGTCGAAGACAGTTTCGCGAGTTTTGGCGCCGCCTCACCGCTCTCGGCCAGCGCTGTGAAGAACGCGATGTTCAGGGCGTGCGATAAACCGAGCACGTACGCGATCAGGCGATCGTGATCATCGAGTCCCATATCAAGCTGCTCGACCATGGTTGAGCTGAACAAGTCCTTCGCCGCCTGCGTTGCCTCGGGCACGCCGGCATCGCAAAAGATAAGGTGGTGACCTGAAAGTAGCCGGATTTCCGGGCCGAACATCGGATGCAGTGACGTAACGCGGCAACCGGCGCTCCGCATCTCTGTCAGCCCGTCAATTAGCGGTGTCTTGAGTGAGCCGATGTCGAACACGAGACCCGTCGGCTTGAGTACTGCCAGCTGTGCGAGGATTCGGCCGGAAACAGCGAGCGGCGCAGCGACAACAATGACCTCGTAATCGACGCCGGCGTCGGTCCAGCTGTTGAACCGTCCCGGTCCGTCATCGACGCTGCTATCGGCGATCGTTGTATCGAAACCCTGCGATGCGAAGAAGTCGACAAACCAGCCGCCCATCTTGCCGGCACCACCGATGACAAGTACGCGCTGACCGTCCCCTTTACCCTCGGCAATGACCCGTTCGCGCTCCTGGCTTGCCAGGGAGGAGCGAATCAGCTTTCGCAGCACATCTTCGGCCAGGTCCGGATCGATGCCGAGTTCCTCCGCCTGGACGCGGCCCATGTCGAGAACGTCTTTTTCGCGGGCATAATCGCGCGTACCAGCGCCAGTGGACTGCTTATTGCGGCCAATGTCGCTGACGAGGCGCTGACGCTCGGCGATCAGGTCGACGATTTGCCGGTCGACGGCGGTCAGTTCTTTGCGCAGGTCGTCAAGACTCATATTTATCGATTGGGCTGAGGGCTGGTGAAGAACTCCGTTTTACAGGAGACACGCGAGGCTCGGCAAGCGACATCGCGTTGTCGGAGGGCCGGCAATCATGAGAATATCGCCCTCCGGAACGCAAATACAGTGGAGCGAGATAACAATGAAGACACGCGCTGCAGTCGCCTGGGAAGCGGGCAAGCCACTCGAGATCGAGATGATTGACCTGGACGGGCCGAAGGCCGGCGAAGTGCTGCTTCGAAACGTCGCGACAGGAGTGTGTCACACGGACGCATTTACCCTGTCCGGCGAAGATCCTGAAGGGATATTTCCGGCCGTCCTGGGCCATGAAGGTGGCGCTATTGTCGAAGAAATCGGCGAAGGCGTGACGTCTGTAAAGGTCGGCGACCATGTTATTCCGCTGTACACGCCTGAATGCGGTGAGTGCAACTTCTGTACGTCCGGCAAAACCAATTTGTGCCAGAAAATCCGCGTCACTCAGGGCCAGGGCCTGATGCCCGACGGGACATCGCGATTCTCGGCCAACGGCAAGTCCATCTACCATTACATGGGTACCTCGACCTTCAGCGAGTACACGGTACTACCTGAAATATCAGTCGCGAAAATCCGCGAGGAAGCGCCTCTCGAGAAAGTTTGCTTGCTCGGTTGTGGCATTACGACGGGCATCGGTGCAGTCCTGAACACGGCCAAGGTCGAGCCCGGCGCTTCGGTGGCAGTATTCGGTCTTGGTGGTGTCGGTCTGAGCGCCATCCAGGGCGCGGTCATGGCAAAGGCCGGCCGCATCATCGCCGTCGACATCAATGTTGACAAATTTGAATTGGCGAAACAATTCGGTGCAACCGACACGCTCAACCCGAAAGACCACTCAGCCCCTGTCCAGGACGTCATTGTCGACATGACCGATGGCGGCGTGGATTACTCGTTCGAGTGCGTAGGCAATGTCACGCTGATGCGTGCAGCACTCGAGTGTTGCCACAAGGGATGGGGTGAGTCGGTCATTGTTGGCGTCGCCGGCGCCGGCCAGGAAATATCAACAAGGCCGTTCCAGCTCGTGACGGGTCGCGTATGGCGCGGTACGGCTTTCGGCGGTTGCAAGGGCCGCTCGCAACTGCCCGGCATGGTTGACCAGTACATGGATGGCGACATCAAGATCGACGAGTTCATTACCTACACGATGCCACTCGAAGACATCAACAAGGCATTCGACCTGATGCACGAAGGCAAGAGCATTCGGTCGGTTATCCACTATTAGGCATCATCTCTATGGCGACAGGTCCCGCCAGTGACTAAGGTCGCCGTCGCAACGACGTCGCAGCTCGCTGCCGATGGCGCCAATGAAGTTGCCGAACTCGGCGGCAATGCGGTTGACTGTGCGCTCGCGGCGGCTCTGTTCACCATGAACACTGAACCGGGCGTCTGTGCGTTGGCGGGCAGCACTTTCATCACGGTGTGGCAACCGGACGGTGATCCGGTCACGATCGACGGCAATGTCGCAGTTCCCGGCATGGAACTGCCAGCCGGGGATCGCAGCCATGCCGTCAGTAATGTAACGCTCAAGTATGGCGGTGGCATCACAACGCTGGCCGGTCCGGGCTCCGTGGCCGTACCGGGCTCGCTGGCCGCGATCGAGCAGGCATGGCAACGGTTCGGCAATGCGCGCTGGGCCGATCTCTTTTTGCCAGCCATTGCCGCGACACGTGACGGCTTTCCATTGTCGTTGGCCTGCCATTACTACCTCGGCTATGCCGGCAAGGAAATTTTTGATCGCAGTGACGACGGCTTTGCCGCCCTGCACGCCGACGATGGAAAATTGCACCCAGTCGGCCATCCGATCGTCGTGCCACACCTGGCCGATACCTTGTCGGCCATCGCCGAAGAAGGCGCGCGCGTTTTCTACGATGGTGAACTTGCAAAGAGAATATCCGGGCACGTTCGAGATGGAGGTGGTGCTCTGACGTTGCAGGACCTGCGCAACTTCGAGGCCATCGAACGCCCATCATTGACCGTGGATATCAATGACTGGACGATCGCCAGCAATCCCCCGCCCGCGGTCGGCGGTGCAACGCTTGCTGCGATGCTGCTCGCCTGCTCGGACCTGAACCAGGAGAACTGGACCACCGACGCACTGGCCCGGCTAATAGAAGTACAGCGGGCAACGCTCGATTTTCGCACACGACGCCTCGACCTCGCCGATGACGTTGGCCAGGAAGCAGCGCGCCTGCTCCAGTCCGCAGCCGGCGGACAGCTGTTGAGCAAATGGGCGTCGGCATCGACAGTGCACACATCGGCGGTTGATGAAAACGGCGTAGCTTGTGCGGTGACAGCTTCGTCAGGATATGGATCCGGTGAAATGCCGCCAGGCACCGGCTTGTGGCTCAACAATTGTCTTGGCGAACTCGAACTCAATCGCCGCGGCCTCGATGCCGGGCCGCCGGGAATCCGCTTGCCGTCAAACATGGCGCCGACCATTGCTCGCCGCAGCGGGCGGGTTCTGGCAGCCGGGTCTCCCGGAGCGGATCGCATCACAACAGCCCTGCATCAGTTCCTGGTCAATATCCTGCAGATGGGCATGTCGCTCGAGGACGCGATCGCCCACCCGAGGCTTCATGTCGATACGAGTGGCGAGAGTGAAAGACTGATGGTGGAACCCGGACTCGACCTCCCGGATGTCGATATGCCCGTCAATGTTATGCCGGACCTGAATATGTACTTCGGCGGAATAGGTGCGACACTTGTCGACCGGGAAAAGGGCTTCGAGGTCGCTTCAGATCCCCGGCGCGACGGCGGTACGCGGATATGCGGCGCGTGACGCCTTGACGAGATTTGTGGAGGAAAGTGTGACCGACCCTTGCTCAGCGACGAAACTGCCTGCCCAATTGCCATCCGACCCGATGCGTTGGGCGAAAGCCTGGCTCGATGAGGCGGTGACAAAGCAGGTGCAGCGAAACCCGAACTCGATGACAGCCATTACGGTTGATGACGACGGGCAGCCCGCCGGACGCGTTGTTCTGTGCAAGGACTTTGTTGCCGAGCCAGGTTATCTCGTTTTTTACACCAACTACAAGTCCGACAAAGTCCGCCACCTCGAAAGCAACAACCACATCGCGATGCTATTTCACTGGGATGTGTTCGGACGGCAGGTCCGCATGGAGGGTGAAGCGGTGCGTTCGCCTGCTGAAGAAAGTGATGCCTACTTTGCGTCTCGAGACTGGGTAAGTCAGATCGGCGCCTGGGGCTCTGACCAAAGTTCGCCGCTGGAGTCTCGCGCCGCGCTGGTCTCACAAGTAGGCAGACGGGCGATGAAGCTCGGCGTCCAGGCGGCGAAGAACCTCAAGTCCATCGCTGTCGAGGACCGGCCCGCTATCGCGCGACCGCCGCACTGGGGCGGTATTCGCGTCTGGCCAAGACGCATCGAGCTCTGGATAGAGGGTAGCGACCGGATGCATGACCGGGCACGGTGGGAGCGATCCCTGTCTCGTCGTGAAGATGACCTGTTCGACGTCGGGGGCTGGTCCGGCATCCGGCTGCAACCCTGACCCGCGGTTTGTTCAGGGCCTGCCAGGTATTTTTCTTGCTGCTCTCTGCAGTCACTGCAGAGGCGCAGGTCTCGTTGACGCGCGGTACCAACTTTTCGCTGGATGTTGCAGCTGACGGCCGTATCGTGTTCGACCTGCTCGGCGACATTTGGGTCATACCCAATGGGGGCGGCGTTGCCTTGGCTATTTCCGGTGGACCCGCCGGCGCCAGACGGCCGCGCTGGTCACCGGCAGCTGACGCCATAGTTTTTCAGGCGCGAGACGCCGGACAGGAACAGCTCTGGCTGTATGACACCGAGGAAGCGTCGGCGCGTAAGCTCACGACAGGTCATTTCTTTGACCATCATCCCTCCTGGCATCCCGACGGTGACCGCATCGTCTATTCAAGCGATCGTCTCGAGACGGGAATTGATCTGTGGGAACTCGACCTGGCAACGGGCCTGACCTGGCGTATCAGTGACCTGCCGGGTGACGAATCCGAACCGGTATGGTCCGCGGACGGAGACGACCTTCTCTATATACATCGCCTGGACGACAAATGGTCGTTGATGCTCAGACGCCACGCCCAGCCTGACCGGATGCTCCTGTCTTCGACATCCCGGCTGTCCAGCCCCGCCTGGCGACCTGACGGAAGCCTGATTACCTTCTTGCGCCACGGCGACGATGCACTGGCCACTGAAATGCTCATCCTGTCCGAACCGCTGCTCATCCGGGCGTTGATTGAGGATGAGGATTTCTTTGTGGCGCCAGTTGCATGGCGGGATCGGCAGACGATGCTGTATGCGGCCAATGGCCTGATTCGCAAACGCGATTTCAATTCCTGGACGTCGAGAAACGTACCGTTTCGCGTCACAGTTTATCCCGATGAAACGCCACAACCCGGGCCGCCACGAGCCCGCGACCTGCCTCGGGAAAATGAACCCGACGGACGACTTGTTTTACGTGCAGCACGTTTGTTCGATGGCGTTGGTGTTGGCTATCGCGAAGACGTGGATGTCGTCATGGAAGGTGGTCGCATCGTTGCCGTTGAACCGCGCCGCGAATGGCCCGATGCGATTCTGGTCGACATGGGTGATCTTACGGTTTTGCCCGGTTTCATCGATGGCCAATCGAATCTACCGGCTGACGTCGATGTATCGCTCGGGCCGAAGCTGCTGACGTGCGGCCTGACAACCATTGTTGCCGACGCGGCAACCGCTGACGCACTCAACACTGCATGGTCCGGCAAGGACGTGCCTGGCCCACTCGTTCTTGGTCGAGACTGGCAACTGGACCTCGCGACCATATCGACCATGAACCTGAGCACGAACGCATTGCCAGTGTCACCACTTGGCATTCGTTATGAGGACGCCCGTCTCACAGACGTTGCGGAGCCTGTAGCCGTCCTGTCCGGCCTGGCTGATGCGACGACACCTGATCTGGAGCCGCTGTTTCGCTCGCGCCAGGCAATGTTGCTGAACGCTCATGCCAACGCGATGCGCCGCTTTAGCGAAGTACCGATGCTGGCCGCACAATCGTCATCGATTGTGCTTGGCAGCAAATCCAACGGACTGCCAGCCGGGGTCGCATTGCACGCCGAATTTCGCGCCCTGGCCGGTGCCGGACTCGATGAGGGGCACGTGTTGCGGACTGCCGGCATCAATGCCGCCAGGGCACTGGGACTTGGATTACAGGCAGGGCGCATCGCGCCCGGCGCAAGTGCCGATCTCGTCATAGTTGACGGTGACCCGCTCAATGACATCAACGACACACTGAATGTGGTTGGTGTGGTCCGAAATGGACGGTTTTTCAGCACGATTGGACTCATCGAACGTAGCCAGAAGACCGAATCCCTCGAATCCGTCGAATAATTTGACAATTTACCGGCTCAGTTGGGACGGTTCGCACACAAATGACCGTTGGTCGCTTCCGGACCTTTAGTAAATTCTTTATTTTCTTAGGCTTACGCGTGCTTGTTTTAGAATCAGTTGATGTGCAGCGTAGCAATTGCGTCGGTTTCCTTTACAAAACGCGTGCAATCGTTTTCCTGAGCAACCTGTACCAACCGCTAAATACTTGATATCGGACCATCTGCGACATGTTGGCACAGGTCTTGCTTTTAATACCCTGCCCAAGCGAAGTGTAACTGCACTTGGTATCACTCAACGGCTACTTAACAGGATTTAGACGCCAGAAGAATAATAACTACAAAAACAATACGATCCAGATCCAAAATAATAATATCTCTGTATCCGGATACCGAATCTGCAGTTACCTCTTTTGATAATAAAAAGAGCAATTAGCCCCGCCGCTCACGCCGCGGGGCTTTTTATTGGGCGGCACTTTGGCGGGTACGGTGAGTCGGATACCGGTATTATCCAAATCACAAGAGGCACCGGAGTTGATCATGAAAACAGTACTCGCGCTTTCTACTTTCGCTTTATTCATTGCCGGCTGCGGTCAGCAGAGCGGTGATCCGGGACCTGTGGCCAGCGATTCTGCAGAGCCGGATGTGTCCATTTACGCCGCCGCTATCGACAGTGCGACGCGGCCTGAAGAAGACCGCGCCAGCGATGCCGGTCGTCAACCCGCAGCCGTGCTCGAGTTCTTCGGTGTCCAGCCGGGTAATGTCGTCCTCGAGATGTGGGCAGGCGGCGGCTACTACACTGACCTGCTCGCACACGTCGTTGGCGAAAACGGCAAGGTTGTCGCACACGCGAATACGCCACTCTTGAACTTCGCAGGCGAAGCACACACGAAACGGCATGCGGACAGCCGCCTGCCGAACACCGCAATCCTGGTGGCTGAAAATAATGAGTTGGCGCTCGAAGCCGATAGCTTCGATGTGGCTACGATCATTCTCAACTACCACGACCTTTACTGGTCATCAGAGGAGTACGGTTGGGATCAAATCGACATTCCGGCATTCCATGCCGAACTGTTCAAGGGCATCAGGCCGGGTGGCATTCTTGGCATCGTGGATCATCAGGCTGCCAGCGGCTCACCGGGGGAGACCGGTACCACGTTGCACCGCATTGATTCGGCGATCGTGATCGCCGAACTTACCGCAGCCGGTTTTGTTCTGGACGGCGAAAGCGATGCACTGCGCAATGCCGAAGACGATCACAGCAAGGGTGTTTTCGACCCTGAGATTCGCGGCAAGACCGATCGTTACGTGTTGCGCTTCAGGAAGCCGGAGTAAGAAAGCCCAGACAATGTTCAAAGCGATCCGTATTGCGGTCCTGCTGTTCATTCTGTTCTTCGTGGCGGTCAGTGCCTGGCTGACACAGTCACGGAGCACAGACTGGAATAACAGCCTGTGGCTCAAGGTCTACCCGATCAATGCGGATGGCAGCGATATCGTCGCAAGGTACATCGCGGGTCTGGAAGTCGACGATTTTGTGGACATCGAGGCTTTTATCACGCGGGAAACTGCGCGTTACGGGAAAACGCTCGATCGGCCGTTACGGATGGAGCTGGGCCGAGAGGTTCGGGAACAGCCGCCCACCATCGACCCGGACTCCGGAGTCCTCGGCGTCATGACGTGGTCACTCAAGTTGCGCTGGTGGGCATCGAGTACGGCCGGCGATCAGGACAAAATCGACCCGGATATTCGCATCTTCATTCGCTATCACAGCCCCGATGACGGGTTCAGGCTCGAGAATTCAGTTGGGTTGCAAAAAGGCATGGTTGGCATCGTTAACGCACGCGCGAGTCGTCAGCATGCGAGCGGCAATAACGTGGTCATCGCGCATGAATTCATGCACACGCTGGGGGCCACCGATAAATACGAACTGGGCACCGGACAGCCGCTTGCCCCTGACGGACTCGCGGAACCCGATCGCGAGCCGCTGTATCCGCAACGATGGGCCGAAATAATGGGCGGTCGAATCGCGCTCGCGGCCGATGATGCGGTCATTCCCAAGAGCTTGCGGTACACAGTCATCGGCCCACAAACCGCCAGCGAAATTCGCCTCGCCGAGTAACATGCCAGACGCGCCCGAATCGATACTGAGCTGTGATGCGCTGCGTGTGAGTGTGCCCGGCCGTTACCTGGTCGACGCGCTGCAGCTGGAACTCAGGCGCGGCGAACTCGTCGCCGTGCTGGGGCAAAACGGCAGTGGCAAGACGCTGACCCTGATGACACTTGCGGGACTGCGCTTACCCGATACCGGCCAGGTACGGTTGATGGGCTCGGACCTGTTCACCACGCCACGACAACTGACGGCTCAGCGCCTGGCATTGCTGCCGCAGGATGTCGACGATATCTTTCCGGCGACCGTCATGGACACGGCCCTGATTGGGCGTCACCCACATATCGGCCGCTTTCGCTGGGAGTCGGCTGCGGATTATCGGGCGGCAAAAGACGCGCTCCAGACCGTGGGTCTCGCGGCATTAGCGGAGCGAGACATTCTGACATTGTCCGGTGGCGAGCGTCGCCGGCTCGGTATTGCGCAGATACTGACGCAGGCACCTGACGTTTACCTGCTCGATGAGCCAACCAACCACCTGGATCCACAACACCAGCTCGATGCGTTGCGGGTGTTTCGCGGCGCCGCCGACTCGGGCGCAGCCGTAATTGCGAGCCTTCACGACGTTAACCTGGCTGTTCGATACGCGGATCGTTGCCTGTTGTTGTTCGGTGACGGGCGATGGGAACTCGGCCGTAGTGCGGATATTCTGACCGAGGAAAGACTCAGCGAATTGTTCGCCACCCGGATGGAGGCAGTGGACTGGCGCTCGAAGAAACTTTTCGTCGCGTCCTCAGACCACCCACCCCTGTAATCGGCCGAGGTAGTCCTCGTGCAATGCCGTGTTGGCCGCGAGCACGGATCGAATCTCGAGGCCGATCTGCCCGCCATTCAGGTCGGTAAAGACACCGCCGGCTTCTTCGACAATGATCGACAACGCAGCGATATCGAGGATATTCACGTCCGATTCGATGACCGCCTCGATCTTGCCCGCCGCCAGCAGATGATAGTGATAGAAGTCGCCATAGCCACGTATGCGATCGGCTCGCGCAACGATATCGCCCAGCTTGCTCCACCCTTCGCTCAACGCCAGTGACTTCAGGTTACCCGTCGACACCGCCGCGCGGTCCGGGTCGTCGATAGTGCTCACAGCGATGCGTTCGCCATTGAGCCAGGCGCCCTGTCCTTTCTCAGCCCAGGCCAGCTCATCCATTATCGTGCCACTCGACACCCCGAGAATGATTGCCCCCTGGTGCATCAGCGCAATCTGGGTGGAAAAGAACGGGTACTGGCGCACAAATCCCTTGGTACCGTCGATAGGGTCGACCAGCCACAGGTAGTCGGCATCCTCACGCGTGCGGCCGGTTTCCTCGCCATAAAATCCGTGTTCAGGGAATTGCTCGAGAATGATCTCGCGAATCTTCTGCTCGCACTCCACGTCGGCCTGCGTGACGGGCGTCATGTCGGCCTTGGTCGTGACCGTGAAGTTCCCGGCATAGTAGCTACGACTGATGTCCGCTGCGGCACGTGCCGCCTGCAGTGCCGTTCGCAATTCCAGCGATGCGTTGTTGTTGTCGTACGTTTCCATATTGTGTGCTGCGCGAGTCTTGTGGATGTCGGCGAAAAATAGCCGCTCAGCAGCGAATAAACAAGCAAATGTCCCTTGCTTGACAGCGACCAGTCGCGCCCCTATCGTACATTGCTCACATGGTGAACCCGGTTTGGCAAAAACCGGGTGAACGGGAAGTCGGTACAGCCTGTCTTCAGGCCCAGTCCGACGCTGCCCCCGCAACGGTGATCGAGTTAAACCGTAGCCCCCGGATCGAGATATTCGACCCGGAGCCACTGCGAAACCAGCAATCGGTTTCGCGGGAAGGCGCTACGGAAAGGATGTCTATCCGCTCGTCAGCCCGGAGACCGGCCAGGTGAACCCATGAACCATTGCGCGTGCGGGCGGCACGCAAGGAGAAAACTAATGAGAAACCACCTGTCGGTATTCGCCATCGTCCTGGCGTACGTGCTCACACCTGTCGATTCCGTTGCCGCTGACCAGGCGCCGGGCGAAACGATCATCGTCACAGCAACTCGTACGGAAATCCCATTGAGCGATGCGATCGTGCCGGTCACGGTAATTACGCGAGAAGACATCGAGCTGTCTCTTGCCACGGACCTGGCAGAGATACTGCGCTTCCAGGCTGGTATAGATATCGGCCGAACCGGTGGCCCGGGACAGGCAACGTCGGTGTTCATGCGCGGCACGGAAAGCAATCACACGCTCGTTCTGATGGATGGCGTCCGTATGAACCCGGGCACACTTGGCGGCGCCGCTGTGCAGCACATTGCGCCCGAAATCATCGAGCGCATAGAGATCGTCAAAGGGGCGCGCTCGGCGTTATTCGGTACCGACGCGATCGGTGGCGTTATCAATATCATTACGCGACGAGCTGACGCCGCGTTCCTGGAAACAGCTGTTGGCGCAGGTAGCTTCGACTCGCGATCCGGTTTCATTTCCGCTGGCAACCGGGGAGACAACGGCGACTTCGGCGTCGCCTTGAACTGGCAGGACACTGCGGGCTTCGCGCCGCGCACCGATTCAGACATCGAGCGCGGCTATGACAATCTCTCCGCCAATCTTTACGGCGCGCGCCGTTTTGGCGATAGCGAGATCAGCCTGCGTCACTGGCAAACACAGGGAAACGTCGAGTACCTCGACTTTTTTCTGGCTGCTGTCGACCAGGACTTCAAAAACTCCACGACGGCAGTCGGACTCGACACCCGAATTGGCAATCGCGGTACCAGCAAATTCATCGCCTCGTTTATGCAGGATGACATCTCTCAAAATCAGAGCGACGACTTCGTAAAATCGGATCGCTTAAGCCTCGACTGGCAATACAGCCATGCATTCGCGCGCCACACTCTGACCGGAGGCCTGTTCGCAGCCGACGAGAATGCGTCGACGCTGTCATTTGGGTCGGGTTTTGACGAGGACACCGCGGTGCGTGCGGCATTCATCCAGGACCAGTGGTCTCACCAACGGCACAGGACGTTCGTCGCACTGCGCCTTACAGACCATGAGACATTCGGCAATCAGACAACGTGGAATGCCGAATATGCGTACGAACTGAATGACAACTGGACGATCAATGCGGGCCTCGGACATGCGTTCCGTGCGCCCGACGCGACGGACCGCTTCGGTTTCGGCGGCAATCCGGAACTCGACCCGGAGCTGGCTGATGAGGCTCAACTCGGACTGCGATATGCACCAGGCTCGGGGCACAGCATCAACATCGAGTTTTATCGAAACGACATTGAAGATCTTATCGAGTTCGATCTGCAGACATTCGAACTGCGAAACATTGCCCAGGCTGAGATCCGTGGCACACAGATTGGGTACGAATATCGCGGTGATCGATTCGTCGTCCACGCCGAGCTCGTAAAACAGAGCGCCGACGATGCAGTGACAGGCAATCGCTTGCTGCGACGCGCCGAAGAGACGGCATCACTGTCGTACACGCAGGACATCGGTGCGCATCGTATTGGACTCGCGCTCATCGCTAGCGGCGACCGCGAGGACTTCGGTGGTGTGAAGCTGAGTGGCTATGTGCTGGCCGATTTGACGGCACAGTTCAATCTCGGTCGGGCCTGGGCTCTTCATGCGAGAATTGAGAACCTGCTCGACACGGATTATCAGACTGCCGACAATTTTCGCATGCAGGAGCGCGGTGGATTCGTAGAGCTCAAGTACCGCTGGAACTAGACGGGACCTTCCGATGGGTAAACGACTCAGCAAGATCTACACGAAAACCGGCGATAATGGCACCACCGGCCTTGGCGACGGGTCGCGCGTACGCAAGGACAGTCTGCGCGTAGACGCGTTCGGAACCGTCGATGAAGCGAACAGCGCCATTGGCGTCGTGTTGGCCGAGGGCAGTGTTCCGCCAGACGTTCACAACATCCTGGTCAAGGTTCAGCATGACCTGTTCGAGCTCGGTGGCGAACTCTGTATTCCGGGCCACGGCGCAGTAGGCGATGAGTTCATCGAGCGCCTCGAGCGCGAACTCGATGCGCTGAACGAGAATCTGCCCGCGCTGAAAGAATTTATCCTGCCAGGTGGTGGTCGAGCTGCTGCCGCCTGTCACCTTGCGCGCACCATCGTTCGCCGTGCCGAACGCACGACGATTACGCTCGCAGATAACGAACCGGTGCGCCCCGAAACCATCAAGTACCTGAATAGACTTTCAGATCTACTATTCGTTATCGCAAGAGTACTGGCCAGGGTCGAATCGGGTGAAGAAGTCCTGTGGAACAGGGAGCGATAGCGCACCGGTCCGCGACCAGCATATTTGTTGCCTCCATGGCTCGCTGCGCTGCGCTTTACTTACGGCAACAAACATCCTGCCCACGAACCGTCACAGGCATTTTCGCATCAATACTGCGTCGCCCGGACACAGGCTCGAGAATTCCCGGGTGGCGCGAATGACGTCTGGTGCGCGGTCTCTTTCCATGATCTCGTAACCGAGCTTCAGGAAGTACGCTTCCACGTCAATTGTCAGCAACCATAGTTCTGCGACGCCCCTGGCCAGCGCTTCTGCCTCAAGAGCGGCAACCAGTTGTCTCCCGATCCCGCCACGCCTGACGACCGGGTCGATGACAAGTGAGCGCAACAAGCCGACCTCGTCGAATTGCTCAAGACCAATCATTCCCGCCGGACCTGCGTCGACTACAGCAACCAGGAAGTCGTTCATGTGGTCGGGCGTGAGGTCCGCAACGGGTAATCCCGCATCCACCAGCCAGGCCTGGACAATGGCGAGGTCAGCCGCGACACCAGGACGAATAATCACCGCCCTGCCTCGCCACGTCGGCGCCGCGCTTCGACGAGTGCCTCGCAAACAGCCTCCCCAGCCTGCAATAGCCGCGGTGTAGCTCGACCGATCGCATCGGCGGGCATCAGGAACCGGTTGCCGGTCACGTTGGCGGCCATGTGCGGCCACCTTTGCCACTCAACAAATGCGTTCTCACCGGCATCGGTACTCGCGAGCAGAACTTCGGGGTCTCGCTCGACGACCGACTCTACATCGATCGTCGGTGCCAGTTCATCCAGATCGGCGAACACATTGCCGCCGCCGCACAGAGCAATCAGCTCGCTCACGTAGTGGTCACCATTCACCGTAAATAACGGCCGTTGCGATACCTGGTAGAACACCCGAATGTCGGTGAGCTGATCTGTCTTTGCGGCGATAGATTCAATTCCGCGCTCATAGGCGCCGGCGGCCGCTTCCGCATCGTCGACATGTCCCGTCAATAACCCAATGCGGCGGATCGCCGACGCGACATCTGCAAGGGTGCTCGTGCGAATGACCTCCACGTTGAAGCCCACGCGGCGCAGTTCATCGACGACATGCGCGGGTGTTCCGCTCTGCCAGACAAGCAGGAGATCGGGCTTCAGGATCGCGAGCTGTTCCTGGTCGATCATGAATGCATCGCCGACGATCGGTAATTCGAGCGCGGCAGGTGGGTAGTCCGAATAGGCACTGACACCGATGAGCGAGCTGCCAGCGCCAGCCGCAAATACCAGTTCCGTCAAATTCGGAGCAAGGGTTACGACGCGTTGATAGGTCCCGCTCTTGTGCTCAGGAAGTGGCGCGTCTGAACAGGCGCCGAGGGCATACAACGTGAGCAGGATCAGTGCCGCCCGGCACGCCCTCACCGCGTCCAGCCGTACAACGTCATTGCGGCGATGACAACGGCCGAAATCAGAAGCAGGCGAAAGACAAGACGGTTGGCCGCGGTAGCCCCGCGCACGCCTCGGGTTACCAGGTCCTCATCGGAGTCATCGCCCAGCGCCAACGCACCGACACCAACGCGCGCGAGCAGATGTTCGTTGTATTCCGATGCCGAGTCTGTTTCTTGTTCCGTTGGCGCACGCCATGCACCGAGCGCCGTGTCGAAATTGCCAGCCGCCGCATAACCAATCGCCGTGAGCCGTGCCGGGATCCAGGCAAGCCAGCCGTGCAGGGCAATCGCTGCGTCGCGCAGGCGTTCAGGCGTTCCACTCGAATCTTCATCACGTGCTGCAACAAACACCGCACGACGGCGTATCAGATCCGTTGCCCGGTAAGTCCACGCACCGAGCGGCCCGAGTAGTACGAACCAGAAGATGACGGCAAACAGGCGATTGTTTGCCTGAACGCAAACGGCTTCTTCGACGCGGTGAATGCGCTCCAGCGTATCCTCAGGTACATCGCTCTCGATGATGGCCTTGGCGGTCTCTTGAATACGCTCCTTGTCGCCCTCTTCCATGGCCTTGCAGTACTCGTCGACGTCTTCGCCAATGTCCTGCGGGCCGAGTGAAAAGAACAGCACGAATACGCCAAGTACAAGGTAGGGAAATCCGAGCAAAGGATCGCCAAGGACAAACACCACTGCGAGCGCGAGCACAGGCAATACGAGCAGCACCACGAGCGCCACAATTGGAATCAGCGCAGGCCAGTTGGGCAGGCGGCCGGCCTGCCGGAATCCGGCGTCGATCACGCGATCGATCCAGCGCAATCTACGCAGGTGAAATAACTGTGTCGCTAGCCGTTCAATGACCAGACCGATAAGCAGGGCAATCAGATGCATCGTTCCTTAACTCGTGTTGTTCTGCAGGCAGGATTCAGCAGATACCATCATACAATCGTAGCCAGTCGAAAGCAGGACCCGGATCGGTTTTTCGGCCCGGCGCAATATCCGAGTGTGCTGCAATTTCGCGGCCTGAAATACCAGGATACGCAGCGATGATTGCGCGACTCACATCGCACAATACGGCATATTGCTCGTCGCTGTACGGTGACTCGTCCTCGCCCTCCAGTTCGACTCCAATCGAATAGTCATTGCAGCAGCCACGACCCCTGAATGACGACTCTCCTGCGTGCCACGCGCGCTGAGTAAAAGGCACGAACTGGAGCAACTCACCGTCGCGCCTGATGAGCAAATGTGACGAGACCGTGAGGCCGCGGATCTCGGCAAAATAGGGGTGCGCGTCCCAATCGAGCTGATTCGTAAACAACTGTTGGATCTCGGGGCCACCAAACACGCCCGGTGGCAGGCTGATGCTGTGGATCACCAACATGTCCGGCGTTGCGCCTGCGGGGCGCTCGTCGCAGTGTGGGCTCGAGACCTGCCGCGAGGGCTCAATCAGGCCGCTTTGGGTATCAATGCTGTAAGGCGTGCTCATTGGTATACGATAGTCGTCCTCAGCGACTACAAAATCAACGGCAATGGCATCGACCCGTCTCTTCGTCAACGACACGCTCGGCCCTGGTATCGAACTGCGTCTCGGTCGAGAACAGGCACACTACCTCGGGCGCGTGCTCAGGCTGCACGACGGCGACGCGCTGACCGTTTTCAACGGTGACAATGGCGAATTCGTGGCGCGCATTGTTTCGCTCGGGAAGAACGACGCGGTACTCCAGATTGAAGCGGCGCTCGAAGTCGAAACCGAGTCGCCGTTGAAAATCCACCTCGTACAGGGTATTTCGCGCGGTGAGCGAATGGATTTCGTCGTGCAGAAAGCGACCGAACTCGGCGTCAAACGAATCACGCCCGTGCTTACCGAATACGGTGTGGTCAAGCTCGACCCGTCTCGTGCCACGAAACGCCGCGACCATTGGCAAGGTATCGCCAATAGCGCCTGCGAGCAGTCGGGGCGGATCCGACCGCCGTTAGTTGATGTGCCGTTGGACCTGAACGCCTGGTTCGGTGCTGGCGCAAAGGAAGCGGATACAGATCTTATCCTGCGACCGGGCACAGCGGTTGCCTTGTCGTCGATCACCGCGCCGGTTACCAAGGTTTGCCTGCTCATCGGGCCCGAGGGCGGCTTTAGCGACACGGAATACGAGGATGCAACGATCGCCGGGTTCGCTACCGTTTCGCTGGGACCAAGGGTTCTGCGCACCGAAACAGCTGCAGTAACTGCCATTGCCGTTGCGCAGTCACTGTGGGGAGACTTGCGAGCAGAGGGAGAGAGAATGTAATGGTCCGTGACGGCGATCCAACCGTCGCACTGCGACAACGGGCCAGCGAATACCCCGATGTCGATCGACATACACCAAAAGGGACGTTTGAGCGTCCGGAATGCCGATACCGGACGTTCAAATGCTATTATTTCGCTTTGGACGAGCGGCTGCTTGTGAAGCAGCCGGCCACTAGTGGGAAGGCGTTTCAGTTCCAAGGAATTGAAGGATCTCCAGACCACCCATAACCATCATGGTAGCGGCGAATATGAGTGGCAGCGACTTACGCGACTTGTCGCGCCAGGCAATCAGAAACGTAAGTACCCCTGTACCAAGTAGAAAATATCCGAGGTAGCTGGCCATAGTCGGATCAGTTTACAGGACTATTTGAACGTCCCCAAAGCGGACACAGGTTTGGAGGATGACGCATGAAAGCTGTAAGACTCTTTTTCGCGGGCCTTATGCTCTTATCCTCCTACCCATCCTGGTGCCAACAAGGGTCGGTCGCTGTCCTAGCGGATGAAGACTCCAAGTATGTGGCAGTACTTGCTGATGGGCGTCGTCTCATGGAGTCGGGAGACCCGGATGAAGCGATAAAGGAGTACTTCGACAGGGTGTTATCCGAGTTCGATGCTGCATACGGTGGCAACGAAATGCGCTACTACTGCGCGCGAGGTCCAGAAGAAAGTCTTCTCTACCTACTTACCGCCGCAGGGAACGAGCAAAGCGCCGAAGTGCTGTCTAGCACATGGGCCGACGGTCATTTCATGAAAGGATACGCGTTGTTGGAGATGGGACACCTATCGGAGGCTAGGTCTTCCATCGAAAGGGCAATTGCCCTTTCTCCAGAAAACTCTCAATACCTTTCTGAGTTAGGCCACATCCATCAACTGCTAAAGGAATGGCCCAAGGCACTGGAGTATTTTCGGAAAGCAGAAATGTCCGCGGAAGCATTTTCTCCCCCCACCGTCAAAGCCTTCGAGTTGGGTGTTGCTCGGCGGGGCATGGGGTACGTTTTTGTCGAGCTAGGCCGACTTGACGAGGCAGAGGACAAGTACTTGCAGTGTCTCGCTGCCGATCCCAATGATGTAAGAGCTAAAAACGAACTCGAGTATGTTCGCAACCTTAAAGTCACCCAATGAACTTCTATTCTGAGCGTCCGCTATTGGCAGCCGTAAGCGGCCGCTCGGCTGGTGGTAGACTCAGTGGCTGGTGATGACCCAAAGGAGACAGTCGGAAAAGTGAGGAGAATCACCGAATGAGATGGAGGCATTCCATAGCAGTACTCTTGCTTAGTGCCTCAAGCAGCTTGGTCGCTGCGAGTTCGCCTGGAGCCGCTTTTGATATTGGTGTACCGATCGTTTCTGCTGAAGGATACGAATGGACGAACCGACACCGCTCATACTGGCCGACCAATGAATGGATCTCTGGGTCGGCAAGCGATTTTGGTCTTGATGCTGGCAGGCTCGATGACGCACTTGAGTTGGCACAAAATGACGTGCTGATGCGCGCCGTTCTGATCGTTCGGGACGGCCGTCTCGTGGTAGAGGAATACTTTCATGGAGGCGCGCAAGACCAGAGCACCGAAGTTTGGTCTGTTACCAAGAGCCTTGTGTCTTCTCTGATCGGCATTGCATTGCAGCAAGGTCACATCAACAGCATTGACGACCTTATGGTGACGTACCTTCCCGAGTACCCCGGGTTCGGGGAACTGACAATCCGTCATGTGCTGACACATACGACCGGATTGGAGTGGACGGAAGAAGGAGATGATTTCGTGGCCTGGCTGGAGTCTTCCGACCCGATAGCCAATGCAATTCGCAGGGAGCGGCTCTATCCACCCGGAGACAAGCTGCTATACAGTTCCGGGAACTCACATTTCTTGTCCGCTCTAATCAAGCGCGCGACCGGGGCGACGCCGGGTGAGTACGCAAACGATTTCATCTTCAAGCCGTTGGGGATGGAGTTCCAACCGCACCAGGAATCGGCCGGTCCGATAAGCTGGGACGGCATGCTGATCCGCAAGCCGTACAGCTGGAAACGGGACAACACTGGAATCGAGTTTGGAGCCTTCGGGCTCAGCATGACGGCCCGCGATATGGCCCGGTTTGGATACCTGTACCTCAACAAGGGTAAATGGGCGGGTGAGACAATAGTCGATTCAAAGTGGTTAGTGGAGTCAACACGCGATCATGTACGTCGGAGTGAGAACTTTGGCTTTGGCTTCAACTGGGTCATTGCGAGGCGCGGCGGTCAGTTGGCATTCAATGCCGATGGCTGGGGCGGCCAAATAATCTGTGTCATTCCCTCGCTCGACATGGTGATAGTCCTGAAATCGGAATCGGAAAGCCCCGGACCACACCTTTACTATGATTTGCTCAGTGCATTAATTGATGCTGCTTCGTGAATGCGGTTGTCTCGATTGATTGCACCGAATGCCTCCGTTCTGATGTTCATTGTGCGTCCGCTTGTGGCCCTAAGCAGTCGCTCACCTGGTGATAGACTGAGCGTCTGGTAGTGACCCATATACGGACGTTGAGAATTTCTCTCTAACCGACCGACCGGGGGGAATGTGAAGTGAGCGACGATTTCTATGACAAACGATCAGTAGTTGGCACGGGCAATTACGACCCAATGCACGAGCCTCGCTTTACTGAGATCGCC
>Ga0255048_10000880_pt1 | contig 22092 bp, 32 predicted proteins | sample JV7_2_2_MG_FD_183619 | JGI IMG/M metagenome (GOLD analysis project Ga0255048, IMG submission 183619) | Seawater microbial communities from Jervis Inlet, British Columbia, Canada - JV7_2_2 | ecosystem: Environmental > Aquatic > Marine > Inlet | place: Canada: British Columbia | collected 2016-10-06
TGTCCCCTCTTCCCTCACAGTAGGGGTTCTTATTTCAGATAATCCTGCTGCGTACTTCTCACATGGCACAACTATTGATATCAATGGCGCTGTTCATGCTGTGAGCGTGGGGGAAAGTTTCGGTGGTGGGGTGGGTGATGTATTCATAGCGGGAACAAGGCATACTGTGAGCGGAGCTATGTATGTCACATTTGATGTTCCTTCTATATCCACAGCTACAATAAACGGTCTTCTTCATACTATTACAGGAATACGATATGTAGTGGATGCAGCGGGAGTTAACAAGTGGCCCGAGGGTTTCTCAGCTGGAGCTACTGGTATAGAGGGTACGACAACTATACTCGGTGGACTAGCTATAAGAGCAATCAATCGTACTACTGATGGCCGTATGTTGATTGACCTGTAATGCTTGCCTTGAATCGCAAATTAGCGGTATACTTGGCATACCAAGAACAAGGAGAATAGAAATGTTACCTGAAGCTGATTTTGCCATGACTCAGGATGCTATGCAACAGCATAATCGTACTCGTGGGGATGAAAATCTGTATGTTAAGTTTTTCACCCAACCTTTGGAGAATAGAGAGAAATCTCTGGAGGAAGGTAGACCTATTTATGATGATGCTGAGTTTATCAGTATCATGGTCCCAGGTGATAAGGATAACATTGTTGTCCGTACAGTTCGTGAAACAGATTTAACTCGTTTTCCTCGTCATTATGCAGCGTACAAGAATAAGCAAGAAACGCTCGGTGAGGGTACTCCACTTGAGCGGTGGGGGTTCCTAACTGCATCCCAATGCGAGGAACTAAAATTCTTTAATATCCACACAGTGGAACAACTGGCAAATGTTTCTGATGTTAATGCTCAGAAGTTCATGGGGATTCAAGCACTTAAGAGAAGTGCCCAGGAATTTATTGATTCCTCTAAGGGAGATGCCCCTACATTGCAATTACAAGAGAAGCTTTCCAAGAGTGAGGCCAAGATAAACGAAATGGAGAGCCTTATAGTTGAACTTCAGAAGCGGCTTAGAAAACTTGATCCTGAAGGCGAGCAAGAGAAGAAAGGATTTTTTAGCAGATGACTGCAAGGTACATATCAGCGCAAGACATTGTCAACCGAGCTGCTGTTGAAGTCGGCGTAGGTGTGTCTACTGACGTATTCGCTGATGTTAACCCCTCGATTGTGCAGTTTCGTAATCTCTTAACCTCGTGTGGGCAAGAACTTGTGGAGTCCCATGAGTGGGACTACATGCGAAGAGAACACAGCATTACGACTGCCGCTATTGATGATGGGGACTATGCTCTTCCAGCTGATTTTGGCTACATGATTAATCAGACTGGCTGGGACAGGACTAACAGACTCCCAGTCACTGGCCCTCTGTCCCCTCAACAGTGGCAGTATCTTAAAGGCCGCAATCTTGCGACCTCCACTATATACGTAAGCTTCCGGATACACGAGAATAAGTTCAACGTGTTCCCGGATGATCCAGTACCTGATGGGCTCAATATTCGCTTTGAGTATATGAGCCGTGATTGGGTTATCCCCATTAGTGCTCCAACAACTTTTGAGGATACAGTACAGGCCAACGGTGACATCGTCCTCTTCAAACCAGTGATGATTGTTCAGTACCTGAAATACAAGTTTCTTGATGCTAAGGGGTTTGATTCACACTCAGCTCTGCAAGCATTCACGGCATCCTATATGAAGGAGTCGGGGAGGAACAAAGGTGCTCCAATCTTATCCGCTGGTATGGGCATCAGTCGTCTCCCTCTCTTAGACCATAGGAATGTCCCATACACTAACTTCGGGGTCTAACCTTGAGTATTAGTCCGGGAACTATTCCTGCTCCAGTAGCTGGGATTAACTCCATATCATCACTTGCAGCAATGCAAGGGAGTGATGCCATCTATACTAAGAATATAGATGGCACTTCTCTTGGGTGTAAAGTTCGCCCGGGATATGCTGAGTGGGCGAACGGCTATGCCGGAGATGAGGTTAAGACAGTCATCCCATACAAAGGAACTTTAGAGGATGGGACCAAGGACAAGCTCTTTGCTTGTACTTCTAACGGTATCTACGATATCACTGCCTCTACTGAATCGCCTACTCTAGATCATGGTTGGGGTATAACTTCTAGTGATGCGGGCTGGTGCTCGTATGAAGTGTTCACTAATGATGCCGGAGCACGAGTACTCATGGTGTGCGATTTAGCTAACGGCTACCGCATATACACAGAGTCAACTGATCTGTGGACAACTCCGACGATTACTGGTCCTACTGGTGGTGCAGCAGACCTTGTATTCCTTGCTTCTTGGAAAAACAGAGTCTGGTTTATAGAGAAAGATACTAACTCAGCATGGTACACGGGCATTGGAGTCTTTCAAGGTGCGGTCACAGAATTCAATTTTGGTAACAAACTTCGCTATGGTGGGAATCTTAAATCTTTACACGGGTGGACTCTTGATTCAGGGGTTGGTCCTGATGACTACCTTGTAGTTCTGGGGTCTGCTGGGGATGTTCTTGTTTATGCGGGAACTAACCCCACTAGTTCTAGTACTTTTGGCCAGATTGGGGCATTCTACATAGGGGATATACCCAAAGGTAGACGATGTGGTCTCTCTGTGGGCGGGGACCTGTACCTTCTTTCAACGTATGGGGTTATTTCTGCTCGTGATCTTCTTAGTGGGCAGAACCCGTATACTTACGAGGGCAGTCTCAGCTATAAGATCAATCCTCTTCTTCGGGCTTCTTTAAAGAACGACCCTAATTCTTTTGGCTGGGAACTACAGGTTCTTCCTGACCTAGCTAAGATTATAGTGACAGTACCTAAAGAAACAAACCAGCAACATCTTCAGTATGTCTATGATATGAATATGCAGAGTTGGGGCATTTGGAATGGTGTTCCCATGACTACTGTGGTTACATGGAAGAATGAAGTGTACAGCGGGGCTGTTCTAAAGGTACATAAGATTACTGGTACTTTAGACAATGTGCTCATCACTTCCCCTGCCCCGGATCCGATTTATTGGTCACTTTTGACAGCATACAATGAAATGCAGAGTCCCCAAATGAACAAGATCGTTGAGTTTATTCGTCCGAGGTTCGTAGCTGAAGGAGAGCCGTCAGTTGATGTTAAGGCATTCTTTGATTACGACTTATCTGAACTTGTACGAGCATCAATTGTTGGTAGTGGCACAGATATCTGGGACACAGGTACTTGGGATGCAGCTATCTGGGGAGGAGGTCAAGATAGGTTCCAAAATCTTGAAGGAGCATCAGGTATGGGTAAGACAGTCGCAGTAGCTTTAGCGGGTGCTTCTACTCTTTCCACTACTCTAGTTGATCTTGGCATCTTATGGCGAACAGCTTCTAGTAATAGAGGCTTGATATGAGTAATTGGTTTATAGAACCTATGGAATACGAACATCAGTTTACTTGGTTAAGTGAAAGAGCTGAGTGTTCTCACTGCGAGGACACTAAAGGTATCGTCGTCTACAGAGATGATCAGCTTGTTGGGGCAGTTGCTATGGACAGTTGGTCTTACAATAGCTGCACGATTCACATAGCTATTGATGATATGCTGGCTTTTAAGAATAATTTTCCAGAGGAAGTCTTTAACTATATCTTTAATACTTGCGACAAGGGTGTGGTTATAGGAGTCACTCCGGCAGATAATGAACGAGCTCTTCGTTTTAATAAGACGGTAGGGCTGGTGGAACTTTATCGTATCAAGGACGGCTACGAAGTCGGTGTTGACTACGTTGTGCAAGAACTCCGTAAGGAGAATTGCAAATACCTGAGGATTGAGAATGGGCAAGAAGAGCACTCCCGCGCCGCCTGACTATAGAGCTGCTGCTGAAGAAACTGCTGCGGGGAATTTAGCCCTCGTTGAATCTCAAACGAGGGCTAATCGCCCAAACCAGTATACTCCATGGGGATCATCTGAATGGTCCCAAGATGCTGAGGGAAATTGGTCCCAGAATATAGGACTGCACCCTGATCAACAAGCATCTCTTGATGATCAGCTTAGAATTACTGCTGCTAGGAGTAATCTAGCCGGGGGTATGTTTGAAAGATCTCAGGAGGAGTTCGGCTCCCCTATGGACTGGGATCAGTTTGGGGAGTACCAATCAGATCTAGGTACGGGTGATGAGGCTAGACAGAGTGCTATTGATGAGATGTACGGTCAAGCAACCAGTCGTTTGGATGACAGATGGGAACAAGGTACTGAAGCTAAATTAGACAGCCTTCGTAACCAAGGACTTCGCCCAGGAGATCAAGCTTACGATGATGCTCTTGAGCAACATGAAAATCAGAAGACTGATGCCTATAACCAAGCTATGTTCAGCGCAATTCGTCATGGTGGGTCTGAAGGTAGTAGGGTCTTTGACATCAATCGTAGTTCAGCTGCGTTTGATAATACAGTTCGTCAGTCGCAGATTTCTGAAGAAATGCAGCGCAGAGGGTTCAGTCTTAATGAGATTAACGCTATACTCAGTGGACAACAAGTGCAGATGCCCGGGATGCCTGGATTCAACAGCGCAGAGAGATCAGCAGGGACAGATTACAGTGGCGCAGCCCGTGATTCATTCAATGCTGACATGGATATATTCTCAGCTCAACAGGCTGGATCCCAAGGATGGATGAGTGGAATAACCGGGTTAGCCGGACAAGCTATGATGTTTGGGTGACAATTTTGGAGAATTTAAAATGAAAAGTGTTTCACAAGGCGGCGGCTATAGAGGAGGGTTCATTCCTAGAGGCAGCAGGACACCCCCTCCTCGTCCGGCGAATGCGCCTCCTCAACCTCAAGTTGCACCTGCTATGCAACGTCAAATGGCTACAGCTCAAGGTATGCGAAGAGGTGGTGGGATGCCCAACCGAGGCCAGCCAAGCCCTAGGAGATACTGATGTCGAGCCCGTATGAAGGTAACTACCATTGGAACAAGCAGAAGGAAGCTATGTTGAACAGCTTACTCCAACAAGGTGTGCCTATGGACCGAGCACAAGCTCAGGTGGCTAAAATTGCTCAGATACAAGCTGATGCTGGGAATATTCCCGCGGGTCACCCGGATAGTATATCTGACGTGATGCAAGCTTCTGTTGGCGTACCGGAACCCCCAGCTCAGTTATCCGGCCCGAGTACACCCTCTGTGCCTCCTCCGCCGCAAGCTTCTGGGCCTATGGGTCCCCCAGCTACAGCTCAGCAAGCTCCTTCTATTGCTGCCCCCTCCTCTCCTGGGATTGCTGAGCCATCTGCGGGTATGGGCAGCGTATTTGACAATGCTGATGCTGTGGACTCTATACTTGGTATGGGTGGTATAGACAGACAGATGGCGCAGGCCGAAGCTCTTCGTGATAAGGCTGGCCCACAAGGTCGCGGTGGACTTGGCACAAGAAATACTTATGTCGCTGCTAATCCTCTAGAGCATATCTCTAGTGGAGTTGAGAAATACAGAGCTAAGAAGGACATCAAGAGACTTGATGTTGAATCTAAGGATGCCCGTAAAGCCCTTATTGAGCTACTTCGTAACAGGAAGTCAACCCCCCCAATAATGCCGGGAGGAGGTCCGTTAGTATGAGTAGCCCAATGGAAGTACTCTTAGGTGATAACCGGGATAAGAAGCGGTTACTTGCTCTGTCTGGAGGTCTTCGTAGGAACAAAGAGATAGCTCAGTTAGCCATGCTTTCTGGAAGCTCCCCTGTCGAGAGATTCGGACAGGGTATGTACGGCGATGTTCAGGATAAATTTAAGACCCGTATGGCGGAGAAAGAGAAGCAGAAGAATCGTGACTTAACTCAAGGATACTATAACCAGATAGCTGGGCAGAATGCTCTGGCTAACACGATGGCTAACCGCAGAATGACTGAAACTGAGCGTCACAATTTGGCTATGGAGAACCGAGCTATTCCTGGGTCGGTTACTCCCAAGGATGTGTCCAGAGGAGTGCAACGGTTATCTGCTGCTCTAGACAGAGGTGGTACGCTTGAACTACAAAGTGCTATGGCGTCTGTTAGGGAAGAACTTGATAAATACAAAGAGAAAGGTTCAGATATTCCGGGGTACGGAGCCGGTAGGATGTTGCCCCTCCCCTTCTTAGAAGAAGATGGCAAGGCTCTGCGTACTAAGGTCCAAGCTGTTACCAATATCTTGCTTAAGAAGAGGTCTGGCGGCGCTGTTACTCCTCAAGAAGCTGAGAGGTTAGCCAAAGAGTTTGGCGCTACATTTGGACTCTCTGATAAGGACTTTATGAATGCTTGGGGTAGCTTGGAGAGTAACTTCAACGCTGGACTTGCTGGTATTTTCGCTGGTTACGATGATGAGGTGATTCAAGCATATAACCACAACATGGGCAGACAACTTGGTGCTGGCGTTGCCAATCCTTCTGGTAAACCTGAAGCTCCTGGGACCTCTCTACAGCCCCCTGAGTCGTCACCTCCTCAACAAGGTGTAACTAAATGGAGTGATATGTAGGTGGATGTTGAACTACCAAATGGCTATGTAGTCCAGGGAGTGCCTGACGGAACTCCCAAACACGCTATTGCGATGAAGGCAATACGGGCAGGTCTGGCTAAGAACTCCGATTTTGGTTACGATGATAGTGATGCGGCTATTGAGGGTAGCTTCATAGAAGGTGTTGGTGCTGGCATGACCAATGTCGGCAGACAGGTGGGTAACATCGTAGGGCTAGTTGATGATGAAACTTTAGAGGAACAGAAAAACCTTGACCGTCACATGACTTTTGGTAAAGGAGGTGGTGGTAAATTCGTTGGTGAAATGGTCGCTACTGCGCCGGTAGGCATGGGGGTTGGCGGCGCAGTTGCGAAGGGTGCGAACGCCCTTCGACTTGCATCGAGGCCAGGAAAAGCTTTGGCTAGTACATTGCAAAGGGGCGCAGGTAGAGCAGCAGTCGAGGGCGCTACATACGGTGGTGTACTGGCTGGCCCCGACGATAGAGGTACTGGAGCAGTTGTTGGGGCCGCCGCAGGTTCTCTTCTTAGCGGGGCAGGTGAAGTCTTAGGTAAAGCTATCGGTAAAGGCCAGTTCATTAAACTTAAGAAAGAAGCCACTCGTACCCAAATGATGACAGGGCAGTTTATACCTCTGTCTCAGTCAGCTGAGGCTGGCCTAGGAAGAATGATTTATAATGCCCTCTTATCCAACATGACAGGTGTTGGGGGTAAGATCAGAGGTCAGTACAAAACAGCTCTTAATGATTTTAGAAGATTTGTTGGGGAGCATGCTCATCCTGAAAAAGCTTTAGTGGACATTAAACCCACAGATAGTATTGGTCAGATGATGGGCAAACTTAAGAACTATTGGGACACTGCCTTTGATGAGATTAAGACGTGGCCTATTAAAGCTTTTGGAGACGTGACCCCTATGGCTCCTAAGTGGTTGGTCAAGAAGATAACCAAAGAGTCTGAAGGTACAGTTAAAGCTCTTATTTCTGGGTCCGAAGTTACAGGGGCAGAAATATTAAGTCTTAATACAGTCCTGGGTACTATCATTAGTACTATGGGGAACAGCCCTGCTAAAGCTCAAGCCATAGCGTACCAGAAGAGTCTTAGGGAATTGCTAAAACGGAACTTAAATCCTTCCGGCAAGGGGACAGGTGCGGCTGCTCGTGTACTGCATGAATACGAAGAAGCTGTGAGGTATTACCCCGCTTGGCAATCAGTTCAAAAAGCTGCCGCTGCTGCGGATGACAAAATTAAATTTTCTCCAACACAGCATCTAGCTAAGGCGGATAGAGGTAAGACAGTTAGCAGTCCTTATGATAGAGCTCCAGGAGAACGGGTTAGTCAATTAGCTGTTGAATCTCTTAAAGATTTCCCCTCTCGTCAGGGTCTCTTCCAGCAACTTGCTGCGGGAGCTCCTACTTACGGCGCTGCTGCTGGAGTTGGCGCGGCTGCTGGAGGTCCAGTGGGCGCAGCGGTTGGGGTTGGGATTGTGTATGCTCTGGCCAGGATAGGCGCTTCCAAAGGACTTCAGAAATACTTGAGTCGACAAACTACTGGCCAGAAGCTTAACAGAGCTTTAATGCAGAAGTACAAGAAAGAACTCATACGTTTAGGAGCTACTGCGAGACAAGCTATGGTGATATTAGGAGAGCAAGATGGCACGTGACGGAAGTGGAACTTATACTCTCCCTGCTGGGAATCCTGTAGTAACAGGAACAACTATTGATGCATCGTGGGCTAATAACACGATGAACGATCTTGTTACTGAGATGACAGACAGTTTATCTCGTAGTGGTAAGGGCGGGATGCTTACAGCATTTGAATTTGCTGATGGAACAGCGGCTCTTCCGGGCCTTGCTTTTACAAGTGAAGTATCCTCTGGGTTCTACCGAGCGGCTACTAATGATGTCAGGGCTTCCATTGCTGGTGTTGATAGGGCACGATGGAGAGTTGATGCGGCTAACCCGTTCCAGATATGGTCTAGTGCTGCGTGGGCAAATGTTCTTGCAGATATAGACACTACCATTACTTCTGATTGGGTATTCAGTGGGCTACTAACTGTCCCTGTTGCTAGTGTTACAGCGCATGAGGCATCTATTGATCATGATGCCCTAGCGAATTTCTTAGCTGCTGAGCATATTGACTGGGCGATTACAGGTGCAGAAAATTTGCATACTGATCGTATTCCAGCGGCAACTCTTACGGCTATTGGTGGGGTTGAACGAGCTACACAGGCAGAAGTTGATGCAGGGACTGATGTAAGCCGGTATGTTACTCCAGAGACTTTAACTGCTCATGCTAGTACTCCCATAACTGGGGCTTGGACCCCTTCTGCCTATGTTGGGTTTTCAGTAGATCCAACGATAGTATTTCATTATCAGGTATTAGGTCAGGTCGTAACTGTGTGGGCCTTTTCGGGAACTACGGTTGGTACGAGTGATACTGCTGGCTTTACTTGGACTTGTAGTGGAAGTATGCCTGCGGCGATTACACCGACTACCCAGAGTGCTGCTGCTACTTATGTCCAAGATAATTCAAGTAATGAAGGTGGGATAGTAAATATTAGTAATGCGGGAGTTATGGCATTTTCTAAGAGTGATGGATCTGTATGGACAGGATCAGGTAGCAATGGCCTCTTAACAGGGGCTACCTTTACTTACAACTTAGATTAGGGAAGATAAATGACTCTTAAACAGAAAGTAGAGGGGAACCCTGTGTTTACATCTCTAACAATTATTGCTATCATAGCAGCGGCTATCACAGGTCTTGGTACGATTACAGGAGCCTATGACGCTAGCCATACTAGCGAAGCAGAGCTAGTAGTATCGCATCCTGTACAGCAATCTCAGGTTGATGCGGTTAAAGTTTTATCTGTGTGCTCTACTCTAGACATACGGATAGCTATGGTAGAAGAACAGATATACCAGATGGAAGTATCAGGAACTAATTCACCCCGTCTTGTTGAGAAGAAGCGCGATCTCCGTAAGATGGAACAGCAGTATCGTACTCTAAATTGCGCTAGTCTACTAAAATAAGGAAAACGAAATGAGCACACCAGCACAAATGCTCCCCATCCCTCGGGAAGTTGATCTTACAACCCATGAAGGTATGGCCTCGGAACTCTTAGCTTTGCTCACACAATCCAATCTCCAAGTACCTATTTCTAAGAACAAAGAAATGGGTGAACTTTTGGATTGGTTAGAAGCTATTAAGGAAGGTCAACTTTTTGTGACAGAAGTAGCCAAGCAATGAGACTTGGAACTAAGCAGGAGCTCTTTGCAGAGCTCCTTGCTGCTCACATTACTTGGCTCTACGAAATGGGCTACCGTGTCCGTATAGGGGATGTTTTTGCACATGACCGCCACAGGCGGGGAAGCTGTCACTTCATCAAGATAGCAGCGGATCTAAACCTGTTTAAAGACGGAGAATACTTGATTGAAACAGAGGATCATCGTGAGTCAGGCGAAAAGTGGGAGAGTCGGCATGAACTATGCCGCTGGGGAGGAAACTGGGACAAGGATGATCACCCCGGAGAACCTGGGGAAGATGACGGGAATCATTATTCACTTATACACGAGGGAAGGATGTGAACGTACTACAACTCATTGGTAGTATCTTTAAGCCAGCGGCTGAGCTTATTGACAATATGCACACTTCTGAAGAAGAGAAACTTGTGCAGAAGGCAGTACTCCTTGAATTGCAAACAAAGTTCTTACAGGACGGACTACAGTATGAATTGGCTCAGCTGGAAGCTAAGGCTGCGATTATTACTGCGGAAGTTAAGAGTGACCATTTTCTCACTTCTACTTGGCGTCCTATTACTATGCTTACTTTTCTTGCTCTGGTTGTTTGTGATCAGTTTGGTCTTCTTACTTTTCGTCTCGCTGATGATGCTTGGACTCTACTACAACTTGGCCTCGGCGGTTACGTCGTTGGCAGGTCTGTGGAAAAAGTAGTGCCCGCTATCACACAGGCACTCAAGAAGAAGGATGAGACCTAAGCTATCCTCAGCAAACTTTTTCGCATCATTAACGAGATAACTGCGCTGACCTTATTCGGGTTACTTTTGTTGTACTCTTTCAAGTTATTCGTGATAGTAGATCTCTTCAGCATATTACCTTTTTGAGTTTCCAGCATCTTATCTATCTTTACTGCGATCTTGTGCTGCTGAGTACCGGGGGTAAGAACATCAATACCCTTATTGGTACGCCTCATCCTAGTTTCAGGGCTCATGTGCGGAACACCCCTATAGCCACTTTTATCGCTACCGTTTGTCTTGGATGCTTCCTCAATTGAAGCATAGGGGATATTCCATTCATTAAGCACGTTTAGAATATCAGGTAATTTCCTGGCATCCACTGGTCCTACTGTGATTTGAAACTTAACCATCTTACATCTCCATAGTTAGAAAACAACAGGGGCTCGTCCGCTCATCTCTGCGCCCCTGCGCTTGCAGAGCTAACTACCTAGTCGGACTTAGTTGGTACGCGGATTGGTGTCAGTCCTGATTAACGTACCCATCTTCGTCAGCCTGTATTAGTTCAATGTACTTTTCAAGTGCGTGTTTTGCTTTCTCAAGGTCTTGCAGACCTCCCTTCTTCTTATGGCGCTCCACCCACTTAGTAATGATATACTGAAAGGGATCGTAGTTCAAGCGATAAGCTCTGTCCCAGTGTTCCTCCCCTCCCACCTTGTAGTGATCGCCACCTACTTGTCTTTTGTTAGCTTCATTCATTTCTTGCCTCCCAGCAGGAGTAAAAGGGCTACGTCCTTACCCTGTTTGTATCATGCTATACGGTCTAGGTAGAACCCAGCAAATTGGAGTATAAAAATTCCAACAAGAGTCCATCGTATGTGAAGTACGTTCTTGTACAACCCGTGAGTAAAATCCTCAATGGGCATATCTCCATGATCATCCAAAATGTATTCTCCTCACCCTAAGTTGATAATCAATATCATGCCTAAGCTCTTTCAATATTGCTTGGGCACTACTGGGTAATTTTACCCCGTCTAGTATTCGCAAGCCAGTTTCAAGAGCAGGTTTTAATTCCAAGTTCCCTTTGGTAACTTCATCCATAGCTGCATAGGTAAGATCCAGTATATCAGCAGCTTTGAACACATCGTACTCCATGCCGCTTAGAGTGGGTATATCGAGCTCATTAACAAACAGAAATCTTTCTTCAGCTTTGTCCAACGTTTGCTTTACTACTGGATTTCTGGCTTTGAAAGGGTAGGGAATATCACCAGTCCATTGTTCTGCTAAGTCGTGCATCAAAGCATACATGATTAACTTTTTCGTGCATTTCTCCCCCAATAGAATACTGCACAACATAGCGACATTCGCGCTATGCTGACCGATAGTATCTGGTACTATCGTCGGGTTAGCGTGATACCGAAGTACCCGATATCCTCGCCTAATTATTTCTACGCGCTGCCCATTCTTCACAAGCTATTCTCCAGTCATCTGCTGCTATTTTTTCAATGTAATAGTGCCTATTCTTTTTATCCACATAGGCATCATGAATTGGCGCTCCCACATTATTCATCCAAGTAGTTAAGAATTTGTAGCCTCCTGCTCTTACTAAGCGCAATAAAGTCTTACAATCTATAATGAAGTTCTCCCAATCTTCACCGTACTGTAGTAGTGGGAATGATTGAAATGCTTCGTAGGTATCATAGCATTCTGTGCTCGTATACAGTTCTTCAAACTTCGGCATACCTGTGTAGATATGCAGGTTATTAGTGAACACATGGTAAGTCCCCTGTTTCATACCCACAGCTCTACTGATTAATTCGTGAAGCATGGTCATATGCACAGCATTCGCACCCATCATCCCCCAGATTAAATCATTTGATCTATTACAAACAGTCATGTTTAGTCTGTTGTCTTTATCTTTTCTGAAATAGATATGCGTATTGCATGGCCGGTCCGATGTTCTGGCTCTGTAACCATCGAAAACTGGATCCCACATCGTAAGAACTGCTTGACGTGTTTCGGGAGATGTCTGTAAAAGGCGTATGGTATCAGAAATTTGCGGTGAAGGATTGGTCCATCGCCAGCCGTAGGCTCCACGGAGAATTTTATTATCAGCATACTCTATCATCCTTTTGTTAAACTGGCTCAACCACACAGCATCGTTAGAACCTGCCATCATCCACACAAACTCCATACAATGAAAGAAAGGGTTAGCATCTCTAACAGGGTCGGTAAGGACACGTTCCCACGGTCTTTCTATAGTCAGCACAACGGGGTGAGGAATAGCTATCACTTCTCCGCCTCTACTGTTCTCTTTTTCCCCGTATGTACGCATCTTCCACAAAGCTTCTGTATATGCCTGTGGCACATTGGCCCCATAGATTTCAATAATCATGCTTGTAACCCTTTGTTTTTACTGCGGTTTACTACAGACTTGGTCGACTGGCTGTTTTTTTGGCAATAGCTAGGCAAGGGGCTACCCGGGATTATGCGTCGAGCGGCCACTGGTAAAGCCATATTTAGTTCCCGCCGTTGTATTTGCGCTTAGACCTACCTGTACCTGTGAGAACACGGCAATACTTGTCAAACTCGCACATACAGTTCTGCAAGTCTTGCATTTCGCCGATCCAATAAAGGTCATCTGCCACACCTCTGATTAAACGAGGATACTCACCTGGAGTAACCTTATCATGCTCCCAGTACCACGCCAGCCCTCTAAGGCTCCCCGGTCCTGGGGCGCTGAAGCTCATCCGGTCGTCTGCATTTTGGAGAACGTGTCCTTCAGTATTTTTTAAGTCAGCCACTACCTGAGCAGCAAGGAAGCTGCCAATACCGTCTATTATCATAAGGCGATCATAGTATTCTCGGCAAGTAGTTCCATGCTTGTATGGTAAGAGCATGTTAGCTTCTTGTAGTAGTTCTACGCAATAGTCTATCTTCGACATCTTCTGACCATGCGTAGTTATCAGGTACGCCCCGCCCCATATCTGAATCTTCTCTTTCTGAAGATCCTCCAGCATAGAAGCTAGTGTGTTCATTCGGTAAGGGTTCAGGTAGCCCAGTACTCGTAGCAACGTAGGTGGATAATTGAATATCCTAGCTGCCACCATACCTAGTTCAAGGCTTTGGCTTAGAGAATTATAGGTGTAGTTCTCTCTAACCCATTTTGTTACTCTATCATCCTCACGATGTACATTGGTGAAATACGTAGTCTGAAAAACTCTATCATCACTCCAAGGACGAGGTTCTCCATCCTCTTTAAGAACTCTAATCGCTTCTCGTTCCTCTATCCAGTATGCCAGCAACTCCGGCGGCGTGTAACTTTTTCCATTGACCTCGAAAATCAACTCGCTTACCTCCCAGCCAACCACTCTTGGCTTCTTTTTCAACAGCTTTGATATAAGGACCGAAGCGTTCTTCCAACCAGTAACAGGCTTCGGCTTGCATTTCTGGTGTCCGAGAGAGGGAACACCCTCCGTCAGCTTGGCACGGATACCAGTCTATGAATAATGTAGTAATGATCTTGTTCCCCTGCCCGCGTTCTAGTAGTGTAGCGTTGAGTACTACGTCAGCAAGGATAGGGAACCTATTGAGATTAGGAATGCTACCAATGAGACTACGATTAAATCCTTGAACACACACAATCTTACCATTCTCAACATATGGCGGCTCCTTTGTGTGACCCATCTGGCGGGGATGAAAGGAAACGAGAGCCGTATCGTCCAGTAAACTTTCCATGAATTGGAACCCTTCTTCAATTCGCTTGCCTGAATCTCCTGGCCCGATAGTTTGGAGACGACGCGCCCCGTCATCGCGTTGATACGGATATGAGAACTTAAGATCGTCATCTATTATTACTCCTTTGGTGTACCCGTCTTTTAGTTCGAGTATCCACTTAAATTTGTCGCTATAGTTATGCACCCATTGAGGAGATCCTATAAGGACTTCCTTTGGTATACCAGAATCTATATGCAGTTGTTTTTCTGCCATAGGACATACGATGTATGTCCTCCTGCGAAGTTGGTCTGGGAGAGCATTCCATGTGTGCTGCCGGTTGACTCGTCCCTTCGTCATAATGTATATGTTCATTTCTTCCCCAAATAGAGTTTATACCCAAGAATGAAATCATTAGTTACTATTTCTGGACTTGATTTAAACTGAGACCTGTGCCTAAATTCAAGGTACAGATTATTGTCGAATTCAACCCCACCTCCGTATGCCCCGCAGCCGCCACGATTTTCAACATTGTAGTCGTTATCCACTGCATCGTAGCATAGTTCCCCAAATACATAGGGTGTCGCACAGCCGCTAAGGAGTGAAGCAAGTATAAGGATAACCTTCACCCAGCTCTCTCTTTCATGCCTTGTATAGCTCCTGTAAGGTTCTCAATCAACCCAGCAGTCAACATGGCTACGTACTTCTGGCCGTCTTCATCTTCAAAGACAAAGTCAACCGTGGGGTTTCCAGCCACTGTACCTTTGCCTACTACGACAGCAGTTGTTAGATTTGCGCCTTTGTAATCTGGCTTCTCATAGTTCGGAGCTTCACTTGGTGTGTCAGCCATTACAATCTTTAAGCTATTCGTTCCTAAATCCATCGTTCGATCTCCAGGTCATAAAAAGCCCCAGCCGAAGCTGAGGCTTTTAGGGTTATGCCGCCTTTGTTTCTTTCTTAGCAGCAGCAGGAGGAGTTCCCCCCTCCAATGTAGCAGCTTCGTTCTGAATGAAGAACCGGAGCCAGCCACGCGGCGGATCCTTTTCATTCTTGTTGTTATCCAGGAAGTGTGCCACGGTCTTTCCGTTGCTTTTCTTGAGAGCTTCGTACATCGCAAGGCGTTTGCCTCTGTACGTTTTATCACCATCAGTAAGGACAATTTTAGCATCTTTAGCGAAGCCATAATCTTGTCTTGCGGCGCGGGGTTTCTTAGCCCCATCTTTCTTTGGGGTTTTTGTTTCTCCCTTTGGAGGTGCAGTACCCATTTTTCATTCTCCTTTTTAGAATTGATAATGGTTTTAGCTGGGTCAGTATAACACAGGAGAGAGTCAGCTTGCAACATTATTTGCTCAGTTGGTAAGCGCATGGAACAGGTCTTGCTGAGTACAGTCTTTAAACTTTAGAACACGCATTACCTTTTCATCTAGGGTATCCTCAGCAACTATGTGGTATACGAATACAGGGTTCCTCTGACCTTGTCTGTAAATGCGTCTTATAGACTGGTCATAGTGCTCAAAATTCCAGGTAATGCCAAAGAAGATAATGTGATGGCATACATCTTGGAGATTAAGTCCATGAGCCATGGATGCAGGGTGGCAGAACATGACGGAAATATGTCCGTTATTGAACTGTCTAATATACTCATCTGCTTTTTTAGTCGATGTTCCGCCCCCGAGAGTTGGGACACCATCACCAAATCTAGCTCTAAGTCTGGCAAGGTCATGATTGAATTCATACATGACAAGTGTTGGAGCGCCTCCAAGTTCTTCAAGGAGATCTGACAGAGCATCAATTTTCTCTGTATGCGTTTCAATCCAGTCGTGCTGATCGTTTGTGTACAGTCCCCCATTAGCAACTTGACGGCATTTTCCACCTGCGACAGCTGAGTTTGCAGCAACGATAAATCCTTCATCGATCTTTGTAATGAAGTCATCTTCTAACTCCTGGTATATCTTACGAGCCTTCGGAGGAAGCTCCACCATCGTAGGCTCAGGTATAATCAGATCAGGCATCGACAGGTAATCTTCTGCTGACATCCTCATAACTAAAGGATCTACTAAGTCTACTATTTTGTCAAAGGCCCAGTCGTGGGGGATATACTCATAGGGTTTCCAAGACTCCGTGTAGAAGTACTTAGTCCTAAAGTGAGTTATGTATCTTCCAAGCGCAGCTCCAAGATCAAGTATGTAGATCTGGCCAAACAAATCACTGATGCCGTTGGGAACAGGCGTTCCAGTAAGGATCCATCTCCGGGTAAAACTTTCAAAGTGCTTACGCATAAGTTTGAATCTTTTGGTTTGCGTATCTTTAAATCTAGTGGACTCGTCGATAACGAGAATGTCCCAGTCTCTCCATCGGCGAGCTTTTGGATCAAAGAGCCAAGCAAGTCCCTCGGGGTTAACAATATGTATGTCAGCATTCCGTTCGAGGGCTTCTTCTTTATGCGGTCCATGTAATACCTCTATTTGTAAGTCACAGAAGTTAGTCCACTTAAGTATTTCTGCTGGCCAGACATTGTGGCATACCCGAAGTGGGGCGATGATGAGCATACCTTTAGAAGTATACCCTTCCTTCTTGAGTATTTTGTATGCTGATAAGACAATGCTAGTCTTCCCCAAACCGGGGTCTAAGAATAACCCCGCGCTTCCCTGACTTAGCAACAGGCTCACTGCTTTCTTCTGATAGTCGTGCGGCTTCCAAATCGTCGACAAGTTCTTTCCCCTCTTTTTCGTCGTCGCATACAAAGACCATAAAGCCTCTACTGGCTAGTACTGCCTGTCTGTGTAGCTGTATAGGGGTACAGGGCTTCCCTTTTTGTTTAAACTCAATCCAAACACACCAACCTTCAGGGTCTATAAACAGACGGTCAGGCCAGCCACGTTCTCCTATTACGTTAATCTTAGGTGTGAGGAACCCTTTCTTCTGGGCATATTCACAGACATTACCCTCTATTTTCTTTTCAAGAGCCATCTCTATCACACCACCGACAACGATACTGTATTAGAACTCCATGTTTACACACATCTGGTGTACACATCATGTATAGCCCGAATATTGCTATTGCGAGAAATGCTACAGTGACAACTATTGGGATTAAAATTGACATGGCCCTCCATTGTGTCTACTGAATTTGCACCACTTACATTTGAAGCTCGGCATCGTGGGGAAGCGGGTAGCGTCAGCTATTGTCCCTATTTCCCTACGTAGAGCTGGCTTGTACTCAAACATCATAGTCTGCGGGTATGCAACCTTCTTGTAGTCATGCTGATCAAAGTAGGTCAGCATGGCATCTACACCGGGGTATTCTGGGAAGTGACTCATAAGAGCTATAGAGTATTTGTTTATTTGATCGTTGTGTGGCTCTCGGTATATCTTACCTGTCTTCCACTCATACAAATCTATGCTGGCATTCGTATCCTCCGGCAGTATGACTAGGTCCATATACCCGTGAAGCATACAGTCCGCAGCATCATACGCACAGGGCTTGAACTCCCAAGTTATCCCCCACTCCCACTCAGGGCGTATATCTCCTGGCCCTTCTCGTATTCCCAACATAAACTGTCCGTAATTACTGTGTATGTCTGGGTGCAAGAATTCTACGCTACCATTGAGATAGTCCTCCACACTATTGTGGATAGTAGTACCTCGTTCTAGAGCAGGGCCGGGAGGTATACCCGGTACGTCTGGCTTCGTTATATACGCAAACTCAAACTTAGCTGGACATTGCTTGTAGGTGGCGATTGACGAATAACTGTACTTCACTCTTGACCTATTTGTTGTCTGATTTCAGCCTGTTCCATAGTCCATTTCCCTTGTCATTTTCTTTAGAGCTCCCCAGTTCTTCCCATAGGAGCCTTCACTACGCATGGGTGCGTCAAATAATGGTTGATCCATAGCAGCTTGAAGCTGCTGCATCTCCCCACGCCAAGTATCCAAAGGCGTTGAAGCATTGAGTTCATCATGTATGGTGGTCATAAAGATAGTTTCTGGGTCTTTGTAATCTTCCCACCAATCATTAAGGACTTGTTTAGTCTGGTCTCCAGCGCTTCCTTGTATGAGGTAGTTCAACAGCTTATACTCAAAGCTACGCATACGGCCATTGACCACTTTAGAAGGCTCTGTGTAGTACTGACGGCCCCCCCATGTGGTAATAAACCCTCCAGACTGCCCCCTAGCCCTTGTCGACGCTGCGAGTTGTGCTGCCGCTGGCATGGCCTTAAAGTATGCCTCGCGTAGTTCGAACGCCACTCCCTTAGGTCTACCAAGCTGCTGAGCCAGCCCCGGCACGCCAGCCCCGTATATAATGCTGAACCCTGTTATTTTTACGTCCTTACGCTCGTACAGAAATTCAGTTATCTGCAATATAAGCTGTCTAGCCATTTCATGGGGATCAAGAAAGGGGTCATTGATGTACGCGGCCAGTAAAGCTCCATCCTCAAAGTGAGCTAGTATTCTAATTTCTTGAGAACTGAAATCCCGTTGGATCCATATATGGTGCTCCTCTGGTAATAGGTAGCCTCGCATATTGGGCAGGTCAACAAGTCCTTCTGGTACAGTAATTCCAAACGGGTTAGGGGGATTCTGGAAATTTGGTCTAGAAGAGGACAGTCTGCCTGTTCGTGCCCCAGCGTGGACTCCTTCGTCGTTCGCAACTTGGTTCCATTCAGTGTGGACACGGCCATCTTCCTCGCTAAAATTGAGCCACGGGAGCATAAATGTTCCCGTACAAGTTTTCATTGTACTACGATATGCGAGGAGTTGCACTAGGTCTAAATCTTTACAGACTTTAATAAGATTATCCTTAGCTGTAGACCTGCGGCCTTTCGGGGTTAGTATCCAATTGTCTACCAAACCTGCCTTGTCTAATCGATCCGCCAACTGTATGCCTGAACCAATGTTAAACTCTTCGCATCCGAGTCGCTCATATATACGGTCGTCGCAGGTTGACATCGATTCAAGACAAGTGTTAGTGTCAATTTCCAGCCGTTCTCGGTCCAAGCGAATTCCCTTGACGCTACTTGCTCTAAGTTTGGGAGCCAAGCGTCGCTCTCTGTCGTAGGCCTCAAGGCTAATTCCACCAATGTATTTATCAAACAAGAGTCTGGTACGATACACGTCACCGATAGCGTAGGGTGCGACAAGCTGAACCGGCGCACGGCAGATATAAGCGCCTGCTGTTTTCGCGGTGGCTTCTGGTACGTTAGCCAGTATCCAGTTATGGAGGTCGTTTTCCTCTTGTGCTGGTAAATCCAGTAAGCGGTCTGCAGACGGCTTAAGCGACAAGCTATGGCTGTACGGATCTTGTTGAAAAAGGATGAACATTGTATCATGTACGCGCTCCCATTTGGGTTCTTTTCCGCCGAGCCAATGCAGTCCTACGCTTAGGTCAAATGGGGCGTTGTGGAATAGTAAGTCATCAGAGCTTAATGCCCAGAGCCAGATATCCCGCATATAAGTCCAATTAGTGACGTACTTAGGGTCTGACCATTCGGCCCATATTGCTAGACCTACTGGTTTAGGAGGATGAACTAGGGGGTTCCCTACTATGCCCTCCGTTTCGAAATCAAGTGTTATCATTGTCGTCCTTAGTTAGAGTAACGTAACCTCCGGGTTGAATTGGGGACAACCCGGAGGCACGAGCTATTGCGGGCCACAGGGAGCTACCCTGTGCTTGGACTTTACTCAGCCCTCCGCACGGAGATGCGTTTTAGTATTTCTTATCCCCCTCCTCTTCTTGATGCTGTTCGGGGTTCATCTCGTACGGTATCATAAGCGAACTAAGTGCCACATCAATCCTTGAATGCACGAGAGGTAGTTGCTCATGATTTAACGGTTCTTGTGCCGTAAAGCTGACCTTAAATTGATTCTTAGCATCAGGCACAAGGGTAACTCGTGTAAGTACTCCCCACGGCGGTCGTTGTGTTGCTGCTGACAGTTTGTTGACATAATTAGCCCATTGCTTCACAGACGTAACGGGTATAGACATCATAGCCAGCTCGCTGTCCTTAATGTGATCTAATGACTGCGGAGCGGGTATTACTGCTAGACGTCTACGTTCACTGCAAGCCTTGCCTCTACCACCTTCAGGGTCACTGTTCCACTTAAACTTAGGACACCCATCACAGTTCTCGTGTATAGGATTTGGGACTTTAGCATGGGGAAACAAGGGCTCTCCAGCCTCACCCAATGCAAAACATCCAGGTGGCTTAATGTCATTAGCCTTCCACTTTTCTGGATACCAGACATGCTCGGCTATTGCTGCCACTATAATGCAGTCAAGTGTGTTATCCGGCATGGCGTTGTCCATGTAGGACATAATGCCTGATGTAAACTTGATTTTATTTACACTGGGAGTTTCTGTTTTGGCAATAACTTTCGCTTGCTTGCCAAGTTCGTCTTCCCAGTTTATTACCTCTGTTCCTGGTTCTTCGTTCTCAGTTTTTGATTTCTTAGCCATTTAAGTTCTCGCCTTTGCATAGGTGATGTAGCTATAGTCCATTAAAGACACCCCCGGTATTAGAATTCCGTCATCCCTACGGAGCAATACGGCTGAGTCAGTCAGTCGCTTGTGCAACAAATCAAACGCATCATTCTTACGCACATACTCGTGAATCTCTGACCAATCACCAGCAATAGCTCGTGTTCTTATAGAACGGTTAATGACCGCCACTTTACCCCCGGCGGAAGACAAACCTGCTGTCTCCATTTCGGTAATGAGCTGGGTTTTAAGTTCGTTTTCGTCTGATTTAAGTGATGCCGCTGTCTTATCAGCAGCTAGTCTTTTGGTACGGGCATCGTCTAGCCGATCGGCTAATGCCCCAAGTTCTGCTAAGTCCATTGTGTGTCCCTCGTAATGGTGGCTTGCGTAGCTCAGTATAACATACGGGGGCTGAGCTTGCCACCATTACGAGGGTAGTGTTATCTACTGATCCACTCCTCCATGGCTCCGGGGAACCCCCAACACCCAGAAGGGGCATAGTTGTAGAACCATCTAATGTAGTTGGGGAGCAATAGCATGTTCTGATCGTCAGCCCTACCTACAGCTTCTTTCAAGTCGTTGTTAATAACAGCAGTAAGAAAATCACCGGGAGGTATTTCGTTATCTATGTATCTAACTATTGACCCTCGCATTCTATCTGGGATTCCCAATTCTGCCATCATCATAACAGATTTTTCAGAAAGTTGGTATTTACTCATTATTTTCTCCTCCTGCTAGGGTTAAAACGCCAGACCCAATTACGAAAATAGCAGGTCCGAATGCTGCAAGGATAACAGCCACAGCTAAGATGTCAAGGGTCAATGACATTGTTCATCTCCTGTATGAGTTCTTCGCGTACCATTTCCAAGTTATGCTTAGCCCCAGAAATAAACATAAGGTTGAACAGAGCCTTAATTGGACCTTTCTGCTCAGCCCATGCTTCTTCAAACCCCTTATCAAGTTCTTCACTTTTGTTATCCATCATCTTTCTCCTAATAGGTGGAGCCGGCAGTTCCCCGCCGGCTCCAGTTCAGGCTAGTTTCAGTAGTGACAAGAAGGAGTATTGCCCCTACCGTCACTCTCGCCCAGAACGCTTTAATGCTGAGTTGCCTCAGCTTCGATTTCAGCAAGGATTTCTTCAGCAAGTTCTTTGTTAACAGTAGAACTATCGCCTCCAAAATCTATTTTATTAAGCGCACAGTTCATTTCAACGTTGCGCTCAAGGTTGACTTTAAACCCACTGACTAGTGCTTCTACTACTCCCTTCGCACTTAGGTCTTCTTCACAATGCTCACACTTACGATCACCTACTTCTAAAGCCAGCAATGTCCCTGCGGCTGTGTGTAGAGCTTCGAGATACTGCACGTAATCTATCAATTCTTCTGGTTTCATACGCGCTATCTTGGATATTTTCCTTTTAATCTTTTGATTCATTTTCTTGTTCATCATCTATCTCCTTCA
>Ga0255048_10000881_pt1 | contig 22087 bp, 27 predicted proteins | sample JV7_2_2_MG_FD_183619 | JGI IMG/M metagenome (GOLD analysis project Ga0255048, IMG submission 183619) | Seawater microbial communities from Jervis Inlet, British Columbia, Canada - JV7_2_2 | ecosystem: Environmental > Aquatic > Marine > Inlet | place: Canada: British Columbia | collected 2016-10-06
GGGCTGAAGATCCAACAGGCCGCTGAGAAGAACGACGCCACGCCGATCGAGTGGGCGGATGGCATCGCCAAGCAGTTCCAAGACGCATGGCAGTCCCTCGATGTCTCCTACGACGACTTCATCAGGACAACTGAGCCACGCCACCACGTGTCTGTCGCCGAATTCCTACAGCGCTGTTTCGACCGGGGAGATATCTATCTGGGGCACTACGAGGGCCTGTACTCCGTCGCCGATGAGGCGTATGTGACTCCTGAGGAGGTGCCGGAGTTGGAGCGCCAGGGTCGCAAGGTGATAGAAATGAGTGAGGAGAACTACTTCTTCAGGCTCAGTGCCTATGAGCAGCCACTACTCGACTGGTACGAGGCCAATCCGGATGCAGTTCAACCTGCCTTTCGGCGTAACGAAGCACTCGGCATCATCAAGCAAGGGTTGCGCGACTTGTCGATCAGCCGCACCTCGATCGACTGGGGGATTCCGCTGCCGTGGGACGAGTCACATGTGACCTATGTGTGGTTCGACGCCCTCATCAATTACGTGACTGCAGCCGGCTTTCCCGGTGACGAAGCCCGTTTCGGGGAGCTGTGGCCGGGCACCCACATGATCGGAAAGGACATCCTCCGGTTCCATTGCGTGTATTGGCCGGCGATGCTGATGAGCGCCGGCCTGGAACCGCCGGAGAATCTGTTTGTCCACGGGTATCTCCTCATCGGAGGAGAGAAGATGTCGAAGACCTCTCTGAATCAGGTTGCCCCGTCGGACCTGGTGGCCGATTTCGGAGTCGATGGATACCGGTATCACTTCTTGCGCGATCCGACCTTCGGACACGACAGCGACTTCTCCTACGAAGGGATGGTCGCTCGCTACAACGCCGATCTTGCCAACAATCTCGGCAACCTCTTGTCACGAGTTGCCACCGTTGTTGCCAGCAAGTGCGGTGGTATTGGTCCTGCCCCAGATCCCAACAGCGCCCTGGCGGTGGTGGCAGAAGCATCTCTGGCGGCGACGACGGCAGCTTGGGATCGGGTGGCTCCCTCGGTAGCGCTCGAGGAGACCTGGAAGCTGATCGGTGCCGCCAACTCCCATCTCGAGCAACACGAGCCGTGGAAGATGGACGCTGGAGAGGAGCTAGATCGGATCATGGGCGACGCCCTCGAGGCGCTCCGAATAGTCGCCCTCCTTGCCTTCCCGGCGATGCCGGCCACGTCGACCACGATCTGGGAACGCATCGGACTTGAGGAAGCACCGGTTGACGCCAGATTGCCGGCGGCAGCTGCTTGGGGCATCTACCCGGGAGGGCTGCCGGTTACAAAGGGTGATGCTCTGTTTCCCCGGATCAAGGCATGACCACCTGGGTCGACTCCCACTGCCACCTCCACATGTCCGAGCGCGACCCAGCGGACCTGATCGAGCGAGCTCGCCTGGCCGGGGTGGAGTGGTTGGTGTGTCCCGGTACCGATGTCGCCGGCTCGGAGGCGTCGGCTCTTCTGGCCGCGACACATCCGGATGTGGTCTTGGCAACTGCCGGGCTCCATCCCCACGATGCATCGCAATGGTCGCAACAGCGGGAGCGGATCGAGTCGCTGGCGGCGGTCGCGGCGGCGGTCGGCGAGTGCGGTCTCGACTTCTACCGTGATCTCTCCCCGCGCCAAGCCCAGCGCGAAGCCTTTCGTGATCAACTTGCGCTGGCGCGTGCCCTCGACAAGCCGATCATTGTTCACTGCCGGGATGCGTTTGCCGAAGTATTTGAGGACATCGAGCAATCCGGTCATGAACGGATCGTGCTGCATTGCTGGACGGGCGGTCCCAAGTGGACCCGACGATTTGACGACCTCGGAGTGACCTTCTCGTTCGCCGGTCCGGTGACGTTTTCCGGTGGAGACACTGTCCGTCTTGCTGCAGCCGTCGTGCCTCGTGAGCGCACCATCGTGGAAACCGACACTCCGTACCTGACTCCGCCCCCGGACAGAAACTTGCCGAATGAGCCCGCCAACGTGGTTCGAGTAGGGGAGGCGCTGGCCGAGGTGTGGGAAACGACGGTCGACGAGGTGGCCCGATTGACGACCGCCGAGGCGACGAGGGTCTTTCGTGGCTGACCCGCTCGGCCGGGCCGAGACTCTGGCACTGCTGGAACGTCATGGGGTGAGGCTCCGCAAGTCGCTGGGGCAGCACTTCTTGGCAGAACCGAATGTGGTTCGCAGGATCGTGGACGTTGCCGGCGTTCACACCGGCTCGCGGGTGCTCGAGATCGGAGCGGGTGCCGGCACGCTGACCAGAGCGCTGGCGGACGCCGGCGCCGAGGTGATCGCGTACGAAATCGACGTGGGGCTGCGACCGGTGCTGGAGGAAACGGTGGGTGGTCGGGCCGATGTGAGGTTCGCCGATGCCGCTGCCATCGATTTCACACAGGAACTGCCTGGCAGTGGCTGGTCGCTCGTGGCCAATCTCCCCTACAACGTCGGGACCCCAATAGTGCTCGATGTGCTGCGGCACGCGCCCGCCATCGACCGCGTCGTCGTGATGCTGCAACGCGAAGCGATACAGCGGTTTGCGGCCGGCCCGGGATCGCGCGACTACGGAGTTCCGTCGGTTGTGGTGTCGCTACACGGCACGATCGAGGTTGCTCTACGGGTCTCGCCTCACTTGTTTGTGCCACGTCCCAAGGTGGAATCGACGGTTGCGGTGATAGACCGATGCAAAGCCGACCCGCTCGCGGAGCGAGCTATTGAGATCGCCGGGACCGCCTTTGGTCAGCGTCGCAAGATGGTCCGCTCCTCGCTGCGTGGTTTGCTCGAGGCGGCGTCCATCGAGGCGGCAGGCATCGACCCCACCATGCGTGCAGAGGACCTGTCGCCTGCCGACTACCTCCTGCTGGCGGCGGCGGCGCCGTGAACGGAAGGGCCTATGCAAAGGTAAACCTGAGCCTCCGGGTTGGTGCCCTCGGCGATGACGGCCTGCACTCGATCTTCTCACTCGCCCAATCCATCGATTGGGCCGACCAGATGACCCTCGTCCGGACCGAGGGTGGGGATACCTTTGTGATCAGAGGTGCAGATCTGGAAGCCGACGAGGACAACTTGGCGTGGCGGGCGGTGTCCCAGATGCGCGCCGGGTCGCAACCCGCGGTTTGCCTCGAACTCGATAAGTCGATTGCAGTCGCTGCCGGTCTTGGTGGCGGAAGTGCCGATGCCGCGCTCGGCCTTGCTTTGGGAGCCGACCTGTTTCGACGTTCTCCCAACGATGCCGTCGCCGCTGCGGCTGATCTTGGTGCTGACGTGGCCTTTTGTTTGGCTGGGGGAACGGCACTCCTGGAGGGGACCGGGGACCGGGTAAATCCGCTGCCAGCAGCCGACGATTTCGCGGTCGCCATCATCGTGCCGCCGTTCGAGCTGGCGACCCCGGCGGTCTACGGTCGCTGGGACGAACTCGACGGACCGGTCGGATCTCAGATAGCTGCTCGCCATCTCCCCGCTTCTTTGCGAGAACACGCTCCCCTTATCAACGATCTTCAGCCGGCTGCAGTCGACCTTGTCCCCGAATTGGCGGACTGGATCAGCGAGACCGCGTCGGCTTGGGGTCAGCCGGTGGCGATGTCGGGCAGCGGCCCATCCCTTTTCTCTCTCTTTGGTACGGTTGACGAGGCGGCCGACGCGGTGACGGCAGTTGGTGGGGTGCGAGCCAGCGCGGCAGCCCGCCCCGTGCCCGTCGGATGGGAAATGGGACCTGGCAGTACACTCCCGCCACCACCTTGGGGGGTGGTGTAACCGGCAGCACACGGGGTTTTGGTCCCCGGAGTACGGGTTCGAGTCCTGTCCCCCCAGCCAACCGTCTAGGAGATCGACAGTCGAGGAGATCGGCAAATGAGCGTGCGGGCAATCGTCCTCGCCGCCGGCAGGGGAACCCGGATGAAGTCTGACCTCTCGAAGGTGGTCTTTCCGGTCGCCGGTCAACCTTTGGTGTCATGGGTCGTCGCCGCTGTGCTCGAGGCCGGCGCCGACGAGGTCACCGTTGTGGTGGGACACGGGGCCGAAGACGTCGAGGCCGCGTTGCCGGAGGGCGTTCGAGCGGTCGTTCAGGATCAGCAATTGGGAACCGCCCATGCTGCCACCACGGCACTGGCCGCGATGGGTGATGTGTCGGATGACACTGTGATGGTGGTGCCGGGGGACAGCCCTTTGTTGACCGCCGACACTTTGCGGGAGCTGCTCACGGCCCACGCCGCGGGGGAGGGTCGTTGCACCTTGCTGACGGCGGTGCTTGCCGAGCCCTCCGGGTACGGGAGGGTCATCCGGGTCGGGGATCGGGTGAGGGCAATCGTGGAGGAACGCGATGCCGATGAGGCGCAACGGGAGATCACTGAAGTCGCTGCGTCTACCTACGTGTTTGAAGGTGCCGGTCTCGTCGACACGCTGACGGATGTGGGCAACGAAAACGAGCAGGGGGAGTACTACCTGACCGACGCGATTGCGGCCATGGCGTCGGATGGTGGTGTCTTTGCAGTTGTGGTTGACGACCAACAGGAGGTCCTAGGAGTGAACACCCACGAGCAGCTTTCGGCAGCCGACTCCGCGATGCGTCGTCGTATCAATGCCGAATGGATGGAGGCCGGGGTGTGGATGCAGGATCCCGACACGGTGTATATCGATGCCTCGGTGCAACTGGCCGCAGGAGTCAGGTTGTATCCCGGAACCCACCTGGAAGGCGACGCGGTGATTGGAGCGGATACCGAGATCGGTCCCAACACCGTGGTGCGCGACTCGCAGATCGGATCCGGATGCCGGGTCTGGTTCTCAGTGGTACGTGGCGCCGAGGTGGCCGATGGAGTGGAAGTCGGTCCCTATGCCAGCCTGCGGCCCGGGACCGTGATGGCAGACGACAGCAAGGCCGGAACGTTTGTCGAGTTGAAGGCAACCTCTCTCGGCAAGGGGTCCAAGATCCCCCATCTCTCCTACGTCGGTGATGCTTCGATCGGAGAGCAGTCGAACCTTGGGGCAGGCACGATCACGTGCAACTACGACGGGTTCAACAAACATCGCACCGTGATAGGCGACCGGGTGTTTATTGGATCCGACACGATGCTCGTTGCTCCGGTCCAGATCGAAGATGATGCCTACACGGGTGCCGGATCGGTCATCACCAAGGACGTCGCGGCCGGTTCATTGGCAGTGGAGCGTTCGTCGCAAAAGGAGTTGCCTGGCTACGCTGATCGCAGGGCACGGTTGGCCGAATCGGAAGGTGAGTAGGCGGCGGCATGCAGGCGAAGAACCGCAAGCGGCTGATGCTCTTTTCAGGGTCAGCCAACCCAGACCTCGCCGCGGAGGTCGCCGAGAAGCTTGGGGTCGAACTCGGCGAGGTCAGCCGCAAGGTGTTCGCCAACGGCGAGGTCTCGATTTCCTTCCACGAGAGCGTTCGTGGCGCCGACTGTTTCGTGCTGCAGAGCCACTCCGAGCCCATCAACTTCCACATCATGGAACAGCTGATCATGATGGATGCGCTGGCTCGAGCGTCGGCGAAGCGAATCACGGCGGTGGTGCCGTTCTTTGGGTACTCACGCCAGGACAAGAAGGGTCGTCCGCGCGAGCCGATCACAGCGCGGCTTATGGGCGACCTGCTGTTGACATCCGGTGCCGACCGAATCGTGTCGGTCGATCTTCACTCGGCCCAGATCCAGGGGTTCGTCAGCAAGCCGTTCGACCACATCACGGCGCTACCGACTTTCCTCGATTACATCGAGCAATCGGTCGATCGTCCGCTGACGATTGTGTCTCCGGACACCGGCAGAGTGAAACTCGCTTCCCGCTACGCCCGCCGCCTCGATGCTGAGGTTGCGTTCGTCCACAAACGGCGGTCTGTGGACGAAGTAAACGTGGTCGCCGCTCTTCAGGTCGTCGGCGATGTGCAAGGTCGCCACTGCATCTTGATGGATGACATGATCGATGCCGCCGGCACGGTGTGCGCTGCCGCGGACCTCCTCAAGGAGGCCGGTGCCTTGAGCATCAGAGCGATGGCTACCCATGGGATCTTTTCGCCGCCGGCGGTGGATCGGCTCAAGAATGCACCCATCGACGAGGTCGTCGTTACCAATACGCTTCCGGTCCACGACGACGCCCGGGGGATGTCGCATCTCACCGTGCTGTCGATAGCGCCCTTCCTCGCCGAGACCCTGCATGCGATCTTTAAGGACGAGTCGGTCTCGTCGCTGTTCATGGGAGAGAATGTATAACGAGGACCGGATCCCCTGGATCCGCTCGCCGGAGAGTGCCGTCGAGGTCGAGTAGGCCGCGAAAGGTATTCGACCGTTCGGTCCCGAGAGATCACAAGGTCAAGGCTGCCATTCTCTGATCATGAACACGACGACCATCACCATCACCACCGGGTCGGAAGCGTCGACGACCGACCTCACTGCCGAGGTCGCTGGGTTCGTGGCCGGTCTTGGGGACGGGTTGGTCAACGTGTTCGTTCCCCATGCCACCGCCGGCATTGCCGTGTTCGAGACCGGTGCCGGCAGCGACTCCGATCTCGTCGATCATCTAGAGGCTTTGTTTCCCCGCGACAACCGGTGGCGTCATTCGCATGGTTCGGCGGGGCACGGTGCCGACCACGTCATGCCCGCGGTCATCGCTCCGTCGATCTGCATCCCGGTGGTAGAGGGATCGCTCGCCTTGGGTACCTGGCAGTCGATAGTCCTCGTCGACCCCAACCGCGACAACCCCACCCGGACGGTCCGGCTGTCGTTTATCGCCGGCTGACCGCCTTGTGCGCTACTTGTTCTTCTTTCCCCCGAAGAGTCCGCCGAGCATGCTGAGGAGCCCGCCGCTAGACGACTGCTCCTGTGCCGGAGCGGGCTGACCGGCGCCTCCGAGCATCCCCAGGATCGAGCCGAGCACTCCGTCGTCCTGTTGCTCGGCGGCCTGGCGCTCAGCGGTGAGTGCCGCGGCAACCGCGTCGGAGTCCATCGCCTTGTCCTTCTTCATCTTGCCTAGAGCACCCATGACGAGCGGAGCCACCATCAACAAAAGAGGCAGCACCTTGTCCATCGAGAGTCCGGTCTTTTCTGAAATGCCCTGCTCCACCTGTGGCTGGTTGCTGCCGAGAACATGGCCGAGGATTCCGGCCCCGGACCCTGATGCGGCGTTGCCGAGAAAGCCGACTACATCATTGAAGATGCCGCCGTCGTGGTCCTTTTCGAGTGCCGCATCGAGCGCTTGAGCGCCCGCAGGCTCCTTCGTGTTTTGCGCCAAGGCTCCGGTGATCACGTTTACCGCGGTGCTCACCGTCGATTGCGTTTGATCCGGGCCGGTGCCGAGTAGGCCACCGAGGGCACTGAGTCCTCCGCCACCGAGTTGGCCCAAGACCGTGTTGAGGATTCCGTCCATTTCTGCTCCTTATTGAACAAGCGGTGCCTCAACCGTAGGCAACGGCAATAGCGCACGCACATCGAGGACTCGCATGCGCCGGAATCGAACGTGCCACCGGCGGGTTCGGTACTTTGTTGAGATCAGGAGAGCGCATCACCATGCTGGAGCCAATCGATGAATTGAACGCCGCGGCGTCGCTGTCGCGGCTTGGACCCGATGCGATGTCGATCGATTCCTTTTACACCAGATCGAATTTCGAGGTCCCGGACATAGATTTGAACTCGTGGCGATTGATCGTGACCGGGAAGGTGGCTACGGCGATGTCACTCTCGATGAGCGATCTGCGGTCGTTTGGTGAGCACACTGATCTGGTCACGCTGGAATGCGCCGGCAATGGCCGGATCCTGATGGACCCGATTCCTGCTGGGGCGCCGTGGGGTCTCGGAGCCGTGAGCGTCGCCGAGTTCACCGGGACACCGCTGGCGGGCGTGTTGCGGGCGGCAGGCTTCCCTGAGGATGTTGTCGAATTCGTCTTTACGGGTCTCGATCAGGGGAAGGTCGAACCGGAGGGGGAGATCAGCTACGCCTTTAGCCTCGATGCACCGACCGCCCTTTCGGATGGCCCCTTGCTGGTATGGCAGATGAATGGCGAAGCGCTCACTGCCGAGCATGGAGCGCCGCTGCGCCTGCTGGTGCCCGGCAACTACGGGATGAGTTCGGTGAAGTGGCTCAGCAGCATCACTGCCGTCGACCAACCGTTTTCAGGCCATTTCCGGATGAAGTACCGCTACTTGGGGGACTCCGCGGCGTCGGAGACTGAACCGGTAGAACGGATGCGGGTGCGGTCGCTGGTCGTCTCTCCCGCCGATGGCGACGAAGTTGGGGAGAGCCTGGGAATCCGGGGAATCGCCTGGAGCGGTTCGGGTCGTATCGAATCGGTCGCGGTGCGTGTCGACGACGGCGTATGGATTGACGCCGAGCTCGGCGAACCGCTTGGCCGATCGGCGCCGACACCGTGGGCATTGCGGGTGGCGCTGCAATCGGGGCACCACAACATCCAGACGCGAGCTTCCGACTCGGGTGGAAACGTGCAGCCCCTCGAATCGATCTGGAACCGCAACGGCTACGGGAACAACGTCGCCCACAGCGTTTCCGTACATGTGCCGGGTTGAAGACACTGCATCTCTCCCTCCGAATCTTCTACTCTTTTGGAGCGGAGGCCATCAAATGAAGACTGTGGCGAACATTCTCGACGCAAAGGGCTCAGAAACGTTCGAAGTCGACCCTGGGGCTTCTGTTTACGAGGCGCTCAACATTTTGGCCGACAAGAACGTGGGCGCCTTGGTGGTGACGGACGGGGGAACGCTCGTCGGCATCATCTCGGAACGCGACTATGCCCGCAAAGTGGTGCTGGTGGAGCGCAGGTCACGAGACACCCTCGTCTCCGAGATCATGTCCAGCGACGTCATGACCGTCGACCCGACTTCTTCCGTTGACGATTGCATGGAGCTGATGACCGAGCGTCATATCCGTCACCTTCCGGTGCTCGAAGGCGGCCGGCTTGTCGGGGTGATCTCGATTGGCGACGTCGTCAAGGCTGTGATCGCAGACCTCGCAACACTTGTGGAGCAGCTCGACAGCTACATCCGAGGTAGATGAGGCGGATTCTTACTGGCGTCTTGGATGGCTTGTTTTCGCCGCTTTCGGAATGAGTCGACACGGCCGGCAAGAGCCTATAGAGTCGCTGCTCGTGCGTTCGAGCCTCGCGATTACTTCGACCTCAGAGCTTCTGTCCAAGTTGCTCGACATCGCCCATGGGGCGATCGTGGTGGTCGATGACTCCTTCAACATTCAGATATGGAATCAAGCGGCGGAACGGACATTCGGCTGGACCGCCGAGGAGGCCGTGGGGAGCAATGTGGCGGACACCATGGGTTCCGGTGAGTTTGCAGAAGGTATGAGCTTCGAAAAGGCGCTTGATTCCGCCTTGCGCAGCGGCTCGTGGTGGGGCGAAGTCGTCCAGACGCGTCGTGACGGGTCGACCTTTCTCGCCGAAGTGTCGTTCGGAGTGCTGCGGGACGCTGATGAGCAAGTGATCGGCTACGTGACCAACCATCAAAACATCACCGGCCAGCGAGCCGTGGAAGAGGAACTCGAGAGAACGGTCGAGTGACGCTGCGGCGATGATGCGTTTCGGTCGATCGATTACGGGAGCGGCGGTGCTGTGGTTTCTCGGATGACGAATTCGAGGTCCAGTTCGTGTTCTAGGTCGGGTGGGTCCTGGTCGTGAATGAGACTCAATAGGAGCTTCCCCGCGTAGATGCCGGATTGGAGCATTGGCTCTGTGACGGTTGTGAGTCCGGCGTACCGTGCGGCTTCTCCATCCTCGAATCCGATGATGGAGAGCTCTTCGGGTACTCGAACACCGCTAGAACGGGTTGCGAGGAGCGCGGCCAGGGCATGCTGATAGGTGGCGGCGATTACGGCAGTGGGACGTGACGTCAGGCTTAGAAGCTCTTGGGTCATGGATGCGGTTGCCTCGGGTGTTGGGGGCCCGAGGCGAGTCAGGTCAGAATGATGGGATACGCCGTGATCATCGAGTTCCGCCACGTGGCCCGCGTGTCGATCGTAGGTGAACGGCGAGTGGACGTCTGAGCCTTTGTCGTCGCCGAGAAAAGCGATGCGTTCGTGGCCCAACTCGATGAGGTGTCGAGTGGCGAGCCTGCCTCCCTTGACGTTGTCGGCAAAGACCGAAGGGATGCTTGGAGCCTTGTCGCCAACTGCGACGACCGGCATGTTCGCATCGGCGAGCATCGCTGCCTGTGCAGGGGCCAAAGCGACGTCGATGAGCAGAACCCCGGCTGCCTTGTCGTTCGTGGTGTGCCTTGCGACGAGCCGATCCCGGTCCTCTGTGGTCGCAATCATTGCCACCACTGCATCGAAATCGGAGTCGCCCAAAGCGTTGAGGATGCCCCGCAGCCGCTCGTACACGGGTTCCTTGTCAAGGCAATCCACTGCGACCAGCACTGTCGACGAGCGACCCGACGACAGGGCGCGAGCTGCCCCGCTTGGGCGGTACCCGAGTTCATCGATAGCGGCGTGAACCCGGGCTCGCTTTTCCGACGAAACATATGGATGGTCGTTTAGCACCCGTGACACCGTCGAGACACCAACGCCGGCCAGCCGAGCAACGTCCACGATCTTCACCACGACTGGACTCCAGCCGAGGATCCATTCCGATGCTCCCGTTGCCACGGGTCGTCACCCATCGCGCGCTGTGGCGCCATGACCGCTCCCTTTGTAGTCATGACGTACGCCGATCTCAACGTAGCACCATATCGGCACAGGTTCTCGCGAATTCACATTGCGTCCTCGCCTGCCTTCCGTGAGAACGCTCCGGAGAGTCGCGACAGTTCCTTGAGCCAGGGCGGAGACTTCCCTCGTCGGGCCTCGGCATCGTTCGATGCCGGCGAATTTCCGCTCAAGGAAGGCAAACCTGGAACCGATTTCATACACCGTTTGCAGTACTCGTATGGACAAGGCAGGAGAAAATGAATCTTGAAAAAACCTCAGGTGAGCTGACGCCGCCTGGAATCGACGCCGCAGCCGCTACCCGGCGACTCAGACGCCGCCGCGCCCGCACATGGCTGGCATTCGGTCTGGTAGGTCTGATGATGGGAGCGGTGTGGGCGGTTGGTATTGCCACCTCCACGGCGACGGTGGACACCGGCGGCGCCGCGCCTGCGACACAGGTCTTTGGCACCGCTGCCGGCGCCTCTTCGACGTCGCAGTACGCCGGTCTGGTATCGGCGAACACGCCGCTCACGATCGGGTTCAGGGGCAGGTGGGGCAGGGTCGCGGCAGACACTCCTATGTTCGACGTCGATCTGACCGCTGAGGCGGGCACCTACTTTGTAGAGGTCAACCTCAACAACAACCCAGCTGGTTGGTCGGCACTGCAGTTGGAGTTCCACATTGTCAATACGACCTGTGCTCTTGCGGATTCTGCCGACTGGGCATCCCCCGCTGCCAGTTCGGTGATGGCGATTGAGAGTGAGGACGCCTCTGCGGTCTTTGCGTCTCTCGCATCGGGCACCGCGTACTGCATCGGGATCGAAGCCATTACTCCGAAGGCCAACGACACCGCCGGTACTTACATTCGGCGCCCGTCGGGTAGCGCTACGCCAGATGCACCGGTATTCGCCGCCCTGCTAGGTCGCTCGGCTTAAGACGATCGGTTGTTCTGGCGGGTGCGCGCCAGAACGACATCTAGAACCAGGAACGAGTCAATGAGGGACAAGGACCGTAGACCCCGAAGCCGAATCGTCGGCGCAATCATGACTGTGGTCGTTGTTGTCGTCTTCGGCGGCCTCCTCTACCTGCGGGCCTGGCCGCCGGTAGTCGTCGTCATGTCCTCCAGCATGGAACCGGCTATCGACACTGGTGCGATTGTGCTCATAAAACACCTGGACGGCCCGCCGGAGGTCGGCGACGTGGTGACGGTGCCGGTCCCGGCTGAGGCTCAAGCCAACGGGTACCCCGATGAGGTCATGCACCGGGTGATAGAGATCACTGAAGATGGACTGGTGAAGACCCAGGGCGACAACCTGGACAAGCCGGATCCGTTTGCGGTACCTGTGTCGGCGGTCACCGAACGGGCGGTCACGGTTGTTCCGGGGGCTGGCCAACTCATCGCCTTCCTCTTCAGCCCGTACGGGCTTTTGTGGATGGCGGCGGGCGTCCTGCTGCTGGTCGTCATGCCATTCTTTGACGGTCAGCGCGAGCTTAAGTTGGCCGTTGCGGAATACGGCTACCACTTGCGCAGCCACACCCAGATTCTGCAATCGATGAGCGCCGCCTCGCAAGATCTGGCAGTGACAACGGAGCGATTCCGAGAATCGATCGGTAGCGATACCTCTTACGACGTGCTCGAGGAGATCGACATTCCCGGCTGGGTTCTTGCACCGCCGACTCCGGTTGCGGAGGGCGAAGGCTGGGAACCGGTGCACCCCTTGCTTCAGCTGGGACCCTATTTGGAGCGGGACGCCGAAGAATCAGTGGAGTCCTGAAGAAGGTAGCGATCTATTTGGGTGCTCTGCGGAGGTTCAGTCGTTGAACCAGGTGTCGAGCAGACTTTCGTATTCCCCCTTGGCGCGGTGTCCCTCGGCGGACGGGCTGTCGAGCCTTATTCGAGGCGCCGGATAGGCGTAGAAGTCGCCGGCGCCGTATGCGGCTAGTCCATCGCCGACATCGACGTAGCAGAACCCATCTCCGTCGAATCCCTTAGGTGTGTCGTCACCGTTGATATCGGCCGCGATGGCGGCTGCGACCGTTTGCGCCTGGCCTTCGGCGAATACCCCGGCCTTGGGGAGGAGCATTGAGTTCAGCAACCTGACTGCAGCGACGTCACCGATGGCGTAGACGCCCGGGTAGTGGATTTCCAGCGTGTCGACGTCGGACAGAAGCTCAAGGGTCTGCGGGTGAACCGGTACATACCCGCTGGGGTCGGTGATTCCCGCTTGCTGAAGCGCCTCGGGAGCGCGATGGGGTGGGATTCCGACCAGCAGGTCATACGGCACAGCCTCATCCCCGAACCGAATCTCGCCGACTGATGGGGCGATCTGCGTCACTTGGTGGTCGAAGTGGTGGCCGATTCCTCGGTCGTCCATAAAGGACTTGAGCGCTTCGCCAACCTCCGGCCCGGCAACTGCCATCGGTATCCCCTCGGGGGTATAGAGGTCGATTTCGACCTGGTCCCGGATGCCGTGTTCTCTGGTCCACGCTTCCAGCAACATTGCCGCCTCATATGGGGCGGCCGGGCAGCGGAATGGTGCCCCGGTGACCAGGACCGCAATCCTGCCACCTTCGAATCGCTCCAGCTCATCGTGAATGGCGACGGCCCCGGCGGTCTCGTACAGATCGTGAGCTGCCTCCTCGAAGCCCGGTAGCGATCCCGGTGCGAGTTCGGCGCCGAGTGCCAACACCAGGTAGTCGCCGCGAAGGGTTCCTCCGTCTGTCTCCACTTCCCGGTTTTGCGGATCCACGGCCTTGATCTCTGCGTGCAGCCATTCGATGCCGGGACGCTTCAGCTTGGCCATGTCGCGTTGAACCTGCTGCGGCTGTCTTTCCCCGGTCATCAGGTGCAGATTGGAAACCCCCAGCGAGAACGTCGTCGCTCGTTCAATGACGACGATTCGGTGCTCGGAGGAGACGAGGCCACGCAGGTGGTGGGCCGCCGTCAATCCCCCCCAGCCACCACCAAGAATCAAGATCGTCTTGCCATCCATGATGCTCCCTCACCGATGGGCGAGTTGCCTGTGATTGTACGGGTCGCGACCGAGAAGTGTCCTCGATGGGTGCTTGTTGCCGACTAGGGGAGCCGCTGCGGTCGAGTGTCGCCGCTTACGTGATGGAGCGCCCTTCTCCGCTCTACGGTTTGTGACCCCGGAAGGCGTAGCCGTAGGTGCCGAATCGACGGGCGTTGCCTTCCCCGCTCGCCCCGGCATATGTATCCACTTCAGGACCAAACTCGACCTCTACTAGGCCGACGCCCTCGAGGATCACCTTCCAGCCTGCACACGGCAGGCCTCCGGCGATTCACCCAGTCCATAGGTCTATGTCACGCTTGGCCGATTCTGGAACCGGCTTATCGACACAGATGTCTCCGACCTGGATTCGCCCGCCGGGACGCAAGACTCTCATGACCTCCCGGTAGGCGCCGACCTTGTCGGGTACCAAATTGAGGACGCCGTTGGAGATGACCAGATCGGCCCATCCATCCTCGACCGGAAGGTCCTCTGCGAGCCCATGTCGGAACTCCACATTCGAGATCCCCGACTCTGCGGCTGTGCGTCGTGCCAGTTCCAGCATCTCTGAGGTCATGTCCACTCCGATGACGTGACCGGCGTCGCCGACCGCTCGGGCAGCGATCATCGCATCCGTCCCTCCGCCGGATCCGATGTCGACCACCTTCTCGCCTTCGGCAGGTAGGCCGAAGTGGAATGGGTTGGCGATTCCCGCGAAGACCTCAAGGGCCCCCTCTGGCAGATCGTCGAGCAAAGCCGGGTCATACCCGACGTGGAGGGCAGCACGCCTGCCGGTGTGGAAGTGGTATTCCTCGCTCGGCGCGACGGCAACCTGGGCGTAGTGATGTCGGACCTCCTCCCGCAGTACATCCACATCGACGCCGAAGTCGGTGCTCTGTTGGGTGTCGTCGGTCATGATGTGCCTCCTGGAGCCCGTGACAGTTCCGCAGCAATCGCATCCAGATCACTCAAGTCATTATCCATAAATGTACCCGCGCCATACAAGGCTTGGGTGAAAGGGTGATGAGCTGACAAACAGGATCCAACGAGAAAGGTGGGATATCAAGCCTGGCCGGAGTTGTATATTGACAATCATCAATATGATGATACGTTGATGGGTGTACACGTTCAGCGGAGGTCGGTGGAATGACTACCAGTGCAGATGCGACTCGAGAAGCGGTGCGCCAAAACTACGACAGCATTGCCAGCGCCGACGCGGCGGGGTGCTGCTCTGACGGCTCGGCTTCGACCGTTGCCGTGAAGTCGACGCGGATGGGGTACTCCCAGGAGGAACTGGACGCATTGCCCGCCGGATCAGATCTAGGCCTCGGCTGCGGTAACCCGCAGGCGATTGCCGCCCTTCAGCCCGGTGAGACGGTTGTGGATCTCGGCAGCGGCGCCGGTATCGACTGCTTCCTGGCGGCGCGTCAGGTCACCGAAACCGGTCGCGTGATCGGCGTCGACATGACGGCGAGCATGGTTGCCAAGGCACGCGACAATGCCACCAAGGTGGATGCGGACAACGTCGAGTTCCGTCTCGGTGAGATCGAGCACCTTCCGGTTGCCGACTCGAGTGTGGATGTCATCATCTCGAATTGTGTGATCAATTTGTCTCCGGACAAACCCGCCGTCTATCGCGAAGCGTTCCGGGTGCTCAAGCCTGGAGGAAGGCTCGCCATCTCCGACGTTGTAGCTCTGACCGAGCTGCCGGCCGACGTGAAATCCGATATGGAGTTGCTGGGGAGTTGCGTCTCGGGCGCGGCGATGATCCCTGAGCTGGAGGAGATGCTCAGTGAGATCGGCTTCGACGGCATAGAAATCAAGACGGCAGGCGAGAGCCGTGAGTTCATTCAGGAGTGGGCCCCCGGGTCCAACATGGAGGACTTCGTCGTATCGGCGACGATCGAGGCCACCAAGAACTAGGGCCACCGACCGGCCCGGCTGGTGGTGCTAAGCCTCTACTGGAGAGCGAAGGGTGGGTATTCGTCGGTGAGGCTGCCCAACCAGGCGTATGTCCTGGTGAGCCACCGCTGATACCCGACCACGAAGTCGTGTAGGCCTTGGGGCAGCGTCCCGGTAAAGGCAATGATCCAGAATCCGACCCATGATCCGATGAAGGCTGCCACGCCAAGTGCCCACAGAATGATCAGGTGGGGGAGGAGGGCAATCCACTTGACGAAGAAGATCCCCGCTACGGCCCAGCCCCTGCTGCGCTGGCCGTGGCCGTTGCCATCGACGGACGTTCGAGCGGGGTAGCTCGGTGCCTCGAACGCAAACGGCGGATATTCATCTGTAGTGGAGTAGAGCCAGGCCATCATCCGGTTGGCCCAGCTGATCGTGCCCCGAACGAGATTGGCAATGCCGTCGGGCTGCTTTCCGGTAAAGGCGATCGCAAAGTATCCGATCCAAGCCGCGATCATCGCGACCACCGCCAAGAGATACACCACGATCAGGTGCGGCAGCAATAGCACCGCCTTGAGGAACCAGATGATGCCGGCGACGGCGAGACCCCGGCTTCGTTCCCCGTTGCCGTAATCGACCTCATAGTTGATCGGATAGCCGTTCATGATCCCTCCAATGGTCGGACGCTTGACGATACCAACTCCTATGGCTGGGATGCATCGGTACCGGCACGGTTTTGGGGCGGCCGGTCATCGACTTACCCTCATGGCGAACATCGTTTCAGTAATCGAGTCGAGGAGACCTGCGGTGCCTACGCCCACTCCACATATCTCTGCCAAGGCGGGCGACTTCGCCGAAACCGTGCTGCTGCCGGGAGATCCCCTCCGGGCAAAACACATTGCTGAGACCTACTTCGAGGATGTTGAGCAAGTCACCGCGGTTCGCAACATGTTCGGGTTCACCGGAACCTATAAGGGGACTCGGATCTCCACGATGGGTACGGGAATGGGCGTCCCCTCGGCGTCGATCTATGTGACCGAGCTGATCAACGAGTACGGAGTCTCCAATCTCATCCGGGTCGGTACCTGTGGGGGAGTAAATCGTGGCGTGGGTATGCAGGACGTCATTCTGGCAATGGGTGCATCAACTGACTCCGGGGTCAATCGGACCCGCTTCGAGGGGCTCGATTTCGCTGCGACCGCAGACTGGCATCTGCTGCGCACTGCTTTTGACGCGGCAGCATCGCTGGGGATGGCGGTGAGTGTTGGCAATGTCTTTACGGCCGATCTCTTCTATTCGCCCGAAACAAGTCGCTTCGAGCTGTTGGAACAGATGGGGATCCTCGCTGTAGAAATGGAGGCGGCTGGGATCTACGGAGCCGCCGCCGAGCACGGGGCTAAGGCGCTGGCCATCTGCACGGTGAGCGATCACATCATCACCGGCGAGTCGACGACCTCGGACGAACGGCAGAGCTCGTTTGCGGCAATGATGGAGATCGCACTGGAAACGGCAGCTGCCCTCTAAATCGTTGACTGGTGAGATGGTCGCCGGCCCGACACTCCGTCTCCGGCACAAGTAGCGTTGTCGAACCAGCTAGCTAGAGAGGGGTCTCTGATGCATTCCAACGCCCAGACGGCGCGTAGTGCTTACGACGCATTCCTGAGCGGTGATATGGAGACGATGGGCGGGTTGATGTCGGACGACATCGTTTGGCACGCCCCTGGGAACAACGCTCTGTCGGGTACGTACAGTGGCAAGGAAGAGGTGTTTGGACTCTTTGCCAAGATTGGCGAGATGGCTGACGGCCCTATGCAGATGGATATCCACGACGTGCTCGCGAGCGACGAACATGCCGTGGCATTGCTCACCGCCACCGTTTCGAGAGGCGGCAACAGCGCTGATCTCAGGGCGGTGCACATCATGCACGTGGCCGACGGCCAAATCAGCGAGTTCTGGAACTTTCAGGAGGATCAGGTGGCCACCGACGCCTTCTGGGCGTAGCGGACCTCGCCAGTTCTGACCGCTGGGCGGTCTAGCCCTCGAGGCGACTCGGGAAGCTAAAGCCGGCGATCCGCTCTGGAGTCAGTACCAAGACTTGCTGGTCCTTGGCGACCGGCCATAGCCACTCGTCGAGCCAGCGGTCGGCCATGTGCTCGCCGCGGTCCTTGACCAACATCTCCCGCATCACCGGTCGCAGCGGGTCGTCGGAAAAGGCCACAGGACCCTCGGCGGTGATGTACCACTCGGACGCTTCGAATTCGCTGATCGGCTCGTCGTGGATCGTCACCGTTGCTCTGCCGCGCTTGACGGCGAGCCGTCCGTGGAGCGAGTCGGGCGCCGACTGGAGGTAGAAGTTCCCGTCGCGGAACACGTAGGCGAGTGGGACCGCCACCGGCCCCTTCCCGACTCGAGCGACCGAGAAAACGCACATATGGGGTCCGGCCAAGCGTTTCTCGATCTCGGCATCGCTCATGCGCGGCATGGGCCGAGCCTAGGGCTGGCCCGGTGTTGCTGAATCTCATCGCCTTCACACTTTTCTCCAATGAGCGGCACATCGTCGAACTGGATCCTCGTGGGTAGATCGACACCCGAAAGGCCGAACCATGTTCAGGATTGCCGCTGCGATAACCCTCGTACTCGCCATGACCTTTGCCGCATGCGCCAAAGAGTCGGCGGCGGGATCTCTGCCCCTTGTTTCCGAGACGGCGCCGGGCGACACCGCAATGGACGAGGGAATGGAAGAAGCTGAGCACGACGCGATGGACTCGATGAGTGCGGACAGTTTCCCGGCACCGACCGGCACTGTGACCGCTGAATACACGATCTCACTCGCCGAATTCAGCTTCGATCTGGACGAACTCGACCTCGTCCCGGGCGAGACCGTGCGGTTCCACCTCATCAACACCGGCGAGGAGGACCACGAGTTTCGACTGACGACGCAGCACAAGGCCGCAGAACACATTGCCGCCGGTCACACCGATCATGTCGCCGACGGGCATCACACGGAAGCCGACATCGTGGTCAACGTTGGCGCCGGTCAGACCAGAACGGTCGAAACAACGCTCCCGGTCGATCCAGCGGCGATCGACCAGTTGGTGTGCCTCATTCCTGGTCACTACGAGGCGGGAATGTTCGCCGAGGTCACCCTCTAGCAATCTTGTGCATGACCTGTCGGCGGAGCGTCCTATGGATCTGAGCGGTCTTCGTGGCTGAGATGGGTCAGCAGGTTCAGGCATGCGTCGCTGGCGAGTTCTTGCCGGACGTCAAGGTTCTGTGGCGATTCGAAGGACCCTTGCACGGCATCCAGATATGCCTCTCGAGCATTCTGGAAATCCTCGTCGGAGTAACCCTCTACGGATCCGGCGGTGCTGCTCTGGTCGATCCACGATCCGAGCGCCCTGCGGATCTGGTCGACCTTTACATACGAGTTGAAGTCGCTCCAGTGGAGCCAGATGAACACCGGGATGTTGTAAAGAGGTGCAAGCGTGGTCACCGTCTGGCGTTTGGCGAGGAGATTGAGGAGAAGGTCTTTCTGGGCGGGATGCCAGCGGCCTTCCGCCTCCTCTTCGCCTTCGTCGATGGTGGCGTTGGTGAGTAGACCTCGGCTGATCCAGTCGGAGAGCTGCCGACCGCTCAGTTCGTGGCCCGCTTGGTGCGCGGCATCAAGTAGGTCCTGGCGGGTGATTCCGCTTGCCGCCACCGATCCGCTCCTTCCGCATCGAGACTGGCGTCGCGAGGTTCAACCTACATCGCGGAACCTCGTCGGGATACTTCCATGAGCTGAGCATCCGACCCTCTGGCGTAGGATCGGGCGTGCGCCCGAACTGATGCAACAGGAGGATTGAGGTTGGTCGGATTCTTACGCAGCGGGTGGGATGTCGTCGTTGCCGTCGTAGGTGGAGACCCCGAGGCCGGCTACATCGAAGGTGTCTACGTAGTGGGCAAACGCAAGCACAAGCACAACGTCCGGGTGAGGGACCACGGACACTCGGCAGAACTCGTGCGTGCGGTCCTCGATGACATGGATCAACCCCCTTCGGACCGAGAGCCCGTCAAGGTTCCTCTGCAGGGGTATCGCAGTGGTGAGACACCCACCTACTACGCCGATACGAGCGACCTGGAACTCCTCGATCCATCGACCACGGAGCCTGGGGCTTGAGCAGTTGGCGCAATGTGAGGCTTCGGTTGATAGCGGGTGCAGTTTCTTGTCGCCGGTAGTGTGCCGCTCGCTCGTCGAGGGCAAAGGAACCACGCCATGAGAGCAAGACCTTTCTGGGTCGCGTCGCTTGTGGCGACACTCGCACTGTCCGCGTGCAGCAGTGGGGCTGTGGCGGCAGACAACTCGCCGGAACCGACGTCAACAACCAGTGGCTCAGACTCGCCGGATCCGGACGAGGCCCTCTGCCCTGCATTGCTGACCTGGTATTCCGCTCAGCAGCGCTTCCTCGACGACCTCAGCGACGTCTCACTCGCCGAACTCGATCCGCCCTCGCCGCGCGTGCTGCAGGCCGGGCTCAGCTTGGGGAGCATCCTGCTCGAGGTCACCCGAGAAGCATTCGCGCTCGGATGTGACTTGGAACTGGTGGAAGGCTCCCCGGAGCGTTGCGCTCAAATCGCCCAGCTCGAAGCTGAGGGTCCAGCTGCGGAGAGCATCCTGGCTGGTCTTGTCGCCGAGTGCGGCTGACTGCGACCTGAGTGCCAGAGCGAGGGGACCCCCGGCGCATCCCACGTATGATTCGGAGCGGAGGTGGATAGATGCGGTTTTCCCGGATGCTGCTGATCTTGTTGGCGGCCTCTGTGGCGACTGGGGCCTGTGCTGGCGCCGGCGCACCCGAGGGTGAGGTCGTGCTGTACACCTCGATGCCCGACGCCGTCGTGGACCGGCTGGAGGGCGTGATCGAACAGCGCTTTCCCGACCTCGAAGGCGAATACTGGCTGGCACCTCTCGACAGTGAGGGCATAGCGCTGCGTGTTGTGCGGGGCCGCACTGCCGATATCCAGGAGCTTCTGGCGGACGAGATCGAGAGCGGTGGCATCAAGGCCGACATGATCTGGTTGGCCGAGCCGTCGCCGTACGAGACCTATAAGGATCTGGGACTCCTCACGCCCTATGAGCCCCCGGCCGACGCACCGATCCCAAGAAGCTACATCGACGCCGACGGTTTCTACGTGGCGGGTCGTGTCATCAGCATGGTGGTTGCTTGGAATACTTCTCTCCTTCCGGAGGGCCTTGCCGACTGGCCGGACCTGCAAGAGGTGGAGATGGCGGGTTTTCCGGCACCTGAATCGGGTGCCGCTCGCGCCACCATCGAAGCTCTGATGGACAAGTACGGCCCCGAGTTCTTCACGACCCTCGCCACCGGCGGAATGTCCTCGGTGCCGAGCAATGGTGCTGCTCGAGACGGAGTGGTCGATGGCGCGTTCGAGGCGGTCGGTGTACTCGACTACATGGCACGGGCTGCCAAGGAGGCCGGGTCGCCGATCGATTTCGTCTATCCGGCCGGAGGAACGGTGCTGATTCCCAGCCCGATTGCCATCACCGCCTCCGCCGAAAACCCGACTGCAGCGAAGGCCGTGGTCGACTTCATCCTGTCCCGGTCCGGCCAACAGATAATCGTCCAGATAGGCGATTTCTATCCGGTGCGAACCGACGTTGCACCACCGACCGGAGCTCCACCGCTGCACACGATCACCGCACTCGAGATCGACTGGGATGCGCTGGCCGGAGAGATCGACGCGATCAGCGCAATGTGGGTTGAACTCTTTGGCGCAGAGCAGCAATCTGGCTAGGCCGGGCGGTCAGCGAAAGACGTATCGTGAGCTCTGATTCATTGAGGATGCGGCTGACCGACCGGGTTAGGTTGCTGTGATGTCGTTGCCCGTCGAATTCTCTGACCCCCGGCTGGTACCCATCTACGACGCTCTGAATGAGTACCCCGCCGACCGCGAGCCCGCCTTCTACTCGTGGCTAGCGTCCAACTTGAACGCCTCTTCGATCGCCGATCTCGGCTGCGGGACCGGTCTGATCACCTGCTTGCTGGCTGAGTCGGGATACGAGATGATCGGGATCGACCCGGCACCCGCGATGATCGAAGTCGCCGAGAGGCGTGATACTGAGAATCGAGTCAGGTGGGTCGTTGGCGATGCTGATGCAGTTCCCGCCGGGGAGTGCGACCTGGCGATCATGACTGGACACGTGGCCCAGTTTCTTCTGATGGATGAGGACTGGATTGCCGCTCTCGAGGCACTAAAGCGATGCCTCCGATCCGGTGGGTCGCTCGCCTTTGAATCCCGCGACCCGGAGGCGCGGGAATGGGAGCGATGGGGCAGCTCGTCCCGCGTTGTGGAACATCCGACGGCCGGGGAGGTCGAACACTGGACGAAGGTCCAAAGCGCTGTTGAGGGAATCGTGTCGTTCTCGAACCACTACGCGTTCCGTCGCACGGGCGAAGAAGTCGTCTCTCCTGCCCAGCTTCGATTCCGATCATTGAGCGAGCTATCCGCCTCGCTCGCCTCCGTAGGTCT
>Ga0255048_10000882_pt1 | contig 22055 bp, 25 predicted proteins | sample JV7_2_2_MG_FD_183619 | JGI IMG/M metagenome (GOLD analysis project Ga0255048, IMG submission 183619) | Seawater microbial communities from Jervis Inlet, British Columbia, Canada - JV7_2_2 | ecosystem: Environmental > Aquatic > Marine > Inlet | place: Canada: British Columbia | collected 2016-10-06
AAAGGGAGGGAAGCGACAAGGCGGACACACTGGCGGGATGGACACCGAAGAATCGGGTGACGGTGGTGGATCACCAACATCAACGCCAGAATTCAAGTCATGGTTCGGTGATAGCAAAGTCGTGGACGATAGCGGTGAGCCGATGGTTGTTTATCATGGGACATTGGGAGAGGACTTTGACGAGTTTAGACCAAGCAAAGCAACGAACGCAATGACTCAGGCAATCGGTATTCCCACCTACTTCTTTAGCGATTCCCCCGCAACAGCGAGTACATACGGAGAAAATGTTAATGAGCATTATGTGAGTTTACAAAAGCCATTTGTAATAGAAGTGGGCGGAGATTGGCAGGATGCGATTTCTAAGGTACTGGACGAGGGTGTTGTACAAGCATACACATCGCCAGAGCATTTAGAGTTTATCAAAGCGAGTGAGCAGTTGTTTTCTGGGGTTGATATGGAGGATTATGAACTGCCACCACAAGTACAGTCGGCTTGGGAAAAGTTGTCCCAAGAGTTTGAAAGAAAGATTATTAACGAGGAAATAGCGGGGCTTAACGACAAGCCGATTGGCTATCACACGAACTACGATGGAATTATCATGCATGGTGTTGAGGACATGGGTGCGTTTGGTGTAAGCGACAAGGTGTTGGATGATTACGACATGGATGGTTATTCGATTAGTGGTTCTGTCTATGTTGCCTTCTCTCCTAACCAAATCAAATCCGCCACAGCCAACAAAGGCACGTTCGACCCTGACGATCCCAAGATAACGCACAAGCGGGAGTTTGCCAAAAAGGACAAGTTCGATGAGATGTTTGAGATATTCAAGTCGGACAATGTGTACTCAGACTTTGAAACCGGAATTAACATCGAGGCACTAGAGAGTCTTGAGAGGCGGGTTCCAGTAGTCCGGACAGCATTTGACGAGATGGTAAGAATTGCAGACGAGATCGCAACTGAGGTGGTGGTCGCGGAGAGGTTGGGCATACTGCCGTACATGGAATCAACATCTAGCGCGGTACACGCGGCATTAAAGAACGCATTTTGGGTTTCAGATGTGGACCATGAAACCGTGGTGAATATCCAGAAGTTGCTAGGTGATGCCGTGCGGGGGATATTCCCAGACGAGGAGTTCCGGTTGCCGGACTTTATAGACCGAGCCAAGTTGGAGGGTGCTTCAAACCTCACAGATGCCCGATTGGAAACGATATACCGGACGAACCTTAGTACGTCGGCAAACGAAGGAACAATGTCGGTTCTACGAGATCCCGATGTGAAAGAACTGTATCCACTTGTTATGATCGCAGAGATAGACGATGACCGATCAAGACCACACCACGCCGCGATGGATGGGTACATCACAACGGCGATTGAAATGGATCGGCTAAAACTGCGACCGCCTAACGGCTATAACTGCCGTGGCACACTAATCAAGGTTTCATGGGATGAAGCAAATGACATGGGACTACTAAACGATACAGGGTTGGCGGATTCGGAGTCAATCAGACGATATAACACATCGTTGCAACACGGGCTAATCGCGTCTGGAATCTACCCAGACGAGGGTTTCAAGACGGGCGGGAGACTTGGATGAAGAACTACAAAAGACCTAGTTTCTATACAGTTCAAGAGGTTGCTTCCACCATGCGGGTATCGGACGAAACGATATATCGCATGATATGGGACGGCAAACTAGAGGCATCAAAAGTTGGCAGACAATGGAGATGTGACGAGAACTGTTTTGAGAAAATGAAGAAAACAGCCAAAAAGTATTAGTCAGTATTCCACACAGCCGTAATCTGGGGGGAATTGTGTTGATATGTGTAGAAAGTTTACGAAAATATGAATATATGTCTACTTGTATGGATAGACCATCCCACACCATAACCGAGGACGGTAACAAGATAACTATTCACGATCTTGAGTTGTTCGTCGGTCATATAGATGGCTTCGATGATGATGATAGCGAAATCAAGGAACTCGACACAGAGGCAATTGATGGCATCATTGAAAAGACGAAGCGACACATGAGCGCGGGATCTAATCCAAAATTGGTTTTAATGCACCAAGACGAAAACGGAAACGCGCCCACACAGGCAATCGGCGACATAGTTACAGTCTATGCCAAGCCAATAAACATACACTGTGAGGACGGCGAAGATTACGAGGGGGCGGGCATCTGTGGAGATGTCGAAATGTCTAGGGAAGATTTCAAGAAATATCTTGCTTCCAATCGTTTTCCCAGGCGTAGTGCCGAGATATGGGAAGACGGGCATTTATCAGAGGTCGCACTTTTAGGTCGGGAAACCCCGGCAAGACCTTTGCGAGACACGAAGTTTACGCGCCAAGGGGCTAAGAAGGTTTTTTATCGACCCGCGACCTTCCAAGCAGTTGCGCCCGGTGCGGCAAACACATACATACCTGATAGCGGATCAGACGAACTGGAAAAAGAGGAATATACCATGCCTGACATTCTTGAACACGAAGAAAAAGAACTACTAAGAAAACTGAGAGCCGAAAACGGTTCACTCAACGATGAACTCACCAAACTCAAGGCACAACTTGAGGACCTGCAACCAGACGAAGAAAAGATGGAAATGCAGGAGGATGAGGAACTTGACGAAGCAATGGAATTCGACTGTCCAATGGACGGCGAAGAAGAATACCAAGAGGATGAAGAAGATGAAGAACTAAAATCTGAATTCTCAAAACTTCGCAAGACAAAAGGCGGAAGCAAGATTCTTGCTCGATACGCAAAAGTGAAGCGACAGCGCAACATCTACAAAAAGCGGATCGACAAATTGAACTTCAGTGTGAAAAAAGTCAAGTACAACCGATTGCTAGACCAGTTGGCATCACAGGGCTACGGAATTAAAGCACACCGCGACCACATGCTCGACGAGTTGATGAACTGTAAAGATGTTGCAGGGAAAATCAAGTTCTGGAAACAAACGATGCGAAAAGCACCGTTGCAAAAAACACTGAACACCCGAAATACGCGACAGCGAACCAAGGTCAATTTCAGTACAGATCAAAAGAAGGTCGCAACCGAAGCGACAGTAAAACTGATCTCGTCAGATGAAAACCTAACATCCTCAGATTTCCAAAAAATCTACCAACAAGAATTACGAAAACTCTAATCCATAGATAAAAACAAGAGAGACAAATAAAATGAGTCAATCAATTCAACCAAACCTAGAAGCGGGTGGAACAATTCGTCCATACCGATTCGTCAAAATAAACACAGGCGCAGACAACCAAGGTTTAGAATCAGATGCAAATGATACTATTATCGGTGTATGCGCAGGAAGCACTCGTCAATTTGATTCAGCAAATCACGCGGAAGATGGTGACGTAATATCCCTTCAAGCAGGAAATATAGTCATGGTCGAGTGCGGTGGCACAATTACCCGTGGCGGACCAGTCGAAAGTGATGCAGACGGCAAAGCGGTAGCACAAACTGTTAATACTACGAATCGTCGTATTGGTGGCTTTGCATTAGAATCAGGCGCAAGTGGCGAAATAATCCGCATGCTTTGGCAACCGTACTTTATTCGACATAACCTTTCATAATAGATAGAAACACTTTTTAGATAGAGAGATACCAAAATGGCAGAAGTAGCACCCGGACAAGGCAACACCTATGTACCGACATTCTCTGAGGCAACTGGACTCGTTCAGGTTGAGTATTCACGCAACCCCGCGTCATTCGCCCTCAATTCATATTCAAAACTTATTCCTGTGGCACAAGACACTGGATATTATCTAACCATCGACGAGGAAGAATCAGCCCGTGTCGTAAGCCAATCTGATTGGGTATGGCAAGACGGCAACGATGCACCCGAAGGCATCCAACAAGACCACGAATTCACTCAATTCCGCACAATCCGACACAGCCCGACATTTATCATCGGACAAAAAGCGGCACAAAACGCGGACTTTGAAGTTGTCGCGGCACATGCTCGTATGGCGGCTTCAAAGTGTATGAGAATTAGAGCGCACCGAGCCGCAACAGTTCTTACAACATCAGGAAACTGGCCCACAGGCACAACTGACACAGCAACAAATGTTGGTGGTGGAAAGTGGAGTGCGGCAACCGATAGCAACAACTACATCCAAAAGTCATTTAATGGCACGGTTGAAGCGATCCTTGCTAACACAAACGAAGCAGTAACAGCCAAAGATATGGTTTGTATTATGAGCGATGTAACGGCTCATGTGATTACAGAATCAAGCGAATACAGAACTTATTTCCAAGGTTCACCGTTCGCCGCAAACTTCGTTCGTGGTGCAGGAGAATTCGATGAGTTCTTGTTGCTCTCAACATTCTTTGGAGTAGGCGGAATTGTCGTTGATCCAACAAGCCGAGTAACCAACCGTAAGGGCGGAACAAAGGCGCGTTCAAGAATATACGACGATGATGTAGTATTTGTCACACGTCCCGGTGCGCAACTTGGCACAGAGGGCGTTCCAGACTTCTCAACACTCTCCATCTTCGCTTATGAAGATATGACGGTTGAGACAGAGGACGACACATGGAACCGTAGAGTACGCGGTCGTGTTGTAGACGATTGCTCAATTAACCTAACTGCACCTTTGTCTGGATACCTCCTCACAGACGTTTGGGACTAAGTTAGATCGGTCTTATGTTTGATCTCAAGATCAGTGTTCGACCAGACCACACTGGCGGGGAGGGGTTCTGCCTCTCCTCGCCACTTTTTTAGGACTTGTTATGGCGCAGACATCCTACATCTCAACTGCCGAACTGATTGAGTCGTTCGATGAGCGCATGGTGTTTCAACTATCGTCTTATAGCGGTTCACCGATTGCCAACTCAGGTGCGCTTGCATCAAGCGCGGTCGCACTCAACGCGATAGAGAAGGCATCCGCCGAGGTGGAATCCTACTCACTACGGGGAGGACTCTATTCCGCGACGGATTTGACGGACTTGCAGACGGCAGATGATTGGTCACTAAAGGGTTTGGTTGCCACCCTTACCATGAAGTATTTGTTCCAGGGAAAGACGGGACAAGTTCCACCAGACATGGGGGCGATGATTGGAGAAGCAACGCAGACGTTAGAGGATCTTCGTGCCGGGAAAAGGGTGTTTAACCTATCGGGAGTACACACCGCAGGGAAGGCAAAAATTCAGGTAATTTCCTCAAGTGTACGTTCAAATATAAACATGCCGTCGGATCAAATGTATTTCCCCACAAGATTGACGAGGAAGTATTGATGGCAAAAATACGAATTAACTCTAACAAGTTGCCGGAAACCATTGCACGGGAAATCCGAATTAGGATAAACACCAAGGGCGTTTCTTCGGTACTTGTGGATCGAGCCAAAAGGCGAATACGAAATAGCGGAGACAGCACGGTTAAATATCCAGAACTGTGGGCAAAAAGACACGGGGTTGGATATAGGAAAAGCGGGAAGCCGTTGATGGACACCGGGCATTTAATGAACATGCTGAGTTCTGACACCAAGAAAACGTCCAAGGGATCGAAGTGGACTTTGTTGGACGGTTCTGGGTATGGTCTAAAACACCAAGAAGGTTTTGAGAACATCGGTCCTGTCGTTGTTCCTCTTAACAGAAAAACAGCACGAATAGTAGCGTGGCTAGGTGAGCCACCCCACGATGTTAGTGCGCTTCCAGACTTTCTTGAGGAAGCACCAAACATGAAAGAGGCGCGGGCGGGCAAACACGGATCAATTACGTGGGATTACTACGTTATCGAAGCAGATACAAAAGTACCCCCAAGACCTATTGCAAATAATCCACCAGAGGATATAAAGGCAATAACAAGAGTAATCAAAAGAGCGATAAAAGGAGTAGTGTAAAATGGCATTAACATTTGAAGTACAGGGACCAACAAAGGTTCAAGTAGACCTAACCGGAGGCGTGGATAACCTTGTGGATCTGGGTTATACAGACAACAACGATCTGATAAGTTTTGAATTGGATTATATGAACGAACCAGTTTTTACTACCAGAATGGGTAACATTCCAGAAAACTATGTTCATCTTGGAACCATGGGGTATCTAAACATAACCCTCGTTAAATTCGACCAAGCGGTAGTTGAGGATCTTATTCAATCAGTTCCGGCAGGTGTGGTAGAAGGACAGTCTGGTACGGTTGGGGCTTTAAGGATGTCGGCAGATGATACTGCTCATACCACCGACTTCGCGCTTAAACTCAACTGTGCTACTACGGGCGATAGTTACGTTTTCAAAAAATGTATTATATTAGACAGGGGCGTTCGGATGTTAGATTTTGGAAACCGACCTCAACGAATGGCGTTGAGCATAGTTTGTCTACCACTACAAGCAGAGAATGATGTCCACGCAGGAACAGACGAAATTTACGGTGTTACAAGAGGATAATTTTTAACTAGGAGGTAAGTATGAGATCAATAGACACGGAGAACGACGACCATGTATTCAAAGTTGGCATCAAAGACAAAGGCGTTGTATTCGTCGATGGGTTTGAGTTGGCTTCTCGATGCTCAGAAATTGATGGGATCAATGAAGGTGATGCAAGCCCCAAGGACATTGCAAAAGCCATGTCAGATGTGGCGTGGAGCGACAAAGACATTAAGACATTTAATCATCACGAACTGTTTTCGGCGGGTACAAAGGTGTTGGTGGCGATTGAAAAATTGGGAAACGAATGAAACTTCACGCGAGGTTCACCGCCCTGTATGGTTGGTGTCCTCCAGTAAGGGGACTCTCGCGTGGAGAGGTTGAATTAGGATTGATGGTAAACATGAACAAGGTTCAGGCAATACAAAATCTCGCCCTTACCGAAGGGGTTGGGTGCGCGTTTGACGGAGAGGCGTTGGCGGATCTTGCTGAACGCGCGGGTGTGCCTGAGAAAGATGTGGTGAGACTCAGAGTTCAATCCATGAGAGACAAAATGAGCAACGATACGGGAGCAGGTCAATGGCAGTAACACTAACAGGATCAAATGGTCTGTTTACAAGATTGGGAAAACTATTCAAGGTTGTAGACAGGGTATACACGCACCAAACAAGCGCATCGGCGGGACTCGCGGCAGAAATTGAAGATGTGGTTGATGAATACAATTCCGCAGATATGCAATACGCGCAAGACTTCACACTTAAGGATGCCAACCTAACTTGGCAATTAGCATCCGCAAGTATTTATACAGCCGTATCGAACATAGCAAGGGCAACCGTGATTGGAATGGTGGATGATGACACGACCCTAAACGCAAAGAACCTAGACACGGCACTTGATGAACTGTTTGACCAAATGGGAACATCATACGATGTCAAAGGAAACGTCTTTACTATAACTGGGTACGACGACGGTGGTGTAGTTATATCATCTGGAAAGGGTTATTATATTACGTCGCACAGAAACGGCGAGGGTAAAACTTTCCAAAACCTACGAGCAGACGTAACCAAACTTATTTGTATTAGAGATGCACAGGTGTCCGGAACTGCGGGCAGGGAAACATTTAGAATGTTGGGAGAGAAAGCCATATCGGACATACGTGATCCAGGTTTTCCGGGCGGCTACGGACAAAACAACGCTATCTCCGTTTCAGATCCGTCATATTCCCAACAATCTGCACCCGGAAAAAACATGCTTGCCAACAGCGATTTTGAAGATTTTTCCGTTGCAGATACACCAGATAACTGGACACTGGTTGTTGGAGTTGCCGGAACGGGAATAAATGAAGAATCAACTCTGGCGCACCGAGGAAGTAAGTGTTTGGAACTTCTTGGAGATGTTAGTGGAACACTTTTGCACTTAAAACAACAGTTTAATACTGCCGGGCAATCAACCGTAAAAATCCGACCAGAGACAAGATACGGTGTTTCGTTTTGGACGCACCGAGAAACCGGAGTAACGGGGGGTGTTCTTCGCGTTTCGTTAAAGGATGGTTCAGGAAACATCTTGGACGCAGGTTCCGCCGCGCTATCCGTAACCCTAACAGGTGATACTGTTGATACATGGACCCATCACTCGTTCACATTCTCGACACCCCTAGATTTGCCCGCCGCAGTTGTTATGCACGTTGAATTGACAACGGCACTCACAACCACCAAAAAACTTTATGTAGACGGGTTGCAGATGTTTAGGATGCAACACCTAACCAATGCGTCCAGTTTCCATATTGCTGTGGTTCCCGGCGCAGACGATTTCATAGTAGACGACGAGGCAAAAATAACCGTAGCAAAAAGCACAACTGGAATTATGCAAACACGACTTAATCAGTTTTTGGGTTTGGAGGCGTTGGGAAAACAGTTCCCGTATCAGGAAGATGGTAGTGAAACGGCGGCAGACAGTTTGATAGCATAATGTTATGGCAACAACCACACAGAGAGTTATTTACGCAAATCTTCTTGCAGATTTAGAAACATCTGCGGATGAGGTTTCCTCCGACTCTATTAACGTAAGCAAAGAATACATATACATAACGCCTGTTGCTATATTTTCACAGGCGGATGACAAAATAATACAACTCATACCCGGCGTTCCAGAGCCACAAACAGAAACGTCCGGAATTGGGTTGGTTGAGGAGGATTTCAAGATTGCTGTGTGGGTCAGGGTTTTCCTTGACTCATACGGACAATCTACTGAAAGAATCACCAACGCAACTTATGGTGCTTTGAAATTTGTGTCTCAGGTTAGACAGGCACTCATACAATCGGACGCATCTGGTGTCGCAACCATTCCTGTAAGGTGGATTGGCGGATCAGTTCCGATGGAAACAGCAGAAGCCCCTGGGTGGGTCTATTATGAGGACACGTATCGAATTGGATACGAGATAGCGTGGAGTTGATATGGCTAAAGACCTTGGAACAATCGGAATAGAAGTCACCTCAGACGACAGATCACTAAAAGAGTCGTTCAAAACTGGTGGCAAAACTGCGGGAAAGGAAATAGACCAATCTGTACGGAATTCCATTTCTGGAATAATGGGAACGGTTGGTGGTAGCCGTGGCAGACGCGCAACCAAAATGGCGTTTTCGGCATACGACCAAGTTGGAAAGGCAATTACTTCGGCGTTTGGTCAGGGTGGAACCGATGCGGGCAGTAAGATAAAGAACGCGCTGAGTGAAACATTTGACAGGATATTCCCAAAACGTGATCGAGATGTAGCGTTCCGCCCCGCAAAAACCACAAGCCCAACAACCCTGCCTACCTCCGAAGCGCAAGCCGGACGTTTTCCCAGAATAAAACCGCCAGTTACCGACCCACGAACATTAGCGCAAGCCGGACGTTTTCCCAGAACATCGGGTGATCCCGCAAGAACAGCATCCGATCTCGCATATCGTGGAGTCCGTATCAGACAAGGACAGGCATCGCGTAGTGCTAGGGGTGGAATAAGGAGCGCGGGTGGACTTTCTGCGCGTAGTGCTAGGGGTGGTCTTGCAGTAAGAGGCGGTGCGGCGGCGGCGGGCGGTGGCGCGGCGGGCGGTGGTGCGGCGGCGGCGGCGGGCGGTGGTGCGGCGGCTTTGGCGGTTGTTGCGGGCGCGGTTGTGGCGGTTGGTTTGCTTGTTGCCGCATTTGTGGTTGCGACCAGAACCGTTATGCGTTGGGGTCGTGAGATGGCGGCGACCATAAAAAGTATGGCACACTTAAACGCGGCAATGGCGGCACGGGCGGCAGAAATGCGGGTGGGCGGTATGATGAGGAAGATGAGGAGCGCAGAAAATATCGCTCCGTTTGTGATACCCGCGTCTAAAGAATTCAGCAAAATAAAAAACCAACTTCAGCCCGTTCTCGATCTAGTACAAATCTTGAAAAGCATAATATCCACGGCATTGATCGCTGTTATCGAACCCCTTATTGGGGTGTTGAGAGCGTTGAGTGCGGCTATGACGGTAGTTCTGTTGGCATTTAATATAGCGGCATCCGCTTTAGTAAAGTTGGCTCAAGGTATCATAAGTATAGTAGACAAGATTCCGGGGATGGGCTTTGTGCCGGGATTTGACAAGTTAGTGAAATCTATTGACGATATGGATGATCTTCTTACCGATCAAAGAGCCGCACTTTGGAAAATCTTGAAAGAACTTATCGCCATCAACAATGCGAACGATGCAACAAAAGTAAACGATTATTTCGCCAATATCGGTAAGCAATTAACACAAACTCAGTGGACACCTTGAGAATCAAACAAACAACAATAAGGGTTAATCCATAATGTCTACTGGCTTATACAGAATAAATTACAGCAATTTTGGTAGTGACGGTACTAATCAGTATGGTTGGGATTACATAAAAATAGAAAGTTATGAAAGCAAGCCCGTGTTTGCGGAGGACGACCAAACACAATGGACCACGCACCACTCCATATCTGGAACCGCAATCTTGCGCGGTAGCACTCAGGGTATGGACGATTGCATAATTGCTTGCCGAAAAGCATTATCAAAATCACACAGACTTCTAACCATACACCTTGACTCCGACCTCATAGTAAGTACCGGAACCAATGATTTTGACAAAGCCGACGGTCTTGCGCAAACAGACACCACGCTTGATATGGGTTCAGCACCATTTACCGACACGGCGGGTTATCCGCGATGTTCGTTTGTAATAAATAAATTCGTGGGGAACAATCACGCGATGGTTGCTTTCACGTTTGAGTGGATGGAAACGATGATCGACGCAACTCTTACTGAAGATGGACAGGCAAACTACGGGGTGCTTTCGCACCAGTGGAGGCAGAGGTTCTCAATAGCAGAAAATGGATTACAGACTTGGACGGTTGAAGGATCTCTGCGAGTACGTCCGTGGTTTGTTCCTTCTAATCCGTTGGCGGTGGGGGAGGTGCAGTTGGGAAGGAACCCAGACTCTTACCGAAGATTAGTCATGCCAGAAATACCTAGCAACTTCCGAGTGAAAAGAATGGATTGGGGAACAGACTCGTCGGGAGAAAATCTGATTTACACGATAGTTCTTCAAGAACACGCCAGACGATTGCCATTCCCTGCCACAAGGGGGACGGGAACATTCGTGTTCAAGACATCAATCGAAAGCGAGGCGGGTCTTTTGGGAGTAAAGATGTTTGATGCGGAACTAGAGGGAGATGCTCATTCCAGTACACCTGCGCTCCTTGCGGCACTACTTTCAGCAAGCGAACAACGCATAAAATGGACCGGAGCCAGTAAAGACCTAATAACCTCTATGGAAATACGCGAGTCTGAAATTTTCTCTAAAAAGGTTATTGGGCTACGGGTAACAGCGCGTGGCATAGATCCAAACGTCGTGAGTGCGATAAATGGACAGGGGCTTGCTGATATGAACTTCGGGATACTGGAAGATTTCCTTGCGGACGGAGAACTACAAGCGATTTCTCCAGATGTCCACGGAGCCGCGTTGATATGCTCATACAAAAGACAACTGTTTATTCCATACGCAGGATATAACCAAACCGACTTTCCAGTAGCACAACTGATGACCCTTGAGAATTCTCCTACAACTGGAGTAACGGGCGGAGAAAACGATAGTTCGATGCCTTATGTTGAACAAGTTTATGAGGTCACGGAAGTTGTAGAGGATCCGCCAATAGGCGTAGGTGAAAGTATGGCGGGAGAACTTTGGGGCGAGGAATATCAGTCCACGGAGGACAAAAAATTCAAATATCTAAAAGTTCGCGGCACAGAAAGAATTGGCGTGAACTACAACATACACGTATTTACAACCCATACAGAAAACAAGCGACAGGTTCCGTGGCAAGTCAATGCTCCAGACATATTCATTGAAAGTGATTACACCCTGTCTCAACACGACAACCCACCGCCACAAATGTTCTACAAACTACCTACTACAAACTGTGTTGTTTTAGAACAACAGACATCTGTGGAGGCGGGTGAGATTAGCGGAAATGGACATAGGGTATATCACCGACACTTTAAGAGGAAGGTTCAGTTGTTGTCGGGATATGTAACGGATGATGTTGGGGTAAATTATGCAAGCATAAATATAGGTGTTGGCGAGGGCGTAACAGCGACGGTTAAATTTCAATACCCAAATTTCCCTGAAAAGATGCGTAGACCGATTGATCCAAGGACAGATAACCACACCACAACACCCCTCCTTAATATGTTTGACTATATGGCGGACACACTAGAAAGTTATCCAGTCTCATTTGATATTCCTATTTCGGTCGTGTAATAATGGTAAAGTATTAAAACCATGTCATACCAATACTCAGATTTTTCAATTCATATGGTCAATACGTTGTACAGCCCCGACGGTGATCAAACTTATCCGGGTGAATCGTCTTTGTTTAAGTGTTTGGTTGTTACGGACAAGGTTGCAGAACTTTTGCGGCAAAGCGGAATAGATCCAACCAACATAAACAAAATTAACATTCCCGCAGGATTATCCAACGTGGGCAGTTTAACACTGTTTGGATATTGGGACACTCAGGTTGTACACAATTCAATAGATTCTCCCGGACTAGCAGATCAGATATTCTTGAAGTTTGCAAATCTGGCGTGGGCATTGTCTAAACACCATAGGGTACACAAGGTATTTCCTTCTTTTTTTGCGGGTGAGTTTGGGGATGTGAACAACTCTTTGGCGGTTGTTACGTTTTATGATTGGCGTTATGAGTTGAATTTCGGTACAGGAACGACCACGCCCAAATCATTAACGAATTCTTACAACGACAATTGGAATGTTTACAGACCGGATGATGCCGGATTTAGTGGCGATGAAGATGATGGAGAATCCCCATACGAATTTCTGCGTCTTTCGGGAACTGAGGAGCCGGACCTAGACTTGCATCTTTTCTGTGAAAACAATGCGGGCGTACCAGTTATTCCTAGTTTGGGAGATCCGCAGAATATGTGGGGATACGAGTCTGGGTTGTCGAAGGGTCAGTTGGTAGACAAGATATTGATGTCGTGTGGAGTCGTTGCGATACCGATTCCGCCGTGGATAGGAAACAGTTTTGATACGGGAGGGATTCTTGATCCTGCCGACGAGCCGCATGATTGGGCGTTAGGAGAGACATTCGACCCACAAACAGATTGGATGGTGGCACGATACATTGGTGATGGACACAAGCAAGGATTTCAAACGTGGGAACATTACGAAGATGGCTCGTTCATTAACGGGCAGTTAGCCGCCGCGAACAGTAGGGTGCAAGACTTTAGAGATGTTTTGTCGGGTTCTGAAGACGATGATACGGAAATGATGGGGTATCTGGATGAAGGTGTAGAAACGCAACCAGACTTCCCAGACACCTCGACAACGGGGTTCTTTTTTGAGGGTCTTTTAGGGATACCATTCTCCTTAACCATACAGTTCCCTGCAAAAACCAGTTCTGGACAGATAGTGATTTACAAGGTGCTTGGTGTAAAACACGGTTTTCCCTACGAAATGCCGCAACCGATCGCGCCGCTTTTTGAACTAACAAACTACACAGATCCCGTTACCATTACAGATCACATCAAAACGAATGTAACAATGCCGGGGTCTTGGATAACCTTTGACGAAGATGGGGAAGAAATAACCAACACCATGTCTCAGACCGGAATAACAGAAGTTATCATTGAGGCGGATGAGGGTGGGGTATTTAACCCTGAGACAATCCCCGGACTTGAACCAGAGCGCGCTGTATATCTTTTCGGACGCGCACTAAAACTGTCCCGTTGCTATTACGCAAGATTTTGGGCGTGTACAGGGCAGTATCGTCTTATGGGACACCAGACACTTAATCCATGGTCGGGACAACTCAATTTGGAATATGGGTTTAAGGATGGAATGCCATATACCCACGCAAGCGGTGACATAAACGATCCTCTGTTTGGCTTCGGTCTAAACGAGTTTGCAAACAGCATGGTTGTATCTTCGGGCGGGGTGATGTTGCCAAGACCAGATGGAATAACCGATCTTGCTACGGCGGGTGGCGGTGTTATCACTGCCGATGTTCTTGTCGAGATAACTGAAGTGACGTTGAGTGGAGGGTCGTGTTTCCCCTTATACAACATAAGGCGTTTTTCTGACGGAAAAACTTGGTCATACCTAATACCCACTTCCCGCGAAATACCAAATATGTGTTATTCGCCCGCACAGGTGGGAAGTATTTGTTTATTTGCTGTACACCCAAACGCAGAAGATCCGGAGGAACCCGTGTGCGGTCAGGGAGTGTGTGAATATGTGTTCATAGTGCCAGAAGATGTAAAAACGATAGAGTGCCAATAATGCCATACACGACAACAAGAAAATCAGGAATGATACAACTTATATCAAGGGTCGAGTTTGGTCTGTTTGATGGAACAGAACCAGTTACTTTGATAGAGGGGTTTGGGGCTAATAAAAACTACTTGCAAAAGATCATAATTACCAACACAGACACAGCAGATATAACCCCAAAAGTGCGGCTCCACAACATCGACAAAGAGGGCGAGGATGACGAGTACATACAACTTATGCCGAACATTACACTTGCGGCAAACGAGAGGTTTGTTTACGAAAGTCCCGTGTATTTTCTAGCCAACCAAAATCTTGAGATAGAATTGTCTGCCTCAGTAACAACCACCGAACCACAATACATGATGATATTGGGATAGTTATATGTTTGATTTAATGACATACGACAACGAAGGAAGACCAAGACTAACCGTTGTTGTAGAAAACAAAACACCTACACTTGCCGTATTCACAGCACAGAACGGGATTCCCCCGGCAACAAACTATGCCACAAGAGACATGCGTGGCATCTTCCCCGTGCTAGACTTCGATAACACAACCTCCGAGTCCACTTATTTTGTTGGGTTAATGCCACAGCAGTATCAAAATAATGGAGTCAATGCACATGTGTACTTTACATGCGATGCAACTTCTGGAAATGTCGATTGGGATATTAGTTTTGATAGACTCACTACTGCCGATCTTGATATTGACGGTAACAGTTTTGGGGACATTGTCTCGTCAGACAATAACACTGTGTCTGGAACATCGGGTGCAATTACACTTTCCACAACAAAAATCGCCACAGGAACTAAGATGGACAATGTTGTTGCAGGAGATATGTTTGTGTTAAAACTTACTAGGGACATAGCAGACACGGCGGCAGGAGATGCAAACTTCTTGGCACTTGAACTACGGGGGATATAGCGGCAATGTCTATTCACTTCGACTCTGGTGATGGGGATGGGGTGGATTATTTTCAGAAGTCCTCCCCAACAATTACGGCAATGCCGTTCACTTTTTCTTGTTGGGTTAAACCCGACAGTATTTCTGACCACGATGGTTTGGTAGTATTGGGGGTCAGTGGGTCTGCTTACGACCACCACGCACTAAACCTTCGTAATTCCGCACAGTTAGAGGTTGCCATTCGTGACCAAGCGAGTGGGTACGACAATTCGACCGTATCTAGTTACACAACCGGATGGAATCATTGTGCGGGAGTATTCGCCTCAACCACATCATTACAGGCATTTTTGAATGGTGTCGCGGGAACAGAAGAAACCGATGTCACAAGTGCCAGTGGAATGAACGAATTGAGAATAGGTCTATATGTGGGAACCTGGGGCAGGGCGTTAGATGGTTTGCTTGCAGAGGTTGCAATATGGGATGTGGCATTAACAGCAGGAGAAATTTCACAGTTGTCCGATGGGTATACGGCACTGGGAGTAAGACCAGAATCCCTAGAGTCTTATTATCCTATGGTTCGTGACTACAACGATGTCATGGGTAATAATGCCATGACCCCAAACAACACCGTAATATATGACGTTCACCCAAGAATTATAGAGGATGTACCGACAACACACCGAAGCGCGTGGGGCGGTATATGAGCAAAACAAGGGGTCAGGGAGAAGAAGGCGCGTGTTGTTTTTGTGAAAACCCGTGCGGATATACCTGTATAGAAACAACACATGACGATTGCGTAAAAGTCCAGGGCGGTTTTTACCAAGGAGATGGTACAGAATGTTCCGACGATGATGGTGCTATATGCGAGGATAACCCCGCCAACTGTGAGCCGTGTGATGTGCCAGACTGTTTGGATGATGAGGGGTGTCCTGCGGGTCATCATTGCGTCGATGCGATTTGTGTACCAGAACATGAGGAGATCAGAGGGTGCAACTCGTTAGATCAGCCAAATTGCCCCCAAGTTGTTCACGTTAAAAGACCGTATGCCAACGGTCTGCCACTAGAACTTGGTTGGGGATTAGCGATCAATTTCTTGTTTTGTGATGAAACTGAAATAGAGGAGGACAATGCGGGTGTTGTCAAGATGCGATTGGCAATGGATTCGTATAAAGATATAGAAATAGATGGCGAAGCCCACGTTAAACCAACTGGAATATATAACTCTGGTTGTTGTTGTAACCTGTACTTAAACCTACATTCTTGTTCGGGTGGTGGGACATGCTGTATTCCCATAGACAATTGTGCGGGAGGCAGGGTTCCACTGTTCGATCCGCTAAATCAAATTCTAATTGTTACTGGAAAACACAACACGCCCGCAGAAGGATACTGTGCGTTTTCTAATCCGCCTTCTGCACCAGATCCATGTAATGTAAATACGTCGGCAACCGGAACCATAAGCGGGTGTTGTTGTTTTGGAAACGCCCAACAAGGTAGTTGCTTGGATACTAACTGTTGTACGGCTCATTCGTTTTGTGGAAATGGTCAGGTAGTTTTTTCTGACATTATCATAGATGTTCAAACCTTCAACCCGAATTGGCTTAACGATCCAGATGGTTTGGTGGCAAACAGATATTGTCTAAATGCGTGTGAGTCGTGTTGGGCGGTTGGTTCTCCTTGCAACAACTGCGTTGGACACACGCACGAAGGAACGGGCGGTCATTGCATAACTCCCTTTTCGTGCGACTTAGGCGACCCAAGAACATATATGAAGGTTGGTAACACGGGCGGCTTCCAGTGTAATCCGGACACAGATGTTTACGGAGAGGGCGAGTGTTTGCATAGAACTTCAATTTTGACAGGTAAGCAGGTTTCCCAATGGGACTTTTATTATTACATGACGGGTTGTTTGTCTAGTTTTCAAGTGCCGGAATACTCAGATTGGTGCGACGGGGAAAGCGTAACATACTCCATGGCTCCCTGTGATATGTGTGTATATGAAACATGGACCAACTGTTCGTGCGGCGACCCATTTGGGGTTGGATGCCCCCCGATGTTGTATGCGCAAAAACGGGCGGCAGGGACTACTCCTGCACACCAGTATTTCAATGAATCATCCCCGTACGACATTCAGGGGTGTTACACACTAGATAATACAACCGTGTTTACAAAGGGAATCAGCGATACGTGGCGGCACCTCGACAACGGTTGTTCTGCCGATGTCCCGTATACAGGTTGTGAAATGTGGAACCTTCCGTATTCAGACAATTGCGATTGTCAGGCATTCTCCCCGCCTTGCACACCGGGGTTGTTACCTGATGGCTCAACCCCAAGCGGAACCATGGACTTCTCACATCCATCACTTTACCCAAGCCGCATAGAAACAAGCATTGAGATCGACACAAAATCCATGGGTATTGTGGGGATTAAAAACAAGATTGATATTGCATTTGACACGCCGACTGTTGTAGGTGTTGATTCCCTTGGCGTTATAGATCACCACAGCATAGAGGGCAAGGCACTAATGAGATCGTATCGAGAGCGTTCGCCAATGATCTTTAGCCCGACCAAACACGACGATCTTAGACCAATCAACGATTTTGCTAGAAACGGGGCGGTAGCAGAGGACGGCGTTCCAGAGGTTGATGATGCTATTTTTCTTGGTGAGTATTCTGATGAGGGTGCGAATTGGTCGGCATGGCTTTCTACCACCCCATGCTACGCACAAACCGTGGAGTCTCTTAATGGTAGATACTTAAATTTCGCCTATACAGTTTTTGCCTACTGCAACAGCGAGTGTTCCAGAATGTCTAAATTGTTGTTGCCGGAACACGGGGTATCGTTTCACATTACAAATCCCGTGGTTGGTATACTTGGTGAGGCGCAGGGTTGATGAATGAAAAAACAGATCATAAAGTTAATATATCCAGGAGAAACAAAACTTGGAGATGCAGAGGTAGTTGGAATCGTTCAAGACTTGAGTGGGTCTAGGGGTCGGGGACAAGAAAATCTAGCGGAAGTTGTTAATAAAAAATACCGACCCTCTCTTGTTTCGTCTTTTGCAAGGGGTGTAAAGGGTTTGGCTAAGTCTATGACGGGAGTTGGGGTTGCTAAAGAATCCGTTATAGAAGAACGCAGGGCAATTTGTGAACCGTGTGTGTACAGGAATGGCAAATCTTGTGGTAAGTGTGGTTGTAGCATATTCCACAAGACTAGGGTTTCTTCTGAGAAATGCCCCATGTCGTATTGGGGACAAGAACCAACATAGAGGAGTGGCGGAACAATGTGTGCCAAAAACAAAAACGAAAATATCTTATGTAGTTAGCGAACAAAACCGCAACGTCCATACCGTACGCATGGAGGCGACAGGTAAGGATTGGGAACAATACTTCCTTCTTTCCAGTGATCGCCACCACGACAACGCGCACACAGACCACGCACTAGAGTTGAAACACCTACGCCAAGCCCAAGAACGGGGCGCGGGGATAATAGATGTGGGTGATATGCACTGTGCCATGCAAGGGAAATACGACAAGAGATCCGACCTTACTGCCACAAGACCAGAACAGCAGGAGGGTCGGTACATTGATTCTCTTGTGGAGTGTGCCGCAGATTTCTATGCACCATTCGCAGAAAGTTTTGTTGTTATAGGAAGGGGCAACCACGAAACTGCGATCTTAAAGCGACATGAAACCGATCTCACTGAACGCACCTGTGAGCGCATGAGTTCTATTTCCGGACATAAGGTTTACTCTGGTGGGTATGGTGGTTGGGTTAGGTTCATAACAAAAATACACGGATCAAAAAACCAATGCACCATGAAGTATTATCATGGATCCGGCGGCGGAGGACCCGTCACGAGGGGAGTGATCCAGACCAACCGAATGGCGGTCATATATCCACAGGCAAATATAATTGTGTCGGGACATACACACGATCAATGGATTGTTCCGGTTGCTAGAGAGAAACTGTATAGGAACGGGTCAGTGGGAATGGACGAGGCGTTGCATGTTAGGTGCGGAACCTATAAAGACGAGTACGGGGATGGGTTTGGTGGTTGGCATATCGAACGCGGCGGACCGCCAAAAAGTTTAGGTGCAATGTGGCTCAGATTTTATGTTCTTTCTTCACACGACAACTCTCTTGGGTGGGAAGTGGTAAGAGCCAAATAAAAAAGATACGCCCAATTCACTATGAAGGAGAATGTGTGGGCGTATCCTTTTGTTACAGGCGTTGGATCGTATCGTAAGCATTCAAAGTACATGAATACTGAAACACCTGCAACTGTGAAGAAACAGTAAACAGTTTATATCATATTTCGCCCTCAGAAACAAGTCGTATCCACAGTTGGTCTACATCCCACATGACCTTTGACACATATTCAAATGCCGCATCGGACGTAATGTAGTTTACAGGAACAGCAAGCATGAAGCACTCGTCGCCGGAAGCATCAGCCGCCTCCTCTGCCTCTCCTATTGTTGGATAAGAGCCAAGATACACTGGCTTTCCCGGTCTTGCGCTAAACACAACACACGAAAATTCACTGTCGTCAGAGTTCGTGTCTATGACGAATCGGTGAAGTTTGCTCAAAGCCCAAAACCTGTACGACAACAGAAATCTCGTTTTTGCGGATCTTGCGGTGCGTTCTTATCACCTATCCAACCCACAATATCACTCCGTAACCACCTCAGTCTGCCGGGCAAACTTATGGGTTGTGGCATTTTATCATCACGCACCCAATTATAGATAGTTTGCCTGTGGACGGATAGAAGTTCCGCTACTTCTTTTGAGTCCATTAAATCTAATTTATCCATCATTGTTTTTTATTTCCTCTCAAAATGGTATTTCGCTATCTAAAATTCGTGTTGGTGTTGGTGTTGGTGGTGGTGGCGGAGGTTGTTCGTTGATCGTGGTATTTTCACGCTTGGAAACCTTCTTGACCTTCTCGCCGTACTCACTATCTTCCAGTTCGGCGGTTACTTTCAATCCAATGAACTCAAAGGCATCCTCACTAATAAATGAATTCCAACCACGGTTTACTCCAAGAAGGTTCCACCACCGTTCGATTACGAAATCAGGGGCGTTGCATCCAATGAACTCCCTAACCCATTTTTTCTTTGGGTTCGTTTCATTGTCTTTTGTTAGAACGATCTTTATTGCCCTATCGCCCTTCCTTGTTTTGCAAATCTCGATATGTTTGATTTCACAATTCTCAGGCATTATTGTTTCTCCTCTGGTATCTGGTCTACGGCTTGCACAAGTTGTTCGTCGGTCATATCTTCTGGTTTATCTACGTTTGCCCAATCGTGCATTTGTTCTGCCCACTTTGTATCTTCTGCAAACGCATCGTTCACCCTTTTCAGAAAATGTTTTCGTGCTTCTGCTGTCAGCGAGAAACTGTCGATTGTAGTTTCTTCACGATCATCACGCGAACACGGTTCGTCCTCAAGTCCTGTTGAGTCCTCTCCCATGGGAAGTGCAAGAAGCCCGCGAATATAGTATTTCCATATTCCAGTGTTCGTGCCAAATGAGTTTTTGTCCAAGGACCCACGATCACACACAATAGGACACTCAAAGATGTGGTTTTCGGAAATTCCTGATTTCGCGTGGCACAACCTGAACGTACATTCTTGAACAAGGTGTGTTTGTATCATTTTGTGAACACACCTTACAAGGGACACTGTAAGCCCGACCCCATGCAAAACGCCTCTCGTCTTTTCCAACATCTTATCGCCTGTGCAATAGTCGAAATCGTGAAAATCGTTTCGTGCTTCTCTACCAACAGACAATATCCTTCTCTGCGCCTCAAGCAATGCCGCAGACAGTGGACACTTATCTTCGGTGTTGGTGGTCATAAGTTCTGTAAATTCTTTTTTTGTAACCTCAGTCATCTGAACCTCCTTTAATAGTCAGATTTTTTCTCCGATCCACCGTTCAACTGCGTGGATGGAACCTCTTGCTTCGCTTGGCACTAAACTGTGTACCAATTCAACTGTTTCCTTCAAACCCTCTCCCGATTTTTGCAACTCCGCCGCCCCATACAAGTCGTTGATTAGGACGGCAATGAAATAGAGTGGTGGTCGCTTGTGCGACCTCACATAGTCGAGAACTATCTCCCTGTCCTCACACATGGGAACATGGTATATGCAAATACAATAGATTGCAATGGCAATACTTTTGATTTTGTTGTTTTTTTATGATATTAGTATTTTGTTCGGTTGTATGCGTAGGCGATTGGAAGTATAAGGGTATTTCATAGGAGGATGCTATGACAATATACATCATGGATTGGGACAAGAACTTTGAAACGGCTCAGAGTAGAAAAGTATCGCACCTGAATTGGGTATCAATTCCAAACAATCTTGGTAGCCGTGCATACCGGAAGATCATGTTACAAGATAACGGGATAGAGATTTTTGGTGTGTGGATATTGTTAGTTCAGATAGCGAGTCGCGCACCTATACGCGGAATTCTTGCAGATGAGGATGGGGCATACTCGTTGGAAGATTTAGAGGTGTATAGCGATTGTCCAAAAGAAAAGTTTGCCACAGCAATACCGATTCTTGCTTCGATAGGATGGATATTTGAGGAAGATAATGAACAAGTACCACCACGCTACCAGACGGATACCACTGTGCTAGGAGACACAGTACAGGACAGCACAGTACCCAACCTTACAGAAGAAAGATATATTCATTCGGGAGAAAAATATGATAAGAGGTCGTTGGTGGTAGATGGTTGGAATTCTGTTCCGGACAATCGACAAAGAAGTTGGGGCAAATTCCAAACAGCGTGGATAGAAAAAGTTTTAGACGATCCATCGGTTGATGCGGAGATGGTCAAAGACCTGTTCAGAAAATACTACGAGTCCGAACAAGGCAAGAGCAAATACTTTCGATACCCCTCGACACTACTGGTTGATGAGTTCTGGCGAGAGAACCCTGTGATCTGGGGAGGTAGCAACGAAGTC
>Ga0255048_10000885_pt1 | contig 22030 bp, 42 predicted proteins | sample JV7_2_2_MG_FD_183619 | JGI IMG/M metagenome (GOLD analysis project Ga0255048, IMG submission 183619) | Seawater microbial communities from Jervis Inlet, British Columbia, Canada - JV7_2_2 | ecosystem: Environmental > Aquatic > Marine > Inlet | place: Canada: British Columbia | collected 2016-10-06
AATTTGCTTATAGACCTTATAGGATTGAATTAATTAAAGAGCTTCTTCCAATATATGAAAAATACAAAAAAGATAATAATAAATGTGATTACACAGATATGATTGAAGACTTTATAAAACAAACATATAATGAAAAAACTAAAAAAATGGAGGATGATGTAAGAGATCCAGACATTGATGCAGTCATTATAGATGAATGTCAGGATAGTAATGTTCCTCAAACCAAAGCTATTGAAAAAATGGCCATCAATGTAAAAGAGGGTCATTATTATTTAGTGGGTGATGCAGATCAAACCTTATTTGAATACGCAGGATCAGATGCAGACAAGTACCACAAATTAGCGGCTCATCCTTATAAAGAATTAAGAGAAGGCTTACGATGTAGCGAAGCTATAAATAAAAAATGCAAAGAAATTATTTTAGATATTTGGAATCATTATGGGTCTCATAGAGTATGGACACCAGCTAAGTATACTGAGAAACATAATATGGGCCATATAGGGGAAGTTATTAAAGGCAATGGCTATTATTTAGCTAACTTCGAAGGTTCTAGCCATTTAGATATTTTATTAGATAAAATAAAAAATACTAATCAAACATTTTTATTTACCTATAGAGGAACTCCAGGAGATATTCGTTGTAAAAAATTCTTTGATTCCCATGGATTAGAGTATGCCCATGTTAGAAATTCAGCTCATGTATCTAAAAAAGAACTAAGAGCTCATCATCTATGGCCCGATTTTATAAGAGGTGTACCAATGAGCCGTACTCAGGTAAAACATTTCTGTGAGTATGCAGGAAGTAAAGTTAAAGTTAAATTAAAAAAAGGAGAAGTATTAAATTTTGAGGAGTGGGTTAACAAAGATTACACAATTGATGAATTAATACAAAAAAAAGTTCTTAAAGAGGACACTAAACAATATAACGATTTTGATTTAGTTAGGGTTCCTTCTAAAACTACAAAAGAAAAATTACTTTATATTAAAAAAGTTTTATCAAAAGGGTTTGATTTTGATAAAAAGATTCAAATTAAATATGGAAACATTCATGAAGTCAAGGGCCTAACATTTGATAATGTTATTGTAGATCATACTCTAACACGAAGAGAAAAAAATTGGTTTACTCAATGCAGACTAGCATACACTGCCTACAGTAGAGGAGTCTTTGACTATTGGACTTTAGCACAAAGCCCAGGAAAATATAAAACAACATTAGGGAGAAGATAAATATGGCAGCTAAAATGGATTTAATAACAATGGCTTTATTCACAGCGTTATGGATATATCTACATTTAGGAATATGAGCAACGTATATAAAAAACAAGTAGGAGGATCTCATTATCAATCGATGAAGATTCAACCTTCAGAATTTATAAACAAAAATAATTTGCCTTTCGCAGAAGGAAACGCTATAAAATATTTGTGCAGACACAAGCAGAAAGGACAAAAGCAAGATTTGGAAAAAGCTATTCACTACTGTCAAATGGCAATCGATAGAGATTACCCTAAAGATTTCTTAGAAGAAGCTGAGAAAGAAAAGAAAGAATTAGAAGAATCATACCAAGAAGCAAGAAGACAAACAAAAGAAAGGAAGTCCGCCGACTGGGCTAAAGACTATAACGAATGGAAGAAAAATAATGTGTGAAGTTCCACAATTAAATGAACTAGACCTAACAGGTATAGACACAGTTGCAATCGACTTAGAAACATATGATCCTAATTTAAAAACAAAAGGGTCCGGCGCGGTTAGAAAAGATGGTTTTGTTACCGGCATAGCCATAGCTACCAAGAATCAAGCTCTTTATTTCCCTATTGCCCATCACATGACAGCAAATTTAAACACTAAAGAAACATGGGACTATTTGAACAAAAAAGTGTTTAAAAACAAGGATTTACGTAAGGTTTTTCACAATGCCATGTACGACGTTTGTTGGATTAGATCGGCAACTGGAGAGATGCCACAAGGACCATTGCTCGACACTATGATCGCAGCTTCTGTAATTGACGAAACAAGAATGAAATATTCTTTGGACTCAATTAGTAAAGATTATTTAAAAGAATCTAAATACAAATATGATCTAACAGCTAAAGTTTTAAAATGGTCTAATGGAACCATAAAAGATCCTATGACTAGCATGCACAAACTTCCGTATCACTTAGTAAAAGATTATGCAGAACAAGATGTAAATTTAACTTTAAAACTGTGGGAACTGTTTGACACAAAATATTTGGACAAAGTATTATACACAAAAGATAATGAGGATGGAAGTAAAGAATTAAAAACATGTAGAAAAATATTTCAATTAGAAACTAAATTATTTCCCTGTCTTGTTGACATGAAATTCAAGGGAGTTAAAATAGATGTCGAAAAAGCGAAGATTCTTGGAAAATGGCTGGATAAACGTAAAAATAATTTACTTAAAATTATTAAAAAACATACTAAGATTGATGTACAGATATGGGCGGCTTCTTCTATTAAAAAATTATTAGAGCATCAGAAAATAACTGACTACAAAAAAACAAAAGATAGAACTAAAAAACTTAAAGATAAAAAAGGTAAACCTATTATTGATAAAGAAACTGGTAAAGTTAAAACAGAATTAGTTAAATCTACCCTACCTAAATTACCAAAAGATTATTTAAAGACTCACAAGAATCGTTTCTTGCATATGATTTTAAAAGCACGAGAATGTGATAAAGCTAAGAATACTTTTATTGAAGGTTTATTAGAATTTGTACATAAGGGTAGAATCCATGCAGATATAAATCAAATTAGATCAGACCAAGGTGGAACAGTTACTGGAAGATTTTCTATGTCTAATCCTAATCTACAACAGATTCCAGCAAAAGGTATGGTTGGGAAAAGGATGAGGGAATTATTTATCCCTGATGATGGGTGTGTTTGGGGATCGTTTGATTACTCTCAACAAGAACCACGGATAGTTGTGCATTACGCATTAAAGCTAGGCTTACCCGGAACAGATACATTACAAGAGGAATTTAACAAGGACAACGCAGACTTTCACCAGATCGTAGCAGACATGGCTAACATACCACGGATCACGGCCAAGACCATCAACCTAGGACTCTTCTATGGAATGGGTAAAATAAAATTACAAAAAGAATTAAACCTTACGAAAGACGAAGCCAATAAATTATTTGCTACCTATCATGCCACGGTACCTTTTGTAAAACAACTATCCCAAGATTTAATTGAGTTTGCAGAAGAACATAAATTACTCTTTACACTGGAAGATAGGTTCTGTCGATTTAACAAATGGGAAACACGGAATCGAGAATGGAATAATACAACTAATAGATATGAGCCAGTTCCAATATTAACAAAAGAAAATGCGGAAAAAGATTTTAAATCTGAATTATTAGATAAATTTAAAGATCATATCGCTGATGATTATATGAAGAACTTTGACAATTATTATAAATCCGCCTTTACTTACAAAGCTTTAAATAGACTAATTCAAGGTGGTGCAGCTGACATGACTAAAAAAGCAATGGTAAATTTGTATGAAAAGGGAATTTTACCACAAATACAAATACATGATGAGTTGTGTCTCTCTATAAAAAATGATAAAGAGGCTGCAATTGTAAAGGAAATAATGGAAGAGGCTATTCCTCTTGAAGTTAAAAATAAAGTTAACTATAAAAAGGGTAAAAACTGGGGTACAATAAAAGAAAAATAGGAGAAAACTATGAACAAAGTTAAACAACTATGGGCACTAGCACAGGCGCACCCAAAAGCAGCGGTCGGTGTCGTGGTAGTAATCATTGCTATATATTTTTTAGCAACTTAAGACATGAGTCATGATCTTACTCGATACCTACTTACACCAAAGTAAAATCCACGGTATCGGAGTTTTTGCAAATATACCTATTAAAAAAGGTTCTCAAGTTTGTGATTATGATTCTCCACTAGCTAAAAAATTCGAGGTAAATTTTTCAAAAAAAGAGGTTTTGACTTATCCTAAAGTTATTTGTAATTTTTTATTAACTTATGGTTATGAGGAACCTCTTGGATCGGATAATTGGTGTGTTCAGTTAGATAATGAAAAATTTTTAAATCACTCTAATAATCCTAATCTTTCTCATGCGGGATTTGCTTTAAGAGATATTGACAAAGATGAAGAATTGATGTGTAATTATAAAACACTAGACAGTGATCATGAAAAATATAAATATATTTAATTATGGCCTATTTAAATGTGAACATTCCTGTGATGTATTCACAGATCAGGAGAGAGTATCTCTATGATCTTAAAGAACATCATGGAGAAGTTGAAGACTGCATTATCTTTGGCATCACATCGATGGCAGGGAATGCTATACTCTTTCATGCAATTATGGAAAATGGTGCTGTATTCTATAGGCTACCAATCTCCGCTTTCATTCAAAGAAATTTTAAAGCAGACAAAGTTCCTGGACATAGACTTGATGAGCTGGAGCTATGGAATTGCTTCAGTTATTATCCTGCTATTACTTGTTGGGATCTAATTAAGGGAAGTAGTGGAAAATATTGGGGTAAAGATAAAAAATGCCACAGAGGTAAATATCTTTTTACAGTTGACTGGGCACACCCAGAGAGTAATATAGTAGATACAGATCATTCCGAAATACCGCATGAACATAAGTGCGCCCACATCCTCGCATTAAAGGATGGAAATTATGCAGCACAACCTAACAATCGTATCCTTTGGGATATACCTTCATTCACAGTAAGAGATGAAGTACCAGATTGGAAAGTTCAAACTTCAGATTGGAATGTGGAAGACACAGGTAAATGGAAAACAGAAGATACCGATAGGTACTTCTATAATATTGAGAAAAAAAATGATTAAAAATTTGTGGAAAAAACTTGTAAATTGGCTTTTTAATTGGCAAAAATAATGACTAGAAAATGTAAAAATTGTAATTGTAAATGTCACTGTGATGGTGAACTGCATGCAGATGTATACGGAGTATGCACCTGTGAAAACTGTAAATGTGTAGAAGTTAAGAGTAAAGAACCAGAAGGACTTGTCATCAGTGATGAAGACGAGTGTTTATCATGTCAATAATAAAAAAAATATTTTTAATACTATCACTACTTGCATTCACTTCTTGTGTTGCAGTAGGACCTAGATGTACTTACACACAAGAAGGAACTAAACTATCGTCTTGGATTTGGTTTACAAAAGAGATACCGGTAGACTTAAGCAAAGAAAATTGTAACTAGTATGACTGATGGGGGCGTTAATGAAGTACAGAACGTTAAAGCTTTTCCGGAGAAGAAGCAAGGCAAGGAAAAGAATTCACGCAACAGAAAAAGCGGTGCAGGCTTTAATAATTATCCTAATGTTAGTTCTGGTACTTTTGGTATAGGGGATAACTAATGGCACTTAAAATTTCAGACGAAGCAAAAGTTCAAATGCCTATGAAGACCGTAGCCAGCCTCATCGCGCTGGTCGCGATCGGCACCTGGGCTTTTTTCGGTATACAAGAAAAATTAAATGCACACGCAACTAAACTACAAATTATGGAGAAGGATCTCGAAATGAATTCAGAGTTCAGGATAAAATGGCCTCGTGGATTACTCGGATCCTTACCCCGCGGATTCAGAGCAATTTATGCTGATCGAAGAATTATATAAACAAACTGACAAGCAACAGGAAAGAATTGATGGGATGCTACACAATGAAGTTAATATAAAAGCTTTAACTAAAGCAGTTGAGAAGCTACAATCAGATGTAGAAAAATTAAAAGACAAACAAAGAGAATTCAGTAATGGAGGTACTCACTAATGGAAGAAGTAATAATGTGCGTAGCACTTTGCCTCTTTATGGATGGTAAATTAGTCGAGCACACATACCAAAAATCGATGGCCGAATGCCTTCGCTCAAAGCGTGTCGCGGAACGTACGATCCAACCCGAGCGCGTTCAGTTTAAATGCGGTCCAAATGTTAAAGCAAAAGTAGAATACATAGAAGAAAAAGGACAAACTCAAGGGCGTATACGAATTATAGAAGTATTGAAACACGGCTATGATTCAGACAATTATGATAGTAGTGCTACACCGAGAGGAGAAGGTGGTAATTCGGGATATTAAGAAAAGGAACTTCATTGCTAAAGCTTTAAAGTTCTTTACACAGAAAATTATAAGAGATAAAACTAAGTATAGGAGAAAAGATAAACATGTTCGGACAAGGTCCTTTTGGCAAAGCTCTTGATGTAGCAGCACAAGTAACAGGTGGAGTATGTCCTACTTGTTCTTATGAAACCATGTTTGTATCTTTAAGTCCTGAAATTTATAGATGCATGAACTGTGGTGCTGATTGTAAACAATATATTAATGGTAGTATAAGATATTTACCAGCTATAACCAAATTCCCTGAAGAAAAAGATGGCAAAAGTCCCAAAGTGGGGGGTTAGCACCTACCACAAACAAACTAAAAAACATCGACCCGGACGCCATAAAAAGAATCGCAATAAACACGAGAAAAGAATGGGAAGATTTTTACCTAAAACTGGCACTTGACAGAAGTCATCTAATATCCTATATATACAGTATGAAAGGAGGAAATATGAATATTTGTAAAAGTTGTGAAACTGAAACAAAGCCAGACGAGTGGTCAAACTATGACAAAAAAATTTGCATAGATTGTCAACAAGAATTAATAAATGAATATATCTCCGAGTGTGCATACGACACAGCAGATATGATTAAACAGGATTAAATATTGACAGAAGTCCTATATTACCCTATATATACAGTATGAAAGAAGTACATATAAAAGTATCTAATATATCTCAGAAACAATGGGCTAGCTTGCTTTTAGAGCTAAATCTTGTTAAGTCTTCCTGGCGAAGATTTGGTCCTGACATGAGTATTAAGGCCAAAAATTTTAATAGAATTGTTAAATGGGGACAAAAAATACATGGTGAAGACACTCGTAATATTGATTTTACTTTTCGACGGAACGCTCCTACAAGAAAGATACGACCTAGGTAGACCTATGGAAGTTCACGAATGTTTAATGTTCGCGGATGATCATAGAGAAGTCATAGCCACCTATAAAGAGTTTGAAGATTCAATAAAAAATGGATTCTATTTGAATGATGGTCGAGGAACTTGGCAAGGTGTTATTTGTGAATAAACCTATCCCAAAGGGAAAAGGAATAGGTTAATTGTGGTGAGAAGATTTCTCCTACCATATTTCTGCCATATTGTCAAATAAGCTTCTCTACCTTACAAGCATAACGCGTAGCAAGTCTGGCTTCATTAACCATCTTATACCCAATCTGAGAATAAATCTTTACAGATTCTTGGTGTGCGGCTCGAGAGCATTCATACCAGCTATTATATAGAAGTGGACTTTGTACAGGAGGCATACATACACTTGGCGTACTTAAAAAAGAACACACCCATAGTGTTAAAGTAAATTTTATCATTGACAATCCTTTTAAAAAATCCTATATAGTCATTATAAATGAAAGGAACTATGACTGATATCAGTAAATATAGAAATGTTTCACTTACGCATGAAACATACAAGACTTTGATTAGTTTGTCGAAGGTATTATTACCGGATGCAAAATTATCAATTAGTAAAACCATTGAAGCATTAACCAACGAGAAAGCAAAAAAGTTAAATGGTAAAATTAAAAAAATATAGAATCCACAAAGCAATTTGTGACGTGTGTAATGGCAATGGATATGTTAAGGTTGTCCATATAGATCAAAAGGATCACATTCACCAATGTTGGGAATGTGACTCAGAAGGAGAATTTTATGTATACGAACCCCCGATGGTTTCAAGTGATGATGCTGATCACCATGATCGTAATACTTACAAGTTCTTGCACTGAGTTCGCTATGCTCAGCTCAACCGCTGGAATTGCTGCAAGTAATAATATCTATGCCAAAGCTTATAGTGGTGTAGATTTTTTAACAATTATCAAAACGGAGAAAGATATTAAAACTCATATATATCATCGTTTACAGAAAGAAGATGAACGATAATTTTAAACTAGACATTGCATACATAGCCGGAGTCTTTGATGGTAAAGGCAGTATTTATTACAAACAAATAATAGAAAAAAGAAAGATCAAAAACCCTACTAAGGTTTGGAAAATAAGAATGGAAATATCTATGCCGGATAAAAATGTTATGGAATTAGTTCATGAGACTTTGGGTTGTGGCACATTACGTGAAAAGAAAGCACCCGGGAAGAAAAAACAATATCGTTGGCAATGTTCCCACAGAGACGCTTTATATGTGTGTAAATTACTATGGCCTCATACCATTGTAAAATTACATAAGATAGAACAAGTTATAGATCACTATGAGCCGGATATACAGGATCTAGGAGATAATGTAGTGGACCTAGCATTAGAACGAGAGACTCGACAATCATGAACAACTTTTTTATAATTGTTTTTTCCGGGCTTACTCTTATGATTTTATTATCTTTGTATATGTTGGTGGTGGTACTATGACCAATAAATATTATATAAATTATTATTCCAAATCGGATGGTAAGAAGATTAAAAGACCTTACGATCCGCATGCTGAAAAGCAGCATGAATTCATCGCAGGCTCAGGTAATCTTTGTAAAAGATATTGGGACGAAAGTAAGGATGGATTGCGCACGGCTAATGCACCATGGACCATTACGGTTAGGAAATGAGAAATAATACTTCAGTTGCGAGGCAGCTCAAAGAACAAATCCTTGTCCTAAGAAAAGATAATTTATCTTATAACAAAATTGCTCAAAAATTAAAATGTAGTAAGGGAACTATTAATTATCATTTAACCGAAGGCGCAGCCGAGAAAATTAAATCCCGGGAGGGCAGACGTGAATGGAGAAAAATTTGGCGTTACGTATATGAAAAAGGAAAACCTAAGAAACCGTTTGTATATAAACAGTCTTTACTTAGAAAAATAGGTAGAGCATTTTTATATGGACCAACAAGAAGCAAAATAAGGAGAAATAGAATGGGATTAAAACATAAAAATACAAAATTATTAGATTGTCTAAAGTTACTGTGGCCGGCGCTCACCAAAGACGGTATGACAAAAGAAAATGATGCAAAGCAAGCAGTTAATCAATGGACGGGCGAGTTAGATTATTATGATGATGGCAAACCTATTATGACACCTATGGTCCGCTGCAAACTGTCTGATAAAGTTGTTGATGTAAAAGGGAATGATATTCATACTGATCATATTAATGGTGACCGAACGGATAATGGTCCGGAAAATTTTTCTTTAGTACAAAGGGATTTTAATCACATGAAATCTGATGCTAAAAATTATAAAATGCTGTTTGAAAGAATAGAAACACTACGAAATACCTTGTTAAAATATAGACATGTTTGGGATGTATAAATGATGAACGATAAAGACATAAAAGAATACCATGATCTAATAGAGCAGTTAGAGGCATATCGACCTCTGCCTTCAGGGATCACGGTTGCCGACTCAGGGATCGCGGGCCAGGGATTATTCACAACACGCAGGTTAGTGATGGGAACGGCGCTTGGTATATCTCATTATAGAATTGATGGAGAGTACATTAGAACTCCACTTGGAGGATTTATTAATCATGCTGAGACACCTAACTGTGAACGATCTCAAGTTAGAATCAGACCTGGATTTGATAGATGGAATATCATAGTTATTGAAGACATTGAAGAAGGCGATGAATTAACATTAAAATATAAATTATATGACCCTAGCAAAGATTAAAAAAATTTTAGGCTATAATGCCAAAATGACGTATAACATGGACACGTCAACAAAGCGCCATGCAAACAAGAAAGACAATAATGAAAAGTAAAAAGCACAATAAATACACCGACGTATATTCTACTAAAGACTATGCTTGGTTTAAGAAAACGAAAGGAAACAGACCATCCACAGATAGTCACTATAAAAAAATAAAAAATTCTATAGTGGAAAAAGATCTTAAAATGGTAATTTATGTTAATGCTGATGGTACTATCAGAGAAGGACATAATACATTTGAGGTCAGGAAAGATTTAGGGTTGCCTATCTATTATATCATTAATGATAATTTTGATGCATTAGATGTACCTAGATTTAATTCTGGAAGAGAGAACTGGTCTTTTACTAACACTGTAAATTTTTATGCGGTGAGAGGAAGAAAACCGTACATGGTTATCCAAGAAAAAATGCAGCAGTACAATATGCCTATTCAAGAGACTGTTGGATTATTAAAAGGAGTAACTAGTATTTCTTCTGAAACAGCTGAAGAGTTTAAGTGGGGTAAACTTTCAATAAGTGATGAAGAGATTAAAACTTTTGATACTATTGCAGGAGCAATTCGTAACCTCTACGACATCAGATACACTGGTGAGAAATTAAGAAGAGGGTTTATTAGAACTATCTTCTTTTCTTATAAAAGAGCTAATTTCAGTGTGGAAAGAGCTAAAACTGTAATTAAAAACAGTGGAGCTAAATTAGATGGTTGTAGAAGCACCGAAGACTATATTAATACATTAAGTAAAATGTATGATAGTGGTTTAGAAAAATCTAAAAGAATAAATCTAGCTAGATCTTACGAAAATAAAGAGGAACGAGTAGTACATTAAATATGGGGGGCCTTCGGGCCCCTTTTAAATTATGAAAAAACCTAAATGGGACGGAAAGTCTAGAGTATCAAATGACAAGTATCGTAAAAGATACTCCGAGATTACTTGGGCCAATATAGATGAAGTACATAAAGGATTAATGAAGGACAAGGAGAAGAATTTAAAGAATGAAAAAATCAAATAAATACAGCTATATCAGCGGAAAACAGATCACGGACGTTGATACTGGAACCCGGTTTTATGACTTCCAGGGTATGAGATTGCCATCCGTTACGACTATCCTTGCAAAGACAAAGAATCAGAGTTATTTAACAGCCTGGAAAAATAAGGTCGGACATGAAAAAGCAGAAGCAATTAAGAATCTATCATCAAAGCGGGGAACTTCCATGCACAAATTCTTGGAACATCATATCGCGGGAACTGGCTACGATGATCTTACAGAGATCGGATGCCAGGCGAAGCCCATGGCCCAAAAAATTGTTGAGATGGGTCTTACACCTGTTTCGGAATACCATGGTAGTGAAGTTATGCTACACTATCCTGGGTTGTATGCTGGGAGTACTGATCTCGTGTGTGTTCATAATGATCTCGAGACTATTGTAGATTTTAAACAGTCCAACCGCCCGAAGAAGGAAGAATGGATAGAAGATTATTACCTGCAAATTGCAGCGTATGCCATGGCCCACGATGCGTACTACGGGAGTGAGATTAGACAGGGAGTTATAATGATATGTACGCCAGATTTATATTACCAGGAATTTCGGATCACGGACCAGGGCTTACGGACCTGGAAACATAAGTTTCTTAAAAGATTAGACCACTATAATGAGCTCATTCATGATGAGAAGGAGCGAGCCAAGGTTGATATGACCGATCTATTGAAAGAATTTGAAGAGGATAAATCCTAGACTAGAGCTTCGACACTTTGCCTTTCGAAGTGGTGTCGCAGGGGTATCGCAGGTATCGCAATCTTTACTCAAAACTGCGACATAAGTGTACAAATAAGGCAATTATGCATATTTCTGCCACAATTCGGCCACAATATCTCGACACTTCGAAAGCACTTCGAAAGCACTTCGAAAGGCAAAGTGTCGAAGCAAAAAACAGCGTATACCAAGGGTTCTAAGGGAATAACATGGCTAATTTACCTACTTCGAAAGCCTTTTTATTTTTTCAGCGCGAATAGAAGAAAAAAATATTTTAGTCCTTTAAGGGTCGCAACCATGAAATAAGGCAAAAAGACATAATTTAAGAGGATGACAGGAGAGAAATTCTAGGATAAATTCAATGAAAAACACAACTCAAAGTATTATAATGCCACGAAAAACAAAAAGAAGATTAAGCTTAAGCCAAAGCGCCAGCGACGATATCCCTTATTCAAAGGTCAGAGTTGAATGGATGGATATTTTAAGTGATAGTGGTTGGGCTGATGACAAACAATTTACTAAAATGAAACTAGCCTTCCCTGTCAATGAAGGTTGGTTGTACACTAAAGATAAAAAGGCTGTTAAGCTTTTTGCTTCTTACGATCGGGATGAGGATGGCTCTTTGACTTTTGGGGATCGGACAATGATTCCTTTGGCTTGTGTGAAGAGGATTCAGAAACTTTAGGTGCCTCAATTGATTCACCTTCAACAACCTTCGCATTCAATAACGGTTCGTAATCGGTTAGAATTTGTTTCATTTTGGCTTCTAGTTGTTCCTCTGTTAGCTCTTCTAGCTTTCCATGTTTTATTATTTTGCGGTCTATATACAGCCCTGCTGCTTTGCCTCGATTGGTTTCGGCGTTTACTGCAGAAGAAAAAGATCCCTTCTTCAAAGCCAGATTTTTAATTCTATCTAGTTCTGCTATATGTTTTTCATAACTGACTTCAAATTTCTTAAGTCTTTCTTCTTTAAGTTCCCCAACAAACTTTGCAACAAGTGGTGACAGTCTTGGATTCATAAGCTCTGATCCTTCTTGTCTTGCCCGGTTATGACTGTAGCCAGCTAGCTTCGCTGCTTCCATCTGTGAGACAGGTCCTTCAGGTCCACCAAATACTATAAATTCGGCAAATCTCTTCTGCATCTCTGTTAATCTTTTATGAACTCCCATGGTTGACAATTTAAGGTAACTATCCTATAAAGTCAATATGAAAGATGATCATGAAAATGGAGAAAGAGCCGAACAAGCTACTTATGAAGACGAGCATACCTCTAGACGTACAGTTACTATACCTCTTAAAGAGTATGATGAGCTTAAAGCTCAACAATCTTCTATTACAGATCCGTCTCTCATTTCTATCATTGATAAGGTAGAAGAATTAATAAGAGCATTAAGAAAACATATTATAAGAAAATGAATGAAATAACAGATAAGGTACAAGAGACAGATGATTTTATGTTGTTAATTGAACAACATAAGAAAGAAGTGTGGGAGTATAAGCAGAAAGAATCTCAATGGATAAGAGATAAGAATCAATTAGACGGTAATAAAAAAATTATAGAAGAACTATCTGCTAAAATGGTTGAGATGGGAAAAGCCAATTTAGATCTTAAGAAGAGAGTACAAGAAGCTGAAGGAGAGAATACAATCATAAAAGGAATTGGAAATAATTCTCCTGAGATGAAAGAATTACAAGCTAGGGTCAACGAGTTGGAAGGCACGTTAGGAAGTGCCCAAGATATTAATACCGATCATCAAAAATATAACGGAGAACTACAAACAAGATTGACAGAGGTTGAAGAAGATAATAAGAAGCTAGCAAAACAAATTCAACATTTAAATAATAGATTATCATAATGCGAGTACAAGATATGCAACAGTTCCTTACTTCCTTTACGGAAGGATCAGATGCAGTGAAAAATGCTGTAATATTTTGTGAAGTTAATGGTACGTTGTATGATGTGAGAAGAATGGAAGTGCATGAGAATGCTGCTCCTATAGTTGGTTTCAAAGGTCATACAGCCCACAGATTAGTTTTAAAAACTCAAAAACCATCTAGTATTATTCTACCAGATAAGCTCCAAAAAGATTACTAATGCACGAGGTCGTTACCTCGATAAAGACATGGGTCCAGAGGCAAAATTATATCAAAAACTTCGTAAAAAATCATCAGGAATTGTGTGGACCAGGCTTGAAAACCTTAGCTTACTTGGTACTCCTGATCTATTGGGCTATAATACTTTTGGGCACTTTTTCACAGTAGAGTTAAAAGTTACCCGAGGGTATAAACTCAAATTTTCTGCACACCAAATTGCATTCCATAAGACACATCCGAAGAATACTTTCATCATAGCCGAGAGCCTCGGTCCGAGGTCCTCGAAACTTATTCACATGTACCAAGGCTCACGAATCATGGAGCTTGTCGCTTGCGGCTTGAAGCTTGAAGCTTGCTGCTTGGGGCTTGAGGCTTGCAGCTTGGAGCTTAATTCGCTTGGTGCTTGAGGCTTGGAGCTTGGTGCTTGAAGCTTACGCTTCTCGGCCCGGAGGGCCGCGTAATATTTGGGGTGTTTGAATTCCATTATTTCCAGTCTCTACAGTCTTCACAATCTTCAGTGGAGGATACTTCATCAATGCTTTTTTTGTTTATCTCTTCAACTTCTTCTGTTGTTAAACGATCGCAAAATCTACAGTATATTATTTGTTTAGTGTTTTCCATATGATATATTTTTAATTGATTTTGTCCAGCAGGCTCTACACTCTCTACACTTGCCTCCTTGCGATGGGGCCGGGCAGCTGGCGCCCTTCGTGACCACTGTCGACGTGTGAGTCCAACAGCTGGGCTGTGGTCCATCAACTTTCGAACCGGACAACCTTATGACAAGATTGTCCGGAACTTCATCAGGAGCTACAGCCAGCAGGTATTGACGCTCTTGTGTGGGCAGCCAGTGTTTGGTGCCCGGCGTCAATCTACAGACTTCAAAAATTTTACGTAAGTGATCAACAGACTGAAGGTCACCGGCATCATGCCATCTAAACCACTTCTGTCTTTTAATTTGTGCTACCATTGCCGTGGTCCATGAATCGTGGACCAGGCTGTCCAGTCTATAGTACTGAGCTTTTTTAATAGCTGGGTATCTTATATAATTTCCTTTAAGTGCATAGCATCCATGGCACGGTGTGCCCGGAATCTTGCGCAGCTTGGCGCCGGTTTGGCAGGCCCACGCTGGCAGGCTGTATGATAGGCCCGGCATTTTTGATGTCCGGGTCATCGAGCCAGTAATTTTTTGTGCTTCTGTTACTTTCATTCTGTATACTTCCTTATACTATTTAATTGTGTCTTTTTTGTGGCGCTTGCGGCTTGCAGCTTGCAGCTTATAGCCGTTGGCCCTGGCCCATGCATCATGCAGCTTGTGAACACGCTTATGATCTACCGGTGGCTCAGGCTTTTGTTTTCTTTTAGCTCGGGCTCGCTCTGCAGCGAGCCCGGTATTCCAATTAACAGTTTTATGCATCTTTTGGATCTATTTCCGTTATATATTCATTCTCAACGCCTTCAGTCAAACTAGAGTGGTCACCTTCATACTCATAGAATTTCTGATTGCCTTTGTTATCTTCTCGGTACATGATAAACTTCCATGTTCCGAGTGGAAGTTTGTCCCATTTTTTAGTCATCTTTTCTCCGCGTCCCATTGTCTTTGTCTCGCGGCACTGTCTTCTTGATCTTTTTTAATAAGACGCAGGATCTCTTCTATTGCATCCGCTATTCTTTTTAATTGTGCTGTATCCATATTTATTCCTTTCTAAGTTAATCCTATACTATCCCGTAACCATTGTCAAGCTTGAAGCTTGAAGCTTAATTCCTGATCCCTGATCCATCACCGATAGTCACGCTGTGCACCCGTGACAGTAAGTAATGGATCAGGGATCAGCCATCTCGTGGCAAGCGGATTTCTCCGGCTGGACATTCCAACGCCATACGACACGACACCTGATCCCTGATCCATCGGATAACATCGGGATCAAACCAATAGCTCCAATAGATCAGGGATCAGTTCTGGTCGCTTAGCGCCATAGAAAGTATGAAAGACTAGGCTCGACAACCAGAAGTTGTCCCGAGACAGTTATTATAAAGGCTCATATCTCAGGAGCCTATGATCATTTATAACATAGGAGATATATTAAGCAACAACTTTATTTAAATAAACTTCTTGACATTAGTAGGATTATCCTATACACTTGGACGGTGGCTGGGGATGGTGGTTAGTAGTATAAACAATGCAACCACAGGTTGTGCGCATTTTTGCGCTTGACATGAGACAGTATTTATGGGATTATCCTATTAGAAAGGAATATATGCCAAAAATGACAAAATACCAATTAGAGCATTTTAGAGACAAAGTTAAGAGAAATCTAAACCCTCTAATTGAAGAACAAGAATTGTTAGTTAAACAGTTCACAACTGAAGCAACTAACAAAGCAAGTAAGAAACTTGCAATCAAAATAGGCGCACAAAGGATCATTGATGCTTTACAAGATGCTGAAGAAAATCTGACAAAGGCGCAGACTTCAGCACAAAGTTTCTTTGAGAAAAAAGCAACTACTAAAGAGATGAAGGAGGACTTGAGTTATAAACTGTCTCGTGATGATGATGATGAGAAAATAACAGTATCAGATTGTGAAGATCAAATTAGAACCTGGGCTAAAACACTTGCTGAAAGGGAAATAGAAAAAAGACCTGAAGGCAAGCAGCTTGCTAAATTGAAGGGGATCAAGCGTTCAGCGTTGGATAGTATCATGGAAAGTGAAGCGCCAGCAACTTTGATTGAAACTTTAAACAAGCACATGACAAAGTATCTAGGTGTATCATGGCATGAAGAACCAAAAGCAATAGAGCATAATTAACTATTGACAATGGGGAGATTATAGGATATAATCTCCCCATTAACAAATACAGGAGAAGTTATGCAAACAAAAGAAAAAACCAGCGGTATAGCAGATGTCATGTTTGACTTATCTAAATCGTATTCAAAGATTTCTCAATCTTCAAGTCTACATGCAAGATTAGAAATGATTATGGATATGAAACTATATCTGGCTGAACAAGAAAAAGAAGTAAGAATCAAAATACAGGAGGGGGAGAAGATATGATCAACTGGATACAGAAACCCTTTAAGATTACTTACAAATCCGCAAAGGATAAAAAGACTATAACGCGTGATGGATTGAATGATGATAAATCAATTCAAGATACATCAAAAGCAGGAAGAGCATTTTATATCTATTGGGATATAACTGCGGGTGGTTATAGAACTGCGACAGATAGTTGGACGGTGAGGTATTAATGATCTGTATTCCAACAACATTACTAACTATAATTCTTGCGCCAATAATAGTTGGCGCAATTTATTACTTGACCACGGAACAGGGATAGTGTAGGATAAGGCTTAACAAATACAGGAGAAGTTATGGCAACAATTAAATATAAGAACTTAAAAAAGGGGGACATGATTCGCAGCGTTCAACTTGGCACACCTATTAGTGGTAAGCTGTTGGAAAGTCCAAAGCAAGGTAGAGGATTAAAGAAGACTATTTTAATCTTTACTAACGGGGAAGATGCAGGATTATACGCTGAAGCAGGTAGCATCTATGCTCATGAACTAACTGAAGTTGTAAGAGATGGAGCATGGCTTAAGGTGACCGATAGTCCTAAAACCCTATAATTAACAGAACACAAACCGTGTACGTCCTGTTGGACGTACACTCACCCACACGCACAAGTTGTGCGCCCCCTGATCACCCAATCAATAGTGGTACCAGACCCAATCCCAATCAAATCGCGCGCTTAAACATCGATCCCCTTTAATATAAAAAGGGGTCCCACTACTCTGGGTTATATTGCTTGATTTAGAGAGTTAATGCCGTTAAAAACATGTTGAACACCTTAAAAGGTGCAAAAAAATTATAAAAAATTTTTATGAATTTAAATACTGTTGATATTAGTAAGCTTCCTGCTGACGTTAGAAAACAATTCCTCCAACTCCAAGTAATGTATGCTGAAAAAAGAATTCAAAATAAAGCTAAAGATGATTTTTTAAGCTTTGTCAAGTGTGTTTGGCCCGAGTTCATTGAAGGCGCTCATCACAGACACATTGCACAAAAATTTAATGATCTGGCCAATAAAAAAATAAATAGATTAATTGTCAACATGCCACCAAGGCATACAAAATCAGAATTTGCGTCTTATTTACTTCCATCGTGGATGGTGGGCCGTAATCCGAAACTCAAAATCATTCAAGTAACGCACACAGGAGAATTAGCCATCAGATTTGGTCGAAAAGCCAAGCACTTAATTGATTCAGAAGAGTACGGAAAAATTTTTAAAACTAGATTACAAGAAGATTCGCAAGCCGCTGGGAGGTGGGAAACAGCACAAGGCGGCGAGTATTTCGCTGCAGGTGTCGGTGGAGCAATCACTGGACGGGGTGCTGACTTATTAATTATTGATGATCCGCACTCGGAGCAAGATGCGATGTCAGCTAATGCATTTGAGAATTGTTATGAATGGTACACTTCTGGTCCAAGACAAAGACTTCAACCAGGCGGACAGATTGTACTCGTTATGACTAGATGGTCAAAAAAGGATTTAACAGGAATTTTAATGAAGAATCAGAAAGAAGTGAAGGGTGATCAATGGGAAGTGGTAGAATTTCCGGCGCTTATGGACCACGGACCAGTGTGGCCTGAGTATTGGAACAAAGAAGAGCTAGAAAAAGTTAAAACAACCCTTCCAGTTGGTAAATGGAATGCACAGTGGATGCAAAGACCAACTTCTGAAGAAGGAGCGCTTATAAAGCGTGAATGGTGGCGTAAATGGGAAGACGACAGCCCACCAGACATACATTATATAATTCAAAGCTATGACACTGCTTTTATGAAAAAAGAAACGGCCGATTACTCTGCTATTACGACTTGGGGAGTGTTTTATCCTGAAGAAGGTAAACCAGCGAACTTAATTTTGCTAGATTGTGTAAAAGAGCGTTATGAGTTTCCAGAACTTCGTCGTGTTGCCTTAGACCAGTACAAATATTGGAAACCAGAGATGGTCATCATCGAAGCGAAGGCATCTGGACTGCCATTGACGTATGAGCTAAGACAAATGGATATTCCAGTTCAGACCTTTACACCGAGCAAAGGAAATGATAAGCATGTCAGAGTAAACACATGTGCACCTCTTTTTGAATCTGGAATGATTTGGGCACCCGACCAGAAATTTTCAGAAGAGGTAATTGAGGAATGTGCAGCATTCCCGCACGGTGATCATGACGATCTAGTCGATTCTATGACTATGGCTGTGATGCGCTTCAGGCAGGGCGGATTTATCCAGCATCCTGAAGATTATCTTGACGAAAAACAACCGCCTAGGAAGATGGAATATTACTAATGGGCAGAATGAAATTTTTACAATGGGCGGCAGCGCAAGGCTGGAAGCACGGCCAACGATATTTACAAAAAGCTTATAATCATTTTTATGATAAAGGAAAACTTCCTGATCCGAAAGCTATTTTGCAAAAAGCAAAAAATCTTTATGATGATGTGATAAAAAAGACTTCAACTAAACAAGTTCGTCAAAAAATTAAAGAAGATAACACTTTAGATTTCAGCGTTCCATTTAGAAATAAGGAGAGTATAAAAATTATAGAACAGTTTAAAAAGAACACCTCACCTAAACAGTGGGAAAAAATTATAGAAAATTTAGAAGGTATTAAGATTCCTAAAAGCCCTTTTCAAGGATTTAAACCTAAAATTGTTCCTAAAAAACCAAATCCATTAGCAGATGTTTTAAATGCAAGGAAATATACAAAAGTACCTACGCCTCCAGGTCTAAAAAAATCTAACGTTATTCCTTTTCCTAAAAAGCCGCCTAATCTTAAGGCAGAAGGTGGTATCGCAGGCATGCTGGGTGAGAGAACCGGAAACGGCTTAAATTATTTGCTCGGTGAAGATGATCAGAATTCTAGAATGCCTTACGCAGAAGGTTCATCTTGGGAACAATTTCAAAAAGAAAAATTAATGCAGACATGGCAAGAGTATCAACAATATTTAAAAAATAGAGAAAAGGAAGAGAGAGAAAAACCTTATATAGAAGAAAGACTAGGAATTGGTTCTGGTCCAGTATTAGAAGCAGCTGAAGGCGGACGAATCGGTCTTAAAGATGGCTCATGGAAGCCACCTTCACCAGGTGAAAATATTCTAGAAAGTACTTGGAAGAATATGGGACCATGGGAAAAGTTTATGTGGGGGCTATCTTTGGGAGGCTTTGAAAAAGGGGGTCGTGTAGGTCTTGCAGCAGGAATGACTCCAAGTGAAAGTTGGATGAGAGATTATTTCTATAGTGGTAAAGGGGGACATGATGATTCAGGGATGACTTTCGAGTTCTTCCAAAAAAACATTGGACCAGACCTTTGGTACAAGCACATTGGAAAAGCTCAAGGCGGAAGAATCGGTTTTAAAGAAGGTGAAGGAATTATGAGTAGAGTCGGTAATATGGTAGATGCGCGTAACGTTCCTTATTACGGTGGTAAAGCTTTACAAGGACTGGTTAATTCTGCTGAAACTTTATCTAAACTCCCTCTTGCAGCAGGTGAATTGGGAAGTAAGTTAATTCAACAAAAACCGAATAAAGAAATGTTTATGGAGGCAATAGAAAATATTACTCCCGGTTCATGGTCCGAGAATACTGGACTAACATCCTTGGTTGAAGGCATGGGAGAAAAAAGACCGGATGACGCTAAAACAGTTGGAGGAATTTTAGGTCTTGGAACTGAAATAGCAGTACCAACCGGTGGCGCATTTAAGGCAGGACAAATTTTATTAAGCAAAGCTAGTAAAGCAATGGGTAAGGTAAAAGATGGGAAAACATTAGAAAAATTAGTAGATCAAAAATTAACCGACGCGGGTCAAAGTCGTAGAGATTTTAATATCATGGCAGCTACAAGTGGTTTAATGGTGGCATTAAAATCTATTGGACTAGGAGGTCTTCTTAAAGTAGGAGCTAAAAAAGACATTGGAATTAAATTTAAAAAACACTTTGTAAATGATGATGTCGATTATGGAACTTCAGGATTTATGAATTTTGATCTTGTAGGCAACACTAAAGCTGGAAAAGAGTTTCTTAAAAAATTTTATAAAGATAATAAGATGTTGGAAAAAACTATTAAACATGGAAATGTAGATCCTATAGATGCTAAAAAAATATTAAAGGCAGCTAAAAAAAATAAATTATCTACTTCAGTTGATGATTTAATAGAAGATGGGGTTTCTAAAGTAAAAGGAGGTGCTCCAGATCCTACTTACTATGCGCGTCCTAATTGGCCTCATAAAATTTTTGGACCAGGAATAAAACAGTTTAAAAGATTTAAAGAGAGATTTAATAAACAAACTACAAAAGAAAATATAGATGATTTTGTCCAAGAAGGAAACTGGCATTATGACAATGATCAATGGAGAAATTTAGATAAAGTACCAGGAAGTACAAACGTATGGTCTGACTCTAGAGTTAGATCAACTATAAAAGATACAATAGACATTATAACTAAAAAAGCATCCGGGGGCCGTGTTCCGTTGGCCGAGGGCAGTTCACCTATGCACGGGAAATATAGTGTTGATGAAATTTTAGAATTTAAAAAACAACTTAAGAATAATGGTTATAGTCCCGGTGAAGCAAACGACTACGTGCGTTGGTTATTAAGAAGAAATAAAATGTTAGAATTTCCGAGTGTCGGTTTCTCATCCGGTGGACTTGCAGGAATGTTAGGCGAATGAAAATTAAAGAATACTCGCAGATGATGCATTATCTAACAAGACCAAAGTCCACGGTCCCTGAACCACGAACCACGGAGAATCCAACACTTGTAAAAAACATGAAACATGTTAAATGGAATGCTATTCCACCTTTGAAAGGACCTGATCCTAAAGGGTTGCTTAAAGATAAAAAACAAGATAAACCAATACAGGAGAATAAATATGGCAGATATCGATAAAGGTCTCCCGAACGTTAAACGACCCGACGAAGAAGTTGCAGCGGAAGTTAACCTTACGGAAGAAACCACTAAAGGACCAGTAGAGATCACAGAAGATGAGATGGGAGCAACTATAGACTTTGATCCCAATCAAATTGATATGCCTGACGAAGGCGATCCGTTTGCCAATCTAAATGATTTACTCCCTGAAGACATAACAGATAAAATTGGCAATCAATTACAAAACGATTACAGAGAATATAAATTTTCACGTGGAGATTGGGAAAGAGCTTACATTGTTGGTTTAGATTTGTTAGGATTTAAATATGACAATAGAACTCAACCCTTCCAAGGAGCTAGTGGTGCAACTCACCCGGTACTTGCAGAAGCGGTTACGCAGTTTCAAGCGTTGGCATATAAAGAATTATTACCGGCTGATGGACCTGTAAGAACCATGGTCATGGGAGCAAGTAACCCG
>Ga0255048_10000886_pt1 | contig 22024 bp, 24 predicted proteins | sample JV7_2_2_MG_FD_183619 | JGI IMG/M metagenome (GOLD analysis project Ga0255048, IMG submission 183619) | Seawater microbial communities from Jervis Inlet, British Columbia, Canada - JV7_2_2 | ecosystem: Environmental > Aquatic > Marine > Inlet | place: Canada: British Columbia | collected 2016-10-06
GTTCACAATGCCCTTCCCTCCCTCTGTGGGGGCTTGCTGGCGCGTCTTTGCTAACCGCTCAATACTTAGTAAGCGCGGGCGGGAATACAGGGAGGCGGCAATACAGGCAATAAAGGATCAGGGGTTAAGCGGTGAAAAATTGGATTCGAGGCTTAGCGTTTATATAAGAATGCACCCGCCAACACTCGCTAAGCGTGATGTTGATAATTTCCTAAAGGCCCCACTTGACGCGCTAACTCATGCAGGATTTTGGGTTGACGACGAACAGATAGACAAGCTAACAATATGCAGAGCTGAAAAAATAAAAGGGGGAAAGTTAATTGTCACTGTTAGAGAAATTTAAATTGTGGCTGCGGAGCTTGGATAATCACCCACCTGCTGAATTATTTATTGGTGGGTTAATCATAGTCGCGTACACCGGTATATTGGTTCATGGCTATATTTTGGCGAGGACGCTTGGTCATGGCTGAAGGATTCACGGTAAATTCAAAGCACACCCTAGATTTTGCTATCAACTGGCTTAAGGATAACTTTGAAAAGAACAAATACAGCACGTATTCAGTCAGGCATGGTGCAGACCGCTCCATAGATCAAAATGCGCTGTTTCATGTTTGGGCGCTTGAGTATGGATGCCATCTTTCTAAGTTACACCCAAAGGGCTTAGAGACGCTTGCACGCGAAGCAATCATTGAGCAAACAAAGAGAGCGGCTAAGCGTAAGTTTTATTCAGAGTTCAGATATTCATGGATGGTAATTGTATTAACTGATCCGTTTACTGGTGAATCAAAGAAAGATTTGCGAAGCAGTAAGGGATACAAAACCGCTGAAATGTTTGAGTTTTTAACTTGGCTGCAAGCAACCGCCATTAACGACGGGTGCTTGCTTGAGAGTAAAGGTGAATTTGCTAAGAAACAGCGTGATCAACCTTAGGGGGTTCTCGCTCCATTACTTATAATTGAAAAGCCCTACACTGGTATAGATAAATGAAAAATATATTATTAGTATCGGTATTGTTTTTATCCGCATGTGGCGGTTCAGGCGACACCAGGCAAGAGCCTAAGGATAATCCCGCCGTGCCACAGAAGGATGTGCGATTTTTAGTGGCGGGTCAGTCAAACGCAGTGAGATGCGACTGGGATTATCTAGATATCAGCTATAAAAGCATAGCTGTAGGGTCACAATCCATTCAGGATTTAATTGATATTTATGTAGATCAAGACTACGCCGCCTACGACGGTATATTGTTTGTGCACGGCGAGCAGGATGCCTACCTACTAACGGACCCAAAAATATATGTAGATAAAGTTGAGGAGTACAGAAAAATGATAGGGCTTCCTATTTATATTTCGACGGTCGGTTATGATTTTAGATACTCCGGCAATCACGACCAAATCAGGGATGCGGTAAACAGCGAAGCTAAGGCGAATAAAAACTGGACTGTAACTTTTAACGAGGCCCAGTATTTTCCTGAGTTAGGCAACCTTCTCGGAGATGGCGTTCACTTTAACCAACAAGGCTGCGAGATGATGATGGATTATATTTTACCTTAGCAGGCTAAAGCTGCATTATTCCGTAAAACCATATATTACCGAAATACATTCTAGCCTCACTAGATCTATCCGACCCGTCAAACTTTATCAATCTGTTTGAGTTTTTATTAAAGTTGAAGCTCATAGATGTTGTTTCTGCGCCAGTGTACAGATCTAATGCCCCGCCGTTAACGTATATAAAATTCACAGTCGCTGTATTATCGCCGACGACTTTTAATGAGGGTATGTATGGGACTATGCCGCCTGTCGAACTTGGAGTTAAGCTAACATCACTGCCCAAGCAAAATGAATGTGAAAGCTCCAGATTACCGGCGCTATAAGACATATCCGCAAGTGGATTCACCGCATTTGTGGTGTAAATAGTCCCTTGATCCGTGCCCATTGACACCTTCCATCCCACACCATTCCAGTAAACCCTCCCCGCAACCGTCTTATTTAGCGAGGCTCTGAACGCAATCGCGCTAGTCGATACTGATGACCCTATCACCATGCCCTGAGCGCCTGCTATTGTCTCATCAGGCCCAACCATCATCGTTAAAACCTTAGAGTAAGTTTTAGTGAACGGGACTAACAGTCCGTAGCCTGACGCATCGGATCTGACAGGTACGGAATCATTAACACCTAGCGGCTCATGGGAGCTATCTTTTATCCACTCCCATACGTCTGTACCAAATACGGTAATAGTTCCCGTCGCGGGTGTAGTTAGGCCCGAATCAACTAAAACTCTATATGTATCTACGTTGTCAACCTGAGCTATTTCTGCGGTTCCGTTGTACCCAGTTTCGACAGCCCCCTGTATAAAAACAAAATCTCCAACAGCCCTGCCGTGAGCAACTTCATTAACAATCCCGGAAGTCCCGCTGCGTGTAATGCCCGCTACCGCTGTTGGTTGCTCTTGTCGTATTGTCCCGCAAATAATTTCTATCCCTTTGTCTTTTAACTCTGGTGCATGGGAGTATCCGTATATAGCACCAGCCGAGTGGCCAATAGCGTTTAAGTCGTCTGCTGTATCCGTTCCGGCAAGCTCAGTGGCAAGGTCGCCAAGAAACACAAACGCGGTAGTACCTACCGATGCCCCAGACGAAACGTATCCGCTGGCAGACGCAGAAACTATGACTACGCTTGCTGCCGCCGACGCTGATGTAAATTTAGCTGTATCATCTGCAACCCCGTCGCCTACTGGTGCCCACCAGTCTAGATGTGCGGAACCACTGAAGCCCCTAACCGCCGCAAAACTCCCCCCAGTAATGATAGTCCCAGCATTATCAACATTCGACCCAATAGCCTCTATAACGAAATCACCGGTTATTCCTGAGCCTGTGACCTTTACAACATCCCCCGCCACATAATCACTAGCCGCTAATGCTGTGCGTAGTAGTGCGTAGGTGGCCTGGGTTTGATTGTCCAAGTAGTCCTGCAAAAGCCTATCTGTGCCGTTAATCTCAACTGTGATATTAGTCGCGCCAAGTATCGCACCGCTTAGATCCTCAAAAACTGGAACACCATCAACGTCATCAACTATGAAGGAATAATCACCGTCTAAATACAGCTTTTGCGCTACCTTCCCGCCAGAGGTTAGCGTCTGAGTGGTTGCAGCCGGAAGCGTTAAAGCAGCGTCAAGATAGGGCGTCTTAACGTTAGTCTTTGCATCTTGATTTGGCAGCCCAAAATATACAGTGCCAAGGGCGTTAACCTCGCCGGAGTCAAGGAAAAAAGGTACGTCTGTGTTTATAAATCTGCTCATTTTATTCCTCTTGTGCTACGGCTGGCACAGCTATTGCCGCGCTTGATGCTGCTAATGATTGTCTTAGTGTTCCCGCCCTAGCAACCGCCTCTTGAATTATTGGGGTAGAGCTTTTTACTAATGCTAGGTTTAAATCTGGCCGCATTAATAATGACGCTAGATCTTCAGCGCTTCTTTCGGCTTTCGGTGTATTTCTTAGGTAGACCTTTGCTAGCCTATCAGCATCAGCACCGGCCCGTATAAGTTGGTTGGTCATTCTCGCAGAGTTGTGCGTGAGATTCCTTGCAAGCTTGTGTGATATTGTTCCAACTGTAGGCAGCAATATAAGCCCAATTCCGCCAGCTAGTGACCCGTCTATAACTAAAGCCGTAGCCCCGCCGCCAACCGTACCGCTAGCGAGCGCATTCAAAACTGTGCTTTGCTTCCCTTCACCCCAGCCAAGCTTGCCAATACGCCTTAATGTGTTAGCTGTGGTTGTTCCACGCTCAACCGCTTTCATGGCGTCCAGCTCAGCACCACTGAAGAATCGGCTTTTCTTTTTATTTTGTATAATCTGCTTAAATTGAATGCGTATGCCGTTTTCAAATCCGCTTTGCTGGCTTTTTGCCCTCTCGATAGCCTCATCTAAAACTTCAGATTTTCTGGCGCGCCCCCATAGATCTCTAGCTGCTGCAACCTCACGCCCTATGTTTGTTCGGCCTCCAGAGAACGAGGAAACGCTTATACCCTTCATAAAGTCATCAATGCTATCAACAACGGTTAGGTTTATGGTCTCGTCTGCAAAATTCCCTGCTCTATTAGCCACTCCCGCCGAGTTCTGTGCGGCGCGTCGAATACCCTCAAGCTCATCAAATGATATCTTTCCGGTTTTCATATCTTCCAAAACATTTAATATATCGGATGATTGCGGCGTTAGCTTCCTTCCAAGCTTTGATTGTAGAAGTCCCGCGTCATTCGCCTCGCGCAAAGCTTTATCAACAAAAGCGCTAAAGGCTTCAGGCTTAACAACTACGCCAGACTCACTAAGGTCGTTATATATTGCCTTACTCGCATCTCTTAACTGTTGAGATGATGGAGCCGCACCACTTACAGCCTCCGCTATTTCTTTTTTGGTTGGCTCTCTTAGCGCTTGTCTTGCAGCCTCTACCTTTGCTTCACGAGGGATAGCGGGCACACCAATGTCTTGAGTTAGTTCATCTGCCCCACCGCGAGCGCCACGAGGACCAATAGGGACCAGTGAAGCAATACCCGCGAGAGGGCCTGTGATAGCTGCTGTTTTAAGGGCTTGCTCTGTATCAGCCCCCTTTCCCTTAGCCAATACAAAGCCTTCTGTTGCACCTAAGCCACCTTGCGCAAGTCCACGCGTTAATGCTGTTTTACCAAAAGCGGATACAGGCCCGCCAGCCGCCAAAAATGGGGCCGTTTCGCCTAATATCTCGCCACCACCAACCGCTCCAGGCTGTTGAGCTTTAAGCCCTTCAACCCCCAGCTTTGAAATCGGGTCTTCCTGCTCTGCCAAGCCAACACCGCGACCAACTTTAGCGAATCCTCAACCAGTACCCACCAAGAATGCCTCTAAGCCGCCAGTACTCTCTATAAGTTCAGCTAGTTCAGGTTTAACAAGTCGAATCTGCTCAAGCTCTGCCGCCTGCCTGCGATTGCTTATTGCTGCCGCTCTAGGCTGTCCGCGACGCCTACGGTCCCCCGTATCAGGTAGTGGGAATCTAGATTCAATGTCTGCAAGTACGTTTTCTGGTAATCCCTCAAGAGGGTCCACCTTTGGCGCGTCAAGCTCGTGAACAGTTCGGCTTCGTCCGCGCCTTTGTGTTTCTCTTGGTGCGGCCTGAGCTTCTGGTTGTTGCGCTTGCTGGTCAGGTATTAAATCTGCAAACGATCCAGCCTGTTTTGGAATTAGATCATCAAAAGATCCCACTATTGACCCCCTGTAAGCTGCTGAAGTCTTTGCATTACAGCTTCGCGATCTGCACCAGCCGCGATTGCTGCCTCTGCCTCTTGTGTTAGCGCTTGAATATCCACGACTGGAGGTGCTGCACTTGGCTGCTTAACAAGAAACCCCTCTCTTGTTGATTTGGCTAGCTGATTTCTTTCTGCTGATTTAGTAAAAACAGCCCTTATGGTGCGAAGCTCTTTACGGGCTAGATCATCGCTAATTAATGGATTGCTTAATAATGTGGCTGATTTTTCTAGGGTTTTCGATTCGCTATCACTTATAGTTCCCTGCCCTTTAAGCTTCTGACGAGACTCAAGAGAGACCAGCCCTCTAATTTGGTCTAACTCTGCAATAACATCAATAGCTTCCTGTGATCTAAAGGTGTCGGGCGTGTTGGTTATCAGCTTTCCAAAACCAGAGGAGAACCTATCACCGGTAAGTAGGCCGTTTATTTGGCTGACAACTCTGTTAGCTTCATCCATAGCCGCCGTTTTGGCTGTTATTACGCTCTGCCGCTCCTCCTCATTTTTTATTTTTGTCTCGTCCATAGCTAGCAGTTTAGCCGCTAGGCTGGCTGCACCTAGCGGCGTATCTGCTTCTGCGGCACCTACAGCCGTAGCCACCTTGCCAGCAATATCAGCCTTGGACTTTGCAACCGGATCGGTCAAGTCTTCTCTCGCTATTGTTATATCAGCGGACCCTTGAGATCGAGCTTTAATTCCCGATTGCCGCAACGCTACCTCTCGACGCGCTTCCGTCTCGGTGAAGGGCTGCTTTGTTTCTGGATTGACCGCACCAATAAGCGCCTGCACTTGACCCTCTGTTTCCCTTTCTTTTGCTGATTTTTGGAATGATTTGGGGTCTGAAAAGAAAGCGTTAGCCGTTTGGTATTCATCAATTACGGATTGAGGGTTAGAGTCAAATCGGGCTATATCGTCCTGTATATCAGCGATCAAAGGCGCTAAGTCTGGATCTTCGTTAAGCAATGGAATAAGCGACTGAAGGGTTCTAACCGTCCCACCCTCGCCTGCGGAAGCAACCGTTCTAGCTATGCTAGCTTGAGCCTGTCTCTGCTTTAATTTAGCAGCCTTTGCACGCTCTTGATCGCCCTGCAATATAGAGCCAACCTGAAGACCAGCCCTAGGGTCACGGCTTGCTAAGCTGGACTGAGCCAACCGATCACCACTAAGCGCACGCTCTTGCAGCTTTTGGCTTATATTTCTATTTATAAGTCCGCTTATCCCCTCGGAAAGAGGTCTCACATCAGCAACAAATGGACTAGCCATAACTAAAAACCTTTATTTATATTTAGACCGCCGCCACCAAAGCCACCCGCACCACCGCCCGCAGAAAGCGCCGAAGAGCCTATGTCGATAATATTACTAAGTCCCGCCGCTCGCGCTTGCAGCCCTCCCTTCGTTCCGCCGCTAATAATGCTGCCAATAACATCCTGAAGATTGATAGCCGTACCGATACCCGCTTGACCTCTGGAAGCGATATTCTCGCGCCGCCTGTTTAGCTCTTGCTCGATACCTAAAGATAGATTTGCCGGGATTCTTGCAGCCTCAGTAGCCGCGGCCCCAGATCTACGCAAGCCTGCACCAGAAAGCGCGGCCTGTGATGCCCTTTGACGCTCAGCAATCAATGGATCAAGAGCGCCGCCAGATAGTATATCGCCTATGTTAGCCCCAAATCCGCCCGCCGATGCCGACTCCTCCAAAAAGGGTATTTGACGCTGACCAGCCTCAATAGTTGGATCAAGTAACGGTGCCAAACCCTCAAGCCTAGCCGCTCTAGCAGCCGCATCCTTCTTCAGAGAATCTTGCGCCGTTTGGCCTGATATGGACTTGAAAGCATCTTCTAGCGGATCTCCTAGCGTCTGAGCAAAACCAGTTGAACCAGCAATACCGCCCCCGCGCGCATCCAGACCTAGAACGTCGTCGAAAAAATCACCACTAAAAAGACCCATGCTATGTACTCACTAATTGGCCGGTAGCCCTAAACACTAGGGAATTTGCGGCGCTTGATTCTGCTCGAATTGTACCACCCTTGGGCACTAAATGCCCTATGATGGCCGGAGCTAGATCAAAGCCGCGCAATGATGTTACAAATTTGGTTGGTGAGTTGGCACCTGGGGTGCTTGTTGAGTCGTAAATATAGACTCTGTAGGAGCGGTTTACGCCAGTGTTATTGGTTGCCGTAAATGCTGTGATTTGCGTATCCTCAGACGCCGTGAATAATATCTCAACAGCATCAGCTACAGAGCTTTGAGCGTTAGCAATTAAGGTGTATTCATTCGCCATTACAGAACCCTTAAAAACGCATGATCGACAATTATGTTCGTTGTGTTCGTCTGATTCTCTACAAACACTTCAATGTAATCATTCTCCTCAAATGTTAACTGCCAAGGAAGCGATAATGTGCGAGGGCTTGACCCACTAATAGCAACATCAATACCGGACGCGGTAATAGCTACGCCGTTAAAGAAAAGGTAGATCTTTACAGTTATCGCCCCACCCCCAGCTGAGATTAATCCTAAAGAGACATCGACCGGGCCTTTAAGATCCCTCTCAGCGAGATAAGTAATGCGTCCAGCCGCAGTTGTTGAGAATAGCGAGGACTGAACCTCAACCCATGTACCAGCAACCAGAACCGCATTAGATGCATCTGTGCTGGATGCTGAAATCACCGTTTCTGTAGCGTTCCCGCTAAAGGATGTTAGTGCGTCGGGCTGTGTGTCGGCTGTGGGGTTGTTGCCGGAAAATCTCCAGCGAATATCATCCGTGGTGATGTTCTCAAGATCGGTCATTCCGGCCAGAAATTCTGAGTTACTTACTGTCGCTAAGCGACCCGCAGGAACGTTGCCGCTACTAGCTAGACCAGATATACCATAAGCTCCAGCCGGGGCGGTAAAGAATAAGTTATTCATCTCTATGACGGTTGCGGTCGCTGACCCGAAATCAACGCCCTTAAAGGACGCGGACGTTGACGAGAACGCTAACCGCTCAAGAGACACGAGAAGAGGCGCGCCAACCAACTCTATGCCCAAGCCAACACCTAGCCCGGTCGTATTAGAGCATTGCAGTGAGCGAATATCCTCAAATCGGCCCCACTTAGCGCCACCCAGAACGCTTAGATTTAGCGCCGTAAACCGGTACACCTGTCCAACAGTATCACTAAAATCAAACGCCTGGTTTGTCGCCCCTATAATAATCTGCACGTCATGTATATATATTGAGGCGTCCACAGCCGTCATAAATACGCCAGACCCTGTAAACGTTATGGCGTGGGCTGTAAACGCTGGCGAGCTAAATGCAACACCATCGAGAACAGTTATGCTTTTAGCAGTGGAGAACGAGTCCATCAAAACGTATGACGTGTTCGCGTCAAGAGTAATGGTTGTTGCTGTCTGGTTGGGAAAGTCGGCCTCTTCTGATAGGTATACGGTCTTATCTGCGCCAAGCTGACTGTATAAATCAGTAAAATTATCGTTTGTTTTATCAAAAGCTACAGGAGGAGTGTCGCCGTTGCCGGCATCATCCGCGCCTATTGTAATTAGTTGCTGAGCCATTATGCTTTCGCCATATCAATAGTTATTCTGGTTGTGTCAATAGTCCACCCGGTAGAATCTACCGTAAATGGGTTATCTGTTATTTCATTTTCGATCTGAACTATTCTAGCCATCATGCTCGCCATTAGGCCGGTATCCGACTTTTGACTCTCTGCGTTTGTGCTATTCTCCAAATCCTCGAAGAATCGCTCTAGCTGAGTAGTAGCAACTAGGTTTTTTTCTCCTAGCTGGCTAGTCTGCTCTACTATAATCTCTTCACCTGAGCTTGGACGGCTAGTAATGGTCATAGATCAGCCTCAAGCGCTTCCATGGACAACTTAACGTTACCCGTGCCTCGCATTCTAATCTGGCAGAAACTCTCGTATGTACCAAGCCCACCGCCCCACCTAATGCGGTGGTTATAGTTTCCCGTTGCTAGTAGATTTCTATACGTGAAATCATCATTAGCAACACCATCGCGACCAAGGCTTAAGCCTATTGTTGTGTCATCTTGACCTGTGAGCAAGTCAGCCTCTAAAGCTCTTAACGAGAAATAGCTGTTTTTTGTAGACCGAACAAATGTGCAAAGCTCATACTCAACCTGCGCACCATACTCTCCGGGCGTATCAGTTAAAGAGCCTATTTGGCCCGTAGTCCTGTGACCGACATAATACCGGTTATAAGCAAAGGTGACGTATTTACCATTCCATGGGCCGGTTGTTAGCGCGTCAAGTGATGAGTCAAAATAGATCCAATTACCGCCAATGTAAGCAATGGTATACGGCGCAATGTTCCAGCCTATGACCTGCGCACCTTTCCATTGAAACGAAAATGCGTTGGCGTCTTTTAATTGTCCAGACGTGTATTCAGTATTTAGCAGCTCATTGATAGCACTATTAGATATAGCCGGAGCTTGACCAGACTGCATAATATTAATCGAGTAGCCCTGATCCCTAGTATTGCCGATGAATGCAAACGTTCCAAGGTATCGAATGCCGCCGCCGATATAACCAACATCAATACGCGCATTATCCCGCTTTAAAAACGGCGTTAATACATTAGTTGTGGGCCTGAATATCTCGAAAGCTTGACCGCCGCCAATATATAATTGATTGGATATGTTTATAGTAAATTTGTTTAAATCTGGCAGCTCTTCGGCGTCGAAGAAGTTTAGCGGGTTAATGTTTCCCGCCTGGTCAACTTCAGAATAGAATGCTGGCTCGCCATCCGAAGGAATAAATACATGGCGACCGTTGATAAAATCAACACTATTGGACGGAATGAAATCAGGGTCCGTTATCTGGACTAGACCCGTATCATCGTTGTATGTGTAGCCGTTGCCACCTTTAACGATAATAACTAGATTGACTTGACCTAATGAGAATACGCAATCAGCAGAACCTGCAATTGTTCCTAGGTCCGTAAGAGTACCGCCAACCTCCAGTCGTTGTAATTTTGAGCCGATAACAAAGTAGGGCTTAGAGTCAACATACCATGTAGCGTTGGCTCTGCACCCCACCTCACTAGACACAACTTCCGCCTTCGTTCCGGGCGTCCTAAGCAAATATCCTTCGTGTGAGAAAAGATTAATTAGATATTCGCTTAATTTCGGCGTGTCTTTAATGCCAGTTATGCCCTGCGGCAAAGGTACAGCAGTCATGATCCCACCGCGACGCTTACGTTAAATAAGAAATCAAAGTCGCGTATCTCTGCATTTGCATAAGTGGCCCTAGCTTTGATTTTGATCACCCCCTCTGTTGTAAACGTCACTAGTGAAGTAGATGTATTCAATGTCGTGCTTGTGCCGCTTATCGTAGCCGTTCCCTGCTCTACCGTCCACACCACGCTAGATACTGTGGTGCCACTCTTAACGGCATCAGAATCAAAATCAGCGACATATAGGAACGCCTCGCCTTTGTTTGGCGACTCAACGTAATTGTACTTAGTATTGTCGTGTTGGTTGTAGAACTGTCGAGACCACCAGCAACCGCCTGAATTGCCACTACCTACAGGCATATTCTCAGGGAGTCTCTGATTGGTGGGCGGCTTGGCATTGACGTATAGCGTGTTGTTCGCAATCTTCTGCTGTTTGAAGAACGATGGAACAAAATCACGTGTTTGAATAAATGGCGCAACCGCTTCGGCTAGATTAAAAATAAGCCCACGTTTGGCCCACGGGTATTCCTTTAATTCGTCGTTTATAGACGCTGGAATCTGAGGCGTTACATACAACCCATTGCCACGCATAGTCTCAAGCATATCAACTAACTGTTGAAAGCCCTCGGACTGCATAGCGGGATCAACAGCTAGCAGTGATGAAAACTCATTACAGAGCTTTAAACTGCTGTTGACGATTATCTTTGCTGTTGTCATAAGTGGCCTTGTTCGGTTTTGATTGCTTAGCGTTTTGACGCTTCCAGCCTAAAGACTTGGCATACTCAATCGTAGCAGGATTATGTACTGTCGTGATCTCTCTACCGCTAGGGCGTACCCATGTAATAGATTTGGTGCTGTTATCTTCCACGGTTTTCTCCACAAGAACAAAAGAAAGCGGCCCATTATAGACCGCATTAACAACTTAAGGAGTACCGAAGCCTTGACCCGCGAAGAACGGATTAAGTGCCGCGTAAGCAGGACGTAAATCGAAGCGAACAATCTGTTTGTTCTCTCGGATTGATGCACCCTTACTACAGCGTAGCTGCATTCCATCCATAGTAGTGCCGATAGTATCAGTCGAGTACAATTTTTCAATTGGTACAGAGCCGACACCGAACGCATCACGATGGTAGAACAAGTTAGGCTGAGTAACCGCGCCATCTGGATAAAGCAGAGTAACAACATCACCAGAAGTGATTGCTGTGTCTACCGTATTGTATGCGCCAGCCGATTCAAATACACCCGGGCCAGTTACAACGATGTTACCAGCACCAGCGGCATCAAGTGTAACCTCGGCGGTAACTACTGCGGTCCATACAACTTGAGCACCAGCCGCGTTAATAACAGGGTTGCGCGTTGATAGGTTCAAGCGATTACGGCCTGTGACTTGGATGATCTCACCAGCTTTGACCACTGTGTTAGCTTGGAATGCAGTTACCGCAAGTGTTTGCGTCATTGTATCCTTCGCTGCAACGTATGTAGCAGTAGGTGTACCTGTTAATGTGCCAGCCCGATCTGCGCCCGCGCCTGTAGCGGTTGCTAGCGTGTCTGCTGTCATAACGCGCATTCCACCAAAGTTATCAGCGAGCGTAGCGTTACGGAAAGCTTCAGAGACTAGCGGATCAGCCGCGCCTAGACTGCGCTGCACGTCTGCTAGAGCTGTTTGCAAGAAAGGGTTGCCCATGTAGTTCCAGTCGCCAGCAGGAACACCACAAGAGCGCATAAGCGCGCCAGCGTTTGCCACTTCTGCCCAAGTACTTACTGCTGTGCCAGGCGTACCTGCAAGCATGGATGTGTTTTTCATAGCGAATGCTGAGAAATCGATCTCAAAATCCGTTACAACACGTCGAGCCGCGTCATCGAAGAAACGTTGACCGCCATCAGGCATTTTTAACGCTTGATCTGCCTCTTGGAAATCCATCTCAACAGTAATGTAATCCTGTACTGTTGCCGTGGCTTTACCGGTAATGATAGAAGAGGCTGTAGTGCCTGAGATATCACCATCAGAAGTACGGTTAGAAACGAAATCCGTTGGACGTGGGAAATCAACCTGTGTGCCTGTATCTGACCCAAAAGCGCCAGAAAGTAAGGCTGTGTTTACTGTTTTTGTTACGGCGCGCTGACTCTCAAAGGACCCAAGGACCCCCTTCATTAGTTTGCGCGTAAAATTACTGTCAAAATCATTAGCCATGATTGGCCTCCAGTTTATTCAAAAGTTGCGCCGGTTAACAAAGGACTTGTTCCGTCCGTTGGTGCTGATCCTGCTCCACGTGTGGGGCTTATTGGATCGGGCGCGTTAGTGTGTGCCGGTTTTTTGCTCAAAGCTTGAGGCTTGATCTCATTAGCCAACTTAATGTAAGCGTGACCGCCTACGGACCCTCGCAATTCCTGTATTTTCTCTGGGTTGTCAGCCAGAAAGTCAACGATCTTTGCGCCATCGGGATCTGAATATATAAATTCCGCCAAATCTGGTGGAAGCCGGTTAGACGCCAATACTTGCTCGTTCGCCTGCATTTTAACTTCAGATATTCCCGCTTTAATCCCGCCATCGACATAGCTTGTAACTATTTCGTTGTGACGTTTTTGGCTGGCATCTGCTGCCTGTAGCTTTTCGCTAGCTATTCGACTTTCATCTTGATCCTTTTGGGCTTCCTGTAGAGCGTTTGCCGCTACAGCTTTGTGATAATCCGAAACCTGTTGCTTATATTTCGCTTCATCATCAAAACGTAAATCATCACTAGGCAATTCAGGAACAGTTACATCTTTAGGGGCTTCTTTAACCGCCTTCAATGTCTCAAGCTCAGCTTTTAACTGATCATTTTCCTGCTTTGCGTGAAAATTACGCGCCGTTAGGGTCGAGATTCGTTTCTCATAGCCATTCGATACTGGTTGTTCTACTTCTTCGGTGGTAGCTTCTGCCACCTCTGGACTTTCTACAGCGTCTACTACTGGTTCAGCCGTTTGTGTCTCAGTTACTTCGTTCAGCTCTTCTTCACTCATTTAGCACACCTTATTTGATTGCTGGTTAGGCTCATAGCTTGAGGCTATTAATCTTCCTTGATTTTACTATTGTTATTGGCGTTGAACACGTTTAGACTAATACGCACCGTGATAACGTAATGGAGCGTGAAGAATGGTTTATATAATTTTAGTCACACACCCTTATGAATTTTCGAAATGTAAGGGCGTCTTTTCGTCAAGAAAGAAGGCAGAAAAAGCGATGAGCTTATTCAAAAAAGACAGTTATGACCAATGGGAAATAGAGGAGTTTCGACTGGATGAATGTAAATGAAGCCAAAATATAGATATAACCACAAAAAACATAAATGGGATCGCCTTTATAGGTTTAACACTAATGTGCGCGTGGTTACCGGCCAACAAAAGCCAGACGGCAGCCTTGTTACTTTCGATTTACCGTTTGATAGCCCGCTAGTTGACGTATATAGGAGGAATATATGCTCAAAGTAACAGCAGAAGAGTTTAAGAAGAACCCGCGACGTGTTTATCGCGCAGCCGATAAGGGCGGAATAGTCAAAATTAATCACGATCACTATCAAGATAAGGTTTTTGAATTGACTGCTAGGGATAGAATGCCGCTAGCTGAGGAGAAGAAAGATGTTTAAATGGTTTAAGGAAAACGAAGCTATAAACGAAACATACAAAGGTCTCGCCGAAGTATCAAACACCGAAAAGAGGCAGGTTGCAGCAAGGGAGAATGCCCGAAGACTTGCACACGACCTATCTGGCGATATCGGAATACTAAGGCAGTTTTTCGATATAACGCCAAAGATTGGCAAATTTGGCATAACAGAAAAAGGCAAGGATGGGTGTATATTAACAATGCAAGAGGAATTTATGCCTGGGGTGATGGCAACCTTTTACACCTCGCACGAGGGAGTTATGGGGTTTGAATTTATAGAGGTGGGCAGTAATGATAGCCAATAAAGCCAAACACGACATAGCACAAGCTATAATCCTTCAGAACATCCTTGTTCAAATAAAAGTTAAATCGCCTAAACTGTTCTCCAAGATACAACGTGACTTCAAAGAAGCGCTTAAGGACGACTCTAATTTTAATCCGATCAAGTCGCTTATTGAAATACTGGAATCTTAGCTAGTAAGATCCTCGGCCTTATCGTTATAGGCTTCTGCTACATTCTCATTAATCACAGCGTCTGCACCGCTGGCATCCCTTAGCTTCACTAGGGTGTCAGCGTCTTTGTTGTCAATATCCGAATCAAGTTTGGCCTGGGCCTGCTCAATCTTAGCCATAGTTTCTAGCATTTTTCTAGACTGCTCTTGCAATTTAACTTGCATGTCAACTTGTCGCTCTTCCACTTGGCTTCCAAGATTCTGGACCTCTGCAAGTATCGCCTGCACCGTTGCCTCGCCAATCGGATCAGGTTGTTGATTTTCTTGTGCTGCTTGAATTTCCTCTGCAATCTTCTGCTTTTCATCATCTGTTAGCTGATCCTCTGGTACTCGGCCCTCAGCAACCATGCGCTTACGGACACGTGAAGAGATATCTTTAACGCCTGGAGCATCGAGCGATTTATAGATAATATCCTTACCTTCTTCAATAATGGATGGATCAAGAACGGCCCACTCCATAACAGCCTTAATACCCTCTGCTCTGCGACTTGTGAATGCCGGACCGGTTGTAACCTTAAACATATAATGACCGTGTGAGAGGTCGTTGATAGTCTCTACACCGCCGTCATCACCTCTAACCTCTTCATTGATGGCCTGAAACGCAGTTGTGTTATCTTCATTCGTTAAACGAACCTGCCTATTCTTAGCGTCATACACCCTAGGTATTGCGTCAATAATAATAGTATAGGTCCAGCTAACAGCCTTTTCGAGCTGCTTAACGTATTTGAATGACGCTGTATCAGACTTCTCGTTAAGTATCTCGTAAGCCTTCCCGCTATGCCCTGATAGACCTTGCCCTTGTTGGGGTTGGTGAGACATTGAAATTTCTTTCATGTCTATCTGCGTGCGGTTTAGCGTGTTCTGTAACCCAACATCCATTTGAGAGCCGGCGATTACATGCGGTGGCATTTGCCCATCTACATGATTAGCTAGCAGTATGGGGTCGTCCTGAGTGCTAAGTCGTGCGTTTTGCTGCTCATGCCCGTCTGCCTGCTCTGGCGTCATGTGTATTTTGTCTTTACGACCTAAAGCACCATCGTTGATATCTTTAGATGTGCCATAGTCATAGATGCGCTGAGCATCCATCAGCTTGCGAGTCTCGCCACGGTAATAAGGGCGTTTGTTTAATATCTGGAAATTAGCCATAACCTGGATTACAGGAATGTAGCTAAATGCCGTTTTAGCCTCTTCTGTTAGCCATCCGCCACCATCAAGCTTGCGCATATAGCACGTTGGTAACTGTCGTGATTTCTGCCTTACTGATCTGATACCGCGCTCATTTAGAGATCCTTTAACCTCTTGATATTCTTCATTAGATATAACGCGGTTGTCGCTCAGTAAGTGCAGGAGTGTTTTAACCTCTTTCACATAGTAGTAATCGCTTACTGTAATGCTGTCTTTCTTTTCAGTTGAGCACTGCTTTAGTCGGTAATCATACCCAAAGTCGCTTAATGATTGCTGTGCGCCATCAGGGAATAGATCATCGTATTCATCAACCGTTAAATCAGTATCGACAAACCCATGCTTGATATCACTGGGCTTTGTTGCTGCGGATATGCCAAGCAACCAAACGCGATTAACTGAGTCGGGTATCTTCTCGATAAGAATGTCTTGATCGAATGCGTCAACGTCCGCCCAGTCGTGTGTAACCATCCAAGCATCATAGGCATGGTCTACAATGTTTCGAGCCGCATCACTATAAATGCCCACCGCATCACTCATATTTGAGATTGTGCGAATCATCTTTTCGTAAGTAAGCGCAATTTCTTCGGTGGCATCTGAACCAACCGGTATAACTTGCCCGCCTATTTCTTGTTGTTCAATCTGCCCAGCTATCGAATCGATGATAGGTTTTACTAGGTCAATCTGATAGCGTGGCTTGCCCTCGAATCTTTTCGATGCGTAGTCTTCCCAATGTCCGTACTCATCAGCGTTAAAGTGAGCCTCTTCTATAGCCCCTTGTCTTGATTCGCGCTCATCGTTCTGCGCTTGCTCGCGTAAATCAATGACCGTTTGCCAGTCTCGTTCTTTATCGCTCATAGTATGGTCTCATACTGAATTGGTGTGAATTCTCGCTTAACTTCTATGCTTGCCGGATCAAAGGAGAGCACAACAGAATCAAATAGGTTAGGTGATGGAATTTTTATCCTATCACCGTTGGGTAGCATGATACCACGCCGTAGCTCATCCTTAGTATAGAACTGAACCGTAGAGCCGGGCTTGATTGGCGTCTTACATGCCTCTGCTTTTAGCTTCTCCATCATTTCCGGCTTAATAGTCTCGCTATCAAAGCTAATCAGTGTGTCTGGATCTTGATATCGCTTAGATGGATCTGTTATAGCTTCGTGTGTTCTGAATATGCGCTCAGCTATGCTAATGGTGTTCTGAGCCTTCCTGTTCTTCAGTACGTCCTTATTCTTCAGCTTATCTGATCGGTTAGTAAGGTTTGCCGTTTCGCTCTTAAATAGCGCCTCTGGCTGGTGTACAGACTTCGACCCTTTATACGCAAAGATGTTTGTTTTCTTGCCAGAGAATGCCTTATCGACATTATCTCTCAGTGTTGCACCTAAACCATCGGCGTCATATCCGAACGAATCACAGCCATCAAAGATAGCCCGTTTACAGGCTTCGTCCATTTTCCTATTACCATTCTCGCCCTGTATCTCATCGATAGCGAAGAATACAACGCCCTTGCGTGAAGCATAGCCGAATGGATCACTACCTACATCGGACGGGTCACCAGAAGAAACAACCGCGCCTTGAGCCTCAAAGCCTAGCTTTTTATGTGCATCGATACATGACTTGAACCAGTCTTCCTGAATGACTGAGGTCATCACATCATCATTGAATGCGCCTTCCCATATACCATTGAATCTTGATTTAGTCATAAAGCCCCGTTTAACCTTGTCTCGGTCTTTCTCAAGCTCACCCTGCAATGATTCGTCGTGCTCAAACCACGGATTGTCAGCATATGTAAGCTTAACGATCATGTGGTGCTTGTCCTCGTAGAATCCGCACTTATCAAGCTCAGCTTGGTACGGAGTAATAAACTCTTTGCTCATTGCATCCTGAGAGCTTCCTGTATTCCATAGATACCAAAGCTCAGCACCTGGCATATCTCGTAACGTTGGACCAAGCGTATCAATCGTCTTCTGGCAAGTACCCTCAGCCTCCTCCATTAGGAACCGCTTAAAGTCTGCCGTTCCTTTCATATCTAAGATGTTTTTCATACCGCCAAATACGAATTTACCCGCGTTTGTATTTCTTATTTCCCACTTAGACGGGACCGACATGAACCCACCAAGCCCCATCTTACGTATAGTGCTTTCAATTCCTGAATATACCGATTCCCTTAGGGATGTCATTCGCTCACGTAATACATACGCTTTATTGCCGCATGAGTGAACATCAGCTACGAATATGTTTTGCGCGAACCTAGTCTTTGTTGCGCCCCTTCCGCCAAACAATCCCTTATATTTTTTATACTTAAGAATGAATGGTTCTAGCTTCTCAATAAGTAATACGCTTGGCTCTTCATCTGTGGGGTACATATCCCCTATCTCGCCTTTCCACCGCCGTATGATATTAGGTACTAAATCACCATCAATCTTATCTACCCGATCAATTACACCGTACACTGTCTTTTCTAATGAGCCGGTTTGAGCTAATACAAGAGGCTCCATGGCGTCTAATCGTTTAGCTAGGCTGAGCATTAAGCATCTCTTCTAGCTTTTCAATTCTAACCTTAAGCTCTGTATTAACCTCGATTTCAATAGCACCCTTGATTGAGTTGATAAGCATACTAGCTACATCGGGTGGTATTTCCCCATTACTTACAGCGTCGAGTAATTGGCTAACCTGCTGCACTGGGGTTCCTCTTGCGTTGAAATTGAACTCAACATCAGGCATCACTGATTTTTTAAGCGGAGAGAATCTATTCAATACCTCTCGAAGTGCAAAGGAGTCTTCAGGATCTAATGCTCTAGTAACAAGCATTTCATAGAACCCTTCCTCCGTTTTGCCTTGCTTTTCGAGAGCGTCAAGAATTTTGGTCCGTTCAGACTTGCCGCGCTTGTTGTTCTGCCCCGATTTAAAGCTTGTCGATGATGTAGCCATGCTAGCCCTCAATTAACCCTCAATTGTCAACATCATAACATTTCTTTAACACGCGTCACCAATGGTAAACGTGGCGTCATTACCAATAAACACCTTCGGTGTAGCGTCCGTATATGTTCCGCACACCGTCCAAGTACCGCCTTCAGTAAAGTCTGTGGCTTGAGTGGTGAACTCCATATACTCACTTGCGAGCAATGAGCCTAGATCGGGATCTGTAATAGGTGTTGCTGGTGCTGTCACCCTGGGATTTGATATTGTTGTTGTATTCCCGCTAGGATCTGTAAATTTTAAATCAAGCGCTGTGCTTGAACTCATATCAAACTTAGTAGAGTAGCGAAACGTCTTACCCACTTCTGTAGCTTTAATGCCCATAATTAACCTTCTGTACCTTGATCTGAAGCGTTTATTCGCCCTTCAACACTTAACCCTGTACCGTCTATTATGCCCGATACAGAAAATGATTCAAAAAACAAGCCTGTAACACCCTCGCCATTATCAATGATTCTAGCGTCAACACTTGTGCCGTTTGGGTTTATATCGCCCTCTACTGCAAATGATTCTGTAATCAAGCCGTTAACCCCCTCGCCTAGCTCTAGTATTCTTGCGTAAACTCCTATGCCATTAGCGCTTAATAGACCCTGGACCGCAAAGGATTGAGCTATCTCACCAGCAACACCTTCACCATTTGAAATTATCCTAGCCGCTAATGCCGCGCCGGTTTCGTCTATCTCGCCTTCAATGGCAAAAGATGTGACTATTAAACCTTCAACACCTATACCCGGTACAGGCTCCGCTACTGAGGTTGCGCCCCAAGAGTCTAGCCATGCTGTTAGCCATGAGTTGCCCCACGAGCTAGCCACTTATGGCCCCCACTCATCACCAGATGCGCCTGTACCCGATACTGTTACATCATTTACTGATTGAATGTTGGAGTCTACTTGGTTGGCCACGGTGTACGTTAGCGGGTCCGTCTTAACCTTAACGGCGTCTGATACGGTTTTAACCGCTGCTATATCTGTTGATACGTCTACCGCCGGAGTGCCTACAAGTGTAGTTAGTGATGCCTCAAGAGCTGTTCCGAATAGTTGGTTACTTTCGGGTGTGGTTAATCCGCTTACGCCCGTCTCCGTTACAAGTGGAACGCCGGAATAATCCATAAATATAGAATTACCAGTCGTGTCGTAAGGGCTTGTAAAATCGCTGCGATAGTATCGGATATCATTATCAACAAACTGGAAGTTACCTACGGATGTTTTCTCAATTACAACATCAACAACAGATACCTCTTGACGTATTGACGCTGAGCTTTCTACGACATACGCGCCCCAGAAGTTCCACATACCACTACCGGTGGCTAGTATTGATGCCCACCAACTAACCATTTCTGTTTTTTCGCCAGACCCCGAACCTATAATATCAATATCAATATTGGTTCCATCTTCTGCGTATTTAGTGATTGTGCTCGCATCCCATGCCCACGCCTCAACATCTGTCCAGCTAACTTGCGAAATAGGGGCGGTAAAGCCGGCACTGCTCACAATACCTGTTACCTCTACTGGCTCGTAGTAAGTGGTGGTATTTTGACGCATCCCTCTAACTCGGAAAGTATCACCTGAACTGAACTCCTCGCCATCCGTATAATTTAGGCTCCAGTCTGAAGCCTGAGAGCCATCCTCAACTAATATGCTCATTGTTGTCCAAACAGCCGTACCATCTGCTGTAGTGTTGCCTGGTGTAGTATCCCAAGTTGGCTCACTACCACCGCTTGTGCCTGCTGTTGTGCATCGCATCCACAATAAATTAGGGTATGTGCCAATGCCTGTAGTTCTTAACGCCTTATCACCGATAACATAAGCGGTGGTTGCTGCCCAGTCACTAGCATTTAAAGCTGTGTCGTTAATAGCCTGTATGTATGAATTTGCTATTAGCCCAAGAGTTGAAGCCGTTGCAGTTACCGCTGGCGTGTAATACGTACCATCGTTTGATTGAAAGCGTGTGAAATCTGGATGATCACTACCACCACGGCTTACATAAAATCCATGATCCCCTGCTACGCCCTCAACCAGTCCCTGTATTGTGTCGTATGCAGAGCCTAACTCACCGACTATTTCAGGCCAGTTAAAGGGGTCTTTGCCTTGGTATGTGGCGTCCAAGCTTAGGTTGTAATTAATCTCCCTAAGTATATTTGTACCAGAGTTTGCACCGCCATCTTGCACTTCATAATCGAATGATTTTGTACCAACTACTAGGGGCGCACCGGTATGATCAACAATAGTAATAGTAATTGCTGGGTCACCTGTAGCCGCTGCTATTGCGACCGGCTCCATCGCTACTATGTATAGAATTGGGCTTAGTGTTGATATGCCGTAATCGCTTAGAACATCAGAGCGGGATTCTCTGTAACCGTTGGGCTGGTATTTAAGAACTAAGTGTCCACGGTAATCAAAATTGCCATGACTGGCATCACCATAAGTTTTAATAACTTCATTGAATATTCCGCTTGCTCTTGCGTCTGTGGTGGTGGTGCCGTCTATCTGCTGGAACTCTCCCGTGAATCCCGTAGCTGTACCAGATGACTTAATACCGCTCCAGCTAGCTGTGGTTGCTACCGCTGCTGATAAGTACTCGACACCGGCCTCTATCATATTCTCAATGCTGGCATCTGTTGCACCTTCAGCATCTTCCACTAAGTACAGTGATGCCGCCCCATCCATCTCTAGATTAAACGCTGTGTTTCTCAGTGCAGTCTCAGCTATAAAGCTGTCAATCATTAGACTAAACACGCCTTGAGCTGTCACACCCCATGTGGGTACCGTTAATTCATTCAATGATCTAGACCAGCTAGCGTCTGTTGTGTACGTCAAGCCGTGGCTAGAATCATACTCTCTCGATGCTACTAGATTAATCGTAGTGCTGGACGTACCACTCAGTGTGACACCTGTGAACCTTTGAGGGATAAAGCCTGCTTTTTGAACCGTATAATCAACCGTTTGCCCAGTGTGGGTAAAGACTAAAGATGACCCTGTAGCGCTATCCAGAAGAGTCTGCGTTGCAGTTGTGAAGATTCTTATTGTTGAGCCAGTCTCACTTGAAGTAATAGTAAAGTCATCGGTAGGTGCTGATATAGTAATTGAACCACCAGCAGTAGAAGTGGTAGTGCTGATACCTGCTGCTAGCTGTACTGTAATCGCGTTAGTAGCTGAGTCGTTGTGAACCAGCATAGTGTGACCGGCTTCAACTGTAAGCCCTGTCATAATGTAAGTACCGGCCCCTCCTGAACCTAAAGTAAGATCCTTACCTGAGTT
>Ga0255048_10000887_pt1 | contig 22018 bp, 32 predicted proteins | sample JV7_2_2_MG_FD_183619 | JGI IMG/M metagenome (GOLD analysis project Ga0255048, IMG submission 183619) | Seawater microbial communities from Jervis Inlet, British Columbia, Canada - JV7_2_2 | ecosystem: Environmental > Aquatic > Marine > Inlet | place: Canada: British Columbia | collected 2016-10-06
ACAACCATGGCTAGAATCTGTGGCGGTTATGGTTGAAGATCCATCCGTTGCTGCAAAAGTAATTCCATTGGTTGTTGTAGCACGAATAGGGGTGATGTCATCAAAATTCTGCCCAGTTGAAACGTAATATTTCCAAGTGGTTCCAAGCCCTAAATATTTTGTCCCCCCGGTATCCACCCAACCGTGCAAAGCCCGGCCTGTGCCTAAATAGCTTGTGTCAGTATCTTTTTGCCAACCGCCTATTTTTTCAGGGCGTCCTTGACGAAACCTTACTAAATTACCATTGAACCAACCGCCTTCGTTACTGTAATCAGTACCTTCACGATTGATTCCTGGTTTGAATGTGTATTTGGCGTATGGCATATTTCATCTTAAAAAACTTGCTGAGCTAATATAGCCCCAGCACTTAATAATAGTGTAACTAAAGTAGCGATAACAAATAGTTCAAGACGTTTAATACGACTAATGGTTTCTAGCCAACGCTCAGCACAAATTGCTTCATGTTTATCAAGATCTGCTGCGACTTCTATGGTAGTTTTTCTGGCCATCTATTTGTCTTTAGCCTTGCCAATGTTTAAAGCTAAAAAATCAATAACTTTATAAAGTTTTGCTAAAAACTTATCTCCTTTCGGAGTAGGGGTTACAGCAGCCACTAATGATGCTATTGCGACAATAGCGGTTATCCATACAAATATATTTATATATACCATTTAATTTACCTCTTTGGTTTCTTCTTCTAAAACTTCTTCAGCGACTTCTTTAGAAGCCTCAACAAAAGCATTTTGAAATACTGACATACTGGCAGCTACTTGGTCTAATTGAAATTTAAGACTAGCTTCTTTGTTTCTCAAATCCAGTAATTGCGAGTGCAAGTATTTTTGTTCGTCAGACAACTCAGACACTTTTATCTCTTTATCGTCTATAAAGACTACGGCTTCTTCGGTCATATTATCTCCTTAGTTTGCTGCTATGTAATCCGTGCCAGTTGTAACGGCTGCAACGTGTGTAGTTTTCTTACTGTCTGCTGCTCCTTTTACGTTTGGTGTATCATCATCTGCATCTACAGGTTCATAAAGCAAGATAGTTGAAAGGTGGTCAACATTACGTTGTACCACTTCATTTATATCTGCTTGAGACATAGTTGTATCTACTTCTTCTGTACCACCAACATGAGTTGATTTTTTGCCATTAGTATTAACGTCATTTATTACAGTTACGCTATCGGTTCCCGCTGCTAAGACTTCTGTTACTGTTTGTGCCATTATTTTTCTCCTAATTTAATTTTTAATTCTTCGACTTCTGCCGAAAGTTCTTGTACTGCTTTTACTAATACTGGTATAACTGCTGCTTCACCAACTCTTTGTTGTCCAGTAAGGTCATTATCATCCCACATACCAAAGCCATCTTTAATATCGCTGTGTTTATCAATAGCTGCTTTAACTTCTTGAGCTATAAAACCGTGTTGAGATTTAGAGTTTTTATAAACTTCTGTAGAGCCTTCTTCATAACCTTTAAAGTTTTCAGGTAAATCACCTTTGTTTTTATAATTAAAAGTTACTGGTCGAAGGTCGTTGATAAAGGCTAAACCTACAGTAGCATCTTCAATATCTTTCTTAACTCTTTCGTCTGATACAGTAGCCCAAGTTGCAACACCATGCTCTGCTCGAATATCAGCAGCACCTTGACCTATAGTTGTGAAGTTGTCTGAGCATGTAAGATTATATCCGAAACCTTGAGCATTACTACTAGTTGCCCCTACTGTAGAAATGCCAGAACCAACTAGAACATTATATGAGCCTGTAGTTATGTTCCTACCTGCTTGTTTGCCTACTGCTGTGTTTTCGGTTCCAGTGCTAGTGTTTTCTAATGCTTCAACTCCTACTGCTGTGTGGCTTGTTCCTGTTGTGACATCAAGTGCTGCTGCTCTACCGACTCCAACATTATCACCACCAGTTGTTGCCTTACCAAGTGCTTCATAACCAAGTGCAGTATTGTTAGCCGCTGTGGTATTAGCGTCTAAAGCCTGCGTACCAACAGCCGTGTTATTTGCTCCTGTGGTGTTTGCGTATAAAGCTTGAGAACCTATACCAGTGTTGTTTGCCCCCGTGGTATTTGCATACATAGCTTGACCACCAAAAGCAGAGTTATCTGCTGCGGTTGTATTTGCAGTTAATGCAACATGACCCATAGCAGTGTTATAGTTTCCTGTGGTGTTAGCATCAAGCGACTGATACCCTAAAGCATTGTTACCTGTTCCTGTGGTGTTTGCTCCTAAAGAGTTATAACCAACAGCTGTATTGTTTGCTGCTGTTGTGTTTGCCACCATAGCATTTAAACCAACTGCTGTATTGTTTGCACCTGTGGTGTTAGTACCCAGTGAACCATAACCAAGAGCAGTATTCAATGCACCTGTAGTAGTTGATACCATAGAACCTTTACCGACTGCTGTATTTCCTCCCGCAGTGGTGTTTGCTGTTAAAGCCTGATAGCCAACTGCTGTGTTGTCAGAGGCTGTGGTGTTTGCTCCTAAAGCAGCTTGTCCTATACCAACATTATTTGACCCTGTGGTGTTTGCGTACATAGATTGTCTGCCTACACCTACGTTGCTAGAGCCAGTAGTGTTTCCTGCTAATGCTCCAGAACCAAGAGCAGAATTACCATAGCCTGTCGTGTTTGTTGACAAAGACGCAGCCAAATAAGTTGCTGAACCACCTACACCTACGTTGCTGTAACCTGTAGTATTTGCTCCTAAAACATTATAACCCACTGCAGTAAGGTCTGAACCTGTAGTGCTTGCGTCTAAAGCACCTGTACCGACTGCTGTGTTGTGTGTGCCTGTGGTGTTAACTCCTAAAGCATCATACCCTACGGCTGTATTATTTGAAGCAGTTGTGTTAGCGTCTAACGACCCATAACCAACGGCTACGTTTGAAGCACCTGTTGTATTTGCTCCTAAACTAGCGTAACCAAGACCAGTATTTCCAGTTGCTGTGGTGTTTGCGCCTAAAGCATCTCTGCCTAGTGCTGTGTTTTGTGAGCCTGTTGTGTTAGCGTCTAAAGCATAAATTCCAACGGCTACATTATCAGTACCTGTAGTAATTTCTTGTCCTGCAGCATACCCAACTGCTGTGTTATTGTCTGATGTTGTAACTGATGTTAAAGCTGAAGTTCCAACGGCTGTGTTGAAATCTCCTGTAGTACACTCGTCTAAAGACGAAGAACCCACTGCAACATTTTTTGTACCCGTTGTATTTGCTACAAGAGACCTATAGCCAAGAGCCGTATTTTCTGCTCCTGTGGTATTAGCTAACAGAGCTTGCATACCCACTCCGACATTATAACTTGCCGTTGTATTTGCTCCTAAAGCACTTCTACCTAATGCTGTGTTTTCTGCTCCTGTAGTATTAGCATCTAATGCTGCATAACCTATTGCAACATTATCATCACCTGTAGTAATCGCAGTACCTGCTTCATCACCAATTGTTACGTTGTAGTTACCACCAGAAGCAATGCTGTTACCTGCGTTGACGCCTGCTCTGAAGTTACTTGTTCCTGCTGATGGTGTTGAAATACCGCCAGCAACAGAAAGTCCTGCTGCTCCTACTAACATTAAATCATCTGCGGATTCATCCCAAAGCATGTAAGCCCCTGACGTTGCTCCGAAGAACTTAACGTCATAACCCGTATCGTCTACACCTACTGTTACTGTCCCTTGGTTGGATAACGCACCTGCGTTAGTTAAGGCTGCTGTTTTAGTTGTTCCTGCTAAGTTTACATCCGTTAATACGTCATAAACCACACCAGACCCAGCTCCACCGTCAGTGGCTATAATTTTTGTTTCGCCTGCTAGGATTGCTACGTTAGCTCCACTACCGCAAGTGAATGTAAGTGTGTATGAAGTGGCGTTTTCCATCATCCATACTTTAGAGACTGTGTTAGGTAACAGCGTAACGGTGCACGCTTGACCACCGCCAGTCAGTTTAAGGTACATGGCCCTATCGGAATCAGAAGCTCCGTCTGCTATAGTAATGTTGTCGGTTGAAGCGTTAGCTATGGCTCTGGTGCCATAACCAAGGGCTTGTCCAATCAACTCTAAATTTGTATTTGTTGTTGTGCCCCAGGTTCCACTACCATCACCAGTAGCCATTTCGTTGAGTCTTAGATTATTAACGTATGTACTTGCCATGTTTTATCTCCGCAAAGAATATAGTATATTATTTTTATTATCTAGTCATTGTAATTATTACGCAACCTCTTCCCAGTCAGGACTTTGAGAAGTTGTTATTGCAGTCCAATCCGGGCTTTGAGAAGTTGTTATTGCAGTCCAATTTGGAGTTTGATCGTCGTCTATTAGACTCCAAATAAATATGCCCCCAACTGATCCTGTTAAAGCGTCTAGTGTAACGACAACATTGGCCTCTGAATCTGTGCTTACAGATCCTAAAGATCCTGTTGCAGAAACGCCATTAATATTAAATCTTGCATTGTGGTGTACGGTTACAGAACCAATTGAAGCTGTTGCTGCGCCCAGTGTGACAGGTACATTTGCTTCACCATCTACATCTACAGAAAGACTTCCTACTGTGCCAACTGCTCCTTGTACAGAAGCGATTGCTTGTGCATTTACTCCCGCAACGGGTGCCCCTGTTGTTCCTACTAAAGAACTTGGAACTACATTGGCTTCTGCGTCTATAGCAATCGTGCCTAAAGCACTTGTGCCTGCTTGTCCCGTTAAAGTTTGATTAGCTTCAGCATCTACACTTACAGAACCTAATGCTGAAGTAGCAACTAATGTTGAAAGTGTTACATTGGATTCAGCATCTACACTTACAGAACCTAATGCTGAAGTCCCAGCTACACCAGATATGGTGAAGCTTATAGGGACAGAATGGGGTTCACCCCAAGGACCTGCTCCCCAGGTTCCTCTACCCCATCCGACAGCCATGTACTAAGCTATTCTGATAATCGCTGTGCTCGCTGCTGCGGCAGGAAATACAATTGTAAAGTCTCCTGCTGTGGATGTTTTATCCCCACCAAAATCTATAGTTGCTACAGATACATCAGAATTTGTGTCGTTATAGATTAGACACCCTCTAGCCGTAACAGTAGCTGTGCCAAACGTTAAATCAGCAAAGTCTGTAAACCCTGTTGTGCCACCACTTGTTGGGTTTATATTGGTTAATGCTGCTCCCCCCGCAGTGTAGTTTGTGCCCGTTACTTGATTAGTTGTGGCGTACGCAGTAGTTGCAGCGCCCATTGTTGCTGAACTTGTATACAAAGCCAGTTTAAATGAGTTGCCGCCTGAAGCTAAAAAATTATGCTTAGCTTCTAACAGCTCTTTTTTAAAACTGGTTGTCAGTGTTGATGTAATTGCCATTATTTTAACTCCTTCAATATTGTTGCTAAATCTTCGTGTCCTTGTTCTATAAGAAGGTTTCTCATGGTACAACGCTCACTGTTGATCGCTTCTTTAATATAATAAAGTATTGTATTATAAATAGCTAGTCTGAAAGCCTCAGCCTGAAGTCGAATATGCGGCTCTGCATTATCAGAAATACCACAAATTCTAGCAGTGCATTTTTCCGCCCAAAATTCTGCTGAGTGTCCTTTGTTTTCAGTAGTAGCAACTTCTATTGCACCCAAGCTCCCTGCTGTATTTACTTCTATCATATTAATACCTTTTTGCTTCGGGTGGAGTATTAACCGTCATAATAACTTCCCCTTCTTCCCTGTGCTTTTCTTTTATAAGTTTACTGTATTCTTTAAATCCCATGGTAAAAAACTCATCTTCGTCTATTAAAACTAATGTTGGGTCATCAAGACGATGATACCCATACAATTTTTCTTGAATTGGAGAATCGGTGTCTAAAAGTCCCGATCTAGGGGCTACACTTACTACCATCCCATTTTCTATGCACTTAGCCAACCAAAATTCTACACAGGATCTCCCCGCTTCAGCAAAATGTAAATTACCTTTATAAGTAAAATCTATGCCAAATAAATTTAATTTAGCTACTTTATTATATAAAGCAAAAGCAATGGCAAAAGGAATTGTGTTATTAAAATAAGAACATTGAGTAGCTTTAACAACATCAAGTAAAGGATACTCAACTAAGCCCGGACATCTTTCGTCTAGTTCACATGTGTAGATAGGACCGGGGTGCTCTTTAACTATATCTACCATAATTCCTGTTTGGCTACCCGCAGCATCTGAGTCTAAAAACCTAGAAGCTGGATCCATCATAAACACTCTGTCGCAGTCCGTAATGCCTGCCATGGCATTAATGCCCCAAACTTCTGTCCATTTTTTACTGTGAGATTTAGCTAAATGAAAGTCTAATTGGCTTTCGCCCATTGCAACCAAAGCAATTTCTGCTCCTTCTAGCTTTTTAATTTGACTCACGTAGTAGGTATTCTAACTTGATCGTATCTGTATTGTGATTGTGTTCCAGCGCCTTCGCTGGTGTTTCTAAGTCTGTCTAAAGCGTCTTGAAATCGTTGTTCGTATCCTGCTATTTCAGGGGCCTCCATTTTTAAAAATGTAGCTGCTTCTACTAATGCCCCATAAAGCATACAGTTAGTAGCGTTTTGAGATAACCACGTTGTTCCGCTATCTGCTCCCGCTGTTAAAGAAGTAGGCCTGTAAAAATAATGCAATTCAAAAGTAAAATTAGCATTTGGTGTAGGGGCTAAGATAAACGAATCACTATCAAACTCTGCATAATATTTAGGAACCCCAGTATCAGTCGATACTGGTTTATAACTTTTCATAAAACTAACTTGTTTTAATAATAAAAAATTATAAACATTGCTCGTGCTAATCGTAGCTAAACTGAAAGGAGCTAAAAAATCACTGGGCATTGCCAAGTAAGTTGTGCCAGATGTTGCTGTACCAGTTACATTCTTTTTAAAGTTATCTAGCCATACATTCTTTAATATACGTTCTTCCGTTTGTAAAATAAACGTAGGTAATGTAGACACAAAAGTAGTTTCAGAAGTATCTACGTAATTCTCTATTGCTGTTTTTAATGTGCCGTATGTAAAACTCATGTTGTTATTGTAACATCGCCAAGAGAAGCCGTCATTTCAGTTGGTGTTGTTAATACTGTTCCAATAATACCTAATCCAACATTTGTGTAAACAGTAAATGCACTTGGTACTACGCTTACATCTGGTCTAGGTTGTAAAAGAGCTTCTGCATCTGGTCTAACATGAGGAGCTTCTAATTGAGGGTGTTTAACATCAAAACACTCATAACAAGCTTTTACACCGTCCCACTGAGTTTGTAATGTTTTTAAACGAAAACGTTGACTGCATATGTCACAGATTCCGTATGCGTATTTAGCTGCTGCAAAAGCCATTCACTATTAGCCCCCAGGGAAAGGTGGACGTGGAATAGGTTGTGGAATAGGTTGTGGAATAGGTGTTGGAGGAATAGGTGTTGGAGGAATAGGTGTTGGAAAAAGTCCTCCTATACCGCTACCGCCGCCTTTAGGGCCGCCGGGAAATAATTCCATTTTTATGCTTCGTATTTCTTCGTTTATTGCTCTTACTTGTTGCATTAATTGGTCTTTTTGCATTTTTAATGCTTGTAGACGAGCCATAAGTGGATTCGGTGTTGGTTGCACTGGCATTACTGGCATTGGTTGCACTGGCGTTGGTTGTACAGGCATTACTGGTGTTGGGCCCGGCATTACTGGTGTTGGGCCCGGCATTGGTAATGTTGGTGCTGGAAAAACCCCGACTTGTTGTCCACCTCCTGCTTGTGTTGTTCCGCCTTGTTGTCCGTATAAATTATCAAACATTCCCATTGTATCTCTCCTCTATATAATCATTCTAGGAGGAAGAAAACGAGAGCTTACTGAATCAATGTCTTCAGAAGCTGCTCTATCAAATTCCTCATCATAAACTTGTTTTAAAAGAGCCATCCTATCGGGTGCTCTTTTCATAGATATATAATAAGCTAATCCTGCTGTCATGCAAGGTAAGAATCTAAATACCGTTTCCATGTTATTAGTAAAGTCCCCAGCGTCTTGCATTCTAGTCAAAGCATAATAATAAATTACATCAGTAGAGTTCTCAGGAGTAGGGTATAAATACAAACGCGGTGTAATGTGTCTTTCTAAGAAAAACTGATTAGGTCTAGCTTGTGCAGTTTTATTAGGTATAAATAAATAATCAGAACGACTGATTCTTTCTAGCTGATAGTCTTTACTGTCGCGTTGAATTACAGCAGAAGTAATATCTATTATATCTGTTCCCAGATCTTGATAGTTAGTTCCTTGTGTTACAGTAAAATTACTTTTAGTTATTAACCATTGATTAAGGCCACGATTAGCCCATTCTGCAATCATTATGTTTAGAGACCGTTTAGCAGTCTCTAAATCATATCCTGTGCGTAGTTCTAAACCACAACGTTCGTAAGCTTCTTCTATAAGCTCATCAACACTAAGATCAAAAGAGGTAGTTTCTGATGTAGCCATTTCTAGCCACCATAATCTTTCTTAGATTTCTTTTTAACCTTACCGCCGTGTTTATAACCAGGCATAACTTCGCCACCACCCATGTAACCAGATTTACTTTTAGTCCAATCTTGGCCATTTCTGATAGCTGTTCTTCTGTTTGTCATTCCGGGCATAGTTTTCTCCGATTAAGCATGGAACGCTGTCATTGTTCCAAAAGTGCTTTGTGTGTATTGAATATAAATACCAGCTGAGAAATACACACCATCATCTGGCATTGTTACGTCTCTGGACACAGTTGCACTAGCAACACTTCCTAATTTCATTCTGCTTGTTCCTACAGGAGAAGTTGTTAGAAAATCTATAGTCCCAGCCGTTGCTGAACTTACTATAAACGTTCCTTTCAATCTCCCCGGACCAGCAAAAATAACATCCGCCGCGGAATTATTAATTCCTGCGGATACGTTACCAGCTGGATTACCAACTGCTGAAATACCTGATATTGTTTTAAAATATTTAGACCCAGTAGCTGTGCCTGCATTAGCACCTGTTATTGACTCTGTTTGAGCATCGCCATTAACATCAGTACCTGTAACAGTGAATGATTTAGCTGAATCATCCCCAGCAGAAAGAATAGTTACTACTCTTCCAGAATCAAGAGCAACTGCACCGCCAGAAGCCAACGCACCACCTATAGTAAGTGCTGCGTTATTTCCAACTGCTGCTGCCACTGATATGCCGTCAGCATCTAAGGCCGTAGTATCGGCGGTAATAAAGACCGCTTTTACGTCTGTACGTCCTGCCATGATTAACTCCTTACTCGAATGGAGTTGCTAAAGTACCATCCCCGTGTAGGAATGCTTCACAATGCCATACTGCTGCTGTAGTTGCCTTTAAGCGGATAATACCACCTACTAACCAACCTTGTGCGGCTGACCCTAAATCAATAGTGTCATCATCACTAGCATCAGGGATAAAAGTATTTGTATCTCCTGCGGTTGCTGGGTCAAATACCTGTGCAAATCCAGAGAATAAATCACTGGTATTGTCTGTATTAATTTGTCCTGCACCTGTAAAGGTTGTGCCCACTATAAATGTATAGTTAAGCCCTGCTGCTGCGGTAGGTAGTGTTACTACAATACCTGCTGCTCTGTTTAAAGTATAAACAGTACCTGAATCAGTTGATTCTACGCTTTTTGTTGCTGTTGTAATGCTGCTGATATTTGAATAAGCAGAAACATAACCTGTTGTAGTTACATTACCACTACTATCAACATCTAAATTGGTAGTAATAGCACCTGTTGTTGAATTTTTAGTGATCTGTTCAAAACCACCTTCGGACCTGACTGGTCCACTAAATGTCGTGTTTGCCATAATCTTTTCTCCTGAAAAAATAAGTTCTATTATCTTGGCTTGTCTGCTAGGTCAGTCAATAGAACAAAATATAATTATCCTAGTAATTCTACTATATCAGAAAAAATGGGGGTGTGTAAATAAAGTGGGCGGGTTGAGTAAGAAACCCCCGCCCGGGTTCCATTTAAGATAAGTTAACCTTATGCTCCAGGGCTACCAAATACTGCTCGTGGGTCGGACCAACCGAACGAGTATCTTTCTCTAGCCTTATAGCGAACATTCCCTGTATCAAAATCAGCTTCCATTGAAGTTCTGATTGGCGAACGATTAAACATTTTAAATCCGTTCGGACAATCAGTCTTAATGAACCATGCGTCAGTGTCGGTGAGGTAATGATTAACAGTGTAACCTTCTGGGACCATGCCCATGTTACGCATTGCGTTTATATCATTATCTGCGGTTCCGACTCTGCCTGGTGTTTCCAACAATCTGTCAGCAGTGAACTGTAGCTCTTTAGGAATGATTAATTTCGTTCCTTGTAGTGCTACTTTTAAACCACGCTCGTCAGTGTAAGCTGCAATATCAATCAATGCTTGTTCTAATGAAGTTTCGCTTAGATCCGATGCGGTAGAAAGTTCATTACGCAAATTAGGTCCACCCACAGTTGGGTGATCCGTTGCGCAAAGCTCTTTACCGTCGCCTCCGAGGTAACTTGATGAGAATGCATTGTTTAATACTGAAGCCGCTTTGACTTGCTTGGTGTTCGACATGCTACGAGCAAGCGCACGAGTGTATCTAGCCGACAATCTGTCGTATAAATTATCCTCGACCGCTTCTTCGGTGATGCTGAAAGCCAGTGCTATAGTTTCGTGAGAGTAGCGCGATGTGAAGGCCTCTTGAGCCGAATCAAATGCTACGCCTGCCCCTTCTGATTTAACGGGTGCTGCATCAAAACCTGTCAACATTACTTCTTCTTCAAAAGCACGGTCACTAGATTCGGTTTCATAAATTTCTTCATGCTCCCTATCATAACGATCGTATTCGAGTCCGAATAACGCATTCAGTCCTGGAAGCAATTCTTTAACTAATTGTGCTCTACTAATAGCCATCTAAATTACTCCTTAAGTTCCTGCAACAGGACCTCTATAAGCGTGTTCGTTAATTTGTACTACCAAATTAGCGTTATTGCTTCCGAGATCTCCGTTTGAATCATCTTGGACAACTCCTACTATTTTAAGCTGAAGTGCTTGAGTAGTTGCTATGGTGCTAGAGTCTAGTTCGCGAGTGGAGACGCCAGTTGTTGTACTTCCACCTATGCCGTCTGTGTCAGCATTTCTGCCAATACATGTTACAGCCGAAGCACCATCCGCTTGCACAACAAACAATTGATTAGGGTCGTCATAGACATATACGTCTATAGCTCCGCCACCAAGTGCCGTTGTAGATGCTGGATAGTAATTCTTATAGGTAGGAGTGCCATCAGTAGCAACATAATATACATGTGAAAACACACCAACGTTATTAGCAGAACCTGCTGCTGATCTGTTGATATATCCACCTGCAAATATAACTAAATCGCCTTGAAATATGGATGTTCCATATCCCGAAGGATCAATACTATATTTATTTGCTTGCTGAACGGCTGAACCGACATTAAGTCCCTTATAGGGTCTTAGGCCAAAGGCCTTGTCTACATTTGCCATTTTATTTCTCTATTTCCAAGAATTATTATAAAGGACTCTTAGTTCTTTGAACTTTGAGTCCCACCAATTGTTACGCGAGATTGTCTATCGGGTCTATTGATAGACATACTGGGATGAGTTCCTTCTTTCATCATGTCGTTATCTACAGCATCCATCTGGTTCTGCGTTTTACTCGCAAAATACTCAGATCTTTCCTGTATAGTTTCGACAGGGATTCTACAAAGAATCAATCCACCAACTCCTATCACTCCTTCAAATTTACCGTCATTAACAACGGGAGAATCAAAGTCTGGGTATTCGTCTGCTCTCACAGGTTCCCATCCTTCACGAAGTCTAGCCATAACATTTTTAGTGTCATCTTGGCCTCTAACTTCCATTCTTACCCATCTATGTGCGTAGCCTTCTGGGGGTGCAGGGGCGTCCAAAGCGGACGGTGGAGCCCAAGGTTTGCGTGAGGATTTCTTCTCACGAGTCTGGGCTTCGCGTGGTTCTCGACTTTCGTCTTTATTATCTTTATTTGTCATGTTAACTCCACGTTATTCAACATATTTCGCGTACTCTTCTAAAGGCACACCCAATTTATTTGCTATTGCAACCTGTGAAGGTGTGAGTCTCACAGTTTTGCGCCCAGCTTTAGCACTGCGTTTAGCAGGGGCTACCGCCTGAGCGGGTCGGTTCGTTTGCGTAATTTCCCTGTCAAATTTGTCAGGAAAGTCATTACGAATTCTTTTATTAACTTCACTATAGTACTCATTACTTGTGGCGTCAAACCCTTCATTCATGAGATCTTGGTGAATTACAAAAGAAGTCATAGTCATAGCACGATCATTTCCGAACCAAGGATTATCTTCCGCCCAAGCTTGGGCTTTAGGATCCGGTTCAGATTGTGGTGCAGGCTGCTGTTGAACTTCTTGATTAAACTGTTGTGGTGCTGCGACCCGACCAGTTCTGGCAGATCTTTCTTGATTCAAGGCTTGTACACGTTGAGCCTCGACCGCAAGGGCAGCTAGTTTTTGTTGTGCATTCGTTTGTGTGTCTACGTCGGCTTCTTCATTCGCTTTTCTTAGTATGTTCTTCGTTGCTTCGGTTTCGGCAGTAATTCTATTTGCTTCTGCAATTATATAATTACCGTCAAGATTCGTTTTTTGTTGTTGTAAAGTTTTGTTTTCGGTTTGTACGTTTTGAGCGTACGAAGTAGCAGCTTTTTCACGGCGTTCAGCTTCACGAAGTTTAGCGGTAAGTTTGTCAATACGTTTCTTGACTCCTTTACTGTACTCTTCGTGTTCGCTGTCTTCTTGAACAGCTACTTCTGGTTCTACAATTTCCTCTGCTGCACCATCATCCAACAACGGCTTTTCAGGCTGTTTAGGTGTAATGGGTAAAGTAGATTCTTCGTCTATTTCTATATCTACTTCAGGACCTGTATCATCTAACTGTACAAGTTCCTCCGCAGATTTTTTATTAAGGTCAGGCATGGTTCTTCTCCATGGTTATTAAAATTGATGCAGAATTGCTTCTGGGTCTGGTACTGTAGCGATGATTTCATCATCGTTCAGTAGTTTTATTTCTCCGCCCTGTATCTGTATGCGAGAGCCTGAGTATCTTCCTATCAATACCCAATCTCCTGCTTTACACCAAGGACCGTTAGAAAATCTTTCTCCGTCGTACGCTTGTGGTCCGACTTTTAATACATAGCCTAAAACAGTTCCAGCTTGTTGCCTTTCCATTGTTTCACTTGTAAGAACAATACCTCCTTCGGTTTGTCCTTGGCCTCTGTACGGTAATATCATAATTCTCCACCCAGTAGGTGAAGGTAATTGGTCGAGTAGTTCTGAGTCTAACTTTTCTGGATTAAGCGTTGTTGCGTCCCCTTTTTTCTTTCCTGAATCATACGCTTTTTGAAGAGGTGTTTTTTCCTCTGCATTTTTTTTCCATTCTTGTTCCATAGCTAAAGTGCTTGGGTTAGGCGTCATAAGTTATCTCCTGATTTTTTAATAAAGTTGTTACTTCTTCGCGGATGAAGTTTAGTGCGTCTATTTGACCAGTAAGATTCCTATAATGTTCCCAATCTCTTACTTCGCTATTGGTCATCATTTGTTGGATTTGCTGTTCTTTGGTATCTATTGCGCGCAATACAGCAGTCGCGAATTGTATTATGTCGATGTAGTAGTCCTCGGTGATTGATAGCCAGCATTAAATATTTCCATTGCTGTGGGCTGATCTTGTGGTGGCTCAAAGTTTTGTAGTGGGGCTGGAACAGGAATACTTGTTATTCCACCTAAATTTGGAACGCCTGCGTTTCCGTATGGGTTAGATTGATATTGTCCGCTCACATAAGGATTATATCCCATAGCTGATCCATCTAGTACATAATTTTGCATTGCTTGATTTTGTTGAGCTTGATAATTCGCTATTGCTGCATCTATTTCTTCTTGGGTCGCGCCCGTTGTTGCAGTATCAGTTGTTCCTGTATCAGTTGTTCCTGTATCAGTTGTTCCTGTATCAGTTGTTCCTGTATCGGTAGTATTTATAGGTCCCCATACACCAGTTGTTGGGTCTTGTTCAAACAAACCAGTAGCGATGGCTGTTGCTTCATCAGTATAACCATATCCTGTCCACCAACCCGTAGTGTCTGTCGTAGTGTCTGTCGTAGTATCTGTCGTAGTATCTGTCGTGTCTGTTGTAGTATTTATAAGCGTCCAAGTTCCTGTGTCATAATTAAATTCAAATCTACCAGAATATACAGCATCTGCGTATGAAGGATAGCCGTATTGAGACCACCAATCATCTGGTGCATTTAAGTCATTGACGTTTATTTCTCCTTCTGGGTTTTCTCCGCTATCTGGTAGTCCTTTAGGAACCCATGCCATAACACCGTTAGGACCTGTAATTTGTTCAAAAAGTCCAGAGGCTATGGCTGCTGCTTCGTTAGGGTAAGGTGTACCATATTGAGACCACCAATCCGTTTCCGTTGCAGTTTGGTTTACTGTTGCGTCCATACCAGCTAGAGCGGCGGCTTCTTCAGCAGCAATTCTATCGGCTTCTGCTTGTGCAATTCTATCGGCTTCTGCTTGTGCAATTCTATCGGCTTCTGCTTGTGCTTGTGCGGCGGCAGCTTCTGCTGCTGTCGTGGCATTTGCAGCGGCTTGTTCTGCGGCAAGTCTGTCAGCTTCGTTTTGTGCTGCAAGGGCATCTGCTGCGGAAGTATCCACAAATACCTCGCCTTCTGCGTTAGTCATTGGAGTGTCTATTGCGTTTACAACTTCTTCGGTTGTGGCCACTGAACCTGACCCAGTTGTGTCTCTAATACCTACGTCCCTTTCCCCTGGTTCGTTACCCGACGGCAACATTCCACCGCCGACGGCATCATTCACGGCTGCGGTTACTGGATCAGTTTGTGTTTCAGGTAATGGGTATTTTTCTGGATCACTTTGAGATAATTGAAGTGCATCTAATACATCAACAGTGCCGTCGCCGTTAATATCCATTCCTTCTATAAAAGGCCCTACTTCTCCTGCATATTGTATAATACTTTGAGGAGTTATTCCTGGATCGAGTTGTGGTACTGGCGTTCCGTCTGGATTTCTTAGCCCACTTTCTATTTGCGAGAGATACTGTGCGTCTAATACAGTAACCTCGCCATCGCCGTCAGCATCCATTCCTTCCGCAAAAGGCCCTAATTCTCCTAGGTATTGCATAATACTTTCAGGGGTTATTGCTGTTGCGGCTGTTGCTGTGTCCACGGCTGCGGTTACTGGGTCTGCGGCTGGGGTTACTGGCTCTGCGTTTGGTATTGTCACATACCCACCAGTTTCGGTCTGCCATGGGGAGAGAGCGTATATCCATTGTTTACCTTCTTCTTTGTAATTAGGGTTAGGCATTGCTTCGCCCCCAAAAGATCCAATAGTTGCAGACCACGTTGGATGCCCATGCTCCATGTAAATTTGGTGCATTTGTTTTCGGGTAAGATTATCTTGTAGTTTAACTCGGGACCACCATTGTTGATCGTAAGGAATGTTTGCGTATGACCCTGCTGTGGCAGGAGCTGTGGCTGTGGCAGGAGCTCCTTTACCGCCTCCCGTGTTAACGGGGGGTGAATCCATGGTAGATGCACCACTTGTTCCAAGTGGTCCTAAGTTTAAATTAGAGGGCAAACCAGTAAGATTTATGTTTGAAAAATCTGGGAGCTCAAAATCAAAATTATAAGACATTACCTGTTACCTCTGTCTTGTTGAGAACGCTCTCTTTCGGCTCCGACTCTCATTGCGGCTATGTCTTCTTGTGATTTCAACTTCTCTTCTTCCGATTGATCTTTTTGTTTTAGTTTGGCTGCATCCAGTTTTAATTTCTTCTCGGCCATGCGTTTATCATTTTCTTCCGATTGATCTTTTTGTTTTAACTTAGCTGCATCCAGTTTTAATTTCTTCTCGGCTATAAGTTTATCATCTTCATTTTCTTTTGCACGAATTTGAAGTTCTTTCTCTTTAAGCTGTACAACACCATCTTCTGGTGGAGTCATAATCTCTTCAAGACGTGGCATGATTTCATTCATAAGTTGCACTTCAATCTTAGCTTTCAATGCGTCTTTTTGTGGGTTTGGTTGCGGTTCTTGCGGTGCTCCGTCTGGTTGCATTGGTTGTTCTTGCTCAGGCATTTGTTGGTCGGCCATGTTCTGTGCTTGTAATGACATGTGTTGGAACATGTGAGACACCACACCGGGGGCCACCATTGGATTGACCATGGCTATAGAACTTGCCAAGAAAGATAAATGCGCCTCTATGTGTACAGCGTGGTCTTGTTCTGGGAAAGCTGTAAGTGGCGCACCCATCAATGCCGCGCCATTCTCTTGCGCGGGATCCACAGGAGCGGGAGGTGGTGGATCTGGAAGTAATAAAGCTTCGATGTTTTCAGAACCTAATGCTTGATACATTCTTCTGTAAGCTTCTTTAATGTTATGTAATTCTGGGTTGCTTTGTACTAATTGTAATTCTTGTTGTGCTAACGTAATACGTTGAGACATGGAAAAGAAATTAGGATCACTAACAGGAATAACGTCTACGCGATCGTCAAAGTCTGACTGTTTAATTGCTTGATCCCCTCCGACCACTTGATACGGATATTCGGGGGGTAGGTACTCTGCAAATAATCTTGCCAGTATTTGGAACTCTAATTTTTGTGCATAATGCAAACGCTTGTGAACGGCAGACATAACTCGTGTGCCTTGTTCCAATAACGCCATGGTTGTTCCAACTGGCATTTCTTGATTGCCTTCGCCAACGTTCATGTTGGTGATAGAAGCAAAACGTTGTCCGGCTTCTACACAAAAACCCAACAACTGCATTAATGTGGCTGACGGTTCTTTATAAGGTAATGGTATCAGTGAATCTCTTAGTGCTCCGCCCGGTGCGTCCACGTCTCGGAACTCCCCCGGCTCCAACGGTGTCTCGTCGTCCCTGATCCTTAGACCTCTGGCTTTGAAACCAGCAGGGAGATTGGCTAACGTACCCGCGTCTATTAATTGTCTTAATGCACCAGTGGCGGTTCTCGACAGACCACCGATCATGTGTATCAGTCCAAAGCCGTAGAACCCAAGACCGGGTAAGAACTTGTAGTGGACAAAATATTGGACTTTGTTTTTAAGTGGGTCGCCTTCTCTGTAGTTTCTTCTGATGGATAAAATCTGGCTGGACGTTCTGTCCACTGTAATTATAAAAGGTAAGTGGTATCCATCGGGATCCTCAAAACCTGGTACGTCCATGGAAACGTGGAACTCCAAAAGTTCATACATCATTTCTACGCTACCTTGTCGAATGCCTTCTAACTCATCTACCTTGTCGGCTACGTCTGTGTTCGTTGGATCACTGGCTTTTAATTCTATGTCACGATAGAACCCAGCAAGCTGATGACTGCGCACTTCGTTGTAAGACATCTTTACAACGTGAGTAATCCGTTCGCACGTTTCAAGATCGCTGGCAGTGTATGGGACTACCAAATCCTCTGTAGGGACAAAGGTGCTTACAGCGCGTTGCTTGCTGGGGTCAAAATAAACTTTCTTAAATGCAGAGCCTGCAAGGGGTAAATAGAACAATAATTGGTCCATTTCAGGGGTGTATTCTTGCATTACCGTGGTTATTTGGTAATTCATAAAGTCTTCTACCCTTCTTGCTTGATCCTCTGTTTCAGGTGTTTCAGCCCCCATAACACGGGTTTTGACCGGTCCTTTGCTGGGTAATAGCTCTTTAAAGGCTTGTGCTTGGAATTGCGTAACGGATTCGGCTAATAATGGGTGAGTTACCCCAGACGCTCCGGGGAATGGACGATCTCTGTCCTCGTATTTGAATCCTAATAGATCCAGTCCTTTAATGTAGGTCTCTTCCCATTCAGCGCGACTGGCATGGTCATCTTCAAAATCACCAATCAACTCATTAGCTATCATTCCTAAATCTTGGTCGGATAGGTATTCAGATAAGTTGGCATCAAACGGAGCTTCCATTTGCATGGGCTCGTCGTCGGGAAAGTAATTGACCTCGGCACTGCCGTCTTCTTCAATCTCTACAGCAATATCACTGTCCGTGGGCGTTGGTTCTTCGATCTGAACCTCTTGACCGTCTTCAACTTCCAGATCAATAAGATCCGACAACCTCTCTATGTTGGTTGGTTTATTATTTTCTGCCATCTAAAGTTTAATAGACGCCAGTAAAATTAGTTCCTCTAAGGGCTGCTCCTTTACCACGACTTTTGCCTTTGCCAGCGCCGGGTTTTGGTCCTTTAGAAGTAGCTTCTTTTTTCAATTTTGCGTAAGGAACGAATCCTTGGTCCTTTATCTGTTCACCTTTTTTAGACATCTTATGCTCCTAATAATATTCTCTAAGTCTGCGCGGATAATTTTCTTGCAGATCATCGTCAGATTCTAAACCAATAAATCCACCCTGTCGATAACGCATTAATGCTTGCGTTGTCGAGTCCACTAAATCGTCGTGATCTCCAAAAGGAAATGCTGCACATTCTTCCACCAATTCGTCCGCCCATCTTGTGTCTGGAACGTATACCATTCCCGATTCCAACATCGGAGCAACGGCATTCACCCTAGCAATTTTATCTTGTCCTTTGCCCGGTGAATAGTTCACTACTGGTATACCAGAGTGTCGTAATTCGTCGGTGAGCGGCAGACCACTGGCTTTTGCTTCAACGATCACGGTGTCGGGATCCCAATATTGATACTGCTTGTAAGCTTCGCGTTTTAATTCTGGAAAGTCCCATCGTCCTTTTTTAACGTCGAGGAGGAGGAGAGCTGGTCGCGACGAGCCTTCATCAGGGTAAAATACGCACCACGTCGTGATCGCTGAAAAGTCAGATGTTTCTTTTTTCGTGTACGCCGTGTCATACGACTGGATAACGTACTGCATTTGCGGTACTTCTTCCTTGTCCCATTTTTTCCACCATTCTCTCTTCAGTATAGCACCTTCTTCAGAAGTTGGATTTTGCATCCACTGGGCTTCCCATTTGCTAACGGGAATGGATGCTTTTACTCCTTCTAACTCTTCCAACTTCCAATATTCGGGCCAAAGAGGTTTGTGACTATCAGGGAAAATAGCTGGGAATTCCACCACTTCCCATTGGTCTGCGTGTTCTTCTACCTGTCTGCTGAGTAATCTTCCTGTTAAGTCCTTGGTGCTCCATCGCGTCATCACAATGACAATAGCCCCACCCGGTTGTAATCTTTGTCTGGGTCCTGAAGAGTAGTAATCCCACGCATTGTCTAAAGCTGTTAATGAAAGCGCGTCTTGCTCTGAGTGAATATCATCCAACACCAATAAATCCGCACCACGTCCTGTTACCGCTCCGCCTATTCCTGAGTAGAACGCTTCTCCTCCGCCATTGGTTTCCCAACGACCAGCAGATTTTGAATCCGCTTTCAGTCGAACGCCCGGAAAAACTTTTTGATATTCGTCGGAGTCGATTAAGTCCCTTACTTTTCTACCGAAACGAAAAGCCAGTTCGGCGGTGTGCGTTATTTGCATGACCTTTAACTTAGGATTACGGCCCAAGACCCAAGAAGGAAAGAACGTTGAGGCAAATTCAGACTTAGTATGACGAGGCGGCATGTTAACAATAAGGCGTTTAAGTTCCCCACGAGCTACTCGTTCGAGTTTTTCAGCAAATATTTTGTGGTGCTCTCCCTGCACAAAGTCTGGCCACATGTGATTAATGTAGCGAATAAAGTTTTCACGACCTTCGCGTTGCAAGGTCTTGGCGTTCAGTGCTTCAGTTAGTTCCAGCAGTTCTTTGGTAGCGTCAGGGTATCTGTCCGCTAACTGCTCTATGTTTATGTCGAACTCTGGGGCCGGATTTTTTGAAATTTTAAAATTTTTTTGGGCCATATCGTTTTTGGATAATTACATATTGAATTGCCAGAACGTTTTTGTCAAAGTTTTTGATATCTCTCTCCCTGTCTGTTTTCTTCTCTTAATACTAAATATATACCAAGTAGCCTAAAGGGGGGATGGGGGTCTTCAGAGAAGAGATACAAGGTCTCGCTGCGCTCGGCATTAACAGGGAAGAAGGGAAGGAGAGGAGAGGAGAGGAGAGGGAAGAATACAATTAAGGAATACTTCGTATACTTATATGTTTGACCTTCTTCACTCGTTACTCGTACCTCGCCCTCGTTTGAAGGTGGGAAATTTTCGCGCGGGCCAAAAGGCATCACGCACAAAAAGGCCGGCTCCTCCTAAGGCCGGCCCGTCGTCATTGTTCTCAAGGATTATTCTCTATAGTTCTTATGCTCTATGATCTCCTTTATGTGTGGCTCAACTTCTTTCATAACATACTTAGGTAATAGATATTCTTTATTAGAAGAACTTCTCTGCTCCCATTGATCTTGAAAAGTTCCGTCTTTATTTAAGTATATATGTTCCCAGTCTTGGTCTTCTATCCAAGTATCGTAGGAACATCTTTTGATTCCAAAGTGAAAGGGCCCATCATCCAGTTGTCTTAGTAGTTGCTCAATGCCGTAACTCTTACCACCTACTTCGGCATGATCTGAGTCTTGAATATCATGCGTGCCGTCTTCGTATACTGTTAGGTACTCTAAGCACCACTCATAACTAATTTTTATTGCCATGTTAATCTTTGCCGGCCTCCATTACGTGGTCGAACAGTTCCATGAAGTTATCCATTAATACTGGGCCCGAACCTTTGATGTCAAAGTATTTCTTAATGTCAGTAACTTTCCAATGTCGGTTGGCTTTCATCTTGTGTTTAGTCCACATAGTTAGATCGCGTTTAGTACAGATGAAATTCCAAATGGCTATTGGCATATCTTTGCCATTGTAATTAATAACTTTGGAATCATCTTGTAGGTCAACGAACCAAGGCGCATCTTCTCTAATGATAATCATCTTAACTCCTCTTCTTTGCGTTCTTTAATATAATCTAAGCAGTCCAAACAAAAGGCTTTATCTTTAGCTGGCCTTTCGGTGCAAAACATACAGGGAACATATCCCTCTTTAAGAAGTCTAACTATACTCATGTTAGTTCCTCTAAGTGCTTGTCTATAAATATTTCAGCATCTTCTAAAGTATTTATATTTAAGTGGTTATTAAAACCTGTTATGCACTCTTCCTTTTTAGCTAACTTTTTATCTAAAATATGAAAATACTCTCTTTCAGAGTCCGGCCAATTTGGGATGACTAAGAAACCTTTGTGAATGTATATTTTGTTCATTGTTATTCCTCCCCTCTTACTTCTTCAAGCGCGTCTATCAGTTCGTTAAAACTTCTATGTACTTTTAAAGCTGTATCATTATCTTTGATAGCTTTATCAATAGGGCTACTAATCTTTGTTAATAAACTTACGGCTTCATCTAATATTTCACTATCTGATTTAACTATATAATCAAACTCTAAGTCCATGGGCCAGTAGGTCACGTTATTATTTATTGCTATTTCGAGCTCTTTTAATTTGTCCATTGTTATTCCTCCTTAAGAATTGTTATTAATTGAACCCTTACAATTTTACTCTCTTTATAAGACAATGCAAGATAATTTACATATTCATTTCTATTCGTGTAGACTGGCCCAGTCATTAATAATTATATAGGAGGAAAGATGACCAGAAAACTAAACCCCAGAGCCAACAAAGACTGTAAGTCTTGCTTAGGCTCTGGAATAAAAATGTCCATGAATCTATTCGGAAGCGGAGGAATTAACCACTCTGATTGTGACTGTTTAAAGGAGGAAAAATGACTAGAAAAGATTACATTAAATTGGCCCAGATCATTAAGGACAATGGACAGCTCGCAGAGTTATATGACGGAAGAATTCGCCACTATTTAAATTATGGCGACTTTATGCAGGGCCTTTGTCGAATGCTTGAGGATGACAACCCTAACTTTGATGAGCGAAAGTTCAGAGAAGCCACCGGCGAGATACTGGGTCAATAACCAACAACCAGGGCCACTTATTAGGTGCCCTTTTTATTATGTATAAATATATATATCTA
>Ga0255048_10000890_pt1 | contig 22009 bp, 34 predicted proteins | sample JV7_2_2_MG_FD_183619 | JGI IMG/M metagenome (GOLD analysis project Ga0255048, IMG submission 183619) | Seawater microbial communities from Jervis Inlet, British Columbia, Canada - JV7_2_2 | ecosystem: Environmental > Aquatic > Marine > Inlet | place: Canada: British Columbia | collected 2016-10-06
AGCGGCCTAGGGTTTCGTCGCTCCCGTTTGTAGGGCCGATTCAGAAGTCCGGGACGGCCCCTGTGGGAGCGATTTCAATTTCGAGCTGTCTTACGTCTTTGGGTTTAGTATTTGGGGGATTCACGCCATACGTGTTTGGGGTGTTTGTTTTGTTTGATGGTTTTGTTGCGGTAGTTTTTTAGGACTCGGGTTATGTTTTGTAGCACAGTTTTGTGTGGGTTATTCCAGTTCATTGTCTTCAACATCCTTCCCGACTGCTAGTAGTATTTCGAATCCGTGTGGCGCATAGTCCATTGGTTGTATTTGTACTCGCCAGCAGGCGCAGTGTTCGATTGCGGTGTCGGATCGGAGGTAAAAGGCGTTTCCTACGAGGTATCGGTAGAGTTGTTCACGGGTGGGTGGGTATCCCCATTGGAAGTGTTCGTATGCTTTGAGGATGTCGTCTATTGATTCGTTTATGTAGTCGAGTTCTTCTTTGTCGAAGTACGCTTCCACAATTTCGACGGGTGTTTCTTGTTCGCTGTCGGTTGTGAAGTAGGCGATGGGTTCTTCGTCTTCGAAGCCGTATGCGTCGTCGTCTTGGTTGTAGGGTTCGGTCATGTCACGAATATGGGTCGGTTGCCGGATTCGGGCACTATTATGGTGTGTTCTGCTTGTGCGCTCTGCGTGTCGGTGTGTATTCCCCACTCGGAGCCCTCCACGGGGTGCCCGTTGATCGAACTGAGACTTAAGATCGGTTCTATAGCAATCACTTGACCTGCGCTTAGGTGGCCTTCGGTGGCCTCTGGTGGGTAGTTGGAAATAAACGGTTCGGTGTGCAATGCGTCTCCAGTTCCATGCCCCCCGTAGTTTCGGATGATCTGGTAGCCGTAACGACTAGCTATGCGTTGGCATGTGTCTGCGATGTCGTACAAAGATACCCCATCTTGCGCCGCGTGGATCATCGCCGTGCGGGCAAGAATCGTGGCCTGCTGAAGGGCGTAATTGGTGTCAGAAGCGCTACCTGCGAACGTAGTTAACCCTGTGTCAACCCAAAGCCCTTCCTTCGTGATACTCACATCAACGTTTACAGTGTCGCCCTCCTCGAAAGGGGTGTCGTCAGGAACCCCATGGGCTACACAACTATTCACTGACACGCATATAGGTGCAGGGAACCCTGCCGCCAACGGAGGAGCAGCCTCAACGCCAGCCCGAACAAACATTTCCTCAGCGGCCTCAGACAAAACAGTGCCAGAAGCGCCCGGAACGACCAGATCGAGACAAGAATTCAAAACCCCACGGGCAACATCCCCCAAAGCCTGCAACTTCTCGACATCAGAAACGTTAGAAACAATCATCAAGCAACCCTAACTTCCCAAGGGAAATCGTAGCCCTCATACACCAAAGCGAACAAAAGCGGAACACTCATCACAGGATCAGAATAGATCCACCCCCGGATAGCGCCCTCATCGTCACAAGAGCAACCAATATCAGCAGCCAGCTCGGCAACCGTCTCAGGAAGCCTCTTCATCGCCCATAACCTTAACAGCATCCCAAACTTCGTCAGAAAGCCTGAAAGACAACTCCAAAAGAAGGATCTCCAAATCAACCCCATGCTCAGGGTGACAGAACGTACGCCTACCAGAACTGGAATCAACAAAATACCAGCCCGCCATCTCATCCTCAGGGCGCGACATGAAAATGAAGCCACCATCACAAAAAGGCCAATCACTCACGTTCATAACCACCAACCTTACCATGCAGCCCGTACGCAACCAACCGTACAAAAACCGAAACGAATACAAGAACAACAAACAACTTAAAGATCATCACCAACACTCCTAACCGGAGTAAACTCAGGCCCCTCCCAAATAACGTCACCATCAACATCAACAAGCCTAACCCAAGGGATATGGTCAAACGACTCCTGCACCCACACCGAATCCACAATACGCCCCAAAATCTCCGCCCCCGGTCGAACCTCAGACACAAGCGCCACCGGCCAACCATCAACCATAACGCAACCCAACCCCAACAACACCCAACGACACAACGACCACACCCACCCACAAACAAACAACAACACTTCCCTAAAAGCGAACATGCCCAGAAATATAACACACAAATCTCCGTAACACTCCACCTCACAGGGAGGGGAAGCAAAGAACTTTTACGCCGTGTCACCACAACCACGTTTAGTCGGGTCGGGATCAAGCAAAGAAAGAGAAAGAAGGCGTGTGCGGCGGTGCGTTGCGAAATCACGGGGGAAAGGGGGGCGGGTTGTTGGGGGGTGCGGCGACATAAATCGCGCATTGAGCCTGTATTCTGTAGTATTTGGGAATCCGGGCCGTGGTTTGTATGCTTGTGGGCTGATGTCCGTAGGTGTGACACCTCTGTCTTGTATAAGATGATCTAGGTGTAGCCTGTACTTACAAACCTTGGCTAATCAACTAAGCTAGACGTATGGAAAAGATAGCCAGTTATTTCGTAGAGGGTCGCCCTCATCCGCAAGGATCGAAAACTGCGGTTAATCGTGGGGGTCGGATCTTCCTGATCGAGGGTAAGGGCAAGGGCACCCAGCTCTGGAAAGATTGGCGTAAGACTCTAGCTGAGCAGACACAGCAGTACATGAAAGAGAACGGCATAGAAGGTGAATATGATTCAATCTTTCGTGTTGAACTCAAGTTCCATATCAAGCGCCCCGCTTCACGCTCTAAGCGCGTCAGGGCTGTGGCAGTCAGGCCCGACCTCGACAAGCTCGCTCGTGCTGTACTAGATGGAATCTCAACTCAGAAAGAAGACATCAGACTCCTCTGTGATGACTCCCGAGTCGTGGAACTCTGCTGTCAGAAGTACTATGCTCTCACAGGGGAACGAACAGGCGTACAAATAGACGTTTACGACATCATAGATATGAAGTTGTGGCCCAAACCTGAAAAGGCCTGATTCGGTATCCATCCGGAGATCCATAGGGTATACTCTAGTATAACCTTTTAGGAGGTAGATGATGTCTTCCTTAGAAGACGAGTTCACAACAACACTAACTACTAATGCTTTAGAGCTTGAGCGTGTTCGTCGTATCGAGAAGGGCTTGAAGATCGCTCGACTTGAATTGATGGTAGAGGGCCGTGGAATGGGTCTTTCGTACCAAGCTATTGGTGACGCCCTTAATGTCACGAAAGCATACGTCCACCAACAGATCAAAGCAAAAGAGTCTTCCACCCCGGTTTCCGGTGGTGACGCCTTACAGCATCCTGAACTACAGGCTGACACCACCACCAATGGTGTCGTAGAACTTCCGAGAGACTAGTGGCAGAAGAACCCCAAGGGCGCGTTTACAACCGCAATGGGAAGCCCCTCTCTCAGGTTGAAGTAGAAACGATGATAGGCAACGACATCGAGCTACTAGAGAAAGCCACCAACGCCTACGAAGCGGCACTTGAGCGTGAAGCTCATACTGTTGCAAGATATAAGCGCGACTACGCTTCAGCATTCCTGAATGCAGCAGGTGCGAAATACATCAAGGAAGCAACCGCTGACCTTGAATGTGACACGCAACTCACAGAGCGTCTCGTCGTAGAAGCAGAAGTAAAGGCTCTACGAGAGCACTTATGGACGATTCGCACGCGACTCGAAGGGTTGCGTTCCTTAAACGCCAACATTAGGGTACAGGTCTGATGCCAATCTACGAATACCAATGTGAAACATGTGAATGTGTTTTCGATATAGACGTGTCGATGTCGGACCATTCAGACCCAGATGAATGCCCTGAGTGCGACGACGGTGAAGTCAAACGCTTATACCGTCACTTTGGGATTCAGTATAGGGGTATGGGGTTCTACACTACCGACACTGGTAGGTAGTGCTTACACGATGAACGAGACACCTTACGAGCGATCTGAGTAGTATCGGTCATCGCAGGGCATCTAACTTACAGTAGGCGCACTGCCCGCAACGGGGTAGTGGGTCGGTGACCTTAGTACATGGCAGAGGAATCCCGACCAACAGTTCAGCGTAAAGGTCGTAAACTGACAGCGCCCAAGACTGGGGAATGCCAGACGTTCCTTCTTCCGGCCCAGAGGTCTTAGCATTATTCCAAATGGCTTCTCTTAAAGCTTCGGGGATATCTTCCCTTATTCTACGAATGTTCTCGAGGCCGTCGTAGTTGCGTTTATCGTAGGCAGGATTGCGCTTTCGTGGAATCACTTCTTGAACCCGTCTTCCTCGTCATAAGACTTGATCCTGTAATCTAAATACTCCTGAATAGCGGATTGTAGCAGGGCTCCATGGTGGCGAAACAGCGAATATATCTTATATTCGTAACTGCACTGCCTGATCGAACCATCGACGTCTATGTCACGCTCCATTTAAGGTAACCCCAAGTAAACTACGCCCGGAGCATCAAGCCTGCGGAAATCCCCGTCCTTCACCCTTTTAGTGATGTATTCTTGGCCTTCTTGACAGTGAGCGAAGAAGTCACACCAACCACACAGGGTGTGAGGGGTTGCCTTAATTTCTGACAGGTCGCCATTTTTGGCTTTTTTGATCTTCCGTGCATCCGTGATTAGCTCGACTTTTGTTTCCTGAATGATGGATTCGTTGATCTTCACGGTGATAATACCGGGGGTTGTTCCCCCAAAAAACAACAGTTTGCCTTTCCTTACGGGTTTGCCTGTCATCTCGTCAACAGCTAGTGCGTACAACTTGATCTGGCGTTTCTTGTCACCAGCGAACCTGTTCGCAGGACGTTTCCCGGTCTTGTAATCGATCACTTCGATGCCGTCTCCAACCCGATCAAGGCGGTCAGCGTATCCGATGAAATGAACGCCTTCTTCGATGTCGAACTCTAGCTTCATCTCGTTGGAATCGACTTCGACTGACTTGGGGGATTCTATCTCCCATAGGCGACGAATGAGCTTCCACGACTCTTGACGAAATTCACGCTGTGCCTGATCTTCGAGTTCAAGACTTTGGAACTCTTCGTTGTTCTCAACAAGAAGATCCCACTCTGCGCGAGCTATCAGCTTCGTCGTATCCAAGTCTCGTTCTTCGGAATCGAGTTCGTAGAGGCCCTCTAGAACAGAGTGAACAAATGTTCCCCTGACAGCAGCCAAACTTGAAACACGTTCCACTTTATCAATGTAGTTAAATTTCCACTTAAGAGAACACTTTTCAAATGTGTCAAGCTGTGAGGCTGACACGCGAACAGGTTTAGTACCTTCCGGCTCTTCTTTAGTCGTTGATTCACTCATATACTATCTCCTGATTCGCATGCGCTTTGGTGGCAACCCTAATGCAGAACTTTCTTTCGATGCACCGTCTTCAAAGCGGTAGGGTTGAACGTGCGCCAACTCCTTCGGCCCTTGGGGTTGCGGTCTCCGCCCCACACAGTGATGTTCTTCACGTCGCCATTAGGTAGCAACGTTGCGTACTGGAAACGGAAACGGCCACGAACAGCTTTGAAAGAAACTTCGTCGCCTTTCACCAGCGCTCGCCCGTTAACCTCCACTGTCTCAACCATGATAGGCCCCTCATAGGGCACGTTCACCTGTTATCTCCTGACCCTCCGAGCTTACCTCGTTCCGCTCTATCTGATAGCTTCTCAAGATTACGAGTAGCCACATCAGATAGTGGCACGTTTAGCTCTGTGGCGATCTGGGCTGCGTACCATAGTACATCCCCGAGTTCGTCAACAAGACGCTGTTTTTTGTCGGCTGTGAGTATGCCGTCATCGTCTCGGAGTACCTTCTTCCAGACTTCAGCCACCTCCCCTGCCTCCCCATTAAGACCGAGTACCGGATAAGCTAGGTCTTCTTGCCCTTGCCCCGGATATTTAGCGGTAGCCTTAGCTGATTGCTGGTATGTATCAAAACTCATAATGTTCTCCGTTGACGTTCTTTAATCTTAGGTATTAACCTGAGAACCTCTCCCCAGAGGAGATGCCCTTGGGAGCAACTACCTGAGGTGGTGGTTTCCCAACGTCCGCAGATAGCGCTGCTAAATCCACACTCAGGGCCTCAATAACCTTATTGCCCTTAAGAATAGATTTATCTGAAAGGTCCGAAAGGGCCGAAAGGGCCTCTATGGCGTTGTCAAGTAGTTCTTTATCTGACATAGTACACCTTTTACCGATCTACGAATTTCGTTGTTCGCAAGAGTATACTACGTCGATCTTCGATAAGCCAATCGTGAGATCCCTCTAGGGCTTCCCCGTAGTTTCCCATCGGGTCGGCGTTTAGTTCGGGTTATTCGCCTTCTTCTAGGTCGCCAGCTAGCGCTGTAATATGCGGCATCGGGGCAACTTTGGACCTCACTACTTCACCACTTCCGATTGCGGCTGCGACCACGGCCAGAATGAGTGGTGTGGGCAAGCCTTCGACGTAGTGACTAGCGAGGGCGAGGAGCGCCACTGCTAGGGTGTAGATGCGAACCGGTTCGTTTTTGAGCTTATTGATCATGCTGGGCCTTTAGGGTATTGGTGCATCTACATCAAGATACAGGAATGTTTGGTCCGGCTGAAAATGGGTTGATGCTGTAGCCGACTTAAGGGCGTTGACGTCATAGACCACGTCGTTTCGTAGCTGGTACAGAACGCCGGTGTGTATGTCATCAGGAATAATCTGGGCGCTATTAGTGTCCGTTTGGCATCCCGGCTCTAATATAGTCGATCCATATATCTGGACTTGCCCTATTGCAAACGAGATAGCGGGCTGTTCTTCGATATCATCAAAGACACTGTATTGTCCGTGAACATCAATCCAACGGTTCACGATAGCGTCCCTAGTGCCGTCATTGCAGAAGTCTTGTGACCATATGACGGGCTGTCCCTTTCGGATGACCGGTACGCCCGAGGATGTATACTCTTCAGTCAGTATTGGTGTGCGGTCGCCCATCGTTATCTGACCCGCTGGCTCTACGAACATAGCAATGATGAACAGGGTCATGGCGATGGTTACTGCAAGCATAATGAAAATGAACGTGTTCAATACACGGTATCGTCTGTGCCCGTGGCTGGCAATCATTATATACTCCCTGTGGAGACCAGAATAAGGCCCATCAGTGACGCTAGGACACTTAGCAGGATTGCTCCTGCCATGCCGTAAACGATCTTCTGAACGGGCGTAAACTGGAATAGGTGTGTATAGTCGTCGAACTTTGCATCCACGTCGTGAATGTCGTCGCTGAGTGCGTCTAGACGTGCCTCTATGCGTCCGAGCTGGGCTGCCTGCGCTCGATCGTATTCAGAGTTACCGCTGTTCATTATACGTTGTCTCCCGTGCGGAAGTCTTCTAGGATGTGCAGTACGCCGATATAGCCAATTACGCCACTCTTGCTCATGATAGGGTACGCTGCACTGCGAAAGGTTAAGCGAATCGACCCATCGCGGTTTACCACCCTAATGCCGTGCCACTCGGCTTTCTCACCTGCAGAAAACGCCGCGTCATATTTGACGTTCAGTTGGGGTAGGTCGTCAGGGTGAATAAAGTTTTCCCACCCTCGTCCCGGCTCACCAAATTTATTCGGGCCGAGTAGCTCAAACTCTTCAGCCCCGAATATGTCGCACCCGGCACGGTTCACAAATATAGTGCGTTGATCAGGGTCCGATTCCATGATCGCTGATTCGACCTCATCTAGGTATAGTCGCTGTTTACTCTGGGCAGCTTCACTTCCCTCTTCTATACCTATCACCCGTGAGAACAGCGCAGGGTTCGTACCGTTCGGCCCGAGGTGGTAGCGAGTGTAACGGTCAAGATTGTCGAGCTGGGTCGCTAAAGCTGAGTCGTCGACGGCACCACGGACGCTGTCATGGAACGGGACCAGAAACAGTCTGCGAAACTGTCGCTGAACTGGCGGTAATTGGAGCAGGGTGAAGAGGGCGACAACCAGCCCTACGAAAGCCGCAGCGAATATAACTACACTCATCGGAGTGACGCCCATGTGCGAGGATCGGCAATGTCATCAGAGTGTACTGCTAGCTCTAATTTAAGATTTAGACAACGCATAGTAGTGTATACTGATCCTATCGGGTCAAGTGAGGTATAACCAACAAGAGTTATTTTACCACACTAGACAGCTTGCAAAGAGAACACATCTCTCCACTGTTGGCTCACCTTAAGTCGGAGCCCAGTCCTCATCAACGCGGTCCTTCCACCATAGGTCATCTGACCTACAACGATCACACGGATAAACTGTGCCGTCAGGCTTCTCGACCCATCCATCGGCACACTTACATGCTCGAAAAAACTCCTCTTTCGGTGTACCTTTACCAATCCACCACTTCAAATAGTTGGCAGCGAGTAGGTAAGAGATGGCTGGAGGATCTTCTTCTGGAAGAAAGTTGCCATAAATAAAGTTTGCTGCTTTTGCCTGACCTTCCGGGGATATCTCGGCAAGTTGATCTAGGTAGGTTTCTATCCTACGAAGCTCTTCTTCTATTGAGAATTTACGAAACACGCCTATCCCTTCCGGGGATGATTCTCGTAACAGACCCTCCGAAGAGGCGTGAGATTACACGCTCGGAGATATTATCTGTGTACTCTTCTTCGATCAAGTTGGTGGTCACGATAGTTGGAAGCTGCCATTGCCAGCGGTAGTCTACGATAATGAATAGGCGTTCCTCCACCCATTCCGTCGTGCGTTCTGAACCAAGGTCGTCTAAACAAAGAACGTCACAAGTCTTGACGCTTTCAAGGATGGCACGCGCCTGATCTTGCTGTCTCATGTCGTCGAACAGCTCGAGAATGTTCCACATCTTGACTTTATGGCCTCGGATGTAGAGTTCTCTGCCGATAGCGTATGAGAGGGCGGTTTTGCCTGTTCCTGTTGGTCCAGCTAGAACTAGGTTCTTTTTCTTTGAGAAGCCGTCAGCGATCCATTCGTTGCCGATGACTTGTAGTTCTTTCCGCATATTAGCAAGCTTCTCTGGCTTGTGAATCGGGGGAACTCTATCTTCCCACTTTTCGTCGCGGGAAATGCGAACGGATGCATTTCGACGTTTAAGAGATTCTGCAGCGGCTTCGCGTGAAATCTCAACGTCTTCGTCGGTAACCTCAGGCTCCTCCGATGACATTTCAGCAAGGCGTTTGATGCGATCGCGCACCCTCTGCTTTTCTTCTTCGAGTTTTTCTTCATCCATCTGGCCCATCATGTTACACTACGGATCTTCGGATGGTACACTCGGGGGATGGAAGAGGTCTTTCGTGATGGCGAGTACTATGTTGAGGGCAGTAGCCGTCGCAAGTATGTAGAACGCCCTTGTGGGAAGAGCCATTCTTTGAAGCTTATTTGTCGAGGGTGTGTTAGTGCTCGCGATTTAGCTGCACGTAATCGTGCTCAGAATCCTATCATCCCTCATCTTCGGGACTGGGTTTTCAACCGTGACGGGTGGAAGTGTGTCCATTGCGCTTCTCCTGACGACCTGACTGCCGACCATATTATTCCCGTGATACAAGGTGGGCGCACTGATCCTGACAATTTGCAGACTTTGTGTCGTCCTTGCAATTCTAGTAAGGGTTCGCGAACGTAGATCGGTAATGTACGCTTGGCGCATGGAAGCAGAAGAAGATCTATATGTCGATGATGATACCGAGGATCTGGCCGTAGACCATATCCGACCAGCCTCGTTGGGTGGAAGCTCCCATGAGGGAAACCTACAGATACTCTGTAAGAGTTGCAATTCAGCAAAGAAAGATCGATTCGCATGAGCATACAGGCAATGAACTACGTCTGGGAGCACTCCCAGTACACAGGAACGAAAAAGCTGATCCATATTGCCATAGCAGATGTCGTCAACGACATGCATAACAACGAGTTCTTCATGACCAACGATAACCTTGCTGAGAAGGCATCCTGCACGCGCACCTACGCTAATCAGGTTCTCAAAGAGATGGTCGAGGACGGATTGCTGGAACTGGTAGGCAAAAGGGGTGTTGTGGTTTCCTATAAGTTCCTGTTTAAGGGTGTCAACTCTGTGAACACTAACTGTTCAGAAATTGAACAGTTGACTGTTAACTCTGGCGATGGAGGTGTTAACTCTGTGAACACAGAACCCAAAGTAACAAAAGATGGGAACCCAAAGCTAACTAAAGATACGTCCATAAACCCTGAGGTGCAAGAGGTGTGGGATGCGTATATTGCTACAGTTGAAGAAGTTGAGGGCAAGAAATCCCGGATGAAGTTTACGGACAAGCGGAAAAAGAAGATAACACGCTGGCTAAAGGATTATTCGGTTGAAGAACTCACTCTTGCTGTTACAGGCTGGAGATACAGCGCTTGGCATTGTGGTGACAACCCTCAAAGCACCACTTACTACGAGCTTACGTCGATTCTTGCTGAGGAAGACAGGATTGACAAGCACATCGGCAGGCATGATGAAAAGCAAATCGAGGCTTACCACAAACAAATGAATGCCAACCGGACCATAACCGACAAATGGGGACAATCACAAACGAAGACAACAAGTGATATCCTAACCGTTGACGATACGAAAGATTGGGATGACTGACATCGATCCAGCAATAATCCAAATGTATCGAGAAAACGCTACCATCATAGTAGACGTCACCAAAGTAGGAGTGTTCAAATGGAACGCAAGAGTATACGATGACTTTGGATTCTTTGACGTCTCAACTACAGTCCATTCTAAGAAAGCTGCTAAGGCGTTCGTTGTTGATCGTCTTGCAGAAGTTGAAGAAACTCTTGGCGGGAGCCTTGATGGCTGAGCAAGGAGAAGGCGTCGGAATTGGCGTAGCACAAGTGAAGCACGCCCTGATTGCCAGCCTTAGTGTTGTTGGCTCGAAAGAGGATCAGAAACTTCTCGTTTCGTTCATGTCAGGAGAAGGAGAAATCGTCAACGATTATGGGGAAACATTAGACCCCCTACTTTTCACTTTAGAGATCCTTCCCCATACAGATCGCGGTATCCATGAGATGACAGACATGCTCACAGCATGGAAGAACTCGGATACGCCACTTGACGTAACGGTTAGAGAAGATTCAGCCATCTTCTATTCACCGGAGGAACAACGCGTTATCAGGATCTCTTTCTGAATGCGGAAACATGGCTTTACAGGTATTCTGGAGGATATAATGAGTGCTGAAAAACTTAGGCAAGCTATTGCGTGGATCGTACTAGCTGGCTTTGTCCTATTCTCCACCATCGCTGGATTTTATTACGGGGTAGGAATTGGGTTTGCTGTACTTGGTATCACCTGCGGAATAACCGCCCTACTGGTAGGTAACGATAACTGATGGCATGGAATGCAAAGAGACTACAAGATGTAGCCAAACCTGCCGAGAAGGCAGTTGTTCGAGGCTCCCATCGCACCACAGGCTCACAGGTAGCCTACAATGAAGCTTGGGGCAACGAACGTGCCATGGCCGACGCCTTCCAGCGCATCACATGGGTTTATCGAGCGGTAGACGCTATAGCTTCAAACGCTGCACGCCTTCCGATCGTTTTGCGTGAAGGAGATCCTTACGACGGTGAAAAGGTTGAAGACTTTGGGCTGTACAAGCTCTTGAACTCAACCCCGAATGAAGGTGAGGACTCGGTTGCATTTCGTTACCGTTTGAGCGCCCAGCTTCTACTATCCGATAAAGGTTCCTTTATCGAGATTACGCGTACGCGTGGTGGCGAGATTCTTGCACTCACTCTTCTGCCACCAGAAGCAATGACGATCATCCCTGACACCAAAAAGTTTATCAGCGGATATGAACTTGATGTCGACATCATAGTCGACGGTCGGACACAGAGGATTCATAAGGAATACAAGCCAGAAGATATTATATGGATTCGTAAGCCCCACCCGTTCAACCCGTATGGAGCCATCACTCCACTCAGTGCTGCCGGTGTTGCGATCGAATCCGACTGGTACGCCAAAATGTACAACCGTAACTTCCTCCTCAACGACGGTCGCCCCGGTGGTCTCGTTGTCGTCAAGGGAGACATGGCAGAGGAAGACAAGGATGAACTTCGCGCAAAGTTTGGTGGAAACATCTCTCGTGCCGGTCGTATAGCAGTTATTGCATCTGAGCAGGGAGCGGACTTCGTTGATACTGCTGTGACTCCTAGGGACGCCCAGTACATCGATGGTCGCAAGATCAATAAGGACGAGATCCTCATGGCGTTTGGTGTGCCTGAGTCTGTACTTGCAAACGCTTCAGGCCGGACATTCGACAACGCAGAAATGGAGCGCCACGTTTTCTGGATGGAGACCATGATTCCTCATATGGATCTCATCACTCGCCCCCTAGATGCACTTGACCCGGATGACACCACTTTCATTTCTTACGACTTGAGTAGAGTTGACGTCCTCCAACGCATGGAGATGAAGCGCCGCGAGTACGTTCTTCGCGAATACGACGGTGGCACTATTTCGGTTGACGAATATCGGGAAGCAACAGGTAGGGTTCCCGTTGAGACTGGTCGTAGCAGGATGCTATGGGTGTCCAAGAGTAAAACTCCGGTCACCACCACTGATGGGGAAACCCCCGAAGAGGTTGGGATAATTGAAGACCCTTCCGTGCGGCCCGGTCGCCCGACCTCAGATGCCGTGACAGAAGAGCCGGAAGACGAACCGGGCGAACGTGAAGACGAACGCCTAACTCCGTTGGACGACACAGAGACCACACCTGCCGGTCAAGCGACAGCTTCTCCGGAAATTCAGACGAAAGAAGGAACGGTCACCGAAGAGGGCCGTCAGGACTTTTGGGCTGAGGTATCTGTGTCTGCAGCTCGTCGTTTAACTGAACGCTCTGGTAGAGTTGTTAGCGAGAAGGCGAACGGCCACAAATTCCGTAAAGCATTTTTCGACACAGAAAAGAACTTGGATGAAGTTGTTGACGCCATCTTTGATGAGTCCGTTTGGAATAAGCAGTTCTTCGAAGATTTCCGCCCTCTAGCCAAGAGCATGGTTCACGAGGCTACGGGTAGAGAGATTGACCTAGAGACGATCAGTATTGTAGCTATCCCCAGTAAGATTCGTTCAGCGGTGTCTGACATCGTTGGGGATGAGCGTTCGCTGGAGAAGCCAAACATGCAGTATCTCGGTGGTCGCATCGAGCAATCAATAAAGGATATTGCGGATGATCCACAGGTTCAAACAGATCTTCTGGGCTTCGTGCGGAATTATCTAGTAGAGTAGACTAACCCCCCTTTGTATTGTATAGTACAAGAGTCGGGGGAAATCGGCATTAGTGCTAGTATGTTCTTTATGGAAACCCCTAAGTTCATAAAGAAGCTGCGTCGGGGCAAGGATAAGTCCATTAAGCCCGCAAAAGACAAAGCTCTACGTCTCACAAAGGACAAGTCAGTATGACCACTTCTACCACCACCCCGGCCCTCGTTCATAAATCTCTTGGCGTGGAGGGTTGCAAAGTTCTTGATGCCTCTGAAGGTATTGTAGAAGCTTATGTTTCAGGTATAGGCAACAAGGATTCCGGTGGTGACATCATTGTCCCCGGTGCCTTTGATACATGGCTTCCACTTCGCAAGCCAAAGGGTGTCTGGTCCCACGATTGGGACAAGCCTGTTAGCAAGACGCTGGAGATTTACGAAGTATTAGCAGATGATCCTCGGCTACCTTTGAAGTTGCAATTGAATAACATTGGCGGTTTGTACGTAAAAACCCAGTTCAATATGAACACGCAGCTTGGCAGGGATGCATTCGAGACCGTGCGGTTCTATGGTGACGAAGCAGAGTGGAGCATCGGTTATCAGGTCCACGATCAAGAGTTTGACAAGAAGTTGGGCGCTATGATCTTGAAGGAGATCGAACTCTACGAGTATTCTCCTGTGCTGTTCGGTATGAACGCACTCACGGCAACCGTTTCAGTTAAGGTCCACCAGTTGGAAGACGGAGAGCTTGAGTACGATGTTAAGGGTCTTAATGACCTAGAGTCAAGGGCTGTATCTGCGGCCCTTAAAGTTATCTTGGAAGAGAAGCAGATCACTGTTGATCCACAAGAAGGCGACAAGGAGCCAGAAGTGAGTTTAGGCGAGAAAGTTTCCGACGAGGAAATTGAAGTTTCCACAGACGAAGAGATAGAAGAGAAAACCGTTACTCAAGAGGAGAGTGAAGACGTGAGCGATTCACAAGAAGAGACAAGTGCAAAGACTGACGAAGTCGAGGCTGACGCTAAGGCAGAGGAAGTCGAAGAAGAAGAAGTTAAAGTCGAAGAAGAAGACGACGATGAAGTCAAAGTCGATGAAGTCAAAGTCGATGAAGATGAAGAATATGAAGACGACGAAGATGAAGAAGATGAAGACGAAGACGACGAAGATGAAGAAGAAGATGACGAAAAAGCTTTGGTTTCCGAGATCACTAAAGCCGTGATTGAGAACATCATGGGTGGCCTCCAGTCGGTACTCGCCAAGGAAGAAGATTCTGAGGTTGAGATTAAAGAAGAGGATTCTGAGGCTGAGGTCAAAGAAGAGGATTCTGAGGCTGAGGTTAAAGAAGAAGATTCTGAGGCTGAGGTCAAGGAAGAGGATTCTGAGGCTGAGGTCAAGGAAGAAGATTCTGAGGCTGAGGTTAAAGAAGAGGATTCTGAGGCTGAGGTCAAGGAAGAGGATTCTGAGGCTGAGGTCAAGGAAGAGGATTCTGAGGCTGAGGTCAAGGAAGAAGATTCTGAGGCTGAGGTTAAAGAAGAAGATTCTGAGGTAGACGAAAAGGATGACGAAGTAGAGGTCGAGGAGAAGACCGACACCGAGGATTCCAGCGAGGATGCAGAAGAGAAGTCCGAGGAAGTCGAAGCTAAGGAAGAAGATTCCGAGGTAGAGGCGAAGGAAGATGAAGTTGACGAAGACTCCGAAGAGAAGTCCGTAGAGGACGAGAACTCGGACGAGAAGTCAGACGACATCTCTGATATGGATTTCCTTAAAGGACTTGCAGAGTTTGACGAAATGCTGTCAGATACCCTGTAAGATTACTCCTATTTGAATCATTGAGATGGCCCCCTTCGGGGGGCTTTCTCGCGAGGGGCGTAATACGAAGTTCGGCTATGGCTAGGCTCTTTGGTAAAGTAGGGTTACTTCACCTCAGGGGCAGTCTTACGGTGCTTACTGTGACGCTTGAGTAAGAAGTATCACCAACAGTCCATCTACAAGGAGATACAACATGGCTGATTCACAGGCTGCCGATCGCGTTAAAGAGCTAAATACAGCTCTCGCTGCGAAGGTAGCATCCAACAAGGAGATTGCCGACAGCTTCGAAGTCGACGCTGCAGGTACTGTCCATGTCGAAGAGGGCCATAAGTCGGCTTTCGACGGCAACATGAAAGCGATTCGCGAGATTCGTGGACTATTGTCCGACCTCACTGAGCAATCCGATGCTGAGAAGTATCTGGATCAGCCAGAGGCACCCAGCGCAGGCTTTGCCGGTGCAGGTACCAAGAGTGCCGGATCACTTGGCACTCAGTTCTTGAACTCACCTGAGTTCAAAGAGCTTCAGGGCGGTAAGAACGGTGCTACCATGCGTACCCCGTTCGAACTCAAGCAAGCAAACATCGGTTCGATGTGGCGTCAAAAAGACGTTTACACTGATCTTCCTTCAGGAACTCCCGCTTCCTTTGGTGACGTTCAGCGTGATCCTATCGTTGAGAGAGCACACCGTCAAACGCGTGTTCGCGATTTGTTCCCTGTACAGACTACGACTGCTGGAGTTATTGAATACTTCCGTGTGTCGGGCTTCACCAACAACGCTTCCCCAACACCTGAACGGTCTGGCGGAGCCTTTGGAACAAAGCCTCAGTCTACTCTAGCCTTTGAAGGTCATCAGTCACCAGTGCGTACAATCGCTCACTGGGAAGCAGCCCACCGCAACGTTCTTGCCGACGAGCCACAACTTCGTGGAATCATCGACAATGAGCTTCTTTACGGCCTGCGTCTTGCTGAGGATGATCAGATCTTGAACGGTGCTGGCACCGGCGAGGATCTGGAAGGTATTCTGAATACCACTGGCGTTCAGTCCTACTCATGGTCCGCAGGTGCTACCACTCCGGTAGCGGACAACAAGGCTGACGCACTTCGTCGTGCGGCAACTCTTGCTTTCCTTGCCTACTACCAGCCAACCGGCGTGGTTCTCCACCCGAATGACTGGGAAGACATCGAGCTTACGAAGTCTGCAACTGAGGGACAGTACCTCATGGCAGTTTCGATTGCTCTTGGTGGCGAGCCTCAGGTCTGGCGTATGCCAGTAGTTGACACCCCAGCGATTACTGAGGGTACTGCACTTCTTGGTGCATTCGGTCTTGGAGCACAGCTCTATGACAGTGAGTCAGCAAATGTACGTGTTGCAGAACAGCATAGCGATTTCTTCATTCGCAACGCTGTAGTAGTGCTTGCAGAAGAGCGTCTAGCGATGGCCGTAAAACGTCCGGAAAGCTTCGTCGAAGTAACATTCGATGCCGCACCGTCGTAAAAAGCCAACGTTTGGATAACAGTCCGGTTTATCTGGACGACGTTCAAGCTTCTGAGAGAGGGAGGGCTTCGGCCCTCTCTCTTTCTGTTTTCGGAGAATGGTAGTGTAGTATTTGTTCATGCGAAGTAGAAGGAACTCTCATGGATAAAGGTAGCTTGATGGGGTTATTGCGTCAGCAAGCATGGAAGGCTGATGCGTCATGCATGGGTCAAACGGATTTGTTTTATCCAGACCCACTTCACCCCGACCTTGAAGAGATCCTTGACGTAACAAAAGAGATTTGCAAGTCCTGCCCAGTAAAGGTTGAATGCGGTAAACATGCTGACGGTCGACCTGAAGAGTTTGGGGTTTGGGCTGGTAAATGGAGAGAGGCGGATTACCAGTGAACAAGAAAAAGATTTATAAAGCAATGACTGCTGAAGAGTATCATGCTTCTCGTGATCCCGAGGTTGAACTCATTAAGGCTAAAATTGCCGCACAGGAGAGCGAAGCTGAGCGTCAAAAGCGTGAGTACATCGAAGCTCGTGCCCGTGAGAGGGCGCAGTCCTGATGAGCTTTTATGAAGACGTGGGCGACGAGATTGAATTTGCGGAGAATGTTGACGTGTGTCTTGTTTGTGGTACTTCTGGGGGCAACTGCAAGGGGTCAAGCGACGAACATGACATGATTCAGTTCTTGCCTGAAGCGCCAGACTATGATCCATATGCGACGTGGACCCTTGATCGTGACATTTATGAAGAGACCCAAGTGGGCACGCGCAAAGTAACCAAGCTTAAATATAAGAAGGGTACACGTATCCGCCCTGAGGTTGCTAAAGAACTCGGGTTGTTTGACTGATGAAAATAGGTTTCCTGTCTGCTGACTGGGGTATTGCCAACGAGCAAGAAGCTATGGGAGACGAGAAAGCTCCTAGGCTCCTCATGCCCGGTGGTGCCAATTGGTACAGAACGTATCTTCCCGCCTACGAACTAGAGCGCAACGGCTACGAGGTTGTTGTCTCTGAACAGGTTGCGATTGATGCAAGTGGTGATGGGTTGATTCTTTGCGACTGGAAGGACAAGCAGGATCACTTGTGCGACATCATCGTGATGCAGCGCGTTATGCACGACTTCAGTCTAGAGCTTGTGGAAGCCGCTCATAGGGCTGGGCAGATTATAGTTAATGATGTCGATGATTGGTATTGGGGCTTACATCCAAGCAACAGCGCCTATAAGACGACAGACCCTCGAGAAGACCCGAACTGCAATCGAGACATTTACAAGAAAGTCCTGATGGCCTCTGATGCGGTCACGGTGTCCACTCCGTTTCTGCGAGATAAGATCCTCTCGTGGAATCCGAACACACATCTAGTTCGCAACGCAATCGACTTGGACAGATGGAGGGTGTTCCCTCAAAGGGAGAATCCAGTTGTCGGGTGGGTTGGCGCTACCTCTCACCGTAGTGGCGATCTAGAGACATTGAAAGGTATCGTACAGCCGTACATAGAACGTCATGACTTGGCGTTCCACCACTCTGGTTGGAGGAAGGGTTACCCTCATGCATGTGAGATGATGAACGTGGAAGTAGAGCGATCCACTACTACTCCGATGAGCCCGATCTACAACTACCCTGAGGCGTTTTCCCACATGGATATCTCCTTGGTCCCACTGAATACGCTTGACTTTAACAGCGCAAAAAGTGCAATTAAGGGGATTGAGTCTGCTGCTGCGGGTAGACCATTTATAGCTCAAGCTTCCCCTGAGTATCGTTGGCTCCAAGAAACCTACGGAATTGGCAGAGTTGCCAAAAAGCCTCGTCAGTGGGTTAGCCATCTAGAGGAACTATACCCGCTTGAAGTGCGGGCTGAAGAAGCTGCCAGAAACCGTGAACTCCTTGCTCCGCTTGATATAGCGGTCAAATGGAAGGACTGGGAAGAGGTCTACGGTTCCCTCCTCTGACTGATGGTGTAAAATCGAAGGATGGCAGCAGGTAAATATAATTTTCTTTGTGAACAGGGCGCTACCTTTAATCCGACTATTACTTGGACTGACGAAGCCGGGGATGCCGTTAGTCTAGTCGGCTACACTGCACGAATGCAGGTCCGAGCGACCATTGACGCTAGTACACAGTTGATCGAGTTGACCACGGAGAACAGTAGGATAACGCTTGGTGGGCTTGCTGGCACAATCGAGTTACTATTGTCGTGCGACGAAACGGCAGCGCTTGCTGACGGGACTTTCAAATACGACTTAGAGCTTGAAAGTCCGGGGGACGTCTGTACTAGACTACTCAAGGGAAATTTCAAGGTTGACCCCGAGGTCACCCGATAAAGCCATACCATATGACCTGCGGGCTATACTTGGGACACACGAACACTTGATCGAACTAAGGGGTAACAGGAATGGCTAACGCACTTTACGACTATGGCAGGGAAGGCCATCTGGCGGGAGATATCGACTGGGATGCTAACAACATCAAAGCTGTCCTTGTGGATACTGGCACTTATACGGTCAACCTTGCAACGCATCAGCATCACGATGACCTTACTGGCATTGTAGCGACTTCAGCGAATATGGCATCAAAGACTGTTACTGCCGGGGTGGCTGACGCAGCCGACCTCACTTTCACAGCCGTGTCAGGCTCTTCAGTTGAAGCGATCGTCATTTATGCAGACTCTGGGGTTTCTTCAACTTCAAGGCTTATTGCTTACATCGACACGGGTACCGGTCTTCCGGTTACTCCAAACGGTGGCGACATAACTATTGCTTGGAGCGACGGAGCAAGCAAGATTTACAAGCTGTAAGGAGGCTCCAAATGGGCTTCCTTGAGCGCGAGGTTTCCACCTCTGCTCTAATCATGTGGAGGGCATCCACATGACCACGTCAAAGTTCACAGCAGTCCACGTTGACGGCTATGGACTGAGGGGCAATTCCCCCCTTTTCAACGATTCGGCTGCCACGATAATTGCGCGCAACCATTCGGCTGCGAACGCTAAAGGGTATGCATTTTTCAAGTTTGCAGTTTCGGGCATTGAGCCCGGTGCAACAATTGATGCTGCCGCCATTCGCCTGACCGGACAAAATGGTTCAAACAGTCTAGGTGGTGGCAGCGATATCAAGATTTCGGTGCAGGACGACATCACCGATTTCACTATCTCCAATACAGCTACGACGCGCCCCGTCTACTTTCTTGAAACCAGCGTCACCCTAACCTCAGATGGAGTGAACGACTACGTTTACTTCGATGATTCCTACTCAACTTACACGGATGGAACGGGGCCGGTAACTGGCGGTGCCTCCGTCGGAAGCAGCGCCGACTTTTGGTCACCAGATATAGGGTCGCTCCTTCAAGATCTCGTTGACGACCCATCGTGGACCACAGGAACCCATTACATCACCATCTGGATTTGGGGACAAACTACAGCCAGTGCCGGTGTGTTCACTGTCTACTCAAGTGAGAACGTTTCAGGCGAACCAGACCCGTACCTGTACATTGATCACACCCCCCCCGTCTTCCCTGACTCTATTGGGTCTGCTGAGGACGTCCCTTCTCTCGCGTGGATAAATACCCTCGAAGGAAGCTACTCGACTGCGACCCCGGACTACTACGACGCTACCCAAAACGGAATCGGGGCAGTATCTGACAACGACTTCACTCTGCGCTGTAACGCTAGCACTACCGCTGGTAGCGAAGACTATTTCCAAGTAAAGATTCCTACCATTCCTTGGGCGGAAACGCTGACTGGGTTCACTTACCGTAGCAATATGCAAACTGCGGGAACTACTACTATAGATGGTAATCTGGCAGTAGTTAAAACTGGCTTAGGAACGATTACCGATGGAGTCGTCGATGGTATCTCTGACCTGTACGACGCTTTCATTGTTGGCGGGGGAACTCCTGTAGCATGGACTGTTACTGCCGCCAAGGGCAGCACTGCAGAGACGCCGGACCTCTCTGATCTAGCGAATGATATTTTGCAAGACGTTGGCTACGACCCTTTGACGGACACTCTCTCAATTATTTTCAAGGGGTCTAACAGTGTTGATGAGGTAGCCTCACTGTACAATGCCACGAATGGGTCCGGCTATGTCCCCAAACCTCTTTTCGATTGGGCACCACTCCACCGAGTGAAAGCAGTGGACAGCGTTAGCTCCAGTGAGAGCGTGGGTAGCCCCGAGATAACTTTCTTTGATACAGGGATCTTGCGAGACCTAGGAGATAGGTCTGGGGTGTACGCGTCTCCCGTCCTAAACGGAAACCTTGGGTGGGATGTTTCATCTGTTGCGACGTCGAGTAACCAAATCGACAAGTTGATGGACAAGGACTTTGCGTCACCAAGTGCCACTTCGTACTTTAAGACCGACAACACCGCTAATAGCTGGTTCTCACTTGATTTTGGTGTTGCAGTTCAAGTCGATGCTTACACCATCATGCCTTCGAACGAAGGCTACTTACTTCGAAACTGGAAACTGCAGGGGTCGAGCGACAATTCTATTTGGACTGATGTCGATATTAGAATCAGCGACAGTGAAATTGCAACGACTTCTGACCTTGGTCATTTTGTTTGCTCCGAAAGTGGAGATGTCGGATATTATCGGTACTACAGGCTGCTTCAGGACGGACTGAACGCTGACGCCGATAACGTTCTTGCGATTGAGCAGATAGAATTTAATGGGGACCATCCGGGCTTCAGTGGGATCACACTGGATACGCTCCCCGAAAACTACGTCGCAAAGCAGAGCACTCTTGCTGATTACACGGATACGGGAGGTATTTTCTACGGTCTCGGTACGGGATTCGGGGCGAGTAGTTGGTCGAATCCGGTCGATAATGTTGAGGTTAGTTACTCCCAGTCCAGCGTTTTCTCAGGGCGAACGTTGAATCAGGTTTCAGATCATGCTTCGGCTACTTGGACGTCAGGTTCAGGCAACTCTCACTGGGGTAAATGGGACTTCGGTACAACCAACGAGGTGAACGTCAAAGGCATCGCCTTGAACTCTCACGCAACGCTCAACGAAGCTCTTCAGAATTTTGTGGTGGAGGGGTCAGACAACGACTCTGACTGGACGACACTAGTAACGGTTGGAACTAGAGATCCACTTGTCACTACGGAAGTTTTCTACTGGGCCGACGATATTGAAGATACGACGACATGGAGATACCTTCGCTATACCGTCACCATGAGTTCATCTCGCGCTCGTATAACTGAGCTTGACTTTTACGGGTTTGTGGGCGAACCTACTGCGGTTGTTTCCCCAGATTCTGTATCCTCTGGCGAGGACGTTAGCAATGTCACGATCACGGCAGGGGCTGTTACTGTTTCCCCAGATTCTGTCACCTCCGACGAGGATGTCAGTGAGCCCACAGTAACACTTGGGGCTGCTACTGTTTCCCCAGATTCTGTAACTTCTGACGAGGACGTTAGCGAGCCTACAGTAACGGCAGGGGCTGTTACTCTTTCCCCAGATTCTGTCACCTCCGACGAAGACGTCAATAACGTCACGATCACGGTTGGGGCCGTTACTCTTTCCCCAGATTCTGTATCTTCTGATGAAGATGTCAATGACGTCATAATAACGACTGGACCCGTTACTGTTTCCCCAGATTCCGTTCTGACTGACGAGGACGTT
>Ga0255048_10000891_pt1 | contig 21990 bp, 18 predicted proteins | sample JV7_2_2_MG_FD_183619 | JGI IMG/M metagenome (GOLD analysis project Ga0255048, IMG submission 183619) | Seawater microbial communities from Jervis Inlet, British Columbia, Canada - JV7_2_2 | ecosystem: Environmental > Aquatic > Marine > Inlet | place: Canada: British Columbia | collected 2016-10-06
CTCACCGCATTGGGGCGGATACGACTCGAGCAGTACCTCGCAGAGATGGGAACCGGTCGAGTCGAGGAAGTAGAACCCAGACGCATTCGTGGCGACCGTGCCTTGATCCGAATCGGCACTCGAGCACCCAGCGACGGCGAGAAGCGATGCCATCAGCAACCAAGCGAGTCGTCCACGTTTGTCCATGTGGTGAGGCTACCGTCCGTCTCTTCCTGCGACGCGTGATCTGTCACCTGTCTGCGGTCTACTGTCTACGCATCGAGGAAGGGACACGACCTGATTGCTGAAACGGCTTCTCACAGCGAAACACTGGCCCGGGCGGTTCAGGCCATCTACGAACGTTCCTACTGGAGCGCATACCCTGAGCACCCGAAGGCATATGGGGAGGCCGCTCCGGCTGCAGGCGAAGTGGCGTTCAGCGTATTGCTCGGCAAGGAATTCGAGACCGATCAAGCCCACGAAGGGTTCATCGAGGTCGCTGAGTCCTCACCCTTCGGCATCGACCTCGGGATCACCTACCCGGCAACCGACGTCGACACGGTGATGGAAGCGGCAATCGCGGCGAAGGGCACCTGGGGCAAGGTTTCGGTGGATGACCGAGCCGAGGTGTGCCTCGAGATCCTGGATCGGCTCGCCGCCAACAACTTCGAGATGGCTCACACGGTCATGCACACCACGGGACAGAGTTTTCTCATGGCGTTTCAGGCCGGCGGTCCCCATGCCCTTGATAGGGCGCTCGAAGCGGTTGCCTATGCCTTCACCGAGCAGAACCGTCTTCCGGATCCTCTCATGTGGGAGAAACCGCAGGGCAGCCGCGATCCGCTCGTCATAGAGAAACGATGGATCATTCGCCCTCGCGGCGTTGCAGTTCTCATCGGTGTGTCGACCTTCCCGACATGGAACGGCTACCCGGGGATCTTCGCAAGCCTCGCAGCTGGGAATCCCGTCATCGTGAAGCCCCATCCGGGAACCATCCTCCCGCTGGCGCTGTTCGTCAGGCTCGCCAGGGGTGTCCTGACAGAACACGGCCTTGATGCGAACATCGTGCAGCTCCTTGTTGACACTCCCGGTGCGCCGGTGGCAAAGGACCTCGTGATGCGCCCTGAAGTCGGCATCGTTGACTACACAGGTGGATCTGCCTTCGGTAGCTGGCTGGAGGAGAACGTGACCCACGCCGAGGTGTATACGGAGAAGGCCGGCGTGAACTCTGTCATCCTCGATTCTGCGGACGATCTTGGGCCCGTCTTCCGGAACCTCTCAGTTTCGATGACGATGTACTCGGGCCAGATGTGTACGACTCCCCAGAACCTGTTCATTCCCGAATCGGGCATCACTGTTGGTGGCGTGAACGTGCCTTACGACGAGGTCGCGGAAGGGTTCGCCAGGGCGGTCGGCGGACTGCTCGGCGACGACGCCAGAGCCGGTGCGATCCTCGGAGCGATCAAGGGCACAGACACACTCGATCGGATCGCGCAGGCCACAACGCTTGGAAACGTATTGCTCGAATCCCGTGAGGTTCCGAGTGCGGATTTCCCAGATGCGACGATTCGCACGCCGGCGATCATCGATGTGGATGCGTCGTCCGATGCTTTCGGGAGCGAGATGTTCGGTCCAGTGATCTTCGTCGTGAGGACCGAGTCGACCGAGGACAGCATCGCCCTCGCAAGAACTGCAGCCCAGATGAGCGGAGCAATTACCTGGCTCGCCTACACAACCGATGATGACGTTCAGGAGGCAGTTATCGAGGCTGCCGTGGATGCTGGCGTGTCTGTTGCCTTCAACCTCATTGGAGGATTGTATGTCAACCAATCGGCCGCATACTCCGACTTTCACGTGACCGGAGGGAACGCAGCGGGGAATGCATCACTGACTGATCCAGCTTTTGTTGCTCGCCGATTCGTGACGATCGGCGTTCGCATCGAGCCGTAACCCAGGAATCGGAACGCAAGAATCACCATTCTCATAGAACTCAAAGGTGTATCGACATGCGAAGCCGCTCCGTTTCGTCTAAGTTCTTGGCACCTTCTAGATAGCTGGGATCCCGAAGAGCTATGACGACAACTCTTGGCCAGGTAGAGATACCGGATCTGACCGACGCGTTCCCCTCGGTCCCGTGGAGGATACGCGACTGGGCTCTGCGGACCCCGGATCGTGTTGCGATTCGCGACAAGGACTTCGGTATTTGGCAGGAGATGACCTCCGCAACGCTCTGGGATGAAGTGCTGACGGCCGCCCATGCTCTTCTCGCTCTCGGCGTGGAACCAGGGCAGGTGACTTCCGTTCACTCAGAGGATCGTCCCGAGTGGTTGATCTTCGATTTCGCGTCGGTTGCAGTTCGCGCTATCTGCACCGGAATGTATCCCACGAATCCCATGGCCGAGGTGAAGTATCTGCTCAACGACGCGGGGTCTGTTGTGCATTTTGCCGAGGATCAGGAGCAAATAGACAAGATCGTCGAAGCGGAGGAGGGCTCGTACCCGACAATCAGGCGAATCATCTATGTGGAGCCGCGGGGCGTCCGCACGATGACCGACTCTCGCCTCATGTTCTGGGACGACTTCATGGAGCTCGGGCGCGACCACTCGGAGGCGAATCCGGGAGCTGTCGAGCGTCTCGTGGCAGATGTCGATCCCGACGACGTGATGACCCTCATCTACACGTCTGGTACAACAGGGCCACCGAAAGGATCGATGCTCACCCATCGCAACGTCGAGTTCGGCGTCAAGAAGGTACTCAATAGCGAGAACCGGTTCGAGGGTGGCGAGGGTGAGAGCGTGGACGATGAAAAGCTCACATACCTCCCGCTTTGTCACGTTGCGGAGCGTCTGTTCTCGTCCTGGTCCCTCGCATACAACGGACCGGTACTGAACTTCGCCGAATCGATTGAAACGGTTCAGGTCGACCTACGCGAGGTACAACCCACGATATTCTTCGCGGTCCCTCGCATCTGGGAGCGAATTCACGCTGGCGTGAACATCCGGCTTCAGGACGCGACCCTGTTGAAGCGGCTGATCTCTGCTTTCGGTCTCAAGCTGGCTGCATACATCGGCCGCGCACGGGTCAACAACCATGGCAACTTCACGGTCGGATCGAAGCTCGCGTATTGGGTTGGCTACCCGCTCTTCTTCCGTTCACTGCGCGAACGAATCGGACTGCGACACTGTCGATACGCTTCCTCGGGTGCTGCAGCCATTGCCCCTGAGGTGCTCGAATTCTTCATGGGTCTCGGCATTCCCGTGTACGAGCTCTATGGCATGACGGAGAACACTGCTGTCGCGACGACGAACTTCGACGGGCGGGTGATGCTAGGCACGGTGGGCGAACCGTATGACGGGATCGGGCTCAGGATCGACGAAGACACTGGTGAGATCCAAACCAAACATGATGCAAATTTCGTCGGGTATTGGAACAATCCCGAGGCAACGGCAGAGACATTCACCGAGGACGGCTGGCTGAAGACCGGTGACGTCGGCGTGTGGGTGGACGGCACCCATGTCAAGATCGTTGACCGGATCAAGCACATCATCATCACTTCCGGAGGCAAGAACATCTCCCCATCTGAGCTCGAGAACTCGCTCAAGGCCTCACCCTATGTGAAGGAGGCGATGGTCATCGGCGATCGTCGCAAGTACATCACGGCGATGATCGGAATCGAATACGACGTGGTTGGCAACTGGGCCCTTCGCCGACAGCTCCAGTACACGACATACCGCGATCTCTCCGAGAAGTCTGAAGTCATCGAACTCATCCAGGGTGTCGTGAACGAGACGAACGAGAAGTTCGCGAGGGTCGAGCAGATCAAGAAGTTCCGAATGATCCCGAAGGAGCTTGACCACGAGGATGGCGAGCTGACCGCAACCCAGAAACTCAAACGCGGCGCCATGAAGGATATGTTCGGCGATCTTGTGGAGTCGATGTACTCGTGATTGGTCTTGTCGTAATCGCACAAGCGGTGGCGCAGACACCCGTCGAGAAGTTCCTCAACGCACTTGGCTCAGGGATCGCTCTCGGAGCGATCTACGCTCTGCTTGCTCTCGGTTTCGTGATCATCTTCAAAGCGACACAAGTCGTCAACTTCGCTCATGGAGCTATTGCGGCCCTCGGTGCCTACTTCGTGTCCTACTTCGCAACCGTGTCAAACATCCCCGGAAGGTGGATGGGGGACATCGCCCCCACGTTGTCGTGGACCCTTTCCGCGCTGCTGGCGGTTGCGCTGACTGCCCTCATCGGCATCATCATCGAGCGGATAACCATCAGGCCGATGATCGGTGAGCCGCTCTTTGCTGTCGCGATGATCACGCTGGGTCTTGACCTCATCATCCGCACGATCACGAATGACCTCATGGACAACACGAACCAAGGGCTTGGTGACCCCTGGGGCGTGAACGTGATCGAGATCGGTGTCTTTCGCATAGCCCAGACGCAGGTCGTCACGGTACTCGTGCTGATCGCCGTTGGCCTCGCTCTTGCATGGTTCTTCAAGAGCCGGACCGGTGTTGCAGTCCGCGCAACCGCGTTCGACCAGGAGGCCGCGATGGCCCAAGGTATCTCCGTCGGCAAGGTCTTCGCCATTGCATGGGCGATCGGCGCAGGGCTTGCCGCCCTTGGCGGGATCTTCGCCTCGCTCGCCCCTCGCGGCGCGGGAGTCAGTCCGTTCACGGCCTTCGTAGCGTTCCGAGCATTCCCCGCCGTGATCATTGGCGGACTCGACTCCGTAAAAGGCGCGATCGTTGGAGGGCTGCTTGTGGGAGTCGCAGAGGTCTTCGCAGGCACCTACCTGAACAGCGTTTCGTGGCTCGGTATCGGTTTCGGAGGCATCGTCCCGTGGATCCTGATGATGATCGTCCTCCTCGTGAAGCCCTACGGCCTGTTCGGCACCGAGGAGATCAGACGCGTATGAGAGGTAGGCCGAATCTCTACACGGAGTATCAGTCCGAAATGGGGCTGTTTCCCACGACGACCAAGAAGGTCTCGATCGCCCTTCTGGGTGTCATTGCACTGCTTCTCCCCTTCAACGCGCTCCCGCTCTTCGGTTTTCTCGGAGACTCAGGGTGGATGGTGTTGGTCAACAAGTCGTTGATCTACGCCATTGGCGCCCTCGGTCTGAATCTTCTCGTCGGCGTGGCGGGCCAGGTCTCGCTAGGTCACTCGTTCTTCATGGCAGTCGGCGCCTACACAGCAGTGGTGCTCGGAGGCGAAGCCGGCAAGACAGTGTGGGGGCTCGGACTGCCGATGTGGATCTGGCTTCCTGCTGCGGGACTTGTGGCTGCAGTCGTGGGTGTCCTCATCGCACCTACCGCGGTCCGCGTCCGCGGTTTGTACCTGGCATTTGTGACGCTCGGTCTTGTGTTCATCGGTCTGTTCCTTTGGCGCAATCTCGGCAAGGTCGCGGGCGGGCCAACCACCGGTCGCCCGTGGCCAGAGCTCGAGCTTGCACTGTGGCGAAACATGGACCCGATCATCTCATTCACGAGTGACGGCCCGCTGTGGTGGTGGCTCACGCCGATCAACTGGCTTCCGTGGGTGGATATCGAGGAGATGAGCGGCCACGCGAAGACGTACTTCTTCGTTCTCTTCTTCGTTGTCGTGTTTGCGTTGGTATCCAAGAACCTCATGCGCACCAGGGTTGGCCGCTCCTGGGCAGCAATCCGTGACCGTGATATCGCCGCAGAGGTGATGGGCGTTGCCGAGGCGAAGGGCAAGACCCAGGCCTTTGCGATTTCATCGTTCTACGCAGGAATCGCAGGTGCGATCCTTGCATCCGTTGTTGGCCGGATGATCCCCGAATCGTGGGATCTCTTCCTGGCTATCGAGTTCGTGGCGATCATCCTCATCGGCGGTGCGGGAACGGTGGCTGGTGTCTTTCTCGGAACCTTCTTCGTCATCCTCTCCCCACGGCTCGTCGAGGATCTGACGAACTGGTTGGCGACCCAGGTGACCGAAGGCGGGACCTTTGCGTGGCTTGGAAACCTCTTCATTCGTACGAGCCCTGACGACTACATAGGTATCGTGTCATTGGATGCGTACGGTCCCGGCCTCAGCATTTTCCAGTTGAATGTCGTACTGTTCGGCGTGCTCATCGTCGTGTTCCTGATCGTAGAGCCCCTCGGGCTCTACGGTATCTGGATCAAGGTGAGGAACTACTGGAAGGGTTGGCCCTTCACATACTGATACGACATATTGATAGGTCTCGACCGGTCGGCGACGGCTGGTCAAGAAGACGGAACGAATCCAAGGAGGAGAAACCAGATGAGGAAACGATACAGCTGGCTCTTGCTGATCGTGGTATTCGCGATGGTTGCCGCTGCATGCAGCAGCGATAGTGACGACACCACGACGACTACCGCCGACACAGGAGGCGATACAACAACGACTACCGCCGACACAGGCGGCGATACCACGACAACGACCGCCGCACCTGTTGAAGAGATGGTCACCGGTCGAGGCGTAGACGCCGATGCCAAGGTGATCAGCATTGGACTGCTATCAGACCTCACCGGTCTGTTCGCTCCGCTTGTGATTGACATCACCGACGCACAGAAGGTGTATTGGGATAACCTCAACGCCGCGGGTGGGATCGACGGGTGGACGGTTGAATACGTGATCGAGGACACCAACTACAACGTCGAGCAGCACCTCGAGAAGTACGAGAAGATCCGTGGCGATGTCGTGGCGATCAGCCAATCGACGGGCTCCCCGACGAGTGTTGCAGCTCTTGACGGATACAAGGAAGATTCGATGCTCGTGATCCCGTTGAGCTGGTATTCCGGCTGGGCGATCCCAGAGTTCGACGGTGGTGTGATGCTCGAGCAGAACACGAACTACTGCCTCGAAGCGATGAACGCTCTCGACTTCATCAATGAGATGGGCGGCACGACGATTGCTCTTGCGACTTTCCCTGGTGACTACGGACAGGATGCCTCGGCGGGCGTGAAGCTCGCCGCTGAGTTCTACGGCATGGAAGTCGTGTATGACGGTGAAGGAGCGGTCATTCCTGGTCAGGATCAGACTCCTGTTATCGCGGGCATTGTTGCGTCCGGTGCTGACTGGACGTTCTTGACGACGAACCCGTCGATTGGTGCGGAGATCCTTGCCGGTGCGGTTCAGAGCGGTTACGCGGGCAAGTTCACGGGATCTGTCCCGACGTACAACTTTGCGTTGCTCGACTCGCCGGCCGGCCCACTGTATGACACACTCTTCTACCAGCTGGCATACAACGTGGCTTGGGGCGATGACACACCGGGTAACAACGAGATGAGGGCTGCCATGTCGGACGCGTTCCCTGATCGTCGTCCTTCGGACGCATTCATCATCGGCTGGAATGAAGCCATCACGATGCACAAGGTGCTAGAGACGGCAATCGGCAACAAGAACCTCTCGCCTGAGGGTGTTGTTGTTGCAGCCAACAGCGTGACTGGCGTTGATTTCGGTGGTTCACAGCCGAACCAGGACTACGCGGGAGCGCCGAACGATTATGTCCAGCGTTCCTTGGCGATATACGAACCGGATCTTGCGTTGTACACTGCTGCAGGTGGTGCAGCCCAGACACTTTCGCAGGCCGATGCAACCACCGGTTCCGTGCTTGCGAAGGACTTCTTCGTCGGCTCAGCCGCCGAAGAGTTCGACTTCTCGGCTGCCTGCTACGAGCTGTAACACGAACTGCAAGAGAGGCAACCCGTGGGGGTGCGGCTCGCCGCACCCCCACCGTATCAAGGCGTGAGGAACGCATTCGAGCATGCTTGAAGTAGCGAATCTCGAAGTTGTCTACAACGATGTGGTCCTCGTGCTCCGAGGGCTCAGTCTCGAGGTGCGCGACGGACAGATCGTTGCCTTGCTCGGCGCAAACGGGGCAGGCAAGACGACAACCCTGCGTGCGATCACTGGTCTCCTTGATGTTCACGAAGGTGACATCACGAAGGGCTCGGTCACGCACAACGGTGATGAGATTCATCACAAGGATGCGTCCCAGATCGTCAAAGGTGGCATCGCCCAGGTGATGGAGGGAAGGCGTGTGTTCGCCGAGATGTCCGTTGAGGACAACCTCCGCACCGGGGCCACCACCAACAAGGATTCAGGAAACGTCAAGGAGTCGCACGACCGTGTGATGGAGATGTTTCCCCTGCTCGCGGACCGCAGAAGGGAGACAGCCGGCTATCTGTCGGGTGGTGAGCAGCAGATGCTCGCCATTGGCAGGGCGATGATGGCAAGTCCATCTCTCCTCATACTCGATGAGCCTTCACTCGGGCTTGCCCCCATGCTCGTCGCCCAGATTCGCGACATCATCGTTGACATCAACAATTCGGGCACGAGCGTGTTGCTGATCGAGCAGAACGCCAACATGGCGCTGTCGATCGCAAACTACGGGTACATCATGGAGACCGGCAAGGTTGTCATGGACGGAGACCCGACCAAACTCCTCTCGGACGAAGACGTCAGGGAGTTCTACCTTGGCCTTCACGGCGAGGGTGGAGAGCGCAAGTCCTTCGGTGACGTCAAGCACTACAAGCGCAGGAAGCGGTGGCTGTCGTGAGCGTACCTCTCGTTGAATTCGAGAAGGTCAGCCTTGCGTTCAAGGGTGTCAAGGCGCTCTCAGACATCAGTTTCTCGGTCAACGAAGGCGAGCTGTTTGCGATCATTGGACCGAACGGCGCAGGCAAGACGTCTGCTTTCAATTGCCTCAACGGCGTGTACAAGCCCCAGGAAGGTGACGTCAGGTGGCGAGGGGAATCGATCATGGGCATGCGTCCCGACAGGGTCGCCGGACTCGGTATCGCCCGCACATTCCAGAACATCGAGCTCTTCGCACACATGACCGTGCTCGAGAACATCGCACTCGGTCGCCACGTCCGCACCAAGGTCGGTTGGCTCAGTGGTGCGGTTTGGTGGGGGAAGGCCAGACGCGAGGAGATTGCGAACCGTGCCAAGGTAGAGGACATCATCGACCTCCTCGAGATCGAGGCATGGCGCTTCTACCCCGTGGGGATGTTGCCGTACGGCATTCAGAAGCGAGTAGAGCTCGGAAGGGCGATTGCCATGGAGCCTGAGCTCCTGCTCCTCGATGAACCTGTTGCAGGGATGAACCTCGAGGAGACCGAGGACATGGCCCGGTTCATTCTCGACATCAGGGAAGAACTTGGCATCTCGACGATTCTCGTCGAGCATGACATGGGATTGGTCATGGATATCGCAGACCGGATCATGGTGCTCGACTTCGGTGAGGTCATCGCTATCGGGACCCCTGAAGAGATCCAGCGCGACGAGAACGTCATCAAGGCGTATCTTGGGGAAGAGCTCGACGTGTGACGATCGTCGGTTCATGGTTCACCCATTCTTGATCATCCCAGCCACCTGATCCCTGACTGGTAGGCTCACCGATCGTGAAACGCTCGTCCGTGCACACGTTGGCGACTGCCGCCGTCTGGTCAACCCTCTTCCTGGTCACTTTTGGCGGATATACGAGGGGGAGTGGCAGTGGGTTCGGCTGCAAGGACCGGTGGCCGCTGTGTGAGAACGGGCTCCTTGGCGGATACCTCCCGCGGTTGGAGCCTGAGATGCTCGTTGAGTGGACCCACCGCTGGATAGCGCTCCTCGTTGGGATTCTGGCGATCACGATCGTCTATGCCGCCTGGAGCTCCCGGCTGGATCGCCGCTGGGTGCTGGCGCCTTCCGTAGGAGTCGTTGTCGCGATCGGGATCCAGGCCTGGCTCGGCCGGTTGGTCGTGAAGGGAGACCTCGCGCGGGATCTCGTGGTGATCCATCTCTTCGTCTCCATGGTGATCGTTGCACTGTTCGTTGTGATCGCGGTGGCGACGCGCAGGGCCGTGGAGGGACCACACCTGCTCGAGCGGGACTGGTCGAGGCAGATTGGTTTCGGCGCAATCGCAGTTCTCATTGTCATCATCCTCGGCGGCGTCGTTCACAACGTGTATGTGCCCGGATGGCCCCTGGTCAATGGCGAGTGGCTACCGGATGTGTCGGCTGTCAATTCGTTGACGATCCACTGGCTGCATCGCATGGCGACCGCCGCGGTGCTCATCTATCTCATCTTCCTCGTATGGCGTGGTGCGAACGTCAAACGCCCGCACAGTGAGGGCTGGCTCGTGGTAGGAGCGGCAGCTCTCTACTTGCTCAATATCGCCCTCGGGTTGTTGCACGTGGTGACCGAGGTGGAGTCGAGCTGGATCGTTGCGCTTCATCTCGGTGTCGGGGCAACGGTGTGGGCGGCTCTTGTCGCAGCGTCGTTCCTCTCTTTCCACGATCCGAGGTAGCGGGCGGACTTCGTCCGTTTTCGGTTTTCGGTTTACGGTCCACGGTTCTCGGAAGCGACGAACACCGTGCCGGTGAACAGGCCAACCGTCCGGCCATCGTCCCTGGTCACGTCCACCCGGTAGGTCGCAAGAGTCCGGCCCCTGGTTGCCTCAACCGCTGTTGCAGTGAGGGTGTCGCCGAGTTTCGAGGGTGCGGTGAGAGCAAGGTGGGTGTCGATGGCCATCGCGGTATCGCCGTGGGCGTTCGACGCAAGGGAGAAAGCACAATCCGCAAGCGAGAAGAGTGCTCCTCCGTGAAGAACGCCATGGAAGTTCAGATGGTCCTCTCGAACCGCCATCGAGACAGAGACTGTCTCGAAGGTGATATCGCCGAGGCTGAACCCCTGCGCGGCCGCATAGGGATCACGATTGAACGCGGCTTCTATGGCTGTTCGTCTGACCTTCATCGGTCCCAGCGTAGGCGGAAGAGAGCAGGGATCAGCGGTAGGGCGCGAGGGGGTCTGCTTATGGTCCTTCCCTTGATGGTCTCTTCTCCCGCCTCTCCCCCGGTGGGAGAGACGCGGCGCCGAAGGCGGCGCGGAGAGGGGGCAAGCTCGTGAGTCGCGCCCCCTCAGATCATTGAGATCGTCGATGAGGTCCTCGATGTCCCCGGGCGGTCCGCTCGTTGTCGTGGTTGATGAGGATGTCTCGGCGAGCGTTGTTGTTGGCTCTGTGCGTTCCGGGCAGTGGCGGTTGTCCCCATCGTTTCTGAGACGGTGGTTGGTGCTGTGTCTGACGCATCGTCGCCCGACGAAGAGGCCGGTGATCCGACATCGGTCGAATTCGTACTCGTCACCGTCGGTGTTGTCTGATCCGGCTCATCGGCGGTCACGGAAGTCTGTGCACCTGCGGTCCTCGCACACGCGACGGCGAGCACCGCAGTACCAGCGACAATCGCCACTCGCTTCCATCCCATGGGGACTCTGTTCCTTCGTGACGAAAGATGCGATACGCAGCTGAAACGGGTCTGAGGGGCGAGTGAGAATGGTGTGAGAGGCCGAAACCCCCGCACGTGAGTGAAGAGGCTTTCTGCACTGGGACTCCGGCTGGTGGGGCAGATATCGGTGTAGTCGTCGACAGCACGTGCCGATCCATCCCACAATGAGACCTGTAGGACTTGTTGGTCGTTTCGTGCTCGTCGCCGGATTGGTGCTATTGATGGCTCTTCCGGTTGCTGCGGCGACTCGCGGGGACGATCTCGTACCGAATCTTGCGCGCCAGGCGGTGTTTCATCGCTCGCAAGCATCTGGGGCCACGGTTGGTGATCTGCGGATCCCGGCCATCGGACTGGACGAGACCGTTCGATCCGGCGTTGCCATGTCTGTCATCGACCGGGGCGTCGCACACTGGTCAGGCACGGCCCTCCCCGGGGAAGCAGGCAACCTGGTGCTCGCCGGCCACAGGACAACGAAGACCAAGCCGTTTTTCGATCTTGACAAGCTGAAGCCGGGCGACCTCGTGTTCATGACCGATGGAAGAGGGTTTGAGGTGATGTACCGTGTTTCCGAGTCGTTCATCGTGGAACCGAGCGATCTGTGGATCACGTATGACAGCCCCACGCCAACTCTGACGATGTTCGCCTGCCATCCAAAGGGATCAGAACGCTATCGGATCGTCGTGAAGGCAGACCTCGTCGCAGGCAGACAGATTGCTTGAGCAGATCGCTCGCAGGCGCTCGCTTGCGGATGCCAGACCGCTCCGCTCCCAGAAACAGACCTTGGTATCTGGTATCTGATCCCGGCACTAACCTCGCTCCATGGATCAAGATCTTCAGGTAGAGAACGTCACTCTGACGGATTCTGATGTGCCTGCCTCGGTGCAGCCGCCAGAGCCGTATCCGAAGTGGCCATGGATACTCGCCGCGTTCCTGATCGCCATCGGCATCAGCGTCGCGGTCGCCTGGCCGATCACTGTGCCGTACTACACATTGAGTCCCGGACCGGTCTACGACACATCAGACTTCATCGAGGTCGAGGATGGGAACGTATCTGATCAAGGCGAGCTGTTCTTCCTCACCGTGTCGCTGAAGGAAGCGAACATCTTCGAATATGCCGCAGGAAGGCTCGATGATCGTGTATCCGTCCGCGAGCGGGAAGTGATCCGTCCAATCGGTGTGTCCCAGGATGACCTGAGACGTGAGGGTCTAGACGCCATGGAGCAGTCGAAACAGGACGCCACCTTCGTCGCTCTGACCAGGCTTGGATACGAGGTTACCTTCATCGGCACCGGTGCGCTCGTGATCGAGACCATTCCGGACTCAGGCGCGGACGGCATTCTCCTGCCCGGCGACATCATTGTTGAGATGGACGGGAGACAGGTGGCCTTCCGCAGTGACATCATCGACGAGCTCGGTAACTACGAAATCGGTGACGATATCTCGTTTGTCGTCGAACGTGCGATCGATGCCTCTGCAGATGACTACGAGGACGCCGATGTCGACGTTCTATTGGGTCCACACGTTGACGATCCGGAACGGCCGATGATCGGTGTGCTGCTCGGCAACAACCCGCCGATCATCGAGTTCCCTGTCGAGGTCGATATCGACTCGAACAACATCGGAGGGCCATCCGCCGGGCTGATGTTCACGCTTCAGATCATGGACCAGCTCACCGATGACGAGATCACGAATGGTCGCCGCATTGCGGGAACAGGCACGATCCGGCGTGACGGAACCGTTGGGCCCATCGGTGGTGTCCGTCAGAAGGTCTTTGGCGCAATCGACGCAGGGGCCTATGCGGTGCTGATCCCCGCCGGTAACTTCGAAGAGGCTCTCGAGGCCGCAGGGGACGACATCCAACTCGTGAGGGTCGAGACCGTCGATGACGCTCTTGCCTTCCTCGACTCACTCTGAGGTCGCTGCGCTCCCTCTTCGATCGCTCGGCTATAGCCTCGCTTCTCGGTTCACGGTTCAGGAAGGCGTGCGGCGGATAGCGCATGTCCCATGCCCAACAATCCGCCGACACGGACATCTACGCCGGTACGCTGCCGCGTATGGCCGATGATGTGACCCCAAGCGAGGTCAAGGCGCGTCGGTTCGACGCAGCGCGCCGTGGATACGACCGCACCCAGGTGGACGACTACCTCTCCTTCCTGGCGGAAGAGATCGAACGTCTCCAAGGCAAGATCGAGGACCGCAAGACGAAGGAACTCAAGGTGGGACTCGATGATCCTGAGGCTCTGGCGCTCGAGCTCGGAACCATCGGCGGTGAGGTCGCAACGATCCTCGAGGCTGCCCGTGCGGCTTCCGATGGGATGCGAAAACGTGCCTCTGCCGACGTCGACGAGTGGCGAACAAGCACCCAACGAGAGATGCTGTCTCTCACTGCCGATGCGACCGAACAATCCCAGTCGATGCGGGCCGCAGCATGGAACGAGGGATCGTCGATGCTGTCATCTTCGATCGCCGAGGCGAAGGCCTTGGTCGAGTCGGCGAAAGAGGACGCCTTGTTCATCCGGGCGGAAGCAGAACGGGAGGCGATCCGGTTGACCGGGGACGCAAAACGTGATCGCGAGGAGCTGATGCGCAGAACGCGCCTCGACTCGGAGGAGTTGATCGAGAGCGCTCGGGGAGAGAGCAACGGAATGCTCGCCGCTGCGAGCCAGCAGGCGGAACAGGCCCAGGAGCGTGCGAGGGCGTTGGAAGACAGGCGCGCCGAATTGCTGTCCGAACTCGAATCGACGCGGGCATCCATCAGCCACCTCGAGGAGGAGATCGATTCGAGGAGGCAGGAACTCGAGACACCGGAACCTGTGGCCGAGACCCAGCCGGATTCGCGTTCGCACCACGCCTCCGACAGCGGATCGGTTCGCATCGTCGCCCCTTCCAAGGCGGTGAAACTCCAACCGGTTGACGCCGAGGATCTTGTTGCTGACGTTGTGGCTCTTCGGACGGGTACGCCAGTCGAACCGGACCCTGACAGCATCATCGAACCCGAATCCGTGAAGACCGAGACTGTTGCCGTGATCGCACCGCCTGTGGAACATGAGCCTTCAGCCGGTGAAGAGCTGTCGGCCGTCAGCGCTCCGTCGGCAGCCGACAAGGGACTGGGCGCCGAGGCGGACGAGATCGACTCCCTCTTCGCAAGTCTGCGAGAAGCCAAAGACGAGCCGAAGCCCGACAATGACACGTCCTCCCTTCCCGGGGAACAGGCGAACGAGCGAGCCACGGGGGACCGCGAGCCTGCGAGCCCCGTTCAGGAGGACGATGCGGAGCCGGAAGCCGGAAGCCGGAAGCCGGAAGCCGAGGAAGAGCCGGAGGCGATCGACGAACCCGACGCAACCCTCATCCCACTCCAGAACGCCGCACTCAAGGACATCAAGCGAGCCCTCGTCGATCTTCAGAACGATGCCCTAGAGCATTTGCGAACCGAAAAGGGCTGGACACCGGCCAAGACCTTCACAAACAAGTTCAACACACCATTCAGCGACCTGGCGAAAGCGATCACAGGGTCGAAGGAGGACGGCGGTGCTGCGAAGGGGTTCTCGAAAGATCTTCACGCAGCCGTCTCGGGAGCCATATCCAGGGCAAGGGAGTCCGGCGCAGGGGAACGCCAGGTGGCGTCATCGGTCTCGCGGATCTTCCGCATGTGGCGAGCAGACGAAGCCGAACGGCGGGTGGCCGATGCAGCCCTGGAGCTCAGCTCGAAGAGCTGACGCGGGTTCGCTCGTGTTACGCATCGTTTCTCGCCGCTCGGTCTTCGGTCAACGGAGGGCGAATTGCGCATGCCCCATGTTGCCCTCTCCACGTGTGCGCAGCTCCGACAACGCAATAGAATCCCACCCGTGATCAACCGGGAACCCATCAGCTACCGTCGGCCGTCGAGGTTTCGTCGACTCGCCACGTTTGTGGTCTCCGGCGTGTTCTTCTTCCTTCTTGTCTCGAGATGGCTCGCGACCCTGTGGACCGACTATCTGTGGTATCAGTCGCTGGATGCAGAGAACGTGTGGTTCACTCTCACGTTCACCAAGGTGTGGCTCGTCATAGGGGCGTCGCTTGTTGCCTTCGTCGTCATCTGGATCAACCTGTTCGTCGTCGACCGGATCTCTCCTCGCAGTTTTGCGTTCGCAGAGACACCCGACGAGGAACTGCTCGAGCGGTATAACGAATGGATCGAACCACGCGCCCGCCTCGTGAGGTTTGGGTTTTCCACGTTTTTCGCCGTGCTCGTGGGCCTCGGTGCGGCCGCCTGGTGGCAGGATTGGTTGCAGTGGCGCAACGGCGTTCCGTTTGGCATCGCCGATCCGGTCTTCCAGAACGACATTTCCCGCTACGTCTTCGGTCTTCCCTTCTACAGGGATGTGTACGGATGGATGTTCCAGCTCCTGCTGATCACGACGCTCATCGTCGTTGCCGCCCATTACCTCAACGGCGGTATCAAGATCGGAACACCCGGTCGGCGCACATCTGACGGTGTCAAGGCGCATATCTCGATCCTCGTCGCAGCAATCGCTCTCCTCAAAGCCCTTGGTTACATGTTTGACAAATGGGAGCTTCTGTACTCGGGGCGAGGCGCCGTATTCGGTGCATCCTTCACCGATGTCAACGCACAGGTACCAGCACTCAACCTACTGATCTTCATCTCGATCGTCTCTGCGATCATCCTGTTGGTCAATGTGTGGTTCAGGGGTTGGTCGCTGCCAGCAGTGGCTCTCGGTATCTGGCTTGTGACATCCATCGGGGTTGGTGGCATCTATCCGGCCCTTGTTCAACGTTTCTCCGTCGAGCCGAACGAGCTCAACAAGGAGCTGCCATATGTGCAGCACAATCTCGATTTCACCCGGTTCGCGTACGGACTCGATGACGTCGATGTGAGACCTTTCGACGCGTCGACGGGTCTGACAGCAGAGATCGTCGAGGAGAACCGGCCGACGATCAACAACATCAGGCTGTGGGATCCAGGTGTGCTTGCCGAAACGTATCCTGAGCTCCAGAACATCAAGACCTACTACAACTTCGACGATGTCGACGTCGATCGGTACGTCATCGATGGCGAGCTGACCCAGGTGATGACCGCGGCGCGTGGTCTTGACGAACTGAACATCCCCGGCGGCGGCTGGGTGAACGAACGACTCATCTACACCCACGGCCTCGGGGTGGTGCTCAGCCCGGCGAACGACGTGACGACCGACGGCCTCCCCGATTTCCTGCTCAAGGACATCCCCCCGGTCAACAGCTCAACAGACCCAGTTCTCGACGTCGAGCAGCCCCGCATCTACTTCTCTGACGATTCCCAGAGCGACTTCCTGATAGCGGGATCCCGTGAGGGAGAGGTTGACATCCCCCAGAACGATGGAACAGGAGAATCAATCTCGACCGTGAGTTATGACGGTGAGGGCGGCGTCGAACTTGGGGGCTTGTTCAAGCGGTTCGCCTGGGCACTTCGGTTTGGTGATCTGAACACCCTCATCTCGAGCCAGGTTGATGGTGAGAGCAGGGTCATGATTGCCCGCAACATCGAGGACCGCATCTCGCGGATGGCGCCGTTCCTGAAGTCGGATGACGACCCGTACATGGTGGCGGTTGGCGGTCGACTCGTGTGGATCATGGATCTGTACACGGTGTCGGCCAGGTATCCGTACTCCGAGCTCGCAAATACTGCACGACTCAACTCGGGTTCTGATCTTCCAAGAACCTTCAACTACATTCGAAACTCGGTCAAGGCCGTCATCGATGCCTTCGACGGTTCGATCGACCTGTATGTCTTCGATCCGGACGATCCACTGATCCAGACGAACATGAGGATCTTCCCCGGCATCTTCAAGTCTCTTGACGAGTTCCCGACAGAGCTCGTATCACACATTCGCTATCCCGAGGATCTGTTCAGGGTCCAGACCGACGTCTACACGTTGTACCACATGACGAACCCTGTCGACCTGTACCAGGTGAACGATCCGTGGCAGATCGCCAGGGACCCCTCGACAAGCCCCAAACCACCCCTGCGGGCGTCCTTCTCCACAGCCCCAATGCTCCCGTACTACCTCCTGATGGAATTGCCCGAAGAAGAGCGGCTCTCGTTCCTGCTCATGCAGCCGTTCACCCCTGCCGACCGACCGAACATGTCTGCGTTCGTGGTTGCCAAGAGTGGCCCGCTCGGCGAGTACGGTGATTTGATCTCCTATACGATGCCTGAGGAGCGACAGATCAACGGTCCCGGTCAGGTCGGTGACTTCATCGAGCAGGATCCGATCGTCTCGGCTCAGTTCACCCTGTTGAGCCAAGAGGGTTCGACGGTCGTCAGGGGCAACCTGCTCGTGGTACCGATCGAGGATTCCTTGCTCTATGTCCAGCCGATCTACCTCACGGCAGATACCGGCGGCATTCCCCAGTTCAAGCGGGTGATCGCGTCGTTCAACAGCCAGATCGAGATCGCTGACACGCTCGACGAGGTTCTCGCGCAGCTCTTCGGTTCGCCGGATGGCGGCGATAGTGGCGATGGCGGTGATAGTGGCGATGGCGGCGAGACGACGCCTCCCGAGGGCACGGTTCAGGAACAGGTCCAGGAGCTTCTCGCCAGGGCGCAGCTTGCGTTCGACGCTGCCGATGCGGCACTGCAGAACGGCGACCTCGCCGAATACCAGAAGAAGATCGACGAAGCAGCCGGCTACGTCGCGGAAGCCAACCGGATAATCGCGGAAGCCGCAGCAGCCGCCGCCGGCGACAGCGCCTAACCCGCGAACCCAGGGTTCCAGTTGTGGTTTTCTCGGTGTTTCAGCCCAGAGAACGAAGAAACTCGCGAACAGTTAGAGACAGGGCAATGAGTTGGGGAGTGCATTCAGAGGTAGGCAAGCTTCGCACTGTGATGGTGCATCGTCCCGGCCTCGAGCACCGCAGGCTAACGCCGACCAACATGGCCGAGATGTTGTTCGATGACGTCATCTGGGTCGCCAGGGCCGAGCAGGAACACGACGCATTCTCCGACGTGATGCGTGGCAGAGGCGTCGAGGTCGTGTATGCGCAGGATCTTTTCGCCGAGGCGCTCGCGGACGATGAAGCCAAGAGGTGGGTACTTCGTCACATGCTCAACGAGCGCATGATCGGCGTTGCGGCAGCATCCCACGCCTCGGGCATCGTTGATGCCATGACCACCGATGAGATCGCCGAGTTCCTCATCAGCGGTGTCGTGCCGAAGGAGCTGGGCATTGCCGGTGTCGAGCTGTACTACGAGTCTGTGGATCCGGCATCTCTCACGCTTGCTCCTCTCCCAAACTTCATCTTCCAAAGGGACCCTTCTTCATGGATCTACGGCGGAGTCACGATCAACCCGATGGCGAAACCTGCCAGGCGCTACGAGTCGATGATTACCGAGGTCATCTACCGGTTTCATCCGATGTTCAATCCTGTCGACCCGGTCAACATCTGGTTCGGAGGTTCTGCAGAGGACTGGGGGAGGGCGCACATCGAGGGTGGCGACGTGGAGGTGCTTGGCAACGGTGCCGTGATGATCGGCCTCTCGGAGCGGACCTCTCACCAGGCGGTTTCGATGCTTGCGCGAAGCCTCTTTCGAGCGGGAGCAGCGGACAAGGTGCTGACGATTGGTCTGCCAAAGACGCGCTCGTTCATGCATCTCGACACGGTGATCACCATGGTCGACAGGGACGCAGTAACCGCATACGACGCTGTCATCGACGAGGCCAGGGTCTGGCTCATTCGGGCAGGCGACACGGCGGATGATCTCGTGATCGAGGAACAGGGAGATGGTCTCGTTCCGGCCATGGCTACAGCACTCGGCCTCGACGAGATTCGGATCATCGGGACAGGCGGAGACGAGCTTGCCGCTGCGAGGGAGCAATGGGATGACGGCAACAACGTTGTGGCGCTTGAACCTGGCGTGGTTGTAGCTTATGAGAGGAACACATACACGAACCAGCGACTCCGTGACGCTGGCGTCGAAGTGATCGAGATCCAAGGTTTCGAACTCGGTAAGGGACGAGGCGGTGGACACTGTCTCACGTGCCCGCTGGCCAGAGATGCCTAGAAGGAGAAGACATGAAGCCTGATCTGTCGGGGAGGAGTTTCCTCAAGGTGATCGACTACGAGCCGGCCGAGTTGCGGCACTTGTTGGATGTTTCGGCAGAGCTCAAGTCTGCGAAAGCATCAGGCAACGAAACCCGCAAGCTTGACGGCAAGAACATCGCGCTGATCTTTGAGAAGACATCGACGAGGACCAGAGCCGCATTCGAGGTCGCTGCCCATGACCAGGGTGCCCATGTCACGTATCTCGATCCGAGCGGAAGCCAGATGGGGCACAAGGAGTCCACTGCAGACACCGCTCGAGTGCTCGGGCGCATGTATGACGCCATCGAGTACCGCGGAAGCGCACAGTCGAACGTTGAGACCCTTGCTCAATACGCCGGCGTGCCGGTCTACAACGGGCTCACGAACGAGTGGCATCCCACCCAGATGCTCGCCGACTTCCTCACGATGGATGAGCACTCAAAAAGGCCGTTGCGAGACACGACGTTTGCCTTTCTCGGCGACGGCCGATACAACATGGGGCGTTCGCTGCTCGTGATGGGGGCACTCATGGGTTGTGATGTGCGGATCGTCGGGCCTGAGCACTATGCACCGCCCCCAGATGTGATCGCCATTGCGGAAGGCATCGCCACTCAGACGGGTGCGAGGATCACCATCACGGACGATGCGGAGGCTGGTGTCAGGGGCGCAGACTTCCTCCACACAGATGTGTGGGTGTCGATGGGGGAGCCAAAGGACGTGTGGCGATCAAGGGTTGATGAGCTCCGTGCCTATCAGATCAGCGCCGGCCTGATGTCCGACACGGGCAATGATGATGTGCTCTTCATGCACTGCCTCCCGGCATTCCACGACGCAAACACGTCCGTTGGTGGCGAGATCATGGGAGAGACCGACATGCCGAACGGCCTCGAGGTCACCCACGAAGTCTTCGAATCCAGAGCATCCATCGTGTTCGACCAAGCAGAGAACCGCATGCACACGATCAAGGCGATCCTGGTAGAGACCCTCACTCCTGTTCTTGCGTAACTCAGCACCTCCTAGCGGTACTCAGTTACGCAAGAACGGCTGCTTGGAGGCAGCCGGCCAGTGATGCACGTGTTCCCAGGTCAGCTCACCGATCAGGACCACTGCGACGACCGCCGCGGTGCCGACGGCACTGATGCCGGTGGTGAACCAGGCCAGGAGGGCCAGTCCCGAAACCGCGACGAGGCGAAGTACGAAGATGCGCGGGATCGAACGAAACACAGGTCCGATGACTGATACGAGCACGAGCCCGACTCCGAAAGCCATCGCGACCGCAACAGTTCCACTCAGAGGCTCGCTTGGATGTGCAACAACTTCTTCGGCAGCAACGGCGAAGAACACGATCCCGACGACGATCGGGTAGTGCAGGATCGAGTAGGCGTTGCGGGCGAACCTGCCCCGTGCCTGACCGGTCGCCTCCACGAAGGCGGTCTCTACCCGGGGTGCTGCCTTGTCGAAGTACGACCACCACAGAGCGCCGGCGACCACGAACATCAAACCAAGGCTTGCGAGATGGATCAGGTCGCGCGGAACGTCCGCAGCAGCGAGACCGATTCCAACGATCGATTCGCCCAGCGCAATGATCACGAAAAGGCCGTTGCGTTCGGCGAAATGCTTGGCATCGACTGCCCATGTCCCCTTGCCGGCGTTGATGGCACTGAAGACGTCGAGGCTTGCACCGGCGATCCACAGAATCCCGAGCCAGGGTGCGTCGAGGAAGCTGCCGACCATGACGAGGAGCGCAGCGACGAACGACATGGGGAAGAAGGTGAAGAACGCTGCTCGCTGTGTTGGGTAGTTCTTCGATGCAACCCAGTAGAACCCTGCGGCGAGCATTCGGACGGTGAAGTAGGTGATCCCGAACCAGCGTGACCCCTCACCGAAGGCATTCGGTACCTCGAGGGCCATCAGCAATGTCGCACCCATCGCAGCGAGAAGGAAGAGCCGGATTGGCGCTCCGTCTGTACCTGTCCAGTTGGTTGTCCACGTGTAGATCGACCAGGTCCACCACAGGAGCGCCAGAAGGAATGCGCCGCGGGCGAATCCGGTGATGGTGGGGTACTCGTGGATGAAGCTGACGACCTGGGTGATGGCGAACACGTAGACGAGGTCGAAGAACAGTTCCAGAGTGGAGGCGTTTCTGCCCTCTCCGCCGAGTACGTGCAGGCTTCCCGTCATAGGACGAGAGCATACGCGCATAGGATGCGTCCCATGGTGTACGACGAACATCTCGCCCAGTGAATCCGTGGCGTCGTCGGTAGTGATCCCGACATCGATGAGAAGAAGATGTTCGGCGGACTTGCGGTCCTCCTCGATGGCAACATGGCCGTTGGCGTAGCCGGTGAGGAGTTGATGGTGCGGGTCGATGTCGATGCCTTCGAAGAGGCCGTGACTCAAGAAGGTGTGCGCCCTTCGACATGTCAGGCAAGCGAATGAACGGCTGGATACTCGTTGGTGGAGGGGGAATCGCGGAGGACGAAGACCTCGAGCACTGGGTGACCGTGGGCATGGATTTCGCAGGCTCGCTACCACCGAAGCAGCAAGGCATTATGCGCCTTCTGTCCGTATAATCACGGCTCCACGACGCGGGGTGGAGCAGTCTGGTAGCTCGTCGGGCTCATAACCCGAAGGTCGCAGGTTCAAATCCTGCCCCCGCTACGAAGAGAACCCTTGGCATTCCTACAT
>Ga0255048_10000892_pt1 | contig 21945 bp, 20 predicted proteins | sample JV7_2_2_MG_FD_183619 | JGI IMG/M metagenome (GOLD analysis project Ga0255048, IMG submission 183619) | Seawater microbial communities from Jervis Inlet, British Columbia, Canada - JV7_2_2 | ecosystem: Environmental > Aquatic > Marine > Inlet | place: Canada: British Columbia | collected 2016-10-06
CAAATTGGCCCCGGGCGTTCATGTCATTGCCCATCACCATCGAGAAGAGCCCTCCCGGCTTGGCGTCTAACGAAGCGGTTGCTCCCTGCCACAAAGACCATTTTTCCGATTCGGTGAGGTAGCGGTAGACGACTGAAGGAGCTGCGGCGATGTGCTGCTCAACGACGACTTCGGTCACTTGGATTCCTCGGCTTCGATCGTTGCTGCCAGATCCCTCAACGTGTCTTTCCACATTGTCTTGAGGATCTCCTCATAAGGAGCCAAAGCGTCTTTGTCAGCTTCATACATACGACGATTCCCATCTTTCCTGACTTTCACAAGTCCCGCATCACGTAACACCGCAAGGTGTTGGGATACGGCCCCAAAAGTGACGTCGAAGTGTGCCGCTATATCCGAAGCTGCCACTTCCTCATCCCACACGAGTCCGAGGATGTCGCGTCGTCTAGGTTCGGCGATTACCTGGAGCGTGTCCACAAGAAACTATTTTAGTTCATGTTGAAATACTTCACCAGGCGAGATATAGTCGTCGCTGAAATAGGACAATGCGTGAGGAGAAATGGATGTCCAACTACATGTTGGTTTACAAAGGCGAAGCCACAGATATGGCTGACATGACCCCAGAGCAAGGCGCAGAAGTAATGGCCAAATGGGGCGCATGGATGGAGGCAGTCGGTCCTGCCCTACAAGATATCGGAACGCCCTTTGGTCCGGGCAAGTCCGTTGTTGATGATGGATCGACCGGTGATGCCGCAAAACTCACGGGTTATTCGATCGTGGCAGCGGACAGTCTTGACCATGCTCACTCGCTCACAAAGGGCCACCCCTATCTCAGCGATGGAGCGGGCAACTATTCGATCGAAGTCTTCGAGTTGATGCCGGTTCCGTTCGAGGCCTGACCAACCGCCATATCCAGGAAACAAGCCCCCCGGGTAGCGTCCGGAGGGCTTCTTTCACTCAGCAGTGAGCTCGCTGATGTGCTTCTTGTAAGCCTGACGCTCCCGCCAGGATTGACCCATACCCGCCACCATGGCCGGTGGCATCATCTCCAGCGGCACAACTAGGTCGCTGTCAACCGGCCATTCGGTGAGAAGTTCGGGGTGATAGTTCTCCGGGTAGTACTCCTCGGGTGGGATCTCCATCTCTCTCACGAATGGCTCCTGAATCTCTTGGCGACTCGTGGGAGGAAGAGGAACCACAAGCTGTCCGTCATCGAAGTCGAACTGAGGGGCTCGACTATTCGGGTAGTCGGGCAGCACACCTTCCCTTACCCAGATGTCGTCGTGTGTGATGTTGACCACAATTCCATCCGGCGCCCCGAAGTGAAACGGACCCTTCCAGTGCTCTCTTATCTCCGCAACGGTTTCCTCGTTGATATATGGGTCGAACGGCATGTGTGTCGTCATAAAAAGCCGTGGTTGCACTTTGTTGGCTAGATATCCGGCGGCATAGCTGGGTGTGTGGTGAGTGTCGATGGTGTATCTGCCTAGGAAAGGTGGCACACCCTGGACACCTGACGAGATTTCTAGCAGTTCGGGTTGAGTCTCCGTGATGTACAGATCAGCCCCAGCTGCGTACTCCTCGTCGAGTCGGCTTGGCCGTCCATCACCGGTCCACACCACGCTCATACCGTTCCAATTCAGTCGATAGCCTGAAGCACCATCTTTGGCATGTGATCTTTGCCAGTGGATGACCTCGACCCCACCCTCGTTATAGATGACTCCGCCGTTGTCCCGGAAATCGAACTCGTTGACCTCAAGATCGTGACCTTGCCCTACCGGGAAGACGCTGAAAGCGTCGCGATGCCAACCAAGCATCTTCTTCATTCCGTCAACCATGGCCGCGGTGCCATATTCGGGATCTCTACCCGAAGGTCCGAACACTCTGAGTTTCTTGTGCCATCGACCGGCCCAACCACCAAACATATAGAGGTAGGGCAACGACCCAAAGTGATCGATATGAAGATGAGTAATGAACACCTTGTCGAGTTCGTTGAGTGCCATCCCTGCGGAGATGTAGTTGGCGATTGATCCCTCGCCGAGATCGAATATGAAGTTTTCACCGTTGCCAAGCTGGACGAAAACTGATGTGTTCATCTGACCCGGTCGAATGAATGGTGCAGTACCCATGAAAGTGACACGGATTTCGTCCGGTCCGATCTTCTCGGTTCTTGGGAACCAATTCGAAGCGCTGGCGATGCCAGGAGTCGGGTTGATGCCTTCGAACAGCAAACCTTCTTTCCAGCGTTCAAGGGGAACGCCACCCGTCAGGGCGCGTTGAATGTCTTCGGGGCTTGACGGTGGTCTCTGCTCGCTCATCGAACAGAATTTACACGGACTCCATCCATGCGCTGACCGCCTCCGACAACATGGGAAGAGGCATCGCACCATTGACCAGCATCGTGTTGTGGAAGCCTTTGATGTCGAATTTGTCGCCCATGGTCTCCTCGGCCTCGCGTCTTAGACGCATGATCTCAAGCTGGCCCATCTTGTAAGAAAGGGCCTGGCCGGGCATGCCGATGTACCGGTCGACTTCCTGTTCGATGGTCAGTAGTCCGATCGGCGTCCAGCGCTGCAAGAACTCCACCGCCTGTTGCCGACTCCAACCCAGCTCGTGAATGCCGGTATCGGTCACCAATCGACCGGCGCGCCAAGCGTCGGCGCTCACCATTCCGAGACGGTCGACCTCTGACGAGTAGAGACCCATCTCATCTGCAAGACGCTCCGAGTACAGACCCCACCCTTCAGTGTGGGCGAAGACTTGGGCATATCTGCGGAAGGTCGGAATGCCGTCTAGCTCTGACGCCAGAGAACGATCGAAGTGATGACCAGGAATACCTTCGTGAAAGTGGATCGACTCGTATTCGAACCGATCGCGCTCCTCAGGCTTGTAGGTGTTGAGGAAGTAGCGGCCTGGTCTCGATCCGTCGACCGGGGGTTGCATGTAGTAGGCCGGTGGGCTCGCCGGAGCTGAGGCCGCTGGGACCGGGACCACGTCGCAGGGAGTGTCGGGTCGTTCACCAAACCAGTCGTCCACTTCACTCCAGGCTCGATCCAACGCTGTGCGTGCGTGTTGGAGCATCTCTTCCTCAGAGGAAAATCGCAGCGCAGGGTCATTGTGCAGTCTTTCGAAAACCTGGTCCATCGTCGAGTAGGCAAAGGCTTTTTCGCCGATCTCCACCCACTCGGCTGCGTTGACCTGTGTTGCCCAATGCTGGCCGATGTCGTGGATGCGTTGGGCTGTCTCATTCAGTTGGGTGTACTTGTAGATGTCATGGGCATAGATCTCCTCGCCGCCGGTGATCCACATCAACCCACACTTCTCGTCAGGTCGAGCGGTCGGGGCGATGTGTTCGAGGAGACCATCTCGGTATTCGGCTACAGCCGGTCTGATCGTTTCGGTTACCAACTTCGTCGCCCGCTCCAACCAGTTGGTGCCCGATTCGGGTAGTTCAAGTTGGAGAAAGGGGTCGTCGTCGAGTGGTAGCTGGAGGTATCGATCAAGTTGATCGAGAACTCTGGTTACTGATGCTGCTGCCGGGGTCATCCCGTTCGCCCCGTTTTGCCGTTGAAAAGCGAACCCATCCTCGAGGTAGGTCGGCACTTTCTGGTAGCGGCCCAGCAGGGCGTTGGCCTGGTCCATGTTGGCGACCGTGTTCTGACGCGAGTAGCTGAGAAGGGGAGCATGTATGCCGATGTACGGGTCGACAGCTGCAATCGGAAAGCGGAGCTCGATATCTTTCGAGATGACTTCGCACTGGTAGACCAGCAATCGAACCGTGATCTTCTCTTGCAGGGATAGCTGGCTCAGGTCAATCGAATCGGCGTCGTGCGCTATTGCATCAAAGCGATCGACAAAACCCTGTAGGTCGGATTCATTCCAAGATTTCAGCTGATCGTCGAAGTCATGGATTCCACGGACAGTGGCAACGCTGGGGGCGTATTCGGCGATGGTTGCCCAGTATGTGTCACCCAGCGCATTGAGGGTCTTGGACGCTTCAGTCATGAGATCCACGGTAGAGCCCACTCGAATCACCAACAACACCCGTGTCCTCCGGTTCGCGGCTGATGAAATGACCCAGGCAGAACTGGCCAGCCGAGTGGGAGTTACCCGTCAAACGGTGATTGCGATAGAGCAAGGAAAGTACTCACCATCGCTTGAAATCGCTTTCCGGATGGCTGTGGCACTCGGAGTGACCCTGGACGAAGTCTTCCAATATCCGCCCGGGTGAGGCATTAGTCCGAGAGTTGGTGTAAAAATGTGAGTACTCGGAACCGGGATCATCGCCCGGTCGTCCAAGTAGTACAGATATGACACTCGCCGCAGCCGCCGTTCCCCTTGCCGCATACGCCATCGCGTTCCAGACGGTGCTCTACCTTTCACTGCCGACACGTCTTCGCACGCTGATTGCCCCAGTGGTCACTGGTGTGATTGGCGCGGCACTAACCCTCGCTGCTGGTGCCCTTTTTGGCTATGACACCATCGGCCTTGCTCCTGTCGGAAATGGGACAGCCCTTCTGTGGGGTTTGGCCACGGTCATCGTGGTTTCGATGATTGGGACCGTGATGATGTCTCGACCCCAGCTCCGCAACGAGCTGGCCGACCCGCGTCTCGCTGAACTCTCTTCAGGCCAAGCCTTCACTCAGATATTTGTTCGGATCCCGATATTCACGGCCCTGATTGAAGAAGCGTTCTTTCGTGGAGTACTCCACGCCGCCCTGATGGCGATTGTCCCTGTCGAAGCCGCAATCTGGCTCGGTGCAGGCCTGTTCGGTATCTGGCATGTAGGCCCGGGGATTGATCAAGCTCGCGCAGGCAACAAGACGAAGCCTGCGGGTGCGATTCACACTCTTGTCACTGTGATAGCGACCACCGTTGCTGGGGCCTTCCTGGTCTGGCTCCGCATTGAAACCGGTTCAATATGGGCTTCGGTGGCGGTCCACGCCGGCATCAACATGACCATGGCACTTTTCGCTCGATACGCCGGCCGAACCAACCGAGTGCAACCCGTTACCTAGCCACAATCTCCAACTTTCGCTAGCTTTCCCTGAGTTGTGACCAATCATCTCGTCGATATCGCTGTCAAGCTGGCCGACCGACTCAATCCGATAACCAGCGGTCCTGCTGGTCCTCTGAAGGCCAGTGCTCTGCTCGACTCGTATGGGCCTTCCCTTATGCCACGGAGCTCGATGCATCAGGGTCTGGCTGCTGGGCTAGCCGTGATCGTGGCGGAAGGCGTCGGTCTTGGTGTAGATGCAGTAGCAAGACGGGTGGCTCCTGACAGCTCGCCACTTGCTTGGCGGGTGGGAGCCCGGGCAGTCCTCGCAGCTGGTGGAGCGGCCCTTGGTCGTATTGATGAATCTGACGATGAACCCACCTCCCGCGCTTCGCTACGCACAGCCGGGAAACTGGTCAGCGTCGCCGCTCTGGGCGGGATCATTCACGAAGTCGGATCCGATGTCCAGGACAAGGTGGACCTGCCGGTTGTACCGATCGCTACCGGGCTCGGAGGGTTTGCGTTCATCGCCAGCCGTCTCGGCAAGGAACTAGAAACACGCCGCGGCGTCATCAAGAGATGGACCGAGGACGATAAGCCAGCCACGTTGGTCGGTTCGCTGGGCATTGGTTTCGCAGTAGCCACCGGTGGCCGGTTTGTGGGACGGGGCTACGTGTCGTCGCGCAACTCGATCTCGGCCTACATCGGAGACTCCGCTGGTCACTCCGTCATCGGTCGGACCATCAATGCCGCCATTTGGGCCTCGGGTGCCGTCGCAGGGTACGGCGCAGTCGTGGGTCGTCTTTCCAAACACAACGGGAAGATGGAGACCAATTTCTCGACACCCCCCAGCAACGAATTCGTGTCGGGTGGTCCGAATTCGATCGCCCCATTCAACGAGTTGGGGCTCCAAGGCAGACGATTTGTCACCGAGGTGGTTCCAACAGATGCCATCGAGGAAACGCTCGGCGAATCGGCGAAGGCACATCCAATACGAGCCTATGTGGGCGTGGAGTCCGAGCCCATATATGCGACTGGGCGATCCGAACTGATGCTCAGCGAATTGGAGCGTCTCGGCGCGTTTGATCGTGAGTATCTGCTTCTGGTATCACCGACTGGGACCGGTTGGGTTGACCACACGATGGTGGAGTCGGCCGAGATCGTCGCCCGTGGCGATATCGCCACCGCTTGCATTCAATATGGCAAAGCTCCGTCGTTTCTCGAGTTGCAAGGTGTTTCCCTGGGTCGGGCCCAGTTTCGTCAGCTTCTTTGGGGGGTGAGGCAAAGACTCCGAGCGGTTCCCAAAAAAGATCGACCCAAAGTGCTGGTTTTTGGCGAAAGCCTCGGAGCCTGGTCGAGCTCAGACGTGATCATGCACCAGGGCATTGGCGGTTTCGATCACTACGGAATCGAGAATGCTCTTTGGTTTGGCCTCCCCGGATTGGCTCGTTGGTCCCGAACTGGAATGAAGGAAGGTCGCAACTCGCTGACTCCGGAGGGAACCGTCGCTGCCTTCGACCAGCTCGAGGAGTATCTGGAGCTATCCGACGATGAGCGCGCAGCCCTCAGGGCTGTGGTCGTCGACCATGCCAACGACCCCATCGCTCAGATGTCGCTTCGCAACGCGGTGAAGCAGCCCGAGTGGCTCGACGGCGAACGAGGGCGCAACGTCCCCGAGCAGATGAACTGGACCCCGATGATCACCTTCATCCAGGTTCTGGCCGACGCCATGAATGCCATGGTCACCGTCCCGGGCGAATACAAGTCATTCGGCCACGACTACCGCGGCGACACTCTCGACTTCGTCCAGGCTGCATACGGGATGCCGTCGATCAGCGACGAGCAGCGTGAGTCGATCCATGCCACTTTGCTGGCCCGCGAGGTCGACCGTGCTACCAGAATCAAGGCAGAAGAGCCTTCCGACGAAGAGGTTCCCCTCGACCATCTGAGCGGCTCCATTCAGTAATCGGGCAAGTCGAATCAGTTTCGATTCCACCTCTGAGGCGGCCAGGCCGTTTGCCATGTCGATTCAAGGAAGCGAGACAGCCTCGGGCCCGTCGAGCGGGTTCCGACGGACTGGATCGTGAGACTAGATCGGACGACTTCTGACAGGTGAGGGCGGACGATTAACCTTTGTGGCTCTCCAGCGCTCGTAGCTCAATTGGATAGAGTGCCTGACTACGGATCAGGAGGTTGGGGGTTCAAGTCCTCCCGAGCGCGCCAACAAACGTCCTGGTCAGTAGGTAGGACGGTGTGGAAGCAATCACCTACGAATCCCGACTGACCACAGACTGACCACATTTCTTAGCCGTACATCAGTTCGGCCACGGCTTCGGCGGCTGCCAAGTCGAGTTCAGGCGATACATGAGTGTACGCATCCAGTGTTACCTGGATTGAGCTGTGCCCTAATCTCTCTGCAACCACCTTGGGATTCACCCCAGCCCGCAACGCGATGGTGGCCCACGTATGACGGATCTGGTGGAAGGTGAGTCTTGGTGGCCCTACGCCGTCCTGTACCCGTGCAAACACCTTCGATACGAAGTCTGGATGGACACCGACACCGTCTTGCTTTGTGAATATGCGCCCCGTCTCCAACCACGCTGGCCCAGCACCCAGACGTTCGATGGATTGTTGCCTCTTCCACCGGGTCAACTCTTCGATGGTTCGATGGTCAAGGCTCACCTGTCGTATTCCGCTGCGCGTCTTGGGTGGATGTTCGACTAGTTCGTAATCCACGGAGACAACCGACCGCTGAATCCGCATCCGACTCTTATCAGCCGAGAGGTCACCCCATTCGAGACCGCAAATCTCGCCCCGGCGCAAACCAGTAGAAAAGGCCAGGGTGAAAAGCGGCAACAGGCGATGCTCTGAGATGGCAGCCAAGAACGTCCCGACTTCGGGGCCGGTCCATGTAGCCATCGGGGGTGGTTTGGTTTCGGTCGCGTTCGGCGCATTCGCGAGCGCCGCGACATTCGTTTCGATGAGTTGCCATCGCATGGCATCTTTCAGCGTCCGATTCACGATTGTGTGGATGTATCGCACGGTGCGTGGTGATAAGCCGCCGCGGCCATCGGACCGTCCGCTTCGAAGAAGCTCACTGTAGAGATGATCCAAGTCGTCTACTTCGATGGCCTGGATCGGTACTGGCCCCAAGGTTGGGAGCACATGAAGTCGTAGATTGCTGCGATAGGACACGAAGGTCGATCTCCGTACTCGAGCAGCCATTGCTGGTAGCCACTTGTCGTCTATGTACCGCTGAAGCGTGGTGGACGTTGGGGGGACGAAGGTCCTGGATCTCGCTGCCCTCTGCACGGCATCTACAGAGTCTTGAGCCTGGGCTTTGGTTGAGAATCCTGATCGAGTGACTTGTTTTCGAGGGGCGCCTGGCGAGGCAATGTCCACTGTGAAAGACCAATTCCACGTGGAATGTCCCTTCGGACACGTTGACCTCGGCACCGTGGTGCCACATGTGGTGCATCGACGCCGTATGAGGGCACGTCTACCCATTTGAGGGCACTTCAGGGTTGTCGGCGTGTGACTCCATGAGATATGAGCGAGCTTTCTCAAGGTTCTTGACGAGCTCCTCGAGGAGATCCCTCTGATGGTCGAGGTTCCCGATGAGCTGTCGCCGTTGCGACGCTGTCAATCCCTCTACGGCCCCCAGCTCTTCAAGTCGTTCGTGCACTTCAGGGCTCGACCCATAGAGAAGCTCCAGGACCTGGCGCCTCTCAAGGAGTGTCACACCCACCAGGCCGATGGTCGCTTCCCCGATGGCTGCTCGGCCCGGGGGCAGAAACCACCAGGGAATCGGGAGCTCGAACGCTAAAGAGAAAGCCACGAGGTCGGAAGCGGTGAATTCTCGGTGTCGGGCATCTGGTCGCCAGCTTCGTTCCGCGTCTGACAGGGACGCGATAGACCATTGATATCCATAGTTCGAAAGTCGCTCCGTTGCCTCCGCCTGGGTCCAGCCTCGATGCTTTCGGGCGGCGGCGAGGTTCCAGGCCACGACACCGTCAGGTACGAGGTCTGGCTGTATCAGGTTAGTTCGTGCCATGTTGTGCCTTTCTGCGGTCACGATGATAGCACTCAACGCACTCGTTGACTTATTTACATTCGGAGTATTAACCTGTGGGATGAATCAAATCAACGAAGAGGTAGAAATGATCGGAACCACGCTTCGAACGGTCCGCGAGGCCAGAGGGTTGGCGCTGTCCGAGGTTGCAATGAAGGCGGCCGTTGATCAGGGGCACCTGAGCCGGGTTGAGCGAGGGCTCTCCGGCCTGTCGGTTGATTCCTTGGCCCGTGTCGCAGCCGCTATTGGTCTTGACGAACTGGAGCGTCTACTTCGCCCCCACATTGTTGCTGGAGCTGCTGACCGGAATGGTTGACCAGGTGCCAGCAACGATCTCCGTCCCGGAAGCTGCATCTCTCCTCGGTATCAGCCGGGGGAGTGCATACGAAGCCGCACGTTCGGGAGGAATTCCGGCGCTACGCGTCGGTCATCGGCTTCTCGTCCCATTGGCGAGCCTGGCCCGCGAGCTCGAGATCAGCCCCGAAGCAGCATGGGCGCTCATTCATGAAGAAGGGGACTCCGGCACGGAGCCCCCTATCAAGCACCCACCCCACAAGCGTGAAACGAATGGAGCAGATAATGGAAACAATAGCTGAGATCGGCCCACGGGCCCAGCAAACCGAGACCTCCCCATGGAGTCGAGGGATCGAAAAGATCCTGGCCGATTCGCCGGCGGATATGAACTATCGGCTGATGATGTCGCGAGACGATCGAATTGACACTTACTTTCTTGCCCTCCTCGAGGACGGAGCCGGATGCCGTCAACACACCTGGTCCACGGTGTATCGACACACGGCCCATCCCGGGGTGATGTCGGCAAAGCCGTGCACCGATAGTTGCCACGTCCGAGGAGAACCGACATGTCGACGCGACAAAGCCATCGGGGATCTGTCCAAACACCGAGACCGTTTCGAAGCCGCCTACCCCTCTGGTGCTATCCGGGTCCGTCTCACCGGTCCACCCGAATGGGGAATCGTCGATCTCGTTGAGGAGGTCCAGAAATGGGAGCGACGACGACCCGTCAAACGTGCCCTCCCCCCAGTCTTCGGCCAGTACCACGTCGACGATCGCGGCTGGTACGGGCTGACGCTGCTTGTGCCCGACAGAAAGACAGTGAATGCGATTGCCGATCTATGGCCAGATTCGAAGGGTTACATCTTCGAAGAACGTGCAGAGATGCCGGACGCGTTCGAAGCGGCGGTCGACCTGAAGGTGGAGGCCGAGGCTGGCGTGTTCGAACTGGTCGACTCGGGTGATCTCCCCCCTGGCCGAGCACGTGAGATCCTCGAGAGTGAGTTTGGCCGGCACCGCACCAAGTTCGCCGGTGGGTTCCTCACGGTCACCAGTGTCGTGGGCTCCCCTGACGCTTCGGAGATCACGCCGTTCCTGGGTGCCGACCTCGACGACATGGATGAGCCGCCCGAAGCGAAGGCACCGACAGAGGAGTCCCTTTTTGGCAGGGTCCGACGGGCGGAGAGGGAGCTTGCGGGACACCTGATACCAGATTCGTCGGTCGAGGTGACCCTTCGCTATCTGATCGGCATTGCGGATCGGTACCACCATCCCGGGGTCAAGGCCGCCGCGGAGAGAATCCTCGCTGAGATGCCCGGAGATCACTTCAACTGTTCGATCCATCCCCAGTGCCATATAGAGGAGACCGACCTACGGATCAAGACCCGACACCTCCGAAAGGCGGTGGAGTACGGCGAAGCCGAGTGGGACGAGACGAATGGTTTCTACACGTGGACCGTCGAGGAGTGGCCGATCTGGCAGACGAGAGCGACTCGGAAAGGAGAAGAGCGATGACGGCTCAGCGGCACGGAAGCTTGATCCCCCCATGGGAGAGGATCTTTCGGTTCATACGGGATGGCGATGTTTATGAGGACTATCGCCACTCAGGCGGGGACTACCGCGTCCATCGGTGGTTTCATCAAGGCAACGCAATTGAAATGCGTGATTGGGAGTGTCCCCAGTGTGGATCCACCAACACATCAGTTCTCGGCTCGCCGTCGTTGCTAACACAGGGCGAGTTCCTCTGCCTGGACTGTTCCGCGGAGGGCGTATGGAATCTGTCCTGTTATCAGACAATCCCCATCCATCTCACCGACCACTGCGACTGTGCCTTCGGTCCCGACGTCTGGGACGAAACCCCTAAGGCGTGGCCCCCAGATGTCTTTAAGCCGACACCTCTGCTGCGGGAAGGGTGTTCATCGGCCAATGGAGAGAGAGGAGGCCTCGTGACCACCCAAGACAGGGAAACAGCGGCAAAGGCGTACCTTGCCAAGATGGTCAAGGCGGCTGAGAGGATTGGCCCCATCCCCGTCTCTCGCGTCGACAAGGTCGATGAATGGACCACCGCCGACGGCGACCTGATCGTCGAATATGAGCATTACCGCGACTACCCACCTCCACTGAGGCTTCCTCGCATCGTTCCCGGACAGACCACGGAAGTGCGCGGGTGGAAGTGCGCCAAGTGTGGGTCAAAGGGCACTTCGATCTGGGGTGTCACAACAGTGGTAGGCGTAGGCACGTTCGAGTGCGGAGGCTGCGGTGTGGTAACCCCGTGGGACGAGTACTGCCGGCTCAATGACGGCGCTCCATGTGATTGTCCCGTCGACCATCGGGGCGGCTGGGCGAATGGCCCTCCGGGGGTCCGGCAGAAGTGAGTTTCGGCGAAGACCTCCGATTCCGAGTACCTCGCGGGGCGAGGCTGTCATTGGCTGATCTGGCCGCGGTAAAGGGAACGACAGTGCCCGAACTCCTTCGACAAATGGTCCGGCGCGAGCTTGACCGGGCGGCTGCGGACGGGGTCAACGTTGAGCCATTGGATTGGGCACCCCATGGGCAGCACTTACCTGAGGGCAGCACCCGCCGCACACTCCCTCCCGACATCGCGGCGGGGATCAGGGCCGGCCTCCACAGGTCGGGCCTTTCCCTGCGTCAGGCAGCCGATATCCTCGACATCGACAACAGCTATCTGTGTCGGCTTGCTCAGGGGACCAGGTTCCCATCCCATAGTGTCGCCGCCCGGCTCGTGAACCAGCTGCCGATCGACGACGAGACCGCCGACGCCCTACTGGACCTCACTGCAGACAAGCACTCGTCGCTACCCCGGCTCCGACGAGATCGCATGACTCAACCAGCCAAGGAGATGAAACAATGAACCCGACCAAGACCTACTCAAGAAGTACGACCAGCTATCGACTGGTTTGCACCGAGCCCGAGCCCCACCACCCCCTTATCTACGGGCGATCGTTTGGTTCACCTGAAGAGGCGCGGACGTTCGCCAACTATCCGGGGTGCGGAAGCGTTGTGACAGTGACGCGGATAATCGAGATCGAACCTGGATCGCACGAATCCGCACGTGAGGGTCTCCTGGACGCGGCAGAGTCGCTCCTTCGCCGGGAATCAGTGGAACTATTCGGAATTGCGGAACATGACGAATGGGCGCCTGACTCAACTGTGTAGCAACTCATCTATGAAGCCCCATAGGCGAGTCGCTACACACGCCCAGGCGGGCAACCAGATAGTCGCTGAGCCTTCAGCAGACGGCTCATCTGCGCCTCACGGGTCCCTTTCTCGCCAGCGACCAAAGAGGGGCGCATCGGCCTCAACCCCACCCGTGCAGCTTGTGCCGACCAACATGCCCTACTGGGGTTTCGATCATGAAATCGACATACGAGCTGAGGGACTCTGGTGGCTGGCAGTCACCTTGACGGACGCCATGTCCCTGGCCGAATCGCTTAGTGAGGCGGTCGAAGTCGTCCCCCCTCAGATCCGGCTTGGTCTTCATAGCTCCGACGTGGTGACGGAGATAAAGGAGGATCCTGAGGTTTTGCCCTATGTCATAGACGCAATGATCGACGCCGAATATGAGCAACCCACGGATGATGGCCTCGGAGTCCTAATCTTCGACTCTGTTCTCAGCGATGCGGGCCACGCAATACCAGTCCAACTGGTTGTGCACGAACTGGCCCATCACGTCGAGTTTCTCCAACATGGCGGCCTAGGTAGTCATGAGGACGAGTTCGACGAGGCGCTAATCGAACTCATAGGTCGATCGTGGTCGATTCTCGGTCTCGACAGCTGGTCGCAAACTGCATGGGAGCGTCTTCGCCCAGCGGAACCAGCGGGCCCTAGCCGGTCGGATATCGACGCCGCCAGGATCAGGGTTATGCGGACCAAGTGGCAGCGCCTCCTGCTGGACGACGACTGACCCATCTTCTTGCTGTCCCCTACTACCACCAAAGGGGACTGGCTCAAGCCAAACTTCCACCCCCACAACCCCGCCCACCGCCCCAGAACATGGCTACGACTTCGTCGCAGCACAAGACCCCGATCTCGGCCTACGGCCTTGTTAGTGGTCTTTGATTGAGATGGAAACTATTGCCTTCACCACGCGGGTCCGAGACCCACTGCCCCGGCTATGGCCGATCTTTGCTTTGGCGATACCCAAAGAGGTGACCAAACTCAGGGGGCGGCACCAGCTCGGGACCGTCACGACTCGGCGCAGGTGTCACGCTGATTGTCGGGTGAACAGTCCAGTACTTCAGAACGAAATCACCCGTCGGAGATGTAAAAAGACCTTCAGCGTAAGCTCCTTCAAGCGCCTTCAGAACCTTCCCTGTGTACTCGTGAGACTCATGGAACCAGGAGGCACGGGTGGTGCCATCAACGTCAGTCGACTCTGACAGATCTGTCAAAAAATCGGCGAAACCCTCATACACTGTGCGGCCGGTATCGTGCCCCACCCACCATGCCACACCCTGCCCGCGCTGGTATGTCAAATGCCCAGCCCGCTTGTCGAATAGTCTGATTCCAGTGCGGAATCTCTCGGGGAACTCGTACGCATAGCTCGGTAGGTAGTCCCGTGCGAGCACATCGTCGCCACGGGGCCTATCTCCCGGTGATAGGAAGTCGATGACATTTCTCACGGCGATCAGGTGAGCTCTCATGTGAGCGTCGTGATCGTTCTCGTGAAGAAGCTCAACCCGGTGTTCGTCTATGTATCCGCGTTCAACATGAGACTGTGCCAAGGCGCTCGTTGCTAGGCGATCGAGCTCGCGGAACACTTGGCAGTATTCGTAGCTCACATAGTCGGCGGCTTTCGCCAACTCGTTCTCGCTTCGTTGAGTCCGGCCCATATGACCACGGTAGAAGTAAGCGCACATAACGGCACAGGTGTGCGGCGGATATTCAGGAATGAGTAGTCGTGTTGTTGTAACATTATCTCCAGTTAATGTTACATCGCAGGTAGACGAGGAGACTGCACACTGAAACTTGTCGGGTATGTCCGTGTTTCGACTTCTGGCCAGGTTGAAGATGGTCATGGTCTCGACATCCAAGAGTCTGCGATCCGTGTCTGGGCAAAAGAGCATCGGCACCGTGTTGTCGAGGTCTATCGTGATGAAGGTGTTTCAGGGTCGGCTGAGCAGCGCGACGGTCTCGAGGAGGCGTTGGCGGCGGTGAGGTTCAACGGTGCCGATGGGATAGTGGTCTCGTCTCTCGACCGTCTAGCTCGTTCTCTGACACTTCAGGAGGCGAGCCTGCAACAGGTCTGGGCGTCAGGCGGAAATGTGTTCGCTGTCGACACCGGTGAAGTGAAAGCCGACGACCCAGATGATCCCGTAAGGACCTTCGTCAGACAGATCCTCGGGGCAGTCTCACAGCTCGAAGCGGGTATGATCGCACGTCGTCTCCGACGGGGGCGTGAGCACAAGGCCGCCCAGGGCGGGTATGCCCATGGGGCACCGCCGTATGGCTTCACTGCGGAGTCGGGTCAACTGGTGCCCGATCCCGACGAACAGCGGATAGTTCTCGAGATGATCGATATGCGGGCTGCTGGTTCCAGTCTTCGTGGCATCGCCACCCACCTCAATACCTCCGGGGTGTCCGCCAAGAGAGGCGGTACATGGCATCCCCAGACTGTTGCCCGCGTCCTCCAGGGCACCGACGGGAATCAGATCGTATACCAAAAGTGACCGGGCGAACGACGGTGCGCGCCACGCGAACAAAGATTCAAAATGCAGAAATTGCCAGCGAAAACGTCTCCCGTTGAAGGGCAATCGAGTTTCACGCTTGAACAAAAACAAAAAGGCATACTCGCTGGGCGACTACCCGCAACGACTTCGCCGGTTAGGAGGCATTTTCCATGTCCTACACACCCCAGCCTGCGGGCGGATGGTGCGTGCCACTCTCGAAGTTCCAGTATTCGCGCAGGGCGCTACACAGACCTGAGTCTTCGAAGTTCAGCATGAGGCACCCGGCCAACGTCACAGGCTGGCCGTCGACGGACATCGTTGTCCAGAACTCGACGATCGACTTCTGGCCCAGGACGACCGGTTCGCCCATGCGAACCCGCACGTCTGTCTGGGCGGCAGTGACACCCGACCAGTACTCCTGCACGCCGGCTCTACCCAGGTACGGCTCTTCGTAGATGTTCGATCGATATGAAGAGGTTTTGCTGAATAGATCTGAGGCAGCTGCGGCGTCTGCGTTCTCCCATGCACTCCGGTAGGCATCAGCCCAGTCGGTCACATGATCATGTGTAAGCACTTGTCTTCTCCTCGCCTAGATCTTGGGCAGCCTGAAACCTGACTTAGCGATCACGTGATCGCGGGACTCTTCGGCCATGCGCCGGACCGCGGGCCAATCAACGTGTTGGAGTTCACCGTCTCTCTTCATAACTCGACCCGAGATGAGGACCGTGTCCACGTTCCTCGTGTCCATGCCAGCGACAACTGCGGTAGGCGGATCATTGAGCGGCGTGACATTTAACCGATCGGTTCTTAGCAAGATGACATCGGCGGACTTCCCGACGGTCAGACTCCCTACCTTCGCGTCAAGACCGTTCGCCCGTGCACCCTCGACCGTGGCGTAGCCCAGAACTTCCCGAGGGGCGACCGGTGTCTTCTCTTGAGAAGTCGCAAGGGCCCTCTGCAGGGCTAAGACAGAGCGCATTTGGTTGAACATGTCCCCGGGGACGTTGGTCTCGACATCAACACTGAGACTCGGATTGAGCCCGCGATCGAGGAACTTCTGAATGGGCGGCATCCCGTGCCCCATCATCATTTCCACCGGCGACGCCAGCGAGACGGTTCCGCCGGTATCGACGATCATCTGAATCTCGGTGTCGTTGAGAGTGGTGCAATGGATATATGTGGTGTCCGGGCCGAGTAGACCGGCCTCACCGAACCGCTCGACCTTTGAATCCAACCCGTAGGAACCAACACCCACATGAGTCGAAATCCGTGCCCCAGTTTCGCGTGCCAGCTTCCAGTGGTCTCGTGAGACTTCGAAGTCGGTGAACTCGGGACCTGGTGCTGCCAACGCCAATGTCAACAACTGATCCTCGGATGAGAAGTGTTCAGAAGCGGCACGCACAAACCAGCTCGGCTGCCGCTCCTCCCACTTGCCCCACCAGGGGAATCCGTAGGCAAAGACTGCTCGCAGCCCCGAGTCCTCGAGCGCCTTGACCACTGCATCGGTGTGCGCTGGGGAACCCTGGATGTGGGACCAGTCGAGCAGGGTGGTGATACCAGCGTCGATAGCGCCCAAGGCAGAGATCAGGTTGCCCACATAGGCATCTTCCGGTCTGAAGGCGGGAGCCAACCTATGTAGGACAGAGGAGATGTAGCTGGTTCTGCCCTCGAGTGGGACATCGGTTCCGATGTTGCGGAGCAGCCCTTCCCAGATGTGTCGGTGGGTATCGACGAAGCCGGGCATCACGATCATGTCCGTCGCATCGATCAAACTGCTTTGACCGTTGGCGAGGCTGACACCGACGTCGACGATGGTGTCACCATCTATGAGCACGTCTCCTTTCGGTATATCGCCGATCTTCGGATCCATACTGAGAACCATCCCGCCCTGGATGAGAGTCAGGTCGGTGGGAGAGACACTGAAATCGTTTCCCGTTGGATAGAAGGTGGGAATAGGTGCGCTTTCAGCCACAACACTGCCCAAGACCACACGTCGGGCTCTTCTGAAGTTTCGTTTGACCAACTCTTTCAGGTCGCCGACTTGAAAGAGGATGATTCCCAGAAGGACGAGAACGCCGATGATCATCAAACCGTCCTCGGTCGACAACCCAAGGAACGGAAGAGTGAAGATGATCAGGGCAAGCAGAACGGACGCGACGGCACTTCCAAAGAACGTGGCTCTACCACCGGCGAGCGAGGCACCTCCCAGAACAGCCGCGGTGATGCTATTGAGAGCGAACGTCGAGCCCACCTGCGCATTGCCAAGTGGCGACCTTGCCATGACGAAGAACGACGCAACGGCTGCCAGCAGGCTCGTGAGGAGCAGCGCCCGCACTCTTACCCAGTTGGTCCTGATGCCCGCACGCTTGGCAGCGCGCTCGTCGTATCCGACAGCTCGAACTTTAAGACCCCACCCTGACCCATGAAGCCATACATCCAGCAAGGCTGCTCCGAAGAGAATGACGATGAAAGCGATGGGGATAGGCCCGACCCTCGCAGTCATAAAGGCGACTAGATCTGGGCTGATGATTCCCTGTGCGGTCGGACGGCGTGTCAATGAAATGCCGTTGAGAATGCTGAAGGTGGCCAAAGTGGCGATGATCGAGGGGATCTTCAGCCCTCTGATCAGTCCGGCGTTGACCACACCGAGACCCAATCCGGCGAGGAGAACCATTGAGCTTCCGATCAGTATTTCCGATGTGGTGGCCTCTGCACCAATCAGAAACGATCCGGCAACTACTCCGAAGCTGATCATCGCTCCGACGGATAGGTCGAGATAGCCGACCAGGATCGCGTGGGTCTGTGCGACGGCAACCACGATCAACGGCATTGCCAGAAGGCTGATGTTGAGGATGTTGGTTTCGTTGATGAAACCCTCGAAGCGCGAGCTCGTGTACCAAAGCAACGCTCCGATGAGGAGAATTTGGAGAGCAACGGGCATCCAGAGCCGGAAGCGGATGACCTTTCGCCACTTGTTCTTGTCTCGGGCGTTGCGAAGCAACTTCCGAACCACCTGTCGGGCCGAATCGGCTCGTGTACTGGTGATCGCCTCGGTCATGACTTGCCCTCGATGGCACCCGCGCTGGGCATCGCAACTCCGAGCGGAGACCTCGCCGCCTTCGACATGCCTGGGCCCCGAACGATTGCCTCGACTATTCGCACCTCGTCCAACTCATCACCTGGTATTTCCTCGACGATGGTGCCCCGTGACATCACCAAGACTCGGTCACAGAGCCCAGCCAACTCAATCGGATCGCTCGACTTCACGAGCAATGCCACTCCACCATCGCTACGAGAGCGAAGCGCTCTGTAGATGTCGAAGCGCGAGCCAACGTCAACCCCCTGAGTTGGCTCGTAGGCCAGGATGACTGAGGGCTCCCTCAGGAAAGAACGGGAGACGGAAACCTTCTGCTGATTCCCGCCCGACAGGAACTCGACCGGCTGGTCCAAGGACGGCGTCCGGATTTCCAGCTTGCTAACCAGCTCCTTCACTGCACGTCGCTCGGACCTGCGCTTGATGAATCCGAAGATCGAGAAGCGCCCTAGCGACTGAATTGTCGTATTGACTCTCACTCCGAGAACGCCCATAAGAGCTTCGTGTTTCCGGTCTCCGGGGAGCATCATGACGCCAGCCGTCACGGCTTCATGAGTGGAGACGAGGGTCAGCGAATTGTCGTCACATTCCACCCGCCCAGCCCGTGGCGGTGTCCTCCCGGAAAGGGTGTCGAATAGCTGGGACTGGCCGTTGCCCTCCGCTCCCGCGATTCCCACGATCTCCCCGCTCTGCAGGCTGAAGGAGACGGGTCCGAAAGACTGTCCCTGGAGCCCATCAACGACCAGGACTTCTCTAGCTTTTTCGGTTTGGGGAGCGGGAGGCGGGAACGCCGCCTCGAAAGGGCGTCCGACGATGCGCTCTACCAATTCGGGCTCCGTCGTTGTCTTCGCGTCGAAGGTGCCTTGAGTCTCTCCGTCACGCAGAACGGTGATGCGATCGGCCACCTCGAGGACTTCTGGAAGCCGGTGGCTCACGTAGACCACACCCACACCACGGTCCCGGCACGCCAGCACTGTTCGATGCAAAGCCTCGACTTCGTCGGGTCCAAGGGCTGTAGTTGGCTCGTCGAGGAGCAGGACCTTGGGATCGGTAACCAGCGCCTTGGCTACCTCGAAAAGCTGACGCTCCGCAAGGGTTAGAAAACCTGCCGGAATGTCGGGAAACAGTTCCAGATCAAGATCGAAGTCAGCGAGCAGCCTTCTGGCCCACTTCTTCCGTTTCCAATAGGCCGGTCGTCTATCCGGTAGCGCTGCGACGTAGAAATTGTTCTTGACCGGTTCGGCACCCACCGATGACCCATCCTGATATGCCATGGCCAAACCCAGTTTTCGCGCCGTGGCCGGGGAGTCCCGTTTCAGGGATTTGCCCCCGATCTTGACCGTCCCCAAGTCAGGGTCGACAAATCCCGAGGCAATCCCAAGGAGAGTCGACTTTCCAGAGCCGTTCTCACCGACGAGGGCATGGATCTCGCCGGCCCGGCAATCGAAACTGACGTTTGTCAAGGCACGAACGGCCCCAAACTGACGGGAGACTCCCGCCAGTTTGAGGACCAGTTCGCGGTCTATCGACTCTCCCGAGGAGTCCGCTTTCATCAGCCTCCAAACATCTCAGCCAGGACGGCGTCAGGCGCCAGGGAGGTACCTGATACGACCTCGTTGACCCGATCCGGATCGCAGTCCGCCTCAGTCACCTGCCGCATGACATGCGGGACGATGATCTGGCCCGGCACATCGGCACCCTGCAACTGCAGCAATGCCGCCGTGACGCTGGTCCGCGACTGGAAGTTGCCCCCAGCCGAATACCAGATGTTGTACGTCGGCTCGCCGCGCTCGACCCAATCACAAAACAGGGTCTGCTCATCGGTCCGCAGCGCGACGCTCAGGTTTTCGACTGGAATCGCAAGCTCCTCGTATGCCTGCAATGCCGTGAACAATCCGTCGGAATACTCGTACGACCAGCCAGCGATCTCCGGGTTAGTGGTCAGCAGACCCCTAACGGCGTCGAGAGCAAAGCTGTTCACCCAGAACGTGTCTCCGGTAGTCGTATTCTCATCCGGCGGCGGATTGACCAGCACTACTTCATCTACGAATGAGGCGATTGCACATTGTTGCCAACCGAGGGTCAAGGCGTTCCCCGGTGTCCCACCGAGCATGCCCACCTCTCCAGCCGCCACATTCGTGTTGAGAATGTCGGCGAAACTGTCGCCCAAAGCGCATAGGTCTTCACCGACTACAGACGTGTAGTCCTCGCCGGGAGTAAGGGCGCCCTCGGTCCCAGGAAGACCCACGTAGCCCGCCGAAAACGAGACGTACGGGATACCCGCTGCCTCAGCATCCGAAACCGCTCCGGCTAAGGCCGCACCGAAGTCCGGATAGCCAACAATGAAGCTGACCGGGTACTGCACCAGGAAGTTGATCCCATTCACATGATCCGCGACATCCTGCGAGAAGTTGGCCGCCGTGGACACGATCGTCCCGATCTCCGGATAACTGAGGGCCTGGAGAATCGCCTCCATGTGACTCACACCACGCCAGACGTTGACGGTGTCACCGCCGCCGTCGGCATAGCCCATAACGAGCTCGCCGCCGGTCCCTGTGTCACACTCTTGATTGCTCCAGCATTCCATCGCCTTGTCAATGGTGGCTTGGTCGAGGTCTTGATCAGCTCGAGCGATAGACGCCAAGATGATGTTCCAACTGCCGTCATCAGAGGGCTCGACAGGTCCCAAGGCCTTTTCCACCAGGGCCGGATCAGCCGCATTGGGATCCTCGTTGTAGTCGGCAAGGGGATTCTCGTCACCCGCCGGTTCCGTGGTCCCTGATGCCGCTTCCGTTGTGTCTGGAGCCGCTTCCGTTGTGTCTGGAGCCGCTTCCGTTGTGTCTGGGGCCGCTTCGGTGGTATCTGCGGCGTCGTCGCTTGGACTGCAAGCCGCTACCACCAAGGCCATCACGGCCAGGAACACAATGATTCTCGATAATTTCATTCCTCCTCCTTTTGGGCTTATGCCCTTAGTTTCCGGTTTCGCTGTTAGCTCGACGGGTCGTTGAAACTCCTTTCTCAACCGTCCCCGCGTGCTGAGCTGGTTGCCATGTCTTGATCCATACGTTTAGGTCTTCGCCGTTCGCGCAGTACTCGCTCCACGCCCTTGATGATCCGATCGCCTGAAACCAACATTCCTCCGATAATCACCAAACCGAATACAACGAACTGGAGCGCGGTTGAAAGGCCCAGAGCGCGCATCATCTGGTTCAGCCCGGTGAGGAAAAGGGCAGCCGCAAACGTTGACAGAGGACTGGCGAGACCACCTGTCAGAGCAGCACCGCCGATGACCACTGCGGCAATTGGCCCCAACAGGTAGGCCGACGCGATATTCACGCCGGGGTTACGCAAGATTCCCGCGAGAGCCACCCCCGCCAATGCGTAAAGAATTGCAGCGGCGACGTAGACCAGGACTCTGTTCAGCGTCACACGGAGCCCCACAACATTGGCAGCGACTGGATTCGCGCCAACCACCTGGAAGCGTCGTCCCACGGTCGTATATCTGAGAGCAACAATCAACAGAAGCGTGACTGTCACGCCCACCCAGAAGATCGGACTGATCCCGAGGATGCGTGTCGACGTCCATTCTGAGAAGGCGGGCGGCACCGAACTCTGTACAGGAAACGTCCGCACGTAGCGACTCACGCCGCCAGCTACAACCTGACCAACCGCCAGTGTGACTATTAGAGCGTTTAGCTTGAGGCCACCTATCAGGATTCCATTGACCAGCCCGATGAGAGCTCCGACGCCGATGGCCGTCAGAATGGCAATGGAAATTCGTTCGTCGGCCTGTTGGCCCACCCAA
>Ga0255048_10000893_pt1 | contig 21935 bp, 19 predicted proteins | sample JV7_2_2_MG_FD_183619 | JGI IMG/M metagenome (GOLD analysis project Ga0255048, IMG submission 183619) | Seawater microbial communities from Jervis Inlet, British Columbia, Canada - JV7_2_2 | ecosystem: Environmental > Aquatic > Marine > Inlet | place: Canada: British Columbia | collected 2016-10-06
CATATGGCGTAACACGTTCAACACGCTGGAACAAATCCACAATATCAACCGGGATTGGAATATCGCGCAAATCGGCATAACATTTCTGCCCCAGAATTTCGTCGTACTTCGGGTTTACCGGAATTACCTCAAAACCATGGTCGAGCAGGTACTTGGCGGCAAAATTACTCGGGCGTGACCAGTCGTCGGACAGGCCGACCATGGCAACGCGTTTGTAATCCACCAGGATTCGGCGCAAATCTTTGATGTCGGTCATAGTTGTTTGGCGCGCTCGCGCAGTTCGAATTTCTGAACTTTTCCGGTGGAAGTTTTCGGCAAGGGTCCGAATACGACTTTTCGCGGCGCCTTGAAGTGCGCCATGTTATCGCGGCAGAAATCGATGATTTCCTGCTCGCTGACACTCGCGCCATGGTTCAACGTCACGAAGGCGCAGGGTGTTTCGCCCCATTTCTCATCGGGCATCGCGGCGACCGCGGCTTCGAGCACGGCCGGGTGCCGGTAGAGCGTTTTCTCGATCTCGATGCTGGAAATGTTTTCCCCGCCCGAGATGATGATGTCCTTGGAACGGTCCTTGATCTCGATATAACCGTCCGCGTGGCAGACCGCGAGATCACCCGAGTGGAAATAGCCACCGGCGAAAGCCTTGCGGCTCGCTTCGGGATTCTTCAGGTAACCCTTCATGACGATATTACCGCGGAACATGACTTCACCGATGGTGCTACCGTCCCGCGGCACCGGTTCCATGGTTCGCGGGTCGACCACCACCAGTTCTTCGAGCATCGGGTAGCGTACGCCCTGGCGCGACTTGATCTCGGCCTGCTCGGCCTGCGGCAGTTCGTCCCAGTCCTCACGCCAGGAACAGACAACGGCGGGACCGTAAACCTCGGTCAGGCCGTAGGCGTGGGTAACCTTGAAGTTCCTTTTTGCCATTGCTTCGAGGATCGCCGGCGGCGGCGCGGCGGCGGCGGTCATGAGGTTGACCTGCCAGTCGATGCCCGCACTCATGGCAGCATCGGCGTTAGCCATCAGGTTCATGACAATCGGCGCGCCGCACATATGGCTTACGCCATGCGCACGAATGGACTCGTAAATGGCATCGGCACGCACCGCGCGCAGGCATACGCTGGTGCCGTTCAGGGCCGCAATCGTCCAAGGGAAACACCAGCCGTTGCAGTGAAACATCGGCAGGGTCCACAGGTAAACCGGGTGCGCGCCCATGTTCCAGGCCATCAGGTTCGATACCGCGTTGAGGTAGGCGCCGCGGTGATGAGTTACCACGCCCTTGGGGTCACCGGTGGTGCCAGAGGTATAACCGAGGGCGATCGCCTGCCACTCGTCCTGTGGCAACTGCCAGCGAAATTCAGGGTCGCCCGAGGCGAGCAGCGCCTCGTATTCCATTTTGCCGAATAACTCACCGCCTTCGACCGCGGCATCGTCCACGTCGATCACCAGCGGTGGTTTATCGAGCTGCGCCAGCGCGGCTTTTACCGTCGCCGAGAATTCACGATCCGTGAGCAGCACGCGCGCGCCGCCGTGGCGCAACTGGAAGGCAATCGTGTCGGCGTCGAGACGTATATTGAGCGCGTGGATTACCGCGCCCGTCATCGGGATCGCGTAATGCGCCTCGAGCATTGCCGGTACGTTCGGCAGCATCAGCGCGACCGTATCGTCGGCGCCAACGCCAAGTTGCCGCAGGGCCGAGGCGAGGCGGCGGCAACGGTTATAGGTTTCGGCCCAGCTGTAGCGTAAATCGCCATAGATTTGCGCGCAGTGCTCGGGGTAGACCGCAGCCGCGCGTTCGATGAAAGTCAGCGGCGAAAGCGGGGTGTAATTCGCCGCGTTTTTATCGAGATCGGTGGAGTATTGACTGCCTGTACTCAATTCCCTTTCCACTCGGGTTTGCGTTTCTGGATGAATGCGTCGATGCCCTCGCGCGCATCGTGTGAATCCATGTTGCAGGTCATGCGTTCGCCGGCATAGGCGTAGGCTTCGGACAGGTCCAACGACAGCTGACGGTAAAACATATCCTTGCCGATGCGGATCGCATGCGCCGACCTGGCGACGATCTTCTGCGCCAGCGCCAGCGTTGCCGATTCGAGTTCGGCCGCGGGCACCACCTCGTTGACGAGGCCGTATTGCTGCGCCGTCTGCGCCGATATGAAATCGCCGGTCAGCAGCATGTGCATGGCCTGCTTTCGCCCCATGTTGCGACTCAACGGCACCGCCGGGGTGGAACAGAACAGGCCGACGTTGATGCCGGATACCGCAAAGCGCGCATCCTCGGCGGCAACCGCGAGATCGCACATAGCGACCAGTTGGCAGCCCGCCGCGGTCGCAATGCCATTGACCCGGGCGATCACCGGTTGTTGCAGCTGGTTAATGGTCAGCATCATCTTGCTGCACTGGTCGAACAGCGCCTGGTGGAATTCACGCTCCTCGCTGGAACGCATCTGCTTGAGATCATGGCCCGGACAAAATGCCTTGCCATTGGCGGCGATGATGACCACGCGCACCGAATCGTCGGCATCGATGGCGTCGAGCGCCGCCTGCAGTTCGGCGAGCATTTCGGAGGAAAGCGCATTGTATTGCGCCGGGCGGTTTAGCGTCAGCGTGGTAACGCCCTCATTGTCTTCACGCAGCAGAATGGATTTTTCACTCACTGCTTCGGCATTGGCATTCATCGGTTTGTCCTCACTGATACCTGTCAGGGATAAATATAGAGAAATAGTCGCAGTAGCGCTACCGCGGTCGGGGTAAATAGCAGCTGTTCACGCGGCATTCCCCTGTGCATCGATGGCGAGCATGGCGTGCAGCAGCACGTTGCAGCCGGCTTCGAGATCGACGGGTTTCGCATTTTCGATTTCATTGTGCGAAATACCGTTCTCGCAGGGCACGAAAATCATGCTGGTGGGCGCAACCGTGGCGATATATAAGGAGTCGTGTCCGGCGCCGCTGACCATTTCCATGTTGGAGTAACCGAGCATCGCGGTCGCGTCGCGCACCGCCTCCACGCATTGCGGCGCAAATCGCGTCACCGGCATGTGCCAGGCTTCGTTGACCTCGACCTCGAGCCCGCGCTGCCGGCATTCGCGGTCTACCAGGTCGCGAAACGCGATGTCCATCTGGTCGAGGACTTCAGCGTCAGGATGGCGCAGGTCCACATTGATGATCAGACGTTCGGGGACCGTGTTACGCGAGCCCGGTTCCGCCTTGATATCGCCGAAGGTCGCACGCCCCCAGGGCGCGTATTGTTCGGCCAGTCGATAACAGCCTTCGATGATCGGTGCGGCCGCCATGAACGGATCGCGCCGCGTCTCCATGGGAGTCGGGCCCGCGTGACAGGCTTCGCCATCGATGATCAGGTCATACCAGCGCAACCCCTGGATGCCGCTGAGCACGCCAATCTGCAGGTCCTCCTGCTCGAGAATGGGACCCTGCTCGATGTGAACCTCGAAGGCCGCCTTTAAAGGCCGAGCGCTGGCCGCGGTATCACCGCGGTAACCGATGCGCTCGAGCTCATCGCCGACACTTTTACCGGCCTTGTCGGTAATCGCATAGGCCTTGTCGATATCGAGCACACCGCTCCACACACCGGAGCCGATCAGGGCCGGGCTGAAACGGCTGCCTTCCTCGTTGGTCCAGACCGCGAGCTCGAGCGGAGATTCGGTAACGACCTGGTTGTCATCCAGCGTACGCAACACTTCGAGGCCCGCGAGCACGCCGTAGACGCCGTCGAACTTGCCGCCGGTAGGCTGCGTGTCGAGGTGACTGCCGGCCAGAATTGGCGGCAGGCTGTTGTCGCGGCCCGCGCGGCGCGCAAACATGTTGCCGATGGCGTCGACGCTGACGCTGCAGCCGATGGCGCGGCACCAGCCGGCAAACAGGTCGCGGCCGATCTTATCCTCGTCGGTCAACGCCTGGCGATTGCAACCTCCCTTCGCGGTGGCGCCGATCTGCGCCATCTCCATCAGACTCTGCCACAGGCGCTCGCCGGTGATGCGTAACGTCGAATGATCGGGCTGGCTCATATCGATTCCAGCGCCACTCGGATCAGGCGGGATCCCGGCGTAGCGGCTGGCACATGCAGTGCACACCGCCACCGGCCCAGGTGAACATGGTCATGTCCGGATCGTAGACTTCGAGTCCGACGGCGCGCATTTTCTGGTTGAGGTCGGTCGCCGCGAGCGTGGACAACACCTTGTCATTGCCGAGCGCGACCACGTTACAGCCAAGCGCCATGGTTTCCTCGAAGGTCGCCGGAAGGATTTCGATGTTCATATTCCTCAGCCAGTCGACGATATCGGGGTCGGTGGTTTCGAGGCAGACCGCGGCGCAATGCTCGGTCAGCATGCAGACCATCAGGTCGATGTGTACGTAGAAGGGATCGATCGGCGCGAACTTGATTTCCCAACCCTCGTCGATGAACCACTGCGCCAGTTGTTTTGCCGCGATGCCTTCACTGCGATGGTCGGTGTAGCCCACCAGGGCCACGCCCGGCTTGATGATATTGAAATCACCGCCCTCGAAATTACCCATCGAGACCATGTCGTAAATCGGCACGTTGTTTTCCAGGTAAAAGCGCAGCGCGGGGGCGTATTCGCCGCGTCGCCGCGGATTGGCGAGCTGGCAGATGACGGCGCCATAAGGCGTCATGAACGACGAATCGCGCGCATAGACCTGCATCGGCGTGCCTTCATCGACTGGCAAAAAGTGGCATTTGGCGCCAGCCGATTCATAGGCCTGCACCATTTCCGCATGCTGGCGGCGGGCGAGGTCGGCATCGTAGACGCGACCGCGGCGCAGCGAATCTCGCACCAGTGAACTGTACTCGGCATTTTCGAGGCCGAGCCAGCGAAAGGTATCGACCGGGCCGAGCAAGACGTCGCGCAGCGGACCGGTTTCGGATTTCAGGTACCAGTCCGTCATTTCCTCGGTTCCGCCGCCGGGCTTGCGGCAGCGCAGTGGATTTTGTGTTCCGGGTTCGTAATTGACGGGTGCGTTCATGGAATGCTCCAGAAATATCGGTCGCAAAAAGGCCCGAAGCCGGGCGAAGTGAGACATTACCGCCGTACGCAGCTATTTTCAATCACTATGCAGCAGTTGGACCCGGCGTTCCGACGTATCGGTAAGTGCGGCGCACTATCCGGGATGAGGACAGATGGAAGGTTGTTGCGTCTTACTACTTCTGTACCTTGCGTGCGGCGTAGGACGAGTAGCCCAGCGCCGAGCGCTGGTTCAGGTTCTCGGCGTACTCCACGACATACTCGGTTACCGCCTGGAGGCTACCCGCGCGTTTGCCCCTGATCGCGGAGGAGCCTTCACCGATCACGTATTCATACCACTCGCCTTCGGTGACACCGCTCGGGGGGTCAGTCTTCTCGATACTGCCGACCGGAAACTTGCGCCCATTGGGTTCAACTACGGGTTGGTCAGTCATGATTTTTCCTCTTTACGCGCTTTCATCATGCGGCGGCCCGACGGCCGGATTTATGGCGCTGGTTAGCAGCTTTTGGCGCGCCCTGTGGCGATTGGCCCCTGGCTTTACGCGAGAAGCGTTGCTGCGACTTGTTCCTGTTCTGGTTGTTCCTGTTCTGCGGACGTCCATGCTCGATTGGTTCGGCCTTGATCGACGCGTCGGGCTCGTAGCCTTCGATCACGCGCTTTGGAATCTCGCGCTTGATCACACGTTCGATATCACGCAGCAGTTTCAACTCGTCGACACAGACCAGCGAGATAGCCTCGCCTTCACGGCCGGCACGGCCGGTGCGACCGATGCGATGCACGTAATCTTCGGGCACATTGGGCAGGTCGAAATTGACCACGTGCGGCAGTTGATCGATATCGAGTCCACGCGCGGCGATGTCGGTCGCGACCAGCACCTGCACCTTGCCCGATTTGAAATCGGCGAGTGCGCGGGTACGCGCGCCCTGGCTCTTGTTGCCGTGGATCGCGGCGGCATTGATGCCATCGCTGACCAATTGTGTGGCGAGACGGTTGGCGCCGTGCTTGGTGCGACTGAAAACCAGCACCTGTTGCCAGCGTTGCGAACCGATGAGGAAGGACAGCAACTCACGCTTGCGGCTCTTGTCGACGGGATGAATCACCTGCTCGATCGCCTCGACGGTAGTATTGCGGCGGGCGACCTCGACCAGTGCGGGCGACTTCAGCAGGCCATTGGCGAGCTTTTTGATGTCGTCGGAAAAGGTAGCCGAGAACAGCAAAGTCTGTTTTTGCTTCGGCAGCAGGGCGAGCAGCTTGCGAATATCGTGTATGAATCCCATGTCGAGCATGCGGTCGGCTTCATCGAGTACCAGCAATTCTACACGAGAAAGGTCGACAGATCGCTGACTAACGTGATCGAGCAGTCGGCCGGGGGTCGCTACCAGGATATCGACGCCGCGAATCAGCTTCTGCTTTTGCGGATTGATGCTGACACCGCCGAACACGACGGTCGATCTCAGCGACAGCAAGCGACCATAGTCGCTAACGCTGTCGGCGACCTGCGCGGCGAGTTCGCGCGTCGGCGTTACTATCAGCGCGCGCAGTGGCCGGCGGCTATTTTTCGGCGGCTCGACCTCAGCCAGGCGTTGTAACATGGGCAGCGTAAAGCCGGCCGTTTTACCGGTTCCGGTTTGCGCGCTACCCATCAGGTCGCGGCCCTCGAGGACCAGCGGGATGGCCTGGGTTTGTATTGGGGTTGGCGTATCGTAACCTTTTTCAGATACGGCACGGATCAGCTCGGCTCGTAGGCCAAGATTTTGGAATGACATGTTTAGATTTTCTCCAGCGATCAACCCGCCAGGACACACTGCTGTGGCTGGGACGGTCAGGGAAGATTTAAGTGCTAAATGAGCGGGAAATCGTTATCGATTACCGTTTAAGGACAGGTGCAGACCGATCAGCACCAGAAAGATTGCGCGCAGCATACACGAAAACGGGGTAAAAGGGGAATTTATCTTCAATTCGAGGAAATGAGGGCAACATATTGATTTTCAGCAATAAACCGATCTTAACGTCATTCCTGCGCAAGCAGGAATCTTACAACGCGCCGTCGGTGCAAGGCCGATACGTCGGACCGCCCTGCTTGCGCAGGGATGACGGTAGGGGGACCGCATAGGGGCGGGCGGGGCTAGTCGTTGTCGGTGAGGCCGGCGCCGGCGCCGGCGCGGGATGCCTCGGTGGCCGGGGCGTAGGTCTGGAAAGCGAGTTGATCGATGGTCTGAAACAGGTCGTAGTCGATCGCGTAGGACAGGGTCGACGGAAGCTGTTGCGGTTCAGACAACTTGTCTTGCTGACAGCTCACGCTATCGACCCGTGCGAGCAGCAGGTCATCACGATTGCCTTCGATGCTGAGCCCGTTTTCGAAGCAGCTCACGCGCACCCCGGCCCACGCGGTGGTAAACACCGTGCGGTGACAACGCGCGGCCTGGCCAACCGTGGCCGCCAGCAGCAGCGGATAAGCGGTCACCGCCAGCCGGAAACAATGACCATCGAGCATTTGCGTCGAGCGATCGGCGAGCGCGGCACCGGTAATCACGGGACATAACAGCCCGCCGGGCGCCTGCCAGGGCTCGAGCGAACAGTCCGGAATAAACTGCCGATATTCCCCTGCCGGGAGCTGCTGCAAATGCGCCAGCGTGGTTTCGGGGCCGGGCAGGTCGAAAGCCGCGAGCCAGCGCGCCGCCTTGCCCGCCTCTTCGGCGATACCCCAGTCCAACCCGCGCGCGCGCGCCGCCTTGCGCAGATAGGATTCGGCTTCGACGAGCGTGAGACGATAACTCATTATTCGGACGCGTCTTCGTCGGCATTCGCCGACTTCGCCGGCGCAAGCCATTCATCTGGAAAAGGCGCATCCTGGTACATGCAGATACGAACCCAGCGATCCGAGCGCGGATCGAATTTGGTGGCGCCGAAGAAAGACAGCTTGCAGCGCAGGATATCGATCGGCAGCATGTCCGCGGCGATGAGGTTATCCTGAATTTCCGCGTAGGGATGCGTGGCCAGGTTTTGCACGCGGCGTATCGTGTGGCGGTGCTCGGGATGCGCCAGCAGGAAATCCGCGTTCGACAAGCCCTGCTCCGAGTCGAGCAGGGCGCCATGCAAACGCTTGATATCGTAACCGACGGCGAGCGGCAATTCGTACTCGGCGCCGGGTTCCTCGAAACGCTCGCCAACGCGGGGCTCGAGTTTTTCGGCCGAGGTGTACCAGAAGCGCGCGCGGTTGACCGCTTCACCATAGTCGACGGCCAACGCCCACTGGCAGCGCGATTCGATAATTTCGCACAGACGCGCAAGCGGCATCGCGCCGTCGATGAAAAAACTCAGGTGTTCGTCGGCGTCCATGCACTGCGTCAAATCGTCGACCAGCTCGCCGTAGGGTTCGAGCATCAGCGATAGCAGTTGCTCCTGGCCTTCGAGCGTCAGCTGATCCTCGGCCCAACGGTAAAATCGGTCCCAGGGGTGATCGTCGGCGAGCGTATGCGCGGCGATGTAGTCGGCCATCTGTTCGAAGTCGGCGCGCAGATCCGCAAGTTTCTCGATCTGGATGGGATGCTGCGAATGCCAGTGCGCAACATTTTCACGCGCACGTTCGAATTCGCGTTCGAATTCCGCTATCGCCTCCGGCTCCGCGCCTGGCAGCGAGCGCACGCGCGCGAACGCCTCTTCGCGCGCCATCATCCAGTTATTCAGCAACGCAGGGTGATTGATCAGAAAGGGCGCCATGCCGAGCCCGGTCGAGTTACCGACACCGATGTGGCGGCGTAGACCGGGGTCGATGACGACGGCCTCGTCGCCTCCGCGCTTGGCGGCAATGTGTTCGACGAGATCGATGGCAAAGGCGCGCGTCAGCCACACCGACAACAGTTCAGCCTGGAACGGACCGCTGACTTCGGGACGTTCGGCAATCGTCAGGCGATCGGCGGCGCCGAATTTACCGGAACCGTAGACCGCGGTCGTGCGCACCAGGTAGCCCACGGATTCGAGCTGTTCCCGATCGGGCTGACGTCCGGCCGCAAGGCTCTCGACAACATGTTGCCACAGGCGCACCGAACGATTTGCGCGCGACAGCGAGAGCTCGGAGTCGGAAATCCGCCCTGCTTCCTGCCTCGGTACATTTGCTTCGAGCCGGTCGAGATCGGCCCCATCAGGGACGCCGTCGTAAAGGGCGAAGGTCGCATCCCAGGCGGTGGCAATGACGCGGTCAGAGCGCATGTGGTCGGGCAGGTCGTGGGAAAAAGCGACCAACGAGTAGGCCCGCTCGGGACCGTAGACGGTATAAACCGCACGCCCGAATCCCCGTTTGTCGATCGCCCACAGGTTACGCTTGAAGCGCCATTTTTCTTTCTTGAGGCGGCGCAACAGCGCGCGCATGAAGGACAGACGCGTCTGGTGAAAGCTGCCCATGCGCGCGAGGCGCATCACCACTTCGGGTGGGCGGCGGAATTCGGCCGCTACAGGTAAAGGATTGTTATCCTCGCAACTCATCTACTAGTCTCGACCGAAATTTTCATCGAAGAAACGCAGCCAGTTATTACCCATGACCGCGGCGGTATCGGCTTCACTGAAGCCGACTTCGAGCAATCCCTTTTCGATGTTGCCGAAATCGCGGTTATCCTCGAACCACTCCGGCATGGGCGGGAACCCGGCGTTGCCGGCGGAACCCTCGCCGTAGTCAATCTTCTTCGTCCAGCGGCCAACGCGCATCCACTCCACTACCGAGTCCGGCTGATCCTGGCACAGGTCAGAGCCGAGGCCAATGTGATCCACGCCCATGATTTCGGCGCAATCGGCGATCATCTGGCAAAAACTCTGCAGGCTACAATCGCCGCCGTCGCGCAGGTGATGCGGGTACATGCTGAAACCGAGCATGCCGCCGCTTTCGCCGAGGCCCTTGAGAATGGCGTCGGACTTGTTGCGCAGCGCCGGTTGCCAGAAGGCCGGGTTGGCGTGCGTCACCACGATCGGGCGCTCGCTGATCTCGATAGCGTCGAGCGTCGAGCGCTCGGCCGAATGGCTCATGTCGACGACCAGCCCGACACGATTCATTTCCGCGATCACTTCACGACCCATGCGCGTGACGCCGCTGTCTTCGCTTTCGTAACAGCCGGTCGCGAGCAGCGACTGGTTGTTATAAGTCAATTGCATGAAGCGCACGCCGAGCGTGTGCAGAATTTCTATGAGCCGGATATCGTCCTCCATCGGCGACGGATTCTGAAAACCGAAAAATATCGCGGTGCGACTGGTATCGCGCGCGAGACGCACGTCGTCGCCGGTAAAACCCTGGAAGATCAGGTGCGGAAAGCGCTCGAAGTAACTGTTCCACTGCTCCATGTTGGCCACGGTTTCGCGGAAGTTTTCATGGTAGGCAATGGTGACGTGGACCGCGTCGACGCCGCCGGCTCGCATCTGCTCGAAGATTTTCTCCGACCAGTTGGCATACTGCAGCGCGTCGATACGATAAGAAGTCTCACTCATGCCGGATTACCGCTGGCGATGTAGGCGGTTTTCACCGTCGTGTAAAACTCCTTCGCATACTGCCCCTGCTCGCGCGGCCCATAAGACGATTCGCCACGACCACCGAAAGGCACGTGGTAGTCGGTACCGGCGGTCGGCAGGTTGACCATGACACAACCGGTGCGGGCGTTGCGGCGAAAGTGCGTGGCGCGCGCGAGGCTGCCGGTGACGATTCCCGCGGTGAGGCCGAAACGGGTGTCGTTCACGGTTGCGATTGCCTCGTCGTAGGAATCAACCTTGATCACGCAGGCCATCGGCGCGAACAATTCCTCGCGATTGACCTGCCAGTCGTTACTTGTACCGACGAATACGGCAGGCGTCATGAAATAACCTTCGGTGGGACGTTCGACATGCTCGCCGCCGCAAAGCAGTTCGCCGCCTTCCTGTTTGGCGAGTTCGACGTTGGCCAGGTTTTGCTGTAGCTGCGCATCGCTGGAAACCGGTCCAATCTGGCTGCCGGCCTCGAGCGCGTGGCCAACGACCATGCTGTTGGCGCCCTCGACCAGGCGTTCGACAAACTTCTCGTGTATGTCCTTGTGCACCACGAGGCGCGACGATGCGGTGCATTTCTGGCCGGTGCTGCCGAAAGCACCGCCGAGGGCGCAGGTCAGCGCGATGTCGAGGTCGGCGTCGTCCATGATCGCGAGCGCATTCTTGGAACCCATCTCGAGCTGCACGCGGGTGAAATTATTGACCGCGGCCTGCGCAATGCCGCGCCCTACCGGCACCGAGCCGGTAAAACTGATGGCATGAACTTGCGGGCTTTCGACCAGCTGCTGGCCGACGTCACGACCGGAGCCCATGACCAGGTTGAACAGGCCCGCCGGGATGTCCTGGCGCGAGATGATCTCCGCGAGCGCGACCGCGCTGGCCGGAACCAGGTTGGCCGGCTTCCACAGCACCGCGTTGCCAAAGGCAAGCGCCGGCGCAATTTTCCAGACGGCGGTCGCGGTCGGAAAATTCCACGGTGAAATGATCGCCACGGTACCGACGGGTTCACGGCGTACATCGACCTCGATGCCGTCGCGCACCGAGTCGGCGTTATCGCCGATCTGGCGCAGCACCTCGGCGGCGTAATAGGTAAAGAATTGTCCCGAGCGATAGATTTCACCCTTGCCCTCGGGCTGGGTTTTGCCTTCTTCGCGCGCGAGTAGAGTACCGAGTTCTTCACAGCGTGCGATGAGTTCGTTACCGATCGCCATCAGCACGTTGTAACGCCGTTCCAGCCCGGTCTTCGCCCACTCGCGTTGCGCGGCCGCGGCGGCATCGAGCGCACGTTGCAGTTGCGCGCTGTCCGCCTGGGCGTAATGGCCGATAGTATCGGACAGGTCAGAGGGGTTGATATTGGCGATTTCGCTGGCCCCGGCGAGCCATTCGCCAGCGATGAAATTTTGATTCAGATTTGACATAAAAGCCTCTTGGTGGCTGATTGAATCTGGCCGATTACCATAATCGGGCGATCGAATTCAGTCAATTGTACTAATTGAAAGTAATGTCATCGATGCAGAATAAAAGCATCGATGACCTGTCTGGCGTAACAGTGCAGACATTAAACCTGCTGCTCCGCGTCAAGTTTACGAACGATGCGAAACGCATCCCATAACGATGGCAGCAACACCAGCGATACCGGCACCGCCGTGACCACGATGAACGATTGCAGCTTGGATACTCCACCCGATCCGATCGAGATCAGGATCAGCGCCATCAATCCCATTGCCACACCCCAGAACACACGTACCGGCGTGGCCGGGTGGTCGTTGTTCGACATCGCGACCGATAAAACGTAAGTCATCGAGTCACCCGTGGTGGCAACAAATACCGTGGTCAGTATCAGGAATAATACCGATACAATGAACCCCGCGGGCAACTGGTTGGTAATCGCAAGCAATGCCGCCGGCAGGTTAAAACCTTCGAATGCAGCCGATACAGAACCCGGGTTGGCGAGTTCAAACGCGATTCCCGAACCGCCGACGATGGTAAACCAGAAGTTGGTTACCAGCGGTGCGACCACGGCCACCATGAGAATGATGCCGCGCGCAGATCGGCCGCGCGAAACCCGCGATATGAACATGGCCATCAACGGGCCATAGCCGAGAAACCAGCCCCAGAAGAAAACGGTCCACCATCCGAGCCAGCCGGTATCGCCACGGTAAAGCGCCATCGGCACGAAATTGGCGACATAGGTGCCGAGGCCGCTGACAAAACCTTTGACAATGAACGCGGTGGGGCCGGCAAGCAGGATAAATCCGAGCAGGCCGAAACCGAGGATGATATTGAACTGGCTCAAGATCTTGATGCCGCGATTGACGCCGGTGATCGCCGAGAAGGTGTAAAGCGCCACCAGGCCGCCTACAACGGCGATTTGAGTTCCGAGACCATCAGCAATCCCAAACAGGTTTTCGAGGCCGTAGCTGACCTGTAACCCGAGAAATCCGATCGGACCCACGGTTCCCGCCACCACCGCGATGATGCAGGAAGCGTCGGCAATAAAACCGATGGGGCCCTTGATCGCTTTCTCCTTGAAGATCGGATACAGCAGGGTACGCGGCGCCAGCGGCAATCCCTTGTCGTAATGGTAGTGCATCAACATGATGGTGGTCAGGCTGCCGAGAATAGCCCAGGCCAGGAATCCCCAGTGCAGAAACGCCTGCGCCAGAGCCGCATCCGCTGCCGCGGCAGTTTTGCCTTCGACGCCAAAATAGGGTGCCGGATAAAGGAAGTGCGCCATCGGTTCACCGGCGGCCCAGAACACCCCGCCACCCGCGAGCAGCGTGCACATGATCATGGAACCCCACTGGAAAACCGTGAATTCGGGTTTCGACATATTACCGAGGCGTACACGGCTGGCGGGCATGATCGCGATAATAATGCCGATGACAAAGGTGGCGAACAAAAGGATCTGCCAGTAGAGGCCAAAAAACCGCACCGACCAGCCGAAACCCGCGTCTACCCAGGCGCTCAGCGTTTCGAGGCTAACCAGGGCGAGGCCACAAAATAATGCGATAAATCCGCCCGTCAGGGCAAAAACCGGCTTGTTGACGCTGGCAAAACTTCCGGGTACTGGACCCGGAACTGACTCTGGAACTGCACTCATGGCAGCGACTCCTGTTGTGAGGGTTATGCGCCGTTGGCGCGTGCTGGGTATTCTCATTACGCCATCTATTAAGTCAATTCGAATAATTTGTTATTATCTTCAGTTAAATTGAAATCAACGACATGGAACCGACCGCTATGCGAGCTTGCAAACAATCTCACCTGCGCTGTTTCGTCACGGTTGCCGAAATGGGGAGTATCAGCGCCGCCGCGGTACGCCTTCACCGCACAGCTTCGGCGGTATCGATGACGGTCACCGGCCTCGAGGCGCAACTCGGTCGACCCCTGTTCGAGGCGGGCAGCAAAAATCGACTGACGCCCTTCGGCGCCTATGTCTTCGAAACCTCGAGTGAGCAGCTGAAACAGTTCGAACGTGGCATGAAAAGCATAGAGGCTTATGCGCGCAACGATTTCGGCCGCGTCGATATTGCCGTGGTTCCATCGGTCGCGACCGTTTATCTTCCCGGCATACTGTCGAACTTTGTCGGCCGTTATCCGCACGTGGTGCTGTCGATTCGCGACGACAGCTCGGCACAGATCAACAAGCTGGTCGAGCTGGGTCAGATCGATGTCGGCATTGCGAGCCTGACCGAAGACGCGTCCAACCTTGGATTCCAGCCGTTGCTCAGCGACCCGCTGGGCGTGGTGTGTAGCCCTTCACATGCGTTGAACCGCCTGAACCGGCCTCTTAGCTGGAGCGACCTGCAAGGCCATCGCTTCATTGCCAACGGCACCTGTGGATTGATTCGCGCTGCGCAATTTCGCAGCCTGCTGGCAGAATCGGAAATGGACGTGCAAAACACCACATCGTTGTTGGCCCTGGTCGCCACCGGGTTCGGCATTACCACGTTGCCGCGTCTCGCGATCGCCGAGGAGCGTGAAGACGTCGCTTTCAAGACAACTCGCTATGCGCGGCTACAACGCACGATTGGCATTGTTACCTCGAAAAACCGTAGCCTCGCTCCCGCCGCGGCGGCATTCGTAGACGCCGTCGAAGCAGCCTTCTAAGGCAATACCAGGGTTTCGCCAATATTGACGGGGCGGAACTGTTCAGGCGGCAGGCCGCGCCGTTGCATTTCCTCGATCAGAAGTTGCGCCGGTTCGAGCAGCGGCTCGATGGTGAGTTGAAAAGTCCCCCAGTGAATCGGCAGCGATTGCTGCGCACGCACTTCGAGATGAACATCCACCGCCTGCGCCGGATCGATGTGCATGCTTCCCATGAAGTAGCGCGGCGCGTAGGCGCCGATGGGGATCATCGCCAGGCGAAACGGGCCGAGGCGTTCGCCGATGTCGCGGAAGTAAGTCGCGTTGTATCCGGTGTCACCGGCAAACCAGCTGTTGAAACCGTCGATGTCGACCGCCCAACCGCCCCACAGGCTTTTATTGGTATCCCAGGGACCGCGCCGCGACCAATGCCGTGCCGGGGTAAAGGTGATTTCGACGCGGCCGTCGAAACGGTGATTTTCCCACCAGTCGAGCTCGATGACGCGATCCGGGGATATGCCACGCTTCAAAAACCAGCTCCTGAGGCCGAGCGGTACGTACCAGGTCACCGAGTCGCCGAAGCGGTCGACGGTTCGATGATCGAGCGAATCGTAGTGGTTGTGCGAGATCACCACGAAGTCGATTTCCGGCATCTGCTGGTAATCGAGCGCGGGCTGGGTGACGCGCGGCCTGACCCAGAACTCGAAGCGAAACGGGTATTGCGACAGGTGCGGGTCGGTAAGGAAAGCGATGTCCCGGTACTGTACCAGCGCGGTGGCATGGCCGATCCAGGTGACGCGCGGTAGTTCGGCGGGCGAGTTGATAAGGTCGAGATTCGGGGTTTCGACAATGGAGGCGAGTTCCTCCGCGGTGGGCACCGGCGGGTCGCCTTCTTTCTGGCGCATCTTGTAGTGGGCGAAAAACGAGCCCTGTTTCACGCTGACGAATTCGCCGTCGCCATGGTGCGCCTTGCCCGGGTCGAACTGGACGCCGCCGGTACAGGCGCTGAGCAACAGGCAGAAGGCCAGCAAGACTTCGAAGGGGACAGACCAGAATGCCACTAAGTTAAGCAAAAAAATAGCGTCATTACGGACCCAGGGGGGCCTAAAAGCGAAGCGAAGCAATCTTTTTGCTTAAGATCAAGCACTTGGAGATTGCTTCGTCGCTGCGCTCCTCGCAATGACGGGCTTAACTTAGTGGCCTGTCCCCGAATGTTCAAGCGTTATTTCAATTTTGGGTTGAAGGCGGGCGGGCGCGGGAAGCGCGAGGTGATATCGAAACGGGTCAGGTCCATGTGGCTGCGCGTGTATTCCTCGGAAGCGTCGCGCGCCGGGTTGAAATCCCAGCCCTGGTAGCGCCCGATGCGCAATGCCGTATGGACCGCGCGGCGGCGTTTCTGATCGGCGATTACAGTTTCGCGCAGCGCGTCGCTGTCCCAGTATTTGGCGGCTTCGCAGCGAAAACCTTCGAGCAGTTCATGCTCGACCAGATTATTCAGTTCGAGTGGATCATTTTCGAGATCGAACAGTTGCTCCGGATCGGTGCTGCAGCAAATGTACTTGTACTTACCGCGACGTATCATCAGCATCGGCGCCGCCGTGCCCTCGCCCAGATATTCGCTGACACAGGCATCGGGGTCGTTGCTGGCGTCGCCGTCGCACAGCGGCAATAGCGAGCGTCCGTGCAAGGGATCGATCGGCGCGGGCGGCTGACCGACTCCGGCATCGGCGGCGATATCCACCAGCGTCGGCAGCACGTCGACCTGCGCCACCGGCGCGGCCACGCGGCGCGGCTCGAAGCGGCGCGGCTGGTGCACGATCAGGGGTATGCGGTTAGACCACTCGCGAAAGCTCATTTTGTACCAGAGCCCGAATTCACCGAGCATGTCGCCGTGGTCGGCGGTGAACAGGATCGTAGTGTTGTCGGCCATGCCACAATCATCGAGCGTGGCGCGCAGGCGCCCGACCCATTCATCGACATAACTGACATTGCCGTAATAGGCGCGGCGCGCATTGATGACGTCCTGTTCGTCGATGTCGACCGCATCGAGCGCGATGACTTTCTCCAGACGCGCATTGTGCGGATCCTGGTTTGGCTGACGCGGCACGGCCGGAGGGGCGATATCGATATCCTCGTACAGGTCCCAGTACTTCTGCCGGGTCGCGTAGGGGTCGTGCGGATGAATAAAACTCGCGACCAGGCACAGCGGGCGCTCATCCTCGCTGCGCGCGTGATCATAGAGCACACGCATCGCCTGTGCGCCGACCTCGTCGTCGTAGGCGAGCTGGTTGGTAATTGCGGCGACGCCGGCCTGCTTCACGCTCGACATGTTGTGATACCACAGGTCGATGCGCTCGTTGGCATTTTCCCAGTCCGGAATCCAGCCGAAGTCAGCCGGGTAAATGTCGGTCGTGACGCGCTCCTCGAAACCGTGCAGTTGATCCGGCCCGACGAAATGCATCTTCCCCGAGAGGCAACTGCGATACCCCATGAGGCGCAGGTAATGGGCAAAGGTGGGCATGGTCGCGGGCATGTAGGCCGCGTTGTCGTAACCACCGCAGGCGGAAATATTCTGCCCGGTCATAAAGGCATAGCGCGCCGGGGTGCACAGGGGACTGGAACTGTAGGCCGAGTCGAAGACCACGCCCTCGGCGGCGAGTCGATCGATGTGCGGGCTTTTGACATCGGCATTGTGATAACAGCCAAGCGCGAGTGCGGTTAGCTGGTCGGCCATTATGATGAGGATGTTCTGCATGGTTAACTCGGGGTTTAGAGGAGGTTTTTGCCGTCGAAGACGGTTACCTCGAAGGCGCTGGTATCGAGGTCATCGATACAGCCCAGGTTGACCCGGCAATGACCCGGCTTGCGCAGCATTTCATTGTGCGTGTAAATGCCGCAGCGCCGGCAGAAATAGTGTTTGGCGATACCGCTATCAAACTGGTACAGGCCGAGATCCTCCGGACTGGCCTCTACCTTGAGCGCTTCCAGCGGAATGGCCTCGGTGCTCATCATGGTACCCTTGCGCGAACAGATCGAGCAGGTGCAACGCAGCCCCGCGGTGATTTCCTCGCCTTCGTAGGAAAAGCGGATGGCGCCGCAATGACAACTGCCACTATATTGTTTGCTCATGAATTCTCCCGGCCGAGTCTGGCCCTATTTGGTAGCGGTGAACAGGAAGCGGTTTACGCAAAAAAAGTACTCGCCGCGCTCGACAAGCGCTTCGATACCCGCCAGCCAGGCCGCGGATTGTTCCTCGGAAATCATATTCTGACGAACCGCGATGCGCGCGAAGTTGGGCAGCATGCCGGCGGAAAAACTGTTCTCGTTATAGCCCGGGTTCAATACCGGAATCGCTTCGACGCGTGGCGTTGCGAAACCGGCCTGTCGCAGCAGCGGAGCCATGCGCCGCGGCAGGTTCGGATTGACCAGCGCGTCGTCCCAGGCGTTGAAAACGGTTTGCGTCAGCGCCAGGTCGTGACTGTTGAGAATGGCCCCGCCCCAGTCGGTTTCGATAATGGCGACCCGCCCACCCGGTTTTAAGACGCGGTGATACTCCTGTAACGCTGCCTCCAGTTTCGGGACATACAACAGCGTCTGGGCGCAACTCAAGGCGTCGAAGCTGGCGTCATCGAAGGGCAGCGTCTCGACGCTGCCCTGTTGCAAATTAACCTGGGGGAGATCATCACAGCGTGCATGCGCACGCGCAAGCATGTCGGGGCTGGAGTCGATGCCCTCGGCGCGCCCCTCGGCGCCGACAGCGACGGCCTCCTGTTCGAGCAAAAGTCCAGTGCCGCAACCCGCGTCGAGAACCCTTTCGCCCCGCGCCAGCGCGAGTGCGACGAGCGTACGCAGGCGTTGATTGACAATCTCGGGCGCCTGGTAACTCCGGTCGATGCTGGCAGCGGCCTTCTTGTCGTACTTTTCCATCCCGGCGAAATCGCTCAGGTCTTGCTTTCAAGGCAGAGTTTGAGTCCCTGCTGGTAGTATTCGACGGCCTTTTCGGGTTGCTGTAACTGCTGCTCGAACAAATCGGCAAGCTCCAGGCAGGCAGCCGCGGTGGCGCGCGCGCCGATACTCGCCTCGAAGTAACTCTGGGCCTTGCCCCAGAGGCGCGCACGCACGGAGATTCTGCCCAACGCCAGCAGCAACTGCTCGTTATGGCCGTAGTCATCGAGCCATTTTTCGACGCGCGTCATCTGCGTGGTGGCATCGCGCGCCTGGTAACGGCCGTAGACCTCGATCAGGCCGTCGTCCCATTGCTGGTCGATAGCCTTGAGCAGGGCTTGCTCGGCGCTGCTGTTACTCCAGCCCTGGCGCGCAAACTGCTCGAAGTAATAGCGCAACAGGCTGGCGTCAGATTGCAGATCTTTCGGCAGCTTGCTCCAGGCCATTTCAAAATCCTGCTGGTTGCCGCTGGCGAGTTCCAGCACGCCACGGTAGCCGCTTAGCTCCAGCTCGCGCAGGCGCGCGGGCTTGACCAGTTTCCTGCGCCGCACAACCGGCAGCAACTCGACCAGGGCGCGCCAGTCCTGTAGTTCATGGTAGGCCCGCGCCAGCAGCATGGTCACGAAGTCGTGCTTCGGCGCGACGCTGTGGAGATGGGTCAGTGTGGCCAGCGCCTGTTCGGTTTGCTGGTGCGCAAGCTGCAGTTCCGCCTGGGTCACGCCGATCGCCAGCTCAGCATCGGGATTGGCGTCGTGCGCCGCCTTGAGGTAGCTGTCGCGCGCATCGTGCTTGCCCTGCAGCTGCGCCGCGCGCGCCGCGGAAAGGTAATGCACGAGCGGGCTTTCGCTGAAATCGACGAGCCGCACGAGGTGGTTTTCAGCCTGCTCGAAACGGCCCTCGGCGAGATCGATCAAACCCTGGGTGAGCTGCCGCCGTACCTTGGCGTAACGCCGGGTTTGCGAACGGCTCTTCATGCTGCGCGGCAGGCGCCACAGCCCGCGCGCAAACCTGAAAGCGAAATGAACGGCGATGACCGCACAGAACAACGCGACCACGGCAACCGCGAGGCTGGTTTCGACCTCCCATTCGCGGTAACGCAACAACAGCAATCCGGGATCATCGCGCACCAGCAACACCGCGCCGAGTGCGATGACGACGAGGAGCAACAGGTACATGAAAAACTTAACCATTACCGGACTCCGGGACTGGCGTGACAGCCGGTTGCGGGGCCGTCGGTTGCGGGGCAATGGCACGCTGACTTAAAATTCTCTGCAGTTCGCGCAACGAACCGGTGATGTCCGGTTTATCCGGGTTTATCACCATTTTCTGCAAGTTCTGTAACTGGGTCATGAAATCGTGGTTGGCGGCATTGTCGAGATCGTAGAATTCGCGAAACAGGCTGGTGCTGCGATCGAGCAACAAACTATATTGGCTTGAATCGCGCTCCAGCACGGCCCAGCGCGCCAGCTTGAGGTTGTCTTCGAGCGCCTCGGCAACATCGATGACGTTGGCCTCGATTTCACTCGGCTGGGTTACCTCTCTGCGTACTTCGACGAGCGAGTCGATGAAGGCGTTAAAGCGCCCGAGCCAGTCATCCTGCGCGAGCGTTTCCTCGGCGGCCGGGGTTGCGGCTTCGTCGACGCGGACCGCAAAGCCGGGGTGCAACACTCTTACCTGCCGCCCGAGCTGCGCCAGCATCAGGGTCATACCGACCAGGTCGGGACGCTTGCGGGTTTTCAGGTCGGCGATTTCCTCGCTGATCATGACGCGCACCGGTAACAGCCCGGGATCACCGGTGAAGCCGATGAGATCGCTGGCAGCCTGCAGGGTTACCGCCGCGCCCTCGAAATCATTCTGTAATATCAACTTGTGCTGGGCGACGCGCATCAGGTACTCGACTTCGGCCAGCTGCCAGTCGTTCTTGTCGCGCCCGAACAGCTCGTAAAGCTTCTCGCTGGATTCGCGCAAACTCTGCTGACCGAGCTCGAGTTCACCCAGCTTGCGATCGAGGCCGGTGATTTCACCCTTGAACGGCGACAGGCTGGATTGCAACTTGCTAATACTGGCCTTGTCCGCAATCTGCCGTTGCAGCTCGGCGATATCGGCCTCGTATGCGGCCTCACTTTCGGCCTGCAACTGTTGTTGCTGGCGCCAGTAGTAACCCGCCGCGCCGGCCAACGCCAGGATCAGCAGCAAATTGAAGAGACCGAACCAGGGGCGCCCCGCGCGGGTTACAGGCGGCGGCGATGGCGTTTCTGCGGGCGTTTCCGCGAGCTCCGGCGGTGCCGGTTCGGGTTCGGTAGTAGACGCGGACTCATCCGCGGTGCGGGACTCGACCATGTTCTCGTCAGGGGTATCACCAATCTGCACCGGATCGGGATCAGTAGCCAGTATCTCGGTGCTGTCGTCTTCGCTGCTTGTTTCTTTCTTGTTCATACCTGCTTATATCGCTGATCCGCCCATTCGCAAATCGTTTGCCGTATTCCATTATCACTCGCGCTTTGCGCGATAAGGACCGCTGCATTATGTCCCAGTTTCAATGCCGATTCACGCATTCTTTCGCTGATCAAAAGCCAGGGGATACGACACAGCGCGCTCACCGCCGCTTCATCCACCAGTTCGACGAGGTTATGCATGCCCTCGGCGCTGGTGAGTATGACCAGCGTCGGAGAGTCCGCCGCGATCAGCTGATTAAAATCCCCGACGGTCCTGTGCGGGAGAGCGCGCCGGTAGACTTCGGCATAGTCGACACTGGCGCCCCGGCGCTTCAGTTCATCGCCGAGCAGGTTACGGCCCTGCTGCCCGCGCAGTATCAGAACGCGCTTGCCCTCGACCTGCTGTAATGCCGGCGACTGTAGCAGGGCTTCACTGTTATAGGGCTCCCCGGCGACCAGGCAATCGTCGAGGTCGAGCCCGCCGGCGGCGAACGCGATCGCTAACGCAGCCCGGGTCGCGCGGCCGATCACGCCGAGACGGACGGACGGACGCAGGCGATTGCAATCGATGAAGCGCAACGCGCCCTCGACCGCGTTGCGGCTGACGAAGAGGAGAATGTCGTAGCCAGCGACAGTATCCGCCAGCCGCCGCTGTGCGGCGCCGATAGCGACCGGCTGTATGTCGATCACCGGAAAGGCAAGCACACGCGCGCCATCCTGCTGCAACAGGCGGGTGAGTTCGCCCTGCTGGTGCGCTGGCCGGGTATTCAATATTACCTGACCCTGCAGCCTGGTATGCGGGCTAGCCCCCACGGCTACTCCCGCAGCGCGTCTAGCCCGCATATCTCACCAGGATGACGGGCCCTCGCTTGTTCTTTGAATCCACAAGGAATTTTCTTCAGTCGGAAATACGCACTGTTATTCCGCTCCTTCAGAAAATCCCTTGTGAATCCAAAGCCCTGC
>Ga0255048_10000894_pt1 | contig 21909 bp, 26 predicted proteins | sample JV7_2_2_MG_FD_183619 | JGI IMG/M metagenome (GOLD analysis project Ga0255048, IMG submission 183619) | Seawater microbial communities from Jervis Inlet, British Columbia, Canada - JV7_2_2 | ecosystem: Environmental > Aquatic > Marine > Inlet | place: Canada: British Columbia | collected 2016-10-06
CTCTCAAAGTTAGTATTATCGTAAACTGTTTCATTTGAATCGTCTTCTGAGTCAGGACTAACTGGTGTAACCTCGAAGTTATCCACTCTTGTTTCCATGTCTGTTATTGATGTTTGTGTTATGTCTGACATTTTATGTTATTAGGAAGGGCATATATAGGTCAAAGGTTGAGGGGGTTATACCTGATGGAGCAGGAGCTGTTCTATTTGAAGGGTCTAGTCCAAAATGTATAGTATTAGCTGCTTTACCTGTTACAACTAGCTTTAATCTTAAATTATCACCTACTTTGAATAATGTCTGGGTTAGGGGGAATCTATAGGCTAATGTTGTCATATCTGCTGTTGCTACTACCCCATTTACAGCTGAAGCTATATCTGTGACATTACCATCCACATCAACTCTTTGTAAGGTTATAGCATAAGTAATAGAGTTAGTTCCATCTGAATATCTTGTCAAATTAACAAAAGCAGTGCCTTTTGCAACTCTTGGAAGGTTAAATGAAGAACTATTAAAGGTATAAGTTGTGTTTGTGGCTGCTATTGTTATATCAGATGACCTTATATCTGCACTAGTTCCAATATTGTAAACTGTTGAACCAGTTGTGGTTGAGAAGCAATAAAAGTGGACAATACCTAGACCACTAGCTAATTCTTGAGCGTCAAAACTTGCAATCGCCTCGCTTTGTGATTGAAACTTCTTTGATAATACCATTTTTAATTTATTAAAAGCATGTTAGTTCTCAGGAGCCTTTAGCTTCTTTCGATTTAATTTCTCTAAACGTTTTAAACCCTTATTTTCAATGTCATCGTTAATGTTTAAAAGATTATCTGATTCTGAGGATAAATAACCTGTAGTATCAAAGGCTACCATCTGTTTTGCAATAATTGAGCTGCATATGTCAGATAATAAGTTCTTAATACCTGTATCTACGTTATTAATATTATCAACCCACTTAACTCCTGTCTCTCCTTCTATTCTACCCTCTGCTTCATCAGACCACTTAGCTAAGATTGCACCACTGACCTTTAAGTCTGAATTTACGTGTATTCCTGACTTAAATATCGCTGCTCCTGAGGTACATAGTGTCCATGACATCTTATATGTAAGAAATAAAGGTATTTATGTGTTTCGCATTTGCTAACCATGCTGCTCTTATCAGTCCTTCGACTAAATCTGTGTATTTATGCTCATTTGCAAATATTCTAACTGCAGACTTCTTTCCTATTGTAAGGTTGTATTCGTATTGTATTGCACGTAGAGATGCTATAACTTCGTCATCATCGAGGAGAGCTATCTTACTTTTCTCCATTAATGCAAGAAGGTTAAAGTACATGTCTTCTTTTAGTAAGGCTCTCTTTCTTTCTCCTAAGTGGTCTAGTTGTCTGCTTAGGTTGTTTAAAGCTATAACCTTTCTCTTGACTGATGGCTCACGTAGAAGAAAGTCTAGGATACCTACACCTAATGATCCTGACCCTGCGTCTATACCAATCTTCTTAAAATCATATTGTTTGTTCAATCTTACTATATCATCGAAGGTTGTAGTTGTGTATTGTTTCATCTTAAATATATGTTCTACGTGTATTAAGTTATCTTTATCTATACGCCTAATGACTTCTAGAGCTGTTTTATCATCACCCATTCTACTTATGTCAACTCCTAAGAAGTATTCAGCTTGTGGTACTATCATTTGACGTTTTATGTTACAGCACTTAGATATTAGTTCATCACTGAATATTCTACGGAAATCACTGACGAACTCTCCCATGTATTCTTGAGCGTATTGGAGAGTTGTCATACGTTCTTTCTGTTTCTCTTGATGGTCTTTCATGAAGGTTCTCTGAGGTTCAGGTCTTGATTCTGCTATTTCTTCTGCATTGATGTGCCATGTCTTGAATGAGTCATCATTGAAACAATCATAGAAATATCCCTCAGCTCCAAAGGGTGTTGATAGAAGTATAATCTTTCCCCCTGTTGTTGCGAGTTGAGGGATTATTGCAGGAAATACAGAAATTGGTACAAAGGCTGCTTCGTCTACTATTAAGAGGTCTGTAGTGAATCCACGAATACCTAAACCGTCTAGACCACAAGGGAGACATCTAATTGTAGAGCCGTTCTTTAATTGTATCTGAGATTTGGTTGGTCTTTGCTTACCTTTCTTTATAAGGCTTCTGTAATTACTATCTAGGTACAACAATACCTTAGAGAATAATAAGAAGGCTTGACGTTCTGTTGCACTCACTATCATAATTTGTAGTCTTGGAGTCTCTATAGAACGCTCAGCTGCTAAACGAGAGACTATAGTTGATTTTCCAACCTGGCGACCTGCTCTTAGAGCTATGTTACCCCTATAGGATAATACTTCTTCTTGCCACGTGTCAAGTGAGATGTCTTCTTCTTTGCTAACTCTAGAATTTCTTTGTTTATCATTAGCTCCTTGCTTAACGTCTCTATCGCTTTCGCTGCTTGTTCTTTTACTTCTACCCATATTTGCTCCTGTTTAGTCGCTATTACTAGACCTAAGTCCTCTGGTTCAGTTGTCTTTGGCATGGGTTTAGATGGTATATATGTTTATATATCTTTGCTTTTTAATTATTTTAAAAAATTAAAAAACTTGGCGGTTGGGTTAAGCCAACAATATAGCTACATTTACAACTCTCGCTTAATGATGGAAAATCGTGCACTAAGGTAACCATAGTATACTTATATGAATGTAGTACCTAAATCTATTAAGGTGTAGTACCTAAATAGTTATTCGGTATAGCGATTAGCTATAAGACCTCACTACGTTCGGTCTTTGATTAGGCCCTTTCGACACGAGATACTTCTAGAAAGGGCCTAATCTGGGGGGGGTTCCACACAGAGCCACTGCCTACCGGCAGATGTGGCTCTGTGCTTACTTTGAACTACGAAACGTTACACTAACAGCTAAGAATCATAGATTCTTAAAGTAATTAGAGTATATAAAGCTTTTGTCATTCAAAGTAATAGTTACACACATATTTAAACTCTTAATCACTAACATAATAGTAGGCCTCTATTGCCTCTGAATATGCGAATATGTGAACGGACAGCTACACCGTCGTTATAACTAACCTTATAATGTTACGTTTGGTTACTTACTTTACCCAAACAGTATATACACACTCCCTGCGAGATGTATTACTAGTCAAAGTACATAGACATTAATCTACTATACATACGTGAATCGTATATACTACATACTCTTTTTCCAAAGACACATTTCTATAGAAACATTTAAATAGTACATATTCGTATATATTCAATGGCTAAGGAGAGAACATCAGTAAGTATTAATGGAGATATTCTCGCTAGAGCTCGTTCGTTTGGTATTAATACTAGTCAATTATTAGAATCAGCAATAGAAAAGAGAATAGACCCAAAGAAAAGTCATATGAAAGAAGACTTAATAATGCTTAAATGCCCACGCTGTCAAGAAATAGTAAATGATGGATATTTATGCGAAATAACGGATAACTTCCATTGTGTTAAGTGTGAGAAGGTACTGAAGTGTCTCCCTAAAGACCATGAACACATCAGGATACCCGGATATGAGGGTCAGAATATTAAAAGAATAAATAAAGTTAATCCTGATGTGTTACCTATAACTACTCTACCTCAGTAATTAAAAAAGAATCTACCATTAAGTTACTACTAGGATTTCGTACCTTATGTGTATCAAAGGTTAACTTCTTACCTATTATCTCCTTTGGTGTTATATTCTTAGATCTAATAAAGTTCTGATTAGTCTTGTTTAACTCCATTTTCCAGTCTTTCTTATTATAATTCACAGTTATAAACATTCTAGGCTTATCGTCTTTATACTCTGACTCGATATTAACTGGAACTAAAGTAACTGGGAACTCTTTGATAATATCAGTTTTAAGGAAATCTCCACTGAAATCATCCCATCGTTCTAAGTCTGGTAGTGTATCTTGTTTATCTTTTGTCATTTGTATTTTTACCCCCTTTCAATTTGGTTTTACATTGAATACCAAAAGCCTGTCTATTTATATGTTTAACTATAAAAACATCGACGGGGGAGTGCGAGCCTGCTGTACGAATAATCGTATATTTATCAGCAGGCAGATGTTTCTTTAAGAGGTTTAAGATTTCATACTCAAATGCTCTCCCCCGAATATAAGATTTGTTAGGCATACATATTAGTATATACACTTATATATAAATGTTTCTATAACTCTATCTGTCTGTAATAGCATAGCTTTCTGTATAGTATCTCCCCAAACTCTATAATAGGATATACCTCAACACCACTATAAGCACAGTCAAATATCGATACATCTTCATATGGGCAGTAGTATGAGTACTCATATTGTAGTATCTCTGCTCTCCCACCACATAGTCTCTTACCTATGTCATCTAGCATTGTTATCCACCGATTTGTACTATATTAAATGTAATAGCTACGAAGTCTATGTCCTTATCAGGTGCTCCACCATCTATTCTCTTAACCCATACCTCTAATGTATCATCTACTGCGAATGTTGCTAAGAATGAAGTAGAAGCTTGACCTACAGCGTTAGCTACACTTGTAGTTCTATGAATATGTGAGTTCTCTACCTCACCTGTACCATCATTAGTCATAACCTCTATTTCATACTCATTCTTCTGTGCTGCAGAGATACTAAGAGACAGACTACATAGATATACTCCGGCTTTCTTTATTAAAAGGTGGCTCTCTGTTATGTCTACACCTACATTATTACTAGCAGAAGCAGTGTTAAACCCCTTGACTTGTACACCTACTCCTTCATCTATTGTTGCTACTGTGTAAGGTGTTTCACTATGAAAATACATACCACCAAATATCATACCACCATCAACAAACACAGTATCACCTGCTGTTTGTACGAAGTTAGCTGTACCTGAGTTATTAGGTATGAACATATCCTGAGCTACAGAATTAATTGGTAGTTTAGGCTCAGGCTTTCGACCACTACCCACGCCTCCCATTATAAGTTCGGGTCTTCAGTCTGTTTAGTTGTACCTGCTTCTAAACCCTCTACATAAGGGTAATCTGCTTCTATAGCTCTAGTACCTACTGTACCAGTTGCAACCTCTACAGTTCCATTATCTGCCATTAGCATAAACTCCTATCATGTAGCTTAGCACACTCACTCTGTTCATTAGAGTATTGTGCACCTGCTCTCTTGTATTTACCATCTTCTATAACATAAGCTATCTTTGGGTCATTGTTATCATAAAAGTCTTGGTATCTGCCCGGTCTCTTAGTAATCTTCTCGACTTCAACTTCTTTTTCTATTACTTCTATAGTTGTTGTAGCTTCACAGACATCAACATTATTAACATCTGCGGGATTGATATAAACTGGAAAGATAAAATATACAACAGCTCCACCTATCAGTAAGCCTATTAGTCCAATAGTTATTACATAGTATAAATTCATTTTAAATTAGGGTGCCTCCTCCACCACTGTAGTAAGTATCTTATCACCTGCAAATGTCATCATGTATTGGTCTGATGCTGTAACTCTAGCTCCTGATACTGCACTAGCTACCTGGTCATCTATTGCAGCTAATCTAGAGCCTGAGTTAGTAACATCATCATAATTTTCTTGTAAAGGTACATCTATTATAGTACCTGCTACTTCTTTTCCTGCTAAGTCTGCTGCTATTTCAGTAGAATTTAATACTCTATTCCACATCTTGACTTGGGATATTGCTCCGTCCCATGTTCTATTAGTATTTCCTGTTAAGTTTCCTATTCTTATGTCATTTGTTGTTGTCATAGCTGAAATACCTTGCACTAAATCTCCTGCACTTCCACTAACAGCACCGTTAATATAATGTTGTGCTATTTGAGCTGATGTTATAGTAGTTAAAACATGAGTCCATTTACCAAAAGGCAGAGAAGAATCTGCAGAACGTATAGATGTTCCTAAATTAATTTGAAGAACTGCTTTTTTATTTGCATCTATTCTATATGTAAATCCATCTGCTCCTCCGTCTGCTGTTGATTTATCTAAAATTTTACCTGCTCCTGTTTCTCCAGTACTTTTTGGATTTACCCATGCACTAATAGTGAATCCCCCAGTTAAATTCGCTCCTAACTGATTAGCATTATGAGCAACATCTACAAAATCATCTACCCCATCAAACACAGCTCCTCTCCTAGCTAAAGGTCTAGTTAGATTAGCAACAACTGCACCACTTACCATTATGGAGCCTCCTCTATGACAACACTTAGTATGTCATCACCTGAATTTGCTATCATATACTTATCACTTGCTGTAACTCTAGCTCCTGAGATTGCTGTAGCTAATAAGTCATCCCTTGCAGTTAGTCTTGAGCCTGTATTTGTACCATTAAGAGACCCTGCACTATCTGTATAATCTGTATCTAGCTTATATCTATGTACTAAGCCATCTGTTACATCTTTTTCTGCTACTACATTAGTAATTTCTGATTGTGATAAAGCTCTATTCCAAAATTTAACATCAGATATAACACCATCAAAGAATTTTCCATTAGTTCTCCTTCCAATAAAACATTTATCTGCTATAACATCTAAAGTACCTGTAGCTGCTACAGCTGTACCTGTTGCAACACCATTCTTAAATAATTGTATCTCTATTCCATCATATCTAGCTGTCCAATGTTCCCATACTCTTGCTATTGTTGTATCATTAGCTGCATTTGTTACCTTATTACCACTCGCTACTGACACTCTAAAATCTATACGAGCATTTGAAGCAGCTTGAACTATAGTAAATTGAGTATCCGCTGTACCATTATCTTTAGCTACCATAACATCACCTTGATTTACACTATTTGCAAATACCCAAAAAGAAATAGTAAAGTTCTGATTAAAATTAAAACTATCGTCATTAGTTAAATCTACATCATCATCAACACCATCAAAGACTGCTCCCCTTCTAGCGTTAGGCGTAGTTAGATTAACAACAACAGCTCCACTTACCATTATAATACCTCTCTTTTACATGGTCTACCATTACCTTCATCATGATAACAGGTATGTACATATTGCCCTTTCTTACCTTCTGATTTAGATTGAACTTCTTTAATCTTAGAAATAGTCTTATCCTCTCCTGTGCCTGTTTCCTCTTCTAAATAGAGTTTCATTATGCCTCCTCGACATGAACAATAAGGATGTCCTGACCATTATTTATAGCTGTCATCATCCATTTATCATTACCTGTAACTCTTAAAGCTGTAACAGAAGTATCTACAGATGTAGTTGTGAAGTTCTCTACTACTTCAACAGTAACATCTCCTGCTGCCATTATGCTACCGCCAGTTGTGTTATAGTTCCTGTAGATCCTTTATAAGATAAAGCTCCACCTGATACATATATAGCACCACTAAGATTTAATGTAGGAACAGTTGTTAAGTTTGGAAATTGTAATCTCTCAACATTAAGAAGTACCTGAGGGTCTTCGTTGTAAGCCATTATTTCTTACCTACAGATTTAATTGCTACCTTTGGAGTTTCTTTAGGTTTTAAGTGAGGGTACTTACTTAGAATATCATTTAATGCGTCTTTCTTACCGACTTTCTCGTAATGTGTTAATAGTTTTTTAAGGTTTTCTTCAGTCATTTTATGCTGCTAAGTTAGAAATTTGGACTATAGCATTAGGGTCTGTAACATAAGCTATGCCTGCCTCACTAACTCTAATTTTAGTTCCTACCATAGGCTCTACTATAGTTACTGCACTTGTAGGAGTAAATTGTCTCCATGTACAAGCTCTTTGAGGAATAATCATTAATCCCCAGTCTGCTGTAACATTGTTAGATACTTTAATTCTAGTACCTAATAGCTCTAATACTACTCCGCTTCTTACTTTCTCACTAGAGAATCCCGGAATACTTGAGCCTTTAGTAGTTATTAACCAAACTAATAAACTCTGATAATCAGAGGGATTTAGATATAAGACTGCCTCAGAAGCATTATAGTTCTGTGCTGCTATTAGTCTTTGAGCATTAAGTATATCTTTAATAGGGTCTTGTCCACTAGCTGCATCCCATGCTGCTGTACTAGCTGCTGTTTGAGTATCTGTAGGGTTAGGAGTTCCTGAAGTTGTAGCTTCTGTCATTATATCATATATTGCTGTGTCAACCTTAGATATAACAGCTCTAGTTAAGTCTCCTATAGAAGTAGTTAATACACTAACATCAGCACTTTTAATATCTTCTTGAGAGATAAAGCCTTCTACCATGTATTTCTTAGGATAAGATGTAAATCGAGTCCATGATACTTCAAGAGTTGTAGGTGTAGCTAAAGGTGCTATCTCTATATCTGATGGAGATGTTACACTTAATCCACCTGCAGTCTTTCTATACCATCTAATAGAGTCTCCTACCATAGATGCTACTTGACAGTCTTGCTTGAATACATACTCAACGTCTGCAAATCCTTTAGCAATCTTATCTACGTCTAGTCCTCTAATGTCAGCTTGCTCAACTTTATCTGCCATTATTCAGTTTGTTCTTCTTCTTCTTGTTTATTTTCGTTTTCTTCTGTCATTTTGATTATTAACTTCTAAGTTTTAACCTCATTTGGAATGTTTCAGCATCTGCTGCAGTCTCTAGAGCTTCACCGATTACAGCTGAACCACTTGCTGATGCACTCGCTACTCTTACATCATTATTATCTGCCATTTCTACAGGAGCACCCATAGTAATAGCTCCACTAGCTACAACATCAAATACACCTGAATCAAATACTGCGACTTTATTACGTCCATCACTAGCGATTTTCTCTCTAGCTGCAATACCTGCACATGGTTGTCCTGACATCTGACCTGTTAAATATGCACCACTTGCATGTCTAGGGTCGTATGCTCTCAAGAAAGCTCCTTTCTCTATTGCTAGAGTAGAAGTATCCCAACTTATAGGATGATTTAATCGGTCTCTTAACACTGCCTCGTTTACCATAAGATGTAGTGCCTAAGTACCTATTTAAATGTTTTGTTTTTAAGGTGTTGTCTAACTTCTATCTGAAAAGGGTTAAATATATTAGCAATCTCATTTTCTGTGTGTACTAACTCCTTCTTACACCACCATTTGCCTAAGAAATAACAGCTTACACTATATAAGAATAGCGTTATAAAAGTCTCTTTTACTAGCTGTGTTGTTAATCCAAATATTGCAGTAAGTTTAAAGAAATAATGTGTTTGTGCATAACCTTTCTCAAAGTAGAATTTAGTTAGGAGTATTCTATAATAGCTCATATCCTTTAAATTCGCCATCTTTCCATACTCCGTCATGTTTAATACCTATAGGGTAAATAGCTGTGCATACATTATGTATATTAATTGGATTGACTTTAGTTAAATCCATTTTAGGTATCTTCTTAGCTCCTAGAGCAGTTCTTAATATATTCCTTTGAATCTCTAGTTTCTTGTCATTACCTTCTTTATGTCCTATACCTTTAAGTACAGCTCCTAGACTCTCCTTAGGAAAGACTAACTCGTAAAATCTAACTGGTCTAACAGCTAATTGTACAGCTTTACCATCTGCATAAGGTAGCATATTAGCACACATAGAGTCTATCAACTGGTCAGAAAGATACTTAATTCCTCTAGTCATAATATATAAATGCATTTTATCCTAAGTTGTTGTTATACCTCGTTAACGCTTCTACTACTTTAGTATAATCAATATCTATAAATTGTTCTGCTACATCAGCTATAGCTTTAACTGCTATTCCCCAACCTAATATCCAACCTACTATAAAGCCACCTATGACCCCTAAGATTAACCACCTATATTTAATTCGCATCTAATAACTTTCCTGCTTGTGCACTTTTCATATAGTCCTCATTACTAATTTCTTCTTTCTTAACTTCTGGTTTAGCTGCATCTGTCTTACCTGATAAAATCTCTTGAGCTTTCATTTCCTCAAATTTGTTAACCTCAGCTCTTATCTCCTCGAACTTCTTATCTACATACTCTTTATCTACTTTAAGCTGTTCTAGATGTGTTAAGGGTTTTTCTTCTTTAGGTGTTTCAACTGGTTTTTCTTCTACCATAGAATTAGATGATATATACCTTTATATACTTTTCTATTTATTTTGTAAATCTAATAGTCCTGTAGCTAAAGCACCCTCTTGAGACTCAGGGGGTAATGGTTGACCGAACTCTACTACATTTAAGACTTGTTGTTGTGATGATATTAAAGACCTTCTTATCTTAGTTATTCTAGTTGTGAACTCCCAACCCTTTTGTTCTGCGTAAACAGACGGAGCATGAATAGATAATAACTTCATAGTTTCTTCAACTAGAGCCACATCATCGACCATATTATTTGTATCTTGTATAGCATCTACAGGGTCATAAGCTCCTACTTGTAATGCTTTTATAATATCTGCTGACCCTTCTTTATGATTAACTAAAGCCTGTTCCATGTTTTGAAGTCTCTTATCAATTAAAGAGCCACCTAGTCCTTTAGCTCCTTGAGTAACTATCTGTTGAAATAGTATCTGAGCCTCTGCTGATACTACCGATGTGTCCTCATTAATATTAGTTGTAACTAATCCTTTTGTTTGTTTCTGACCGTCATTTATAGCTAATTCTTGGTCTGATACAAATAACTTACGTCCATCACCTACGTCTACAGTCTCTCCTGACTCACCCCTACCAAAAGGTGCTAGGCTTGGGTCTCCTTCGCCTGTACCTCTTAAACCTAAATCAGGGTTTAATATCTGTTCTGTTAATTCATCTATCCTTGTAAGGTCTGTTAATTCTTCAAACTGACCTCTTAATGCTTGTTTTTCCTCTACTGATACTTGTTCTAGACCTACACCACTCTCTATAACATTTAAAGAAGCCTGTCTTTTAGTCTCATTAGTAATCTCTCCACCACCTGCTAATCTACTAATCTCCTTTTCTCTAGCTTGTATAAAGGCGTCTCCTGACCCTGGACCTTGAGCACCTGTAGGTCTAGCCTCGCTTCTTGGTTGAGCTTCAGGGACAGGTGCAGTTGCAGCTCCGAAAGGATTACTAGCAATACCTCTATTAGATATAATTTCTCCTGGAGTAGGTTGTCTAGACTGACCTATTGATTCGTCTTCGACTCCTATGAGCTTTCCCTTCTTGTCTCTTATTGATTTTACCATTTTATATTCTTAGTGCTTTAGGTGTTGGAATTACTAAACCTGCTAACGCTGCAATAGTTGCTAATACTATAGCGTACATAGTTCCATTAATACCCTTGTACATAGCAAAACACTCTAGGACTACTAGCCCTATTATTGCAGTCATTACAACCTTATAATTTGTTTTTTTAGCCATTATTTGCCTACTCCTGCTTCAACGTCGTTAGGTTGAAAGCCTGTTTGAGCTTTGTTCTTTTCCTCGCCTGATAACATCTCTGATGTTAGACTTGCAGGTTTATTAATCTCTATCTTAATAGCCAACTGATTCCATAAGTCAGCTTTAAGTTCTTCAACTTCTCTTGAGTATACTTGTTCAAATGTTAAATAAGCTATCTTACTTGAGGCTTCTGTAAACTCTTCTGAGCCACCTAGTATAACTTTAGGGACTCCTAGAGCCTGATAAAAGAAGTTTTCTAAGTATCTAATCCATTCTAAGTGTTGAGACTGAGGAGCTACATGGTCTCTTATTTCTTCTGTGTTTTTATCTACTAACATAACCTCACCCTTGTTAATAGCATCTGCATAGTCTTTCTTTATTTGAGCATGTCTATTCTTATCTGTTTCATCAACTGCCATAATCCTTACTGTACTTCTGTGTAATGTCCTTCTAAGGTCTTGCATAGCCTCATTTCTTGCATCTATTACCCATTCTACAGACTGAGTTATAGAAGTACCATGTATTTCGTTAGCTACTCTATCATTTACTAGGTGTAATATCTCTGTAGGCTTAAATTCCCTATTTTTCTTACCTTTAACTTTAGATACCTCTACATACTTCTTAATTCTCCCTTGTTTATTAGCTACTATCCTTAAAGTTCCTAAAGGTTTAAGATTTAAGAGAGTTCCAGTCTTAGGGTCTCTTATAACCTCAGCAAAAGCATCCCCTTCTACTTTCTTTATGCAAATCATATTCCATAAGACAGACATTATAGTATCTTCACCCCATCCGTCTATAGTATCTAAAACTGCTACTGTTAAATCATCCATTTTTGCTTTATCAAGACCTTTACCTAGTACCCAATTAGCAAAAGACTGAATCGAGACTTTATATTCAGGAATAGACTTAAAATAACCGAACCATCTCTCAAAGTTAGTATTATCGTAAACTGTTTCATTTGAATCGTCTTCTGAGTCAGGACTAACTGGTGTAACCTCGAAGTTATCCACTCTTGTTTCCATGTCTGTTATTGATGTTTGTGTTATATCAGGTGTCATGCGAATATCTTAAAAGGTACTATGACCTGTGATTTAGTTAGTGTTAAAGATGCTCCTGCTCTATTTGCAGGGTCAATACCTAGCTGTGAAGTTCCACTCTCACCTGTAGTAGTTAATACTAGTCTTAAGTTATCTCCAACTTTAAAGAGTGTCTCAGTAAGAGAGACATTAAAGCATAAGTATTTACCTGTTGTTATTCCTGCTGCCTTACCTGCTGATGTATGTATGTTAGTAGCTACTCCTGCACTTATTCTCTGTAGTTGAGCTGTTATAGTTGCTGCAGTATCTGCTAATAAAGTAATATTAATGATTGCATCACCCTTAACAACTCTAGGAGTATTAAAAGGGGACGCATTGAAGTTTAAAGTTCCATTGTTTAAGTCTAAATCAATAATAAAGGAGAATATCTCTGTAGTAGTACCTAAATGATATGTTGTACTACCTGCATCAGCTGCATAAAGATAAAATATGATGTTACCTGTTCCATCTGCGACATCTTGAAAGTCAAAACTTGCAATCGCCTCGCTTTGTGATTGAAACTTCTTTGATAATACCATTTTTAATTTATTAAAAGCATGTTAGTTCTCAGGAGCCTTTAGCTTCTTTCGATTTAATTTCTCTAAACGTTTTAAACCCTTATTTTCAATGTCATCGTTAATGTTTAAAAGATTATCTGATTCTGAGGATAAATAACCTGTAGTATCAAAGGCTACCATCTGTTTTGCAATAATTGAGCTGCATATGTCAGATAATAAGTTCTTAATACCTGTATCTACGTTATTAATATTATCAACCCACTTAACTCCTGTCTCTCCTTCTATTCTACCCTCTGCTTCATCAGACCACTTAGCTAAGATTGCACCACTGACCTTTAAGTCTGAATTTACGTGTATTCCTGACTTAAATATCGCTGCTCCTGAGGTACATAGTGTCCATGACATCTTATATGTAAGAAATAAAGGTATTTATGTGTTTCGCATTTGCTAACCATGCTGCTCTTATCAGTCCTTCGACTAAATCTGTGTATTTATGCTCATTTGCAAATATTCTAACTGCAGACTTCTTTCCTATTGTAAGGTTGTATTCGTATTGTATTGCACGTAGAGATGCTATAACTTCGTCATCATCGAGGAGAGCTATCTTACTTTTCTCCATTAATGCAAGAAGGTTAAAGTACATGTCTTCTTTTAGTAAGGCTCTCTTTCTTTCTCCTAAGTGGTCTAGTTGTCTGCTTAGGTTGTTTAAAGCTATAACCTTTCTCTTGACTGATGGCTCACGTAGAAGAAAGTCTAGGATACCTACACCTAATGATCCTGACCCTGCGTCTATACCAATCTTCTTAAAATCATATTGTTTGTTCAATCTTACTATATCATCGAAGGTTGTAGTTGTGTATTGTTTCATCTTAAATATATGTTCTACGTGTATTAAGTTATCTTTATCTATACGCCTAATGACTTCTAGAGCTGTTTTATCATCACCCATTCTACTTATGTCAACTCCTAAGAAGTATTCAGCTTGTGGTACTATCATTTGACGTTTTATGTTACAGCACTTAGATATTAGTTCATCACTGAATATTCTACGGAAATCACTGACGAACTCTCCCATGTATTCTTGAGCGTATTGGAGAGTTGTCATACGTTCTTTCTGTTTCTCTTGATGGTCTTTCATGAAGGTTCTCTGAGGTTCAGGTCTTGATTCTGCTATTTCTTCTGCATTGATGTGCCATGTCTTGAATGAGTCATCATTGAAACAATCATAGAAATATCCCTCAGCTCCAAAGGGTGTTGATAGAAGTATAATCTTTCCCCCTGTTGTTGCGAGTTGAGGGATTATTGCAGGAAATACAGAAATTGGTACAAAGGCTGCTTCGTCTACTATTAAGAGGTCTGTAGTGAATCCACGAATACCTAAACCGTCTAGACCACAAGGGAGACATCTAATTGTAGAGCCGTTCTTTAATTGTATCTGAGATTTGGTTGGTCTTTGCTTACCTTTCTTTATAAGGCTTCTGTAATTACTATCTAGGTACAACAATACCTTAGAGAATAATAAGAAGGCTTGACGTTCTGTTGCACTCACTATCATAATTTGTAGTCTTGGAGTCTCTATAGAACGCTCAGCTGCTAAACGAGAGACTATAGTTGATTTTCCAACCTGGCGACCTGCTCTTAGAGCTATGTTACCCCTATAGGATAATACTTCTTCTTGCCACGTGTCAAGTGAGATGTCTTCTTCTTTGCTAACTCTAGAATTTCTTTGTTTATCATTAGCTCCTTGCTTAACGTCTCTATCGCTTTCGCTGCTTGTTCTTTTACTTCTACCCATATTTGCTCCTGTTTAGTCGCTATTACTAGACCTAAGTCCTCTGGTTCAGTTGTCTTTGGCATGGGTTTAGATGGTATATATGTTTATATATCTTTGCTTTTTAATTATTTTAAAAAATTAAAAAACTTGGCGGTTGGGTTAAGCCAACAATATAGCTACATTTACAACTCTCGCTTAATGATGGAAAATCGTGCACTAAGGTAACCATAGTATACTTATATGAATGTAGTACCTAAATCTATTAAGGTGTAGTACCTAAATAGTTATTCGGTATAGCGATTAGCTATAAGACCTCACTACGTTCGGTCTTTGATTAGGCCCTTTCGACACGAGATACTTCTAGAAAGGGCCTAATCTGGGGGGGGTTCCACACAGAGCCACTGCCTACCGGCAGATGTGGCTCTGTGCTTACTTTGAACTACGAAACGTTACACTAACAGCTAAGAATCATAGATTCTTAAAGTAATTAGAGTATATAAAGCTTTTGTCATTCAAAGTAATAGTTACACACATATTTAAACTCTTAATCACTAACATAATAGTAGGCCTCTATTGCCTCTGAATATGCGAATATGTGAACGGACAGCTACACCGTCGTTATAACTAACCTTATAATGTTACGTTTGGTTACTTACTTTACCCAAACAGTATATACACACTCCCTGCGAGATGTATTACTAGTCAAAGTACATAGACATTAATCTACTATACATACGTGAATCGTATATACTACATACTCTTTTTCCAAAGACACATTTCTATAGAAACATTTAAATAGTACATATTCGTATATATTCAATGGCTAAGGAGAGAACATCAGTAAGTATTAATGGAGATATTCTCGCTAGAGCTCGTTCGTTTGGTATTAATACTAGTCAATTATTAGAATCAGCAATAGAAAAGAGAATAGACCCAAAGAAAAGTCATATGAAAGAAGACTTAATAATGCTTAAATGCCCACGCTGTCAAGAAATAGTAAATGATGGATATTTATGCGAAATAACGGATAACTTCCATTGTGTTAAGTGTGAGAAGGTACTGAAGTGTCTCCCTAAAGACCATGAACACATCAGGATACCCGGATATGAGGGTCAGAATATTAAAAGAATAAATAAAGTTAATCCTGATGTGTTACCTATAACTACTCTACCTCAGTAATTAAAAAAGAATCTACCATTAAGTTACTACTAGGATTTCGTACCTTATGTGTATCAAAGGTTAACTTCTTACCTATTATCTCCTTTGGTGTTATATTCTTAGATCTAATAAAGTTCTGATTAGTCTTGTTTAACTCCATTTTCCAGTCTTTCTTATTATAATTCACAGTTATAAACATTCTAGGCTTATCGTCTTTATACTCTGACTCGATATTAACTGGAACTAAAGTAACTGGGAACTCTTTGATAATATCAGTTTTAAGGAAATCTCCACTGAAATCATCCCATCGTTCTAAGTCTGGTAGTGTATCTTGTTTATCTTTTGTCATTTGTATTTTTACCCCCTTTCAATTTGGTTTTACATTGAATACCAAAAGCCTGTCTATTTATATGTTTAACTATAAAAACATCGACGGGGGAGTGCGAGCCTGCTGTACGAATAATCGTATATTTATCAGCAGGCAGATGTTTCTTTAAGAGGTTTAAGATTTCATACTCAAATGCTCTCCCCCGAATATAAGATTTGTTAGGCATACATATTAGTATATACACTTATATATAAATGTTTCTATAACTCTATCTGTCTGTAATAGCATAGCTTTCTGTATAGTATCTCCCCAAACTCTATAATAGGATATACCTCAACACCACTATAAGCACAGTCAAATATCGATACATCTTCATATGGGCAGTAGTATGAGTACTCATATTGTAGTATCTCTGCTCTCCCACCACATAGTCTCTTACCTATGTCATCTAGCATTGTTATCCACCGATTTGTACTATATTAAATGTAATAGCTACGAAGTCTATGTCCTTATCAGGTGCTCCACCATCTATTCTCTTAACCCATACCTCTAATGTATCATCTACTGCGAATGTTGCTAAGAATGAAGTAGAAGCTTGACCTACAGCGTTAGCTACACTTGTAGTTCTATGAATATGTGAGTTCTCTACCTCACCTGTACCATCATTAGTCATAACCTCTATTTCATACTCATTCTTCTGTGCTGCAGAGATACTAAGAGACAGACTACATAGATATACTCCGGCTTTCTTTATTAAAAGGTGGCTCTCTGTTATGTCTACACCTACATTATTACTAGCAGAAGCAGTGTTAAACCCCTTGACTTGTACACCTACTCCTTCATCTATTGTTGCTACTGTGTAAGGTGTTTCACTATGAAAATACATACCACCAAATATCATACCACCATCAACAAACACAGTATCACCTGCTGTTTGTACGAAGTTAGCTGTACCTGAGTTATTAGGTATGAACATATCCTGAGCTACAGAATTAATTGGTAGTTTAGGCTCAGGCTTTCGACCACTACCCACGCCTCCCATTATAAGTTCGGGTCTTCAGTCTGTTTAGTTGTACCTGCTTCTAAACCCTCTACATAAGGGTAATCTGCTTCTATAGCTCTAGTACCTACTGTACCAGTTGCAACCTCTACAGTTCCATTATCTGCCATTAGCATAAACTCCTATCATGTAGCTTAGCACACTCACTCTGTTCATTAGAGTATTGTGCACCTGCTCTCTTGTATTTACCATCTTCTATAACATAAGCTATCTTTGGGTCATTGTTATCATAAAAGTCTTGGTATCTGCCCGGTCTCTTAGTAATCTTCTCGACTTCAACTTCTTTTTCTATTACTTCTATAGTTGTTGTAGCTTCACAGACATCAACATTATTAACATCTGCGGGATTGATATAAACTGGAAAGATAAAATATACAACAGCTCCACCTATCAGTAAGCCTATTAGTCCAATAGTTATTACATAGTATAAATTCATTTTAAATTAGGGTGCCTCCTCCACCACTGTAGTAAGTATCTTATCACCTGCAAATGTCATCATGTATTGGTCTGATGCTGTAACTCTAGCTCCTGATACTGCACTAGCTACCTGGTCATCTATTGCAGCTAATCTAGAGCCTGAGTTAGTAACATCATCATAATTTTCTTGTAAAGGTACATCTATTATAGTACCTGCTACTTCTTTTCCTGCTAAGTCTGCTGCTATTTCAGTAGAATTTAATACTCTATTCCACATCTTGACTTGGGATATTGCTCCGTCCCATGTTCTATTAGTATTTCCTGTTAAGTTTCCTATTCTTATGTCATTTGTTGTTGTCATAGCTGAAATACCTTGCACTAAATCTCCTGCACTTCCACTAACAGCACCGTTAATATAATGTTGTGCTATTTGAGCTGATGTTATAGTAGTTAAAACATGAGTCCATTTACCAAAAGGCAGAGAAGAATCTGCAGAACGTATAGATGTTCCTAAATTAATTTGAAGAACTGCTTTTTTATTTGCATCTATTCTATATGTAAATCCATCTGCTCCTCCGTCTGCTGTTGATTTATCTAAAATTTTACCTGCTCCTGTTTCTCCAGTACTTTTTGGATTTACCCATGCACTAATAGTGAATCCCCCAGTTAAATTCGCTCCTAACTGATTAGCATTATGAGCAACATCTACAAAATCATCTACCCCATCAAACACAGCTCCTCTCCTAGCTAAAGGTCTAGTTAGATTAGCAACAACTGCACCACTTACCATTATGGAGCCTCCTCTATGACAACACTTAGTATGTCATCACCTGAATTTGCTATCATATACTTATCACTTGCTGTAACTCTAGCTCCTGAGATTGCTGTAGCTAATAAGTCATCCCTTGCAGTTAGTCTTGAGCCTGTATTTGTACCATTAAGAGACCCTGCACTATCTGTATAATCTGTATCTAGCTTATATCTATGTACTAAGCCATCTGTTACATCTTTTTCTGCTACTACATTAGTAATTTCTGATTGTGATAAAGCTCTATTCCAAAATTTAACATCAGATATAACACCATCAAAGAATTTTCCATTAGTTCTCCTTCCAATAAAACATTTATCTGCTATAACATCTAAAGTACCTGTAGCTGCTACAGCTGTACCTGTTGCAACACCATTCTTAAATAATTGTATCTCTATTCCATCATATCTAGCTGTCCAATGTTCCCATACTCTTGCTATTGTTGTATCATTAGCTGCATTTGTTACCTTATTACCACTCGCTACTGACACTCTAAAATCTATACGAGCATTTGAAGCAGCTTGAACTATAGTAAATTGAGTATCCGCTGTACCATTATCTTTAGCTACCATAACATCACCTTGATTTACACTATTTGCAAATACCCAAAAAGAAATAGTAAAGTTCTGATTAAAATTAAAACTATCGTCATTAGTTAAATCTACATCATCATCAACACCATCAAAGACTGCTCCCCTTCTAGCGTTAGGCGTAGTTAGATTAACAACAACAGCTCCACTTACCATTATAATACCTCTCTTTTACATGGTCTACCATTACCTTCATCATGATAACAGGTATGTACATATTGCCCTTTCTTACCTTCTGATTTAGATTGAACTTCTTTAATCTTAGAAATAGTCTTATCCTCTCCTGTGCCTGTTTCCTCTTCTAAATAGAGTTTCATTATGCCTCCTCGACATGAACAATAAGGATGTCCTGACCATTATTTATAGCTGTCATCATCCATTTATCATTACCTGTAACTCTTAAAGCTGTAACAGAAGTATCTACAGATGTAGTTGTGAAGTTCTCTACTACTTCAACAGTAACATCTCCTGCTGCCATTATGCTACCGCCAGTTGTGTTATAGTTCCTGTAGATCCTTTATAAGATAAAGCTCCACCTGATACATATATAGCACCACTAAGATTTAATGTAGGAACAGTTGTTAAGTTTGGAAATTGTAATCTCTCAACATTAAGAAGTACCTGAGGGTCTTCGTTGTAAGCCATTATTTCTTACCTACAGATTTAATTGCTACCTTTGGAGTTTCTTTAGGTTTTAAGTGAGGGTACTTACTTAGAATATCATTTAATGCGTCTTTCTTACCGACTTTCTCGTAATGTGTTAATAGTTTTTTAAGGTTTTCTTCAGTCATTTTATGCTGCTAAGTTAGAAATTTGGACTATAGCATTAGGGTCTGTAACATAAGCTATGCCTGCCTCACTAACTCTAATTTTAGTTCCTACCATAGGCTCTACTATAGTTACTGCACTTGTAGGAGTAAATTGTCTCCATGTACAAGCTCTTTGAGGAATAATCATTAATCCCCAGTCTGCTGTAACATTGTTAGATACTTTAATTCTAGTACCTAATAGCTCTAATACTACTCCGCTTCTTACTTTCTCACTAGAGAATCCCGGAATACTTGAGCCTTTAGTAGTTATTAACCAAACTAATAAACTCTGATAATCAGAGGGATTTAGATATAAGACTGCCTCAGAAGCATTATAGTTCTGTGCTGCTATTAGTCTTTGAGCATTAAGTATATCTTTAATAGGGTCTTGTCCACTAGCTGCATCCCATGCTGCTGTACTAGCTGCTGTTTGAGTATCTGTAGGGTTAGGAGTTCCTGAAGTTGTAGCTTCTGTCATTATATCATATATTGCTGTGTCAACCTTAGATATAACAGCTCTAGTTAAGTCTCCTATAGAAGTAGTTAATACACTAACATCAGCACTTTTAATATCTTCTTGAGAGATAAAGCCTTCTACCATGTATTTCTTAGGATAAGATGTAAATCGAGTCCATGATACTTCAAGAGTTGTAGGTGTAGCTAAAGGTGCTATCTCTATATCTGATGGAGATGTTACACTTAATCCACCTGCAGTCTTTCTATACCATCTAATAGAGTCTCCTACCATAGATGCTACTTGACAGTCTTGCTTGAATACATACTCAACGTCTGCAAATCCTTTAGCAATCTTATCTACGTCTAGTCCTCTAATGTCAGCTTGCTCAACTTTATCTGCCATTATTCAGTTTGTTCTTCTTCTTCTTGTTTATTTTCGTTTTCTTCTGTCATTTTGATTATTAACTTCTAAGTTTTAACCTCATTTGGAATGTTTCAGCATCTGCTGCAGTCTCTAGAGCTTCACCGATTACAGCTGAACCACTTGCTGATGCACTCGCTACTCTTACATCATTATTATCTGCCATTTCTACAGGAGCACCCATAGTAATAGCTCCACTAGCTACAACATCAAATACACCTGAATCAAATACTGCGACTTTATTACGTCCATCACTAGCGATTTTCTCTCTAGCTGCAATACCTGCACATGGTTGTCCTGACATCTGACCTGTTAAATATGCACCACTTGCATGTCTAGGGTCGTATGCTCTCAAGAAAGCTCCTTTCTCTATTGCTAGAGTAGAAGTATCCCAACTTATAGGATGATTTAATCGGTCTCTTAACACTGCCTCGTTTACCATAAGATGTAGTGCCTAAGTACCTATTTAAATGTTTTGTTTTTAAGGTGTTGTCTAACTTCTATCTGAAAAGGGTTAAATATATTAGCAATCTCATTTTCTGTGTGTACTAACTCCTTCTTACACCACCATTTGCCTAAGAAATAACAGCTTACACTATATAAGAATAGCGTTATAAAAGTCTCTTTTACTAGCTGTGTTGTTAATCCAAATATTGCAGTAAGTTTAAAGAAATAATGTGTTTGTGCATAACCTTTCTCAAAGTAGAATTTAGTTAGGAGTATTCTATAATAGCTCATATCCTTTAAATTCGCCATCTTTCCATACTCCGTCATGTTTAATACCTATAGGGTAAATAGCTGTGCATACATTATGTATATTAATTGGATTGACTTTAGTTAAATCCATTTTAGGTATCTTCTTAGCTCCTAGAGCAGTTCTTAATATATTCCTTTGAATCTCTAGTTTCTTGTCATTACCTTCTTTATGTCCTATACCTTTAAGTACAGCTCCTAGACTCTCCTTAGGAAAGACTAACTCGTAAAATCTAACTGGTCTAACAGCTAATTGTACAGCTTTACCATCTGCATAAGGTAGCATATTAGCACACATAGAGTCTATCAACTGGTCAGAAAGATACTTAATTCCTCTAGTCATAATATATAAATGCATTTTATCCTAAGTTGTTGTTATACCTCGTTAACGCTTCTACTACTTTAGTAT
>Ga0255048_10000895_pt1 | contig 21909 bp, 45 predicted proteins | sample JV7_2_2_MG_FD_183619 | JGI IMG/M metagenome (GOLD analysis project Ga0255048, IMG submission 183619) | Seawater microbial communities from Jervis Inlet, British Columbia, Canada - JV7_2_2 | ecosystem: Environmental > Aquatic > Marine > Inlet | place: Canada: British Columbia | collected 2016-10-06
GAATGGTAGCAATCTCTGGTTGTAGTTCTTCCATCTTGTCTATTGCGGGGGTTGCCATTCCGGCAGTTATTCCCCGTGTACGCTTCCTCATATACATTCTCTTTCTTAGTAAGTCAACTTCCAAGGCGACCAGCCAGCGCCGTTCCAGAGGCTGAGGGCGGCGATGGATGAATCATGGGCATTATACATAGAGCCACCTGCTGGCAGACGACCATTATGCATATTTAACATCTGGTAGCATCCTCGTGCAGAAGAACTAGGATTCTTGGCTCCGGCGTTCCCACCACTCTCACGAGTGATGATGCGTGTCATGCCGGAATGGGCTGATGCTGGGAAGTGTCGGCGCATTTCGCCGTAACAGTCGGTGCTTGAATGATCGTTAGCGTGTGCCTGCTTCACTTTCTCAGAGAGTTCCCACTCTCGCCAGCGGCGTTCGTTGGCGTCAATTGTTCCGTCGTTGTTGTAATCAATGTATGCTTCTTCAGGTAGACAAGCTGTTGCTCCTACTACCAGTACCAGTGTTGCTATTAATGTTTTGATAATCATGTTTCGCCCTTTCAAAGCTAAAATCCGAGTAGGACGGTGTGCCCCACTCGGATTCATTAAACTGTTTCAGTTGCTGTGGTTCTTAAAAGAACCCTTAGTTACAACTACGTTACATATTCTATCACATTGTAACGCAATTGTCAAATTACTTGCCGATACGCTGCTTCACGAGCTGGGCGTCTTTCTTCACCATGCCAGTGACCTTTAACGACGTGTTAGAGGTGTGGAACTCTAGCGATGCCTGAAGCATTGACCCGCTAAAGTGCACTGAGCCGATACGGTCTCTGGGAATGTCGATCACGTCCTGTGAAAAGCGGCCCGAGCGTACAAACATGATTCGCTGGTCGGTCATTACAAGCGCCCCAATCTTGTTTTTGAGTGCGGCTCTCGCTATCCCTTCCACGATCTCACCTTCGTACAGATGATCCTTAATCTTTTTGATGTCCCGTCCCGACCCCATGACCAACGCCATAGATTCCTTGGCGGCTAGAACTCCGTTGTCGTGGTCCTCGGTCCGCATTTCGAGTCCCTCTAGGCGTCCACGTTCTGCGGCTTCCTTGTCGGCAATGGCTTGGTCGGCTTTGATCTGGGCTTGGTCGGCTTGGATCTGCTGTGCCTTGGCTGCTTTCTTAGCTGCTTTCTTGGCTGCTTTCGCTTCCCTCTTATCTGCCTTTGCTTTGGCTGCCGCTAGCGCTGCCCGCTCAATATTGGATGGGTGCTGCTCTGGTGGGTACCATTGGCCGTCCGAGGCCTGCCAATATCCCTTGTCGTCATGGTTTTCCTGTGTGTAATCCATTGTGTCTCCTATTTGATGATTAGTCCGTTAAGGACTCGGGATGCAAGGATTGTTGATCCTTGATTGTTGGGATGTATGCCGTCATGGCTCCACAGGTCAGAGCGGATGCTCGACCAGTCTACGAAGCCACAACCTGATTCGTTCGCAGCGTTCCATGCATTAGCAACGTAAGCCCAATTGGGACTCACTCGCCAATCCAGTGTGGCTGCTGCAAAGCCTGTCCGATCCCACGGTGCAATGATGACACACTGTGTACCTAGCTGAGATAGCTTATTGAGGTTACGCCGTGTCTCGTCTGGATGAAGCCAGAAGTCGTTAGCACCAAGTGCTATAAAGACTACATCGTAGTTGCCGGGTGGGTTACTCTGCACTGCTTTCGTTGATGTCAAACCCTGTTCGGCCCACACTGTGCTCTGACTGAACAGAGGTGCAACGTGAGTCCACCAAGGCTTGTCGGCAGGGGCACCGGGGAAGGTGATCCCTGTGGTGATCGAGTCACCAACGAACAGTGCGCTCTTGCTGTTGGGCTGCTCTACTGATGTGGCGATGGGAGCACACGCTGCTCCCACCACCACGATCACAAGCACTAACAATGCTGATAGTTGCTTCACGAAAGGAAGCTGTCCAGCATGTCGTCAACGTCAACCTCTGGACGGGCTGGCGTCTCTACTGTAGGTGCAACACCAGACTCGGCAGCTACAATCAAACGCTCTGTACGAACGTCCTTGTGTGCTCTCTCATCGTATGGCCGTGATACCTTAGCTGCAATTGCTGCGGCCTTCTCACGGTCACTGGGTGTTGATTCAAACCAAGGGGCACCGAACTCGGCAACCTCGTTGGCATGAAGCATTCGCTCTACCATCAGATAGCCTCGGAATGTACTGAGGCGGATCGTGGATTCGGTGTTGCGAAGATTGCACCGTCCGATGAAGCTGAACTCATCCTGTGTTTCTTCCACTGTTGCCAGTAGGAATGAGTACCAACGATCATTGGTGGGATCTTCGATGATCTCTTTGCCCTGCTTGACTCGTGGGACGTAAATCCAACGATTGGAGTCGGCAGGTATGAGAGCCTCATCAATCTCAGCTTTAGGGTGGACATCTAGTGTCACGATGTTCTTCGGTAGAGCTGATTCCTTGGCTGCCTTGATGGCGTCCTCGGAAACGATCTGCCATTCATCGTCACGCTTGATCCCTTTCACTGTCTCTTTCCGGTCGAAGATGTTGCCATCATCGTCACGGTAGACCTGCTTGACAAGCTCACCGTTGGGAGAGAGTGTCTTAAAGGCAGGTGCCTTGTTGGTGGATGCTGGTGCCTTGATGTTGCAAAGGCCACCAATCATTGTGGCTGGTCCGTAGTGGATTGTGAACTGTCCAACGTATGTGTCAGGCGTTGCCATTGTCATATTCTCCTGTTAGTCTGTAGTATTCTTGGATGCTTACTGTATCGCCGTTGTGAGGCAGTCCGATTAGATCGGAGTAGAGCACAACTTCGCTCTGCTGTCTTGACGCTACCAGCACTACGGGGGCTGCCCCGCTTTGCTGGATGGTCTTACTGGATGTTGATATTTCCATTATGCTCATTATTCGTATCCTCCATTATTTAGGAAAGTGATGCCACGCATCATTAGCTCTCGTCCGCTTGTTCCGTACTGTACCAGATCTCGCTTGACCAGCAGGATTTCTGTCTCGATGACAACATCCTTTGGCTCGTTGAGAAGGTTGCACATTACGTCAATGCCTGCCTTGCCTTGGACTTTCCGTAGCGTGGTCAGGTATCGGATGTGATCCGCAGTGTAACCCTCTGGGGTGATCTCTGCGAAGTCTAGTACATCTATTGGGTTAGATGTGCCAAGGTCACGAGCAGTCAACGCTAGATTGCGTGCCTGTCGTGGTGTCCCTGCCGATGCTGCCCCTAGACTGTTGGCCTGATCTACCGTGTATGGTACTTCAAGCCTGTCTAGCATGTTCGCTACGATCAGTCCCATTTCCTGATTGCTGTAGGTCTCAAAGCGTGGCTTAATTGCGAACCGTTCACGAAGCGGCTTTATCAACTTATTGGGTTCGGTTGTGGCACCGATCACTGTAAAGCGTCGGCCTATCTCCATAAAGTCTCCGTTGTCCATCATGATCCGGCCATCTTCGATGACTGGCAGAAGCCGTTCCTGTTGCTTCGGGTTGAAGCGATGGATTTCGTCTAGGAGGATGGTGCCTCCGATGTCCATGAGTAGCCCGTCGAGACGTTTCTCGGGGACTGGACACACTGCGTCACTGAAGGTCGTCATTGACTCTTGAGCGATCAGCTTGGATAGTGATGTTTTGCCAACACCGGGGGGTGCTGCAAGGAAGATGTGTGGGACACTGCGCCTCTGGTCGAGGGCAGCGTTAATGGAAATCTGCAGACGTCGTTTCAACTTATTCTGCCCGATGAAGTCGGACCAAGAATCCGGTCGTAGTGCGTTGTCGTTACTCAACTTGTCTCCTTTGTTGTATTGGTTATCATGGCGTGTCGGTATCCGATACCTTCAGCCCATTCTTTCTTGATTGAGGTGGCTTCAAAGTCACAGTCAAGATCGCTGCATATCAGTGTAAACAGTCCGTCTTGTTCTATTACCTCGGGCCAGTGTGGTGAGTCGTTCGACTCTTTATATGGATAGGGGTGGAAATCGCCGGTGGCTTCTATGTCACTCATCCTTCATCTAGTATCTCTAGGAGCTGGTCGCTATCTACGAACAGTGCTCCGTGTTCGGTGTGGAGCATGTGATGTCCCGGTACGAGTGCAGATGGCTTACCATCAAACACTGCACTTAGGCCACCACACTCCCCGACCAGCGAATGCTGATCGGTTAGTGCTGAGGGTAGGAGTAGGACTGTCTCGTAATCGTGGGTATTACTCATTGGCATCATCCTTTGTTTGGGTATCAACTAGGGAGAGTATAGCTTGATCTGCGATAGATAGCAAACTCTGTGAATCGTCGAGTCCTTCTTTAAGGAATCCACGGTAGGTGTCGAGCCTGCCGCTGAGTCCAGCGTAACGCTCTTGGAGTGCAGCGAACTGACTGGCTGTCAGCTTCTTCTTCGACTCCTGAATGTCAAGCACTTCGGCAAGAAGTCCTTCTGCTTCGTCACGGTTCTCGACTTCAAAGGCTTCACGAACCATCTCACGTTGGGTAGCGTCGTCAACTACTGGCATAATGAAGATGCTGCTGTTCGGTAGTTCAGCGTACATCTGCTGTAGTGCCTGTAGTTCCTCGTGCTTCTCGACTGGTAGGAAGTAGATGCCACCTGAAGGTCGAACTGATACACCTTCCAAGGTGTTCTCTAGCGCCCTTCGTGCTGCCTCTCGTACCAGAATTGGTGTGAGTAGTCCTACATGGGCATCGTAGTATCGGGTGAGCCGATTCCTTACGATGGTTGCAGCTTCCGTGTCGGATGGATGGCCTAGTGGCGTCCAAGCGATTCGGTGTGACTCTCGGCCAAAGGCTGCTCGCTCAATCTCTCTGAAGGAGAGTGAGTTCTCGTCACCGTCAACGATTTCTTCGATCAGGTTTCGATAAACGGCGTGTTCATCGTGTCCTGAGTTTCGGAAAGTGTAGTTGACGTAGGTGGAGTCACCTAGTGGCTGCTTCAGCATCTTCGCATCGTTCGCTGCACGGCGGAAGATGTTCACTGGTTTCGGTGGTCCTGCTTTCTCTATCGGTGCATCGTATTGTTCTGCCAAGTCGTTGTAAAAGTCAACTTGTGGCATGGCTGCTGCTCCCACAGAATGCCATGAGAGCCAGCCAAGGATTGGCGTATTACCTTCCAGAACATTTTGGGTGTATGATGAAATGTCAAGGTTCATTGTTTCTCCTTATTTGTTTTGGGTAAGTTTACTGAGGACACTGCGGAGGACCGTCAGTGTCGATAGGTTGTGGGCTAGGGCTTTGTGACTTCGGATATGTTCATAAACGAACTGTTCTTCTGGTGAGAAGTTTAGTTTGAATGTGTTCACCTTGTCAAGTGTATGTAGCTGTGTAGCTAGTTCTTCAATTTCCTCTGTTACCATTTAGTTGATAACTCCTTCCATGTAGTTTGTTGAGAATGTGTTGACCAGTCCACTACTGTATGCCATTAGGTGGTGGAAGTCGTCTGTTGCATGTGCCTCTAACACTGTTCCCATGAGGTCAGGTGATCCACCTTGTTCCCATGTGATCTTGTTGAGGATGCAACCGTTGTTGTGTTCGAGTGAGAACACTCTGTCCACGAACAGTTTGTCCGAGATTTTGCCTTGGTAGTAGAGGAGCAGGGTTGCTGCGGCTGACGCCCACCCTTCGCCTCCGTATGAGGCTTCCTCGTTACCCATGTCGTAGAACATGTCTACAGCTTCTTCGAGGGGTGAGAGTCCAAGCTTGTCTCGCAAGAACGCCCACACTCCCCATGCCTCGTGCCTGTTATGTTCTCGCCCTTCTGGCAGGTAGCGGCCTCCGAAGGCCCTGTGGTGGCGTAGTTCGCCACCGATTATCATGTCGAGGTATTCAGCAAAGGCTGGAGCAATTCGTGCCACCATGCTATCCTGATAAGCTGACGCTCTTTCCATAAGGACTTTGACAGGATCAGTCTCTGTTCGCCGTAGATTGAGGCGCATCTGGATGCTCTCTGCCGAGTAGCCTAGGAAGTGTCCAGCTTCGGCACATGCTGCGTCTGTCGATGAAGCGTTAAAGGATACGTTGAGGAGGTTCTTGCCGACAAGTTCTGTTAGGTAGAAGTCTGCGGCGAGTTCCAGTGGACACTCTCCTTTGGAGAGGATCTTCACCTTAGTCCAGATTTCTTCACCGTCAACTACTCGGAGGTCGGCCCCCATGTGGTCGGCTTCGTCCCAGCTGCAATCACATTCGCTCACAGGAGCGGTGCAAGTGTAACACTCGGGCTTCTCCATGAACGTCCATGACTGTTTCAGGTCAGGATGATTCTCCTTGAGCCAGTCTGGGTATTCTTCGGTCACGTTCAGATGTGACCATGCTGCGGGTGCTGGAATGTCTCCGTACATTATACGCTCTCCTTAACATGCTGCAAGAGCAGCTTCCATCGTGTTATGTTCTCTGGTTCTAAAGGCTCGTCGGATGGTACTTCGTTCGACCATGCGAATGAGTCATCTTCCCAGAAGTCACATCCGGTTTTGACTAGGCAGTCATCCGATCCGGCTTCAAGCATCTCGTAATGATCTACTTGTTCACAGATGTGAGCACTGAATGTGAGTGGACTGTGTGGTGGTACTGGTTTGGCTCGGAGCATCTGGGGAGAACCATACGCTTTATGTGTATAAAGTTCGACCCACCATTCTTGCTCTCGGCTTTCCAGTGCACTCACACAGTATTGTTCACGGACACGCTTGATGGCTGCCGTGGCATCCAACCTGTTCTCACTACCACTTGCCATGTCTGACAGTGTGACTGCTAGGCAGGCTGCTATGGTTCCCGTTCGTCCGTGTCCTCCGATGCAACCAATCTCCACAATCTCTCCGTTGAAGATTCTGGCTGCTGCTGACTGTATCTGTTCGACTGCCACGTTTGGGAAGTCGGGGATCTCATAGTCGGGCCAGACGATGTATTCGTTTCGCCATGCTGGCTCCCATGCAAAGTCTGCGTACAGTCCGAAGTCTGGTTTAAGTTCACCTCGTGTTCGTTCATTGGCAAGTGATGATGGGTAGACGTTAAAGCCTTCAACTAAGTTGATCGGATCAAAGAAGTGTTTACACTGACTGATCGGTGGTTTAGTCTTATTCATAGAACACGTCCTTTCCGTGTAGAGTTACTTTGTTTAGTGAGTTGTCGTCGATGGTGCGGAATGGCCCTACTACTGATAGCCCCTTACATCCGACGATTGTGGGGATATTCAGCTCCCTTGCAATGATTGCTGCGTGGGATAGCAGACCGCCTCGGGCAGTCAGCAATCCAGCGGCAGTGGACATTGGCAGGTAATCGTTGGGGCTTGTTGCTTCAGCAACGTAAACGTAAGGCGTACCTTGCTCCACAAACTCGGCAGCTTCCGTGTGGGTGGTTGCTACTGCTGCTGTTACTTGACCGGCTACAATCATCGTGCCTTGTGATGCTTTGGCTAGTACCTCTACCGGCTCGGTGCCTGCTGCCAGCACTTTGCCTGCTGCCAGCACTTCATCTTCGATGGCAGCTATCTCGATAATCTTCTCTGCACCGTGTTCGGGTGAGTATACGCTGTCACGGATGTCGTGAGTCACCGCTCTGATCTTAGCTGTCTTGGATGCTTTACCTTCACGGCATTGCAGGATGAAAAGCTCGTCATTTTCGATGGTGTATTCGATGTCTACGATTCCCCATTGACGTTGCGAGTTTAGCAGACTGCCGAGATCTCTCAGTGCTTCAGCGTGTCCATCGAATCGCTTCTGAAAGGACGGCCATTGCTGTACCCCTATAGCTGTACCGGACACAACCGCTTCGCCCTGTGCGTTGGACAGGAAGTCTGTGATGTCGTTTGGTCGTCCTGTTCGTGGGTCTTTATTGAAGTAAACGCCGCTCCCTGAGTTGTGGTTCATGTTGCCGAACACCATCCGTTGAAAGATGACTGCGGTTCCCATGTCGTTTGGTAGGTCATTGTTCTTTCGGTACGCTTGGCAGCGTTCCGACTGGTACGAGTTCCATACCCACATGGCTGCTTGGATGAGCTGTTCTTTCCTCATCGGCATTGGGATTCCGTTTCGTCCATGCTTCACATAGTTAGTGTAGCGTAGACGTTCGGCCTGTGCCATCTGGGCCTTGTCTGTTGTTGGTCCGAACCAGTTAAGTATTTGTTTGTCAACAAGGTCGAACAGTTCCATTGAACGTCCCTCAAACTTGGAGTATTCTCGTACTCCGAGTGCCCGGACTTTGTAAGCGAAGGCTTCTCCGTAGCGTTCCACTACGTCTGGGAAGGTGTTGTTGTCGATACCTACGTTGAGTAGGGTGTCCATCATTCCCGGCATGGACACTGGTGCACCGGATCGCACTGACAGTACGTCGGTGCTGTTAAAGGGGGTGAGTCTGATTGGTGAGTGTTCTGGAATGAGCATCTGATCGACAAACTCTCCCAGTGTTTCTACTTTGCGTGATTGTGTCCATCCGTTGAGGGAGAATTGGGTGGGGATACAGAATGCTTGGGGGACTGTCCATGCTAGTGAGCTGTGCACACCAGAGTAGTTGCGTATACCTGCTAGCAGTGTGAGCGACTCACCCTTGCCGCCTATGTTCTCCTTGCCTCCGACGTTCATTGACGACCAGTGGTAGGCGTTGTCTGTCAAATGGACGATCTGTGGATTGTCTAGGTCTGAGTATCCTGTTGTGTGCTTCAAGTCAGCCTCCGTCGAGTACGTGGTTGGGTAGGTTCCAGAATTGTTTGTCTGCGCCTTCTTGGGTTTGCTGTTCGAGATGGTATTCTTTGATGGCTTCTTCGTGCCTTGCGTATTCCTCCTCGGTGGTGTCTCCCATTTCGCAGGGGTGACACATGTAGTCGATGCCGCATCCTCCGACATACGATCCGTGTGGGCAGTAAGGGTAGGGTTCTGGTTGCATCAAATGACCCTCACGCACTGTCGGCCTAGTTCGGTTAGTTCGATGATGACCCCTAGCGGGCCATCGTGGATGAAGAATAGCGACTCATCTTCTTCCCTGTCGAGTTGATCGAAGATCACATCGGGATCGGTGTCACTTACGATTGTTACTTGACATCCTCTGGCTGGACTGTAAGTCTCACCATCGTCTAATACCATGATTACGTTCATACTGTCTCCTTCTCGTTGATGGGTTCCGCTTCATCTTCTTGCAATAGACGTTCCATGTCCAGTCGCAAGTCTAAGAATAGATTAAACACTTGATCTCTGTCAAGTAGTTTACTATCCGGTAGTTGCTTCATTACCTCGTCAATGAGTGCCAGTGCCTCAAGCATTCAGCCAATCTCCTCGTCCATGAGCCGTGCCTTGACTGCCTTCAAGTTCTTAAAGGTGCCATCGGCGGGTACATTGTAAATCCAACCGTCAATGTTCTTGACTGGTAGGCCGCTAAGTTCCTCGGCTACCTTGTTGGTTAGTGCTGCTCTCCAGTTACGTCCTAAGACGATGCCGGTGACTGATGGGTGGTTGGTGTGGGTTAGCTCAAACCCTGCGTCTCGTAGCTCGATGGCTCGCTTGTGGTTGATGCCACCTAGTGAGAATAGGACTGGTTTCATTCTGATGCTCCTGTCGTGGGTGTTGGTGTGTATTCATCGACACCGTGTGCTACAAACTCGATGACTGCTGAGTCGTGACCTGCCTCGTCCAGACTCAACCATTCGGTAATGTCTACTTTGCCGTCAGCCACATCTTGTGGGTTGGTGCCGTCCGGTACTTCGATGGTCCATTCTTCCCAAGCGTTGGTGGGGATAATAACTATTTGCATTTCCATATTAAGCTCCTAAGCCGATTAGATTTACGATGATAATGACTACGAAGGCCCACATAAAGGCTTGGGGCCATGTCATACGAGGCCCTCCAATCCGGTCACGTCGATGATGGATATGCTGGCTGACCCCTCGGCGGCTCCAACCTCGCTGTATGGGCCGGTCAGCTCCTCATCTAGGTGGCTTCCCATGCTCTCGACGAGTTCGTCAATTTCGCCGCTAAGAGTATGAATGTCGCCGCCCGACAAAGATACGCTGATCTCGACGGTGTAGGTTACTTCGTATTGAGGTAGGACGAGCTGACGGATTGGCTCTGGTAGATCATCCAAGAACTCTTGGACGTTGCTGCAAGTTATGTCCGTTTCTTCGAGGGCTGTCTTGATAGCCTCCGCTGTCTGCTCGTTGGTGCTCTGCATCTTGTGTTCGATTGCTGCTACTTCTGCGCTCATGTTGTCTCCTGTTGAGTTACTTGTTGGTGTTACTGTTGTTGAAACTTGACTGATCGGGAGTGCGGTTGTAAAGTCCCAGCCTTCTAGGTGATGGGTAGTCGAGTGAGTCCATCGGCCACTCTCATTACGCCGCCACCATACGGTTGCGGGCTGGTCTTTCCTGTATAGACGCCACGGTTGGTGGTCGTTGAGTCGTTCGCTAACATCGTAGTCGAGGAGAGCGTTGCGTACAAACTGCGCTGTCTCGTTTGTCTTAGTGTTGGTCACTTGGACGATGTTATCAGTAAAGCTAGTGTGTGTTTGCCTAGTGTGTGTTTGCATGGTTCCTATGCGCTTTCTACACCGGCAAAGGTGCGTTGGTCTGAGTGTGATCGGTAGAACAGGGTGACATAAACGGTACCTTGTTTAATAACACCGTACCAGTCGGTGTCATCGTACCATTCTTCTTCAAGGTTCCACCCTACGTCAGTGAGTGTGGCTACTGCCATGCCTGACCACTCTCGGGGGCCTAGTGGCATCTCGTAGGTGGCTATGTCTGAGAACACTAAGCCTCTCGTGGAGAGCGTTCGGGATACTCGGTTGAGTAGTTCCTGTGTGACATGATCTTCTTCGTACATGTTGTCCTCTGTTCCATCTGTCTTGTAAAGGTTGCCGCAGCAACCGCATTGGCTATATCCTTGTTGGCCCATTGGCTTCACTTCGCTCTCGTTTAGCATCTTCATCAAAGGGAGCATCGTAGTCAAGGACAGCGAAGTCGCCTGTCACATCTCCGAATGGTTCACCCTCGAACCAGTAGATCGTGCCGGTGCTCTCTAGGGCTTCGCAAAGCCAACTCGACCAGTCTGGATCTACATTCATAGCTTCGTTGTCTAGCCAGCTTCCCTCCCAGACGATCTCTGTGAGTTCTGGGAAGCTGATGAGGACATTCATGTAGAGTGTTGGCTCTGTCCTTTCGAGCCACGATGCGGCGTCGATGACCTGTGTGTCAAAGCTGAATCCGTTGCTTGATATGGTTTCCATTATTTGCCTTCCAAATCTTCTATTGTTTCTACGCTGATAAGGTCGATACAAGTATCGGTGATGTCTTGTTCGGTGATCGGTGCTGTTGCTGGCCGGGTGGTGATGTCTAGGTTGATATGCTCGACGTTAACATCTTTGGTAACTGATAGCAACTTGACGCCCTTCCTGTTGTCGTCAGTGACTGGCCGGTTGACCATCTTGTCACATGCTTGGCAGTAGAAACGGTACTGAAACACTGTCTCGTTGAGCAGGACTACCGTCACATCGGACGATGGAATCTTCATGTCGTGTTTGCCGTGTGGGCAACTTACTCTGGTTAGCATTGTGTTCTCCTTAAAGGCCGAATGGGTGAAGGACCATGTGAATTAGCTCGTACACTACCGCTTGGGTTGGTCCTAGTTGAATGATGGCAGCAATGATCTTGCTTGTCATTTGGGTTCGATTGTGGATTCGCTGACGATGGGAAGTTCCTCATCGCCGGTAGAGAATTGCACCGTAGCGCATGATTCGCCGCTGCCTGCTCGGACATCGAAGGCCCAGACACCTTGGTTACGATTCCAAGATGAAGGGTTGCTGGCTACGAGCACTTTCTGCTTGTGAAGCATGATCGTGTCGCCTTTACGCAACTCGCTCACTTTTCGTAGTGGGTACTTGCTACTCATTGAAACGCTCCTTATGGGTTGTCGAAGTCTTTCTGGAATTGTTGGGCTTCGATGTGGGATTCACTGTTCTTGCGATCCTCCACAGAGTCAGTGCTGGTGGCCCAAATTACACCTGCACTCACTAGTATGACTGCGATCCAGCCGTGAATGGTCATGCTTCCCATCGTTCACTCCCCACTTTGTTGTAGCTGTCCACTGCACACTCTGTCTGCATCTTGGACGCTTCTGCGATTGCTATTAGCTCCTCGCAGAGTCGCTCAAAGGATTGTGGTGTAGTGTTCTCATCTTCGAGTCGTGCCACTATCTGGGGGACTCGGATACTGATGTACTCTAGGTGACTGTCAAGCCATCCGACTACGAACAGTGACGCTTCTCTGGTTACCTGTACGTTTACGCTCATTGTTGTTCTCCTGTGCATTCGCTGTTTGTGTCATCTTCGTCGAGTGGAACTAGGTTACACTTAGTGCAACACATGTTTCCGGTGAATCGTGCTCTCTCAAAGTTGTGTGTAGTGCGGCTCGCTACTCTCTTGAGCATGTTAAAGATAATCTCCTGATCGTCTTGGGTGAGTCCGAGTAGGTCGGTTACTAGTTCGGTTAATGCTCGGTCGTACTCACGATTACTATCATTATCAGATAGTAACCGTGAGGCCGTGAGAATTACTTCATCGTAGGTTAGGTCTGCCATTTACTCCTCCTCGTAGTTGGCTGTAAGGTGCTCGTAAATCTCCTGTTTAGCAATCTCCTGTAGGACACACACTGCAAAGGCTTCCATGCCCTCTCGGCCATCTCCTGTGCGCCATTCTTCGACGGGGGTACCAAACTGGGCGCTGAACTCGTCGGCGTACTCCCAAGCTCGCTTGTCGGCCCAGTCTTGCCACACTGTAGCGGTGTAGATGCTGGGCACATCGTCGGATGCCTCGAAGGCTGATTCGTGGAGCGTGTCGTAGGGGATCGGTTCGCCTTTCTCGCTCTCGCCTCGGTCGATAATGTATTCCTCTACAAGATCGACTGCGTATTGCTGTGCGTTGATGACTCGTTCGTCAAAGGTACTCATGTTATGTTTATCTCCTTAGTTAGATGTAGTCTAGGCAGTTGAGGACTAGGACTGTCTCAAAGGCATCCCACATGATAGCAGGTGAGACTGGGCTGTCAACACTACCCTCTAGGAAGGTTGCTTCGGCCAGTGCTGGGAGCGTGAGCCAAAGGTCACAAATTAGCACCTTGTCGGTGTCCGGTGTTATCTCCCATGCTGACACTGCGGCGGATGCTGCTAGTGACGCTGGGTCGAATTGGACAATCGTGGTGCTTGTGGTGGAAGTTGTAGTGGTTGGAGCTACCGTAGTGGTGGTGGTGGTTGGTTTGATTGTGGTTGCTGGTTCGGCAATCTCTACTGCCTGCTCGGTGGTAGTGGTTGTCTGTTCGGTTTCGCTTGGATCTGTCATAAACGATCCAACAATCGAGAGGGCGAAGAACGCTCCCACGATGTAGCTCGTGACTCTAAGTGCTTTGTGATCGTTCCAGTAGTCTTTCATAATTTCTTTCATCGTTGTTCTCCTATTAGGATAAGTTCACGGTATGTGAAGCTGTTGTGGTATGCGGTGTTCGTTGATGTTTCTGGGTCGTCGGGAGTGACACGGAGTGTGAGGCCATCGGAATTAACCAGTACGTCGAGACGAAACTTGATGTCGTCACCACGGTCGTCATAAGGCCATCCTGTTGATGTGTCGTCCATCATGCCGTGAAAGGCTACATGGTAGCCTAAGCCACCGGGTGACATCTTCAAGGTTTCCAGTGTTGGTTGAGGTGAGTTGAATGGTTGATGTTGTATAATCATGTCCTCAGCGATTGAGAACACTAATTCTGATTCGTTCACGTTGCTCCTTACAGGGTTGAGTTGCTGGTCAAACCGAGTGCTAGTACCAGACACAGGAGGTACAGTCCCGCTATGATGATGTAGAACCTTGTATTAGCCACTATGCGTACTCCGACCCGTGGGCGTTCTTGGGAGCATCACAACTTTGGCATCCCTCGGTCCCGTCGCCAATGTAGTCATGCTCATCCGGGTCGAGATCACGATTGCTGTTATCGTGACGCTCTTGCCGATCGTGACGCTCTTGCCGATCATCCTGATGCTTAGGGCAGCGAGGCCATGCCTGTGAAGCTTGACCCGTAGTAAAGTATTGCACTTCGCCCACACACTGACTCTCCCAGCAATCTAGGCGTCTTGCGACAAACGCATCTAGGCATTCAAGTTCCTCGGTGTTCATGGCGCCGTTAGCCATAGTTGATAACCTTGCCTTTCTTTGAGGCTTCGATACAAAGCCTGAGTAGGGACTGCATTCGCCGTTGGTGTATCTCGGTGTCGCCTTCCACGATAGGGTGACCGGCGTAAGGATCAGGGTCAAGTTGATCCATCTGCCTCGCTTGGTAGAGGGCGCTTTCGCCGTCCACCTCTTTAGGGTCTAGCTGGTGGTTGTTCTCAAACCAGCCGGGGCTGACTGGCCCCTTGTGACCGAGTGCCATAGATAGCACCCGGCCAGCGTTGCTGTAGGTAAAGCTGATTGGATCGTCGTCCAACTCGCCTTCGATGTTAAACTGAACTCCCATAGTTAGTGTTCCTCTCAGTAAGCGTATGCTTGTAGCTTGCTCTTGCAAACTGGGCATAGCAGGTTGTTGTCATCGTCTACTTCGGTGTTGTTCCTGTCTAGCTGGTCATCGTGGATGCCGCCGCCGTCACCGTACCAGTGATACCCGGCATCGTCACTGTGCCATGAATGGTATTCGACTTCCGGCATCTTGAAACCGGGCAGTACAGGGTCGGTGGATACTTTCGATCCTTCACAACTCATGTTGAGATCGCTGTCGTCTAGCAAACCGACTTCGCTATCGCCGCAAGCTAGGAACACTACCGGGGCAGTGTAGCCTCCTCGGACATCGGCCCCACCGTGAACTTGTAGGACTATCAGGTCAGGGTAGCAGGCGTCATCACCGTCAAAGTTTATCTGTGTAAACTGTATGACTTGATCCAAAGAGCTTTCGTGGTTGTAAGTGTTGACTGTGATGGTGGTTGCCTCGGGGTGATGGTATTCGCCTTCGGCGTCCGTCTTGATCCACTCTATGAACATTTCGGCAACCGCAAACCAGTTATCTTCGGGGTGAGCTTCGGCCACCTCGTCAAGTTTGTTGTTCCATTCTTCGTCCCACTCTAAACGTCCGAGAAGGAAGTGAAAGGTTGAGCGTGTAAGGTACCAGTCCTCTTTGTCGTACACTTCGATGGATGCCTCGGGCAGGTCAAGGAAGTTCTGAACTACCTTGCCTTGATTGCGTTCCCAGTTACGGCCATAAGCGCCGCCTGAGTCTAGGAAGTGCCGTCCGGTGTTCTCTGTGAACATTCCGGCCAGTACCTCTGCTGTCTTGCTGATTGTTGCACTCATGTTATACCTCGTGTAGTTGTGTCTTGGGTGGAACTAGGGAGATGATTGGATGGGACATGTTGTCGTAACCGTAAGCCTCTCGACACCTTCGAGCTTCGCTCCTCGTGTGAAAGGGTCCGATTGTATGGTACAGGTGGGTGCCGCTTGACACGACGATCACGTAGCGGGTCATGCTCGGATCGTCAAGTCATGCCCTAGGCGGGCATTAGCAAGCACTATGAAAGTGTTGCCCATTGACGTTGTGGTTTCGCCAACTAGACCGCTTGTAAAGTCTAGGATGATGTCGTCACCGGCAAGTCTTACTCGGTCTACGCAAACGATGACGGGTCGCTGCGTAAGGACATCGTTAACAATGATGGTGTCCCCTTCCATTAGGTGATCGGCTCGCACGATGACGTTCGGTGTGCACAGTCGGGCGGGGTCTGCAAAGGTACTGACGTTCTTAACCATTTATGGAGCCTCCAAGGCGTAGGTGGTGGGTAGCTAGGTGGTTTGTTGTTCATGGGTTGATTGGGTGAATGGATCTGGCTCGGACGCATAGGCCGTCACTGTTGAACTCGTAAAGTCCGTGTGTGCCGATGGCTACTAGCTTGAATATTTCCCACACTGAATGTGTGACTAGGGTTCGACTGTCCGGTGCTACGGTCACAGTGTCGTGCCGCTCCCAGAACCAGTGAACCAAAGTGTCCTCGTCTAGCTTGTCACTTGTTAGCCAGTCGGGACACTCTAGCAAACTCTCGGTGTCAAAGATGCTGCTCATGTTGCCTTTCATACTTGCTCGATGGTCCAGCCAAAGTCTGACCGGATGTTGCGCTGGATAAAGGCTAGCGGGTAGCCGTCGATTCCGAACACTTCGCCGTTGTCCATGATGACTGAATCAGCGTGGTAAACCGTGGCCTCTACGGTGTCAGTGTAGGGTTCCATGTCGGCTGCAAAGTTGTCGAGTACATCGCCTAGCGTATCTCGGGTGACGAACTCGTAAACATCGCCGGTCCAGTGTGGAGCGTAGTAGCTCACTATCAAAGGCGTATCGCTGGGTATGTCACGCTCGGTGGCGTGTTTGAGTAGGCCGGTAAGGTTGGTGGTTACGGATGTAAAGGGCTTGACTGTCATGTTACTTATTCTCCTTGGTAGGTACTGGGTACATTGCGGTTTGTTCGTTGTCGGGTTCATCTACTCGGATGTTGAATAGTAGCCAGTGCAAAGTGACTACCGCTACTGAAAGGGTACACCATACGGTGAGCACTATGAGGATATTGGTCATGTCATAGGCCCTTTCGGTTCGCTTCGAGAAGTAGCTGGAAGGCTTCGGTTGCCGTGATTAGGTCGGCCCTGCGGAGTGTCTCCAAAGCGTTGCCGATGGGAGTACCATACTCGGCTTCTTCTGCGGCCCTCTTGGCGTCGGTCTTGGCTTGTAGGACTGCGGCCTTGTCAAACATGTCGTTGAAGGTGGCCCCTTCAAGTGCTAGCGCCCACTCCAGAGCGTTCTTGCAAGCCAGTAGGCCGGGGGCTGGCATACCTGCTGGCACACAACCAACCTCAAAGTTACGGTTACCCATAAACTGTCGCATTGCTTTGATACAAGCAATCTTATTGCCCTCTCGGAATAGGTCGGTGGGTAGTTCGTTGTGTACTTGGTCTGGGTAGATGTCAAAGTTCATTGGGTTCTCCTGCTGGTTCGGGTGCAAATGCACCATATCACAAACGCTACGATAGCGCAAGCGATATAAGCTCGGTATGTTGATAGTTGAGGATTGTTGCTAGCATCGGGCTAGTAGTCGTCCTTGAAAGATCGGCCTCGGGCGTTCCCGGTACGCTTTGCTTTGCGTCCCTTCGTTTCGCCGTGTGCGCCTGCTGCTGGCTGGTTGACCCGCCAGAACCTCTTTGGTGCTCGTGGTGTTTCGGACATGTTCTTGCCTCGTTTCTTTCGTCGTTTCAAGGTGCTGACTCCCAGTCGGCTTGAAAGGGAGTGTAATTGTAGGACATCATGGCGCTGAAGTCGGTGCGCCGTGGTGGTTGCTCGCTGAAGTTCTTCAGAACTTCGATGACGCCTTCAGTGTCGAGCCATCCTTCGGGGTCGGTGGGTACGTCGGCCAGCTCCATAATCTCCCACTCAAACTCGTTGCCGTAAGAGCCATCGTGGGATACCACGCTAGCAACTATGCCGGTAATGAAAGTGACCCGGTAAAACGTGCCTCGTAGGCTCGGTATGCACTCTACGGTGTCGATGTTCTTGACTCCGGTGAGCGGTAGCGGCCTGACGAGGTTCGCTGCGGCTTCCACGGCTTCGTATTCTTCACTCGTTGGGCGCTTAGTGTCAATCATTGTGACCTCCAAAGGTCTTTGGTTGAATGGTGATCGCAACCTGCAAACTCTCGCTTGCAAGCTACGATTAGCACTAAACCCTAGCGAAGTCGTCCGATTCCATCCGAAGAATGGAATCCATGTCGGCTTCGGACATGCCCCGATTAGGGTCGGCCTCAAACTCGCCGGGTGCGGGGATCAAAGTAACCTCGGCGTTGAGGACACTGTAGCCAGCTACTGACTGCCGGAACAATGCGGTGGCAAGCTCCAAAGCGTGCTCGTCATCGGTTGCGGCTACGGTAACGGCTGTCCTCAAAGCCTTAGTGTTTGTCTCGACGACAAAGCGTGAGAGTGTTGCGGGACGGAGTGTTGCATTCATGGTTGGAACCTCCAAAGGTTCTAGTTGGTTGGTGTTAGTTGGGTCGGTTAGTTCATGCAGGGCGCAGCAAAGCCGCTACCCTCGATAATGGTTACACGCTGGAGACGAGGAGCGAACACCTTAAACAGCTTCGCTATCATGGCCTCGGCTTTCTTGACCGATTCGGCAATGTCTAGGACTTCGTAGCTGTGAAGTCCCTCGCCAAAGTCGATGACGATGTAGTCCAAACCGGGAGTCATGCCTTGGCAATGCCCGTCTACGTGTTCGGTGTTGATAATTGCAAACAGTTTGTCCACTGTAATTCTCCTTAAAAGAGTCGAGTTGCGATGAAAGGACCAGACCGGGCAACTTGCCCGTTCTCAAGGCGAACGATGAGGCAATTGCCGCTAAGATCGTAGTCGGTGACCTTGAAAGGTGCACCGAGTTCATCGTAGGACACCGCACCAAAGTCGTTATTGGCAGGTTGCCGTGGTGTTCGGTAGCACATCATGGTTGATTGGTTCAGCGTCCAAACTGAACTCTCGGTAGTAACCACTATCACCCGAAGGGCGGCATTGGTTTCGGGTGTCTCGGTGGTGTCCAAAGACTCGATCTCCGCAACTCGTGTTACGCAATCAAACTGGATGGATGTTGGAAGGCCCCAACCACGGTTCCAAACCTTGTTGGTTACGGCGTGGTACCAGTGAGTAAACTCACCGTCGGGGAAGTCGCTAACAAGGCTCGTGTAAACCTTGCCGTCTACGTTAAATGTTGTATTCATCTTGTGACCTCCAAAGGTCGTTGGTTGCGGTTGTAAAGACACCTAAGCGAAGTTTCTTACTTCCAAAGCACTATGGCGGGTGCCGACGAGGATCGTAAAGCGCCTCGAAACTCTTAGATGTCTATACAACCGGCGAGCTTTCCAAAGGCTCGCTCGGTGACTAGCAGGACCAGTTACCGTGCAAAGCGGGCTGGTTCGGGGTGTATTCGGGGCGGAAGAAAGTTCGTTTACAAAGCTCCACCACGACTTCCTCAAACTCGCCGTAGACTTCCGAAGTAACTTCGGGGTGACTACGGTGCCACTCGGCGTGGATGACTTTCATAACGTTCTGGACACAAGCGGCTAGTGTTTCCATTCGGGGCCTCCAAGGGCTTCCAAAGTGCCCGATTTAGGCACTAGGGGGGATTAAAGATTTACTCTAGGAATTATCTCGAAAGGAGATATTTCCGTCATTGCGGGCCGATGACATCCAGCGTGTAACGCTGTCTGTCGGCTGATTCCATGCCGTAGGCACTCGGTCCAAAGCCTCCTTTAGAGGCACCGTTAGCGAAGCTACAAGCTCCTCCTCGGCCAGTTCAGGATGATTCGACGGGCGGATTGGGCGAAGCTCCATATCGACCGGCTTGCCGACCCGGCTTGGCTCCTTCAGTCCACGGTAACGACCGGGCGAGGAGAACGTTCGTTTGGACGCTATTAGCTTCGGATTCTTCTTCTTAGGCATGTTCAGCCTTTCCGCTCGGAGAGCTTCAAGATGGCGACTAGGGCCGGGATTGCTAGGACGTAGACGGCGATTACTAGGATTATCACGATCCGTACCGCCCGACACGTTGGCAATCTCGGGCATCGGCGCTAGTGACGTAGCTAGTTTCGCTAGGCAGCATTGCCCGAAGAATCTCGCTCTTAGAGCGGGAATCCGCTATGGTGAATCGGGTGCTCACGGGCGGTGGTGGTGGAATCCGTTTTGACATTTCGACCTCCAAGGTCGTTGGTTGCTTACTTCGTGCTCAGCCGGGAATCGAACCCGGAATCCCTATGGGACTTGACCACACTGAGCGCCATTCCTGACTCCTAACCCCCTTCGGGGTTACTTGGCGGGACCGAACTCAGCCCATGCCGTAGCTGTCGAGGCACCGTTGAGGACGGCGTGGTGGTACGCTGTCCGGTGCTGGGCCGTAGCGAACTTTCCTGCCGTGCCGTAGGATTCTTCGCCGGACTTGATCTTGGCGTCCCACTCAGCCTTGGCAAGCTGCTTCGCTGTCGGGGCGGTGGTGGCTTTGGTGGACTTAGCTTTGCTAGCTTTCTTGGCGGGAGCTTTCTTGGCCTTGGAAGACTTCTTAGCCTTCGCAGGTGCCTTAATAGACCCCCCGTTGTTAGCACTGGTCCCTGATCCCGGTACTTCGTACCCTGCCGCTTCGAGTGCCGCCGTAAGACGTGCTTTGTTGCCTTGACGCTTAGTCTTGGCAACACGCCGTAGGGCTTCGATCGCAGCATCCTCTCTCAGCTTCGCTGAGAAATTACCGGAGATTAGTTCTACTAGGTCGGTTGTGAGTGCATCTATCATCTTTGGACTGGTCCTTAGTGAGTTTCTTGCACGTTGCACGATGCAACGCACTAGCCCGACCGGAACGACCCGATCGAGCTAGTGCGCCGCACCGCCCGATGTTGTGAGTGTTGAGCGTTCCACCGCCCAGACCGGGAGGCCTGGAGATCCCTTGGCTCGGCGTTCCCCACGAACGATAGGCGGTCGTGGGTGTCCGCAGGATCGCTAGACCTAGTTGGTCTGAGCGGTAGCAAGATACGGGTGATGTCCAACGCTTTAGAGTGCTCTCACTAGGCGTTATCCGCCTAACCCCGTCTCTTTGCCTTAGCGGCTCACAGGGTAGTCTCTGTCACTATTGAATCTGCGTATCTTGCGGCTCTTGCTGCCATGCTCTTTCTTCCAACGTGAGCGCCTAGGCGCTCGCAAGATTCCCGCCGTGATTCTGAGCGGGACGTTGGCACGTTTAACGACGTTGCTAGCCTGAGTAGTCCCTAGTGAGTGATCGCAAGTAGCTACTGAGTATCTCAGGTGGTAGGAGCCGCACTCTGTCGAGTGTGGAGCTACCGTGTGAGCCTCTCAGTGAGGCAAGCAATCACGTTCTATTGGCCTAATCCTCTAGGTCGGTCGGTACGTGTTTGGTAGTAGGGAGACCCTATAGAGAACGATCCTCTAACGCCTGAGCGCTAATCATTCTCCGGGGTCGGTGGGTGAATTAGTCGGTTCACTGGGAAGCGCCGTGAGCGCTACCTACCATGATGGGAGTGGCGGCAAACCATGTTTACCGCACGAACTGAGAGAGCGTTGGAGCCTTTCAAGTGGGCTAGCGCTACGTTTCCCGCTAGGGACGTTGGGCGATCCTCTGCTTAGGCTCTGTTCCGCTTACCGTTAGTCTCTCACAGTCGGTGGCACGCAATACCTTGCGATTCACTGAGAGACTAGGGCTGTCGGGCTCTTTGCCGTACTTATGGACCTAACGCTAGTTGCCGGAATATGGACACCTAACTCTATTCAGTTCTTAGCCGTGCTATACGGTGTGAGCCGCCGACCTAATGCCCAATTGTAGCGCTTCCCGCTATCACTAGCGGTATGGGTCACCGCCTAGTTACCTAGGCTGAACGTTGCGCCAACCTTGATCCCTACCCATTTCGTAGGCTCTCAGTGTGAGAGTAGCGGGGCGTTCGGTCTGCCGCTAAGCGTTCCGGGACTTTCGCTAGATAGTCGTTGTTTCGTTCTGAGTTAGACAATGGTGCATGGCGGCTCGCTGGTCAAGTCAATTTCGCATATTTCTTGAGATTCTTTCAGATTCCCATATTCCATATGGCATGTGAGCGAAAGAAATATCTAGACAGGGCAGATATGCCGATAATCGTGGCCTATCTCCGGTAGTGGGTTCTAGGCACCATTCCACGATCCTCTGAGAGGCCTCCAGAATGCGTTCTAAGCGACGCTAGCCCCGTTCCGGGGTTACCGTACCGGGCACACCGTTTACGCCGTTCTCTTTGCCAGTCCTAGGGTCTGAGCGACGGCATGAACAAACGTTCGACACCCGGAGGGGTTATCTGAACGACGTTCAACATTAGGATTCCACGTTGCC
>Ga0255048_10000896_pt1 | contig 21873 bp, 40 predicted proteins | sample JV7_2_2_MG_FD_183619 | JGI IMG/M metagenome (GOLD analysis project Ga0255048, IMG submission 183619) | Seawater microbial communities from Jervis Inlet, British Columbia, Canada - JV7_2_2 | ecosystem: Environmental > Aquatic > Marine > Inlet | place: Canada: British Columbia | collected 2016-10-06
TACGATCACTAAATGATTCTTCACTCTCATCATAAGAAGCAAAAGTTTTTAAATACTTTCTATCCTTACTAAACATATAACCATAAGTTATCATTATAGCTGGTTTCATTGAATCAAATTCTTTAGATGAACTATGTCCAGAATCTCCCAGAATATCTTGCCATTTTATCTTATAGAAATAATATTTTTTTTTGTTTATAGTTATATGTCGAAATTTTGACTTCTTTTTGAACATTTAGTGTTTTCTATTGTTATAAGACTCCACAATAGCTTTATAATATTCTAGTTGAACTTTCAATCTTCTGTTTTCTAGCGAGAGTTTTATTAGTCTTTTTCTTACATATTTAAAGATTCGCAAGATACCTTTCATCAATAATCCTTTAAAGGTATGTCTTTCCACTTATGCTTTAAATACTTTTTGCCATCAGATTTTTTCTTTAAAATTACATAATGATCTTCAGTACCTATTTCTTCGTACTCTTTGCTAGACTTATTAATATTTTTATCCTTACTAATAGTATGTGTAATTAGACTGGTTTTTAGTACTTGTTGCGATATGTGGTTTGTATGTGGTTTTTCATTATCTATGTATTGAAATTTGTCGTAGTTTATAACGTTAATTATGCTAACTTTTCTCGATTTGTGGAGTGCAGTGGGCTGCAAGTGGGCGGTTCTAGTTGTTATCATCTTCCTACGCACTAGACGTAGTATAAAAGTTCTCATTTCAGAATATGACATACCAAATCTTTTAGCTGTTACCCTTAAAGGCATAATTAATTCTCCTCTTTTTACAAAAATAGGATTATCTAAAAATCTTAATGTCTTATCTTGGTGTGTAGCTGAACTAATCATATATATCCAGCAACTTGCCTGTAATAGATTCTTAAATACTGGGTGTTGCCAGATATTACGATAACATATAAAATACCCAGATTTACGACTCATAGATTCTCCTCTTAACAATTTTTAATATCTCTTGCTCTGTTCCATATAATTTAATAAATAATTTCTTGCCCAAATGTATCGAATCTTTGCCTGTGCGGTGGTGGACATAGCAAAGTGGAATAGTATCGCTGTGTGGCGGCCTTAACCCCATTCCTGTGTGCTTTCTGATATGATGTACCTCTGCATAATTTTCTATTCCATTAACCTCACAAGCATAACAACCTAGTTCTGCAACCTTACGCATATGCTCTTTCTCGGCTTTTGTAGCTACTTTTTTCTTTGCCATACTATCGCTGTTTTTCCATAAGGTGTTTCACGTCTTTTGCCAGAATCCTCAACCAAGTCCAGAAGCTGTAATTCTCTACATCTGGCACATACTGAACTTAATGTCATTTCCAATTCATCTGCTATTTCATAGTTAGTAGATTCTTGGGTTTTTAAGAACTCTAATACTCGTTCTCTTTTAGTTAGTAATTTTGGCTTTTGTTTGTTAAATGCCGATTTAGAAGTATCGGTATAGTTGTGTGCGTTATAGTCTAGTTTTAATTGTACCATTATCTCTCTCCCTATTAATAGTGCCGACAAGGGAGTTATCGACACTATATGTTAAGAGATAATATAAAAGATTTTGTAAATCGTTTATAGTTTTTTATAACATATTAATTTCATAAAACAATTATCTCTTTGAGTCGTTTGTATTTGATTTGCTAAAAAAAAGCAAATATTTAAAATAAAAGTTGTGAAATAAGGCAACATTATCTAAAAAGCTAGGTTTTATGCGATTTATTTGACCTTGTTTTTAGTTGCAATTAACAACCCAAATGTTAAGTTATTTGTATGTTAAACAATAATAATAAGGGAGATAAAGTTATGATAACAAAACTAAAAGACTTTAGTGCAACAAAACATTTTTCAATGCACTTTAAAAGAATCTTTGGTGGTAATGCAACATTCGGAGATATTGCTAAAGTAAAAGCAGAACAAAATTCTACTGGTAATTTAATGGGTTCTCACGTTGAATCTCATTTAAAAGACCAGCAAGAATATAACGTCAAACAACTAAAGGAAAAGTTATAATGGATGTTAAAGAACTAAAAGCAAATCAAAAGTATGCAAAGGTTGTGGAGAATCTTAAAAAGACCGAGCAGAAACTTTTAGATTTGCGAGAGAAAAAAAGAAAACTAGCAGCTAATATTCATAATGAATATCACGAACCAAATATGGTTTTAGTTGCTGGTAATTAAATAAAACAAAAGAGAGGTAATATGGGAAAGAAACAGTTAATTGTTATAGCGATCTTATGCACTCTATTAAATGCTTGTGCATCATATAAGCCAATCATAGACACAAAAGGGAAAACAGGTGCTTACTCTGAATCCAGAGCAAACGAACTAACAGATGACTTACAAAGCTGCAAAACTTTAGCTAAAGACAATACAAGCACTTTAGTGGAAAGTTCTAAAGCTGTTTATAATGTTTGGTGGAGAGCATCAACATTGTGGTTAAGTGATAAGTTAGAATACAGCTATCCTAAAATAGTAAGAAACTGTTTAGAGGGTAGAAATCATAAAGTAGTAAATTAAGGAGATAATATGCAAGACAAAGATACAATGAGTTCATCAATAGAAGCATTAAGAGTGATAACACAAATAACAGACCACGATAATTTTACTAAATGGTCAGGTGCTGTGATTGCTTTATATGAAGTAAGAGTAACAATAGACCAAGAAATAGCAAGATATAATGAATTGATTGCTACAACTGACGTACATAAAAAGTTAAATAAAATAGGAGATAATAATGCAAAGTAGAACATTAACAACACCCAATCAATGTAAAGAACAAATAGACAATTTGTTAAGTAAATATGAAAATTATTCTGAATCAAATAATGAAATAATATTTAACACTATTGTTGGTTTAAAAATGCGACAAAGACGTTTAGATAAAGGCATTACTCAAACTAAAGTAAGCCGAGCATTAAAAGTAACCTTCCAACAGATTCAAAAATATGAAAAAGGAACTAATGGAATCAAAACTTACAAATTATTAAAATTTTGTAAATTTACCAATACTCATTATAGTTTCTTTTTTAGAAATTTGCCTAAAGAATTAATGCCTGAACAATTAATTAATGGGGGAAATAATGACAATAACTAAAACAGAACATAATCATACGATTGAGTTCAATGAAGAAAAGCACGTTTATATACATAATAACGAGTATGTAGTTGGAATGAGTACCTTACTTGGAAAGTTAGCAAGTCCAGCATTAGAAGCTTGGAAAATTAATACACAAGTTAATGCTATTAAAAAAGAAATGGAAAAACAAGGCATTCCATTAGATAAGATTGATTCAATAGTTATTAATGCAAAGGCAAGTTCCAGAAAACAAAACGAAACAACATTAAGCATTGGTTCGATTGTTCATAAACTTGCTGAAAAATGGCTTAAAGGAGAGCAAGTTACTAAACCTGATAATCCTACTGTTGCTAATTGCTTTATGAAATTTCAAAAGTTTTGGAAAAAACATAATCTTAAATTAGTAGAGTCAGAAAAGATATTATATTCGGAAAGAGGTTATTGTGGAACTCTTGATATTATAGCAATAGACCCTGATGGAAATATTTGGTTAATAGATATAAAAACCAGCAAAGGTATTTTTATAAATATGATTCATCAAGTACACGGATATAAACTTGCTTATGAAGAACAGACAGGCAAGAAGATAAATAAAATGTATGTAGTAAGACTTCCTAAAACTGATGAGGATTTTGAAGCTAGGCATATATCTTATAAGAAAGAACATATTAAAGCATTTCTTGGATTACTACATTGTCATAAATCCGAGTTATTATTTAATGAACAAGTGCGTAAGTTTAATCAATTAAAAAGAGGTAAGAAATATGTATCAAAAAAGTAAATTCGATATGCCTTTTTGTGGTTTATCATTAAAACTATATGAAACTGGCAAAAAAGCACCAAGTTATGAATACACAGCTTCATCTTCAAAAGCTAAATTTATGTGTAGCTTAACCAAAAAACTATATGGATTAAGTCAAGTAATGGAATGGTATAAAACACCACAAGTACAAGCTTATGCCCAACAAGGATATATGCTTAAATGGGGTAGTAAAATCCAAGAAGCTAAAGAAACTAAATATGGTGCTGATTCCGAGCAAGTGATTTGTCTTTATATGGTTAAACCTTATAAACCAAATGATGTTGATGGATTTAAAAAAGTACAAGTTCCACCAGTACAACCAATGCCACAAGCTATACAACAAAGCCAAGTTAGTGTAGAAGTAGATAAAGAGATGGATGATGATTTACCACCTTTTTAAACTATGGCAGAAGATAAGACATACGAAAATGAGATTGTTATTTCCTCTCAACAAAGAGGAAGTAATGATCTTGAATACAGACTTGACGAAAGCCAAAGAAAAATTGAAGCTTTACACAAAGAATTGGATTTTAAAAACGAGGAGTGTCAAGCTTTGTATTTAGAAATTAAAAATCAACATAAAATAGACCAAGCCCACAGAAAATTAAATGGAGAGTTAAGACTCCAAATAACAAGTCTTGAACAAAAGATTGTTGATATGAAAAAAGACGCAAAGGAAATGTTAAACTACCCATAGGAGATAAAATGACATTAAATTTAAACAGTAAAGAAGCATATAAAAAAATGACAGAAGCTTCAGATGAATGGAGTGTGTGGCAATCAAAAGAAATTATATTAGACGAGGGAAGAAAAGCTATGTTTAGTAAATGTGTATTAAAATATAAATCTGAAAGTAAATCTATTGCAGAAGCTGAACATAAAGCTAGAACTGATCTTGATTATCAAAATGTAGTTAAAAATTATGCACACGCAGCAGGACAACTTATTAAAGCCAAACTTAATTATAATAATTTAGATAGATACGTTTCGTTAAGACAAAGTGAAGTAAAACGAGATTTAACTCTTGCTGGAAAACAAGAGGGATAAGAAATTCAGACTCTGCCTAGCGGTATTTCTGAATCTACTTGGGCGATACATTAAATTCCTTTCTGTTTTCGCCCTTGTGGTAACTAAAAGGAGAACTATGGATTATTTATATATAAACAATAAAGGTAAATATGAGAGGTTTGAGAATAAAAAAGAACTTAAAAAAACATTGTTCTTTTTATTAGGTTTAAGTCTTTTAGGTTTATCAATCGGTGTATTATATTTAATGACGAACTATATCTAAACCTGTTAAATCAGTAGTAGGTGTAATTTCTCTAAAAGTATAATTGTGTTCTAAAACATAAGCTTCGTGTGTTTTGTTTAATTGAAATAAAGTATTTTGAACTCTAGGAAAACTTGGTTTTTCATCAATAAAAATAAAAGAAGCAAACATACCAAATGGATTATGATAGCTTTGAATCTTAACTTCTAATTCAGCAATAACCAAATCAATTTCATTAATAGACTTCTTTTTTTTAGATTTCTTTTTAAACAATTCGTTAAATCCTAACATTATTTTTTCTTATTCCTATTTAATACCTTATCTGTCATTTTGGTACTAAAGGTTGCAGTAAAAACTATAATAACTAAATACCAAACACTATCAGGAAGATCATTAATAATTCTTACCCATTCTTCAAATCTTCCTCTTGTACTTTCAAACCAGCCTGTACTTAACATTCCTATGAGCCAAATTAATAATATTTCATCTTTAAATGACTTGTCTTGTGATTTAATTCTTTGAACATCAACTTCTTTACAGGCTTCTATTTCTGCTTGTCTTATAGTTTTAACTTTTTCTTCTTTATGTTTAAAATGACTTATTGCTTTGTTAGCAATCATTTTAGTTAATGGATTTTTTAATAAAGCTAAAAACATTATATTAATTCCTTTATATATTTATTGTAACGAATATTAGTATTGACCAATAAAAAAAGAAGAATAGATAAAGAAAAAAAAAGTGCATAATTGCATCGTGTAATAAACCCATTTTTCATAATTTACAATAGTTCCTTTCCCAGTTTGGCATAATGAATAATCTTGTCATATCGTTCTTCATCTGTTTCTCCATCTTTCTTTCTTGTTGCGTACTTCACAATATTGCCATCAATAAAGTTAAGCTTATTAGCCACTATGTATTCTATTGGCTGGATAGCATTATCTAGGTAATGATTACCCCCACTTTGTTCTTCTAAAGCACTCTCTGTCGCTGTGTGTTCCTTTAAAGTACCATTTTTGTTCACTTTATATCTCCAATCCAATTTCCTTTACTATTTAATACCATAGGAAGAAGTCTAGGAATACCATTATTTATGATACCACAACCCATAATAAACCTAGTTCTGAAGTTTTTAGCATAAGCAAAAGCCATATGTTTTTGTGCAGCTAAACACCCTACGTTCATAGCAAAAAATAGATTATCAGGATTTGCCCAATAGCTTATAACAAATTTGGTATGATAATGACCTTGAACAGCACTCATACCCATTGTTTGAGATACTTTTAATACATCAGCACTTCTTCCGTGAGTAAAAAAGCATCGTTGTTTATTTGACATAGTAAGAGTTAAATCATCAACCCATTTCCATTTCTTTGTACCTAAAAATTGTCCATAGTCTTTTAAGAACTCTCGACTCAATCCATATTTTAAAGCACGTCTATAAACTAAACTACTATGATTTGATTCTACTTCTACCATTTGAGGAAATATAGATTCTAATTCTTTAACATATTCTTTTGATCTTTTTAATTCATCTCCAGCAGACATTAAATCTGGATCGTGAGTGTGCATATTAATTGCGTGGAAATCTAATAGATCGCCAATGTTGACAATAAAGTCTGGCTTAAATTCTTTTTTAATTTGTTTTAAAAATGTAAAGCTATCAGGGTGTTGATAGGGAATATGAAGATCGGATATAACTAAAATTGATTTAAACATATACTATTTAGTGTATAGTTTAAAAAGTGAATTATTGCAATAGAGTGAACAGTAAGTGAGTCGTAGCAATTAAACAAATAGTCCACATCACTTTTTCCATTCGTGAAATTCTCATTTCTAAATGGGCAATATGATTCCCTCGTATGTGTTGAATATCTTGTTTAAGTAATTCTAAACTACCCTCAATACGAATTATTGCTTCTCCATTTTTTTGACTTTGTGATGCCATTACTTTTTCTTCTTTTTCTTCTTCTTTTTTATTACTTTTTTATATGCCATTTTTTTCTCTTTGTTTATAGTCTTAAATAAATTATTCAGAAATTCAATTCCTTTTAAAAACATATTATTCTACTACTTGTCCTTTTTTCCAAATCATTTCTGGTAATCCATTACTATATGATTTTCCGTCAAATGTTAATACTTGTTTTCTGTTTGCACCTTTTTCATTATAAGAAACGTGACACCAACCAGCTTGTCCATCATCAGGTTTATAAAATTCTAATATTAATTGGTCAAAGTCGCAATTATCTTGTACCCAATAAGCTACTTGAATATTTGCAACTCCAGCTATTTCAAAATCAACAGCTTGACCTTTAGTGTGCTGTGATGAGTCTGATGATCCTAATTTTCTATTAACTTCTAGTGATCTAAAACCACTATTAATAGTTACAGGCTTATCAAACTTTGCTCTAACTGGCTCTAATATTTCATAGCATAAGTTCTCTAAATTCTTAACATCTCCGCTATGAGGAGTGTTGTTAATTCCATTTCTCGCAGCTATTTGAGATTTGGTAAATTCTTTTAATTTAAAATGTTTTGACAGTTGCATTGTTAAACTCCTTTTATTTGAATTGCTTTCCTATTGACCAGTTAACTAAGCTTTCTCGTTTACCTTTGGTTATGGGTAGAACTTGATGGTGAATAAATGAAGGAAAAACTATAATTGTTCCTATATCTTTTGCATCATCAACTGTTATTATATTGAGTAAATTTTTTTTATCACTTTGTACCCACTTAAATTGAAAATCTCCACCCTCGTATTTTGTTTTATCTGTTAATTGTAAAGTAAGAGATAATTTTCTTGTCTTACCATTAATATTTTTACTTTTATGTTTTATAACATCTGAGTCTTGATCTGTGTGCCACCCATAATAATGACCTTTTTCATAGATAGTAAATTGTGATGTTTCATTCCAATCCCATTGAAAATTCCAACCTGCTTTTTTATTGGCAGTATGAATAAAAGGATTAATAATATCATAAATCCATTTATCTTCTAACCAAGCAACTTTACAATTTCTTTTACTCTTATCTATTCCTTTTAAAGTAGAAGCTTTTTCTATTATTTTTTTACGACCATTTTTTAAAATCTTCTCACAAGTTTTAATTGGAATTGCTTGTTTGAAATAAAAATAATTATGATTTAATATCATTTATGTTATTTCTTCCCAGTTAGTTATTGATTCATTCCATTTAAGATTTACTCCATCTTCAGGAGGAGTAACTGGAGCCTCCCAAATACAAGTTGTTGTATTTAAAATCCAAGAAGCAAAAGGTTGTGGGTGAATAAAAGCATCTTTGTCTGTATCATACGTTGCACCTATTTTAGCAGAGTTTTTTCTTATACTTCCATCTTTCGAACATTGAGCCCAAGAAGAATGATTATGTAATGTATTTAAATATTCTATACCTTTTTCTTCATTAGGTGCTTCAGCGTCATTAACATTAATCATGTCAATAACTGTATTTGTATTATCTAATTTTGCAAAATATTTCATTATGCTGTGTAAGTCCCCGATGATAAAAATTTCATAATTGTATCTGTTCCACTTGTTGTAACAGTTGGAGAGCCAGATGTTGTTCCTGTATAATTTGCAGTAGGTACTCTTAAAATAACTACTCCATTTCCACCTGTAGTTTGTACGTCAGAAGACCCAGAGCTTCCATTAGCTACACCGCCTCCGCCTCCACCAAGACCATCTGTTCCAGAAGCACCAGCAGATGAATCATATAATGCACCAGCTCCGCCACCACCAGTTCCAGCAGCAGCAAGAGGTACACCTGTTCCTGAGCAACCTGCTCCACCTCCAGCATAAACGACAGCCGAACCAGTTATTTCATTTGAACTTCCATCTCCACCAGCACCACCTTCATCAGTATCTCCAGCTTCAGAAGCACCTCCGCCTCCTCCAGCTATAGCACCAGCACCACCAAGTCTACCATTTCCGCCATCATTTCCTTGTGATGGACTTGTTGATGGTGTATTTCCTGAACCAGCTGCACCACTTCCAGCGTGTTCGTTTCTACCACCACCTGATCCACCATTAGCACCAGCAGGTAAAGGAGAACTAGATCCTCCTGCACCGCCACCGCCACCAGTAGAAGTAATTGTTGTAATTCCTGCACCTGATAAAACACTATTTGCACCATTTCCACCCATAGCGCCACTACCACTTCCATAACCTGCTCCACCAGCACCAACTGTTATTGTGTACTGTTCTGATGGTGTTAAATCTATTGCTGTGCCACCATAATTGGTACGATAACCACCAGCACCACCAGCCGCACCATTTCCTGTAACTGCACTATCTCTGCCACCACCGCCGCCACCAGCGACTACTAAATATGATGCTCCATAAGGACCACCACCACTAACTCCTGATCCAAAACCTAAAATTTGATAACCAAAAGACATTTAATATCCTTATGAGTCGTTAGCAGCATCAGTTGTGAAAAATAGTTTAATTCCTAAAACTCTTGCATCTGCACTAAAAGTATCTCCCCCAGCATTTGCATCTCTATATAATTGAAAATATGTTTGTTGATCTACTGCTGGACTTCCAGCAATAGTTACTGCACTACTTTCAGCAGTTACTTGTTGATCTTCAACAGTACCTATACCAGCATCAGTAACAGTAATAGCTGTGCCATACACAACATCAATAGTATCATTATCTCCACAAGCAACACCTTGTAATCCAAAAATACAGTCTCCTGTATTTGTAGAGGCAGGAGTCCAAAAAACTTGATATGTAATTGTGCCCTCGTTCCAAGATTTAGGAAAAGCTACTGAAAATTGAGCAAACTCATCTGTACCTGCATCAAAATCTAATACCTTCATATCAGGTCTTGTTGCTGTTGTTTCTACTTGTTGAGCATCAGCACCATTAGTTGTTGCACCATACATAGCAGAAGCTGGAATCCATATAGTTTCTTTACCAGCTTGTTTTAAAGTTCCAGCACTTGCTAATTTATTTAATTCTGCACCTGTCGCTGTTACTGCTGTTCCAGCATAATTTAAATTTCCTGATCCTATAACTATTTCACCTGTTCCTTTAGGAGTTAAAGCAATACCGATATTTGTATCATCTCCTGTAGCAGATAAAATAGGATTATTTCCTGTTGAATTATTTGTAATAGTCAGTTCATTAACTGCACTTGCTGTTTCTACAAATTTTAAAAGTTCTAAAGTTCCACTTCCTAGTGCTTGTCCATTAACATCTAATTGACCACCTAATTGAGGAGTAGTATCACTAAGCAAATCAGAAGCTGAATCTGAAAAATCTACTGTGTTAGCTGTTGTATTAATAGTTGCTAGAAGAATATCAGCACCACCATCATAAAATTTTAAAAGGTGTGCCGTTGCAGCACCTGAAGTGTCCAACCAAATCGTTCCAGCGACAGCACCACTTGGTCTTGATGATCCTGAATTACAAGTATTAATAGCAGACAAAACATTATTAATGTCTGTTCTAACTGTCGGAAATGATGCGTTTGCTATGTTATAATCGTGTTGTGCCATAATTATTTCTTATATCCCTTTTAGTACCCTTTTGCAATATAATCAAATACTTTTGATACTGCTGAACCACTTGAATTTTTAAAAGTGACGTTAAAACCATTAATAGTTTTTGTATCTACTAAAAAGAAATCCCCAGTTGCCATTCCTTGTCCTGTAATTCCAACTGCATAACTAGTAGTTTTATAAGGACTTGTAAAGGTTACAGTTTTTGCACCAGCACCTGATGTTATATCATTTCCACTAAATATTCTATCTTCCATATCTATTGTAACTGATACTTCTTCTACAACTGGAGTTGAAGCTAAATCGCTTGAAGTTAAAACAACTCTAAATTTAAAATATCTTGCTGTGTAATTTCCTATAACAAAGTTTTGAAAATCTGTATATGTAGAGTTATCATCACTTGTTGCAATCTCAATATGTGCATTAGAATTAGCTGGTGTATCTCCATCAAAACTAGAATTTTGAGAATCAAATAATCCTGATCTATTATCAAATAAATCGTCAGGGTCATCAGAAGTTTGTTTTAAACTAGCTGTAAGTCGGCAAGTATGTTTAGCACCTATATCAACTACATTTGCAAATAAATAATTACCACTTGCATAAAAGTCAGCATTAGCAACACCAGAATCAAAAAATCTAGTTGTTTCTGCATCAAAATTTCCACTAGCTGCATCAAATAATTCTGATGAATCTAATCTTAAAGTGTCATCTACTATTGCTGTATTAGTTAATGTTCCACTAAATGTAGGGTGTTCAGATACTGATGTTATTGCATTAAAATTTTGAATTGATGTAACATTAGAAATAATACCTGTTGCGTTAGAACTAAAGTTTGCTAATTTATCTACTGCTTTAATTAAATAAGTTCCTACTCTTGCTGGTACGTTAATTGAAGTTGCTGGTCTTGATACCTTTTCTACTAAAGATACAGAATTAGCCCAATCTCCAGTTCCATCTGTTAAAGAAGAATATCTAATTTGGTAATAAGCTAAATCTAAATCTGGTATTTGTGTCCAAGATAAATGTGCTTCTTGTCCTAAAATATTACAAGAAAAATCTTCTACATCACTAGGTGGTTCAATAGCACCTATTATGGTTCTTGTTGCTGATACATAAGTTGAACTAACTCCCAAAGCATTAACAGCTTTAACTCTTACATTATAAATTTTTTGGTCAATTACATTTAAGACTCTATGATTTAATCCTGAACCTTGTGCATAAATAATATAATCTGAATCGGTGCTTAATTTATATTCCACTTGGTAATAGTCCACAAAGCTATCGGTACTTGCACCAATCGTTACATTTAAAGCTACAATTACAGTTCCATCATTATATTCAATTAATTCATCATCTAATGTAACACTTGCTGGTGGTTGAATAGCAAATGGATTTGGAAGTGTTGTAGTAGGTGTTGCTGCGACTTGTGTTTTAGTTGCCCAAGTATAATGTGCGTCTTGGTGTTCAATTAAAGATAATCCTATTGTATAATCTTCATTAAAACTAATACCCACCACTCTCATATTTTTTGCACTAAATCCAATACTAGAATGTGTAATAGCCACAATATCTCCAATGGCTAAATCATAAGCATCGCCACTACAATTAATATCTAATTTTAAAGCATCTCTTGAACGTCTTAATATGACTTCTGCCATTTCTAAAGCTTGATATGGACTTGTAATTGTTTTCATATCAAATCTTCCCTCTAATAAAAAACCACCATCAGCAGTTTTCATTGTTGCGTGTTGGTCTGCTGACGTATAACCACTATCATCTACTTCAGGAAATTGAACTTCATCTACTTGATAATTACGATCTGGATTAACAAATGAAACAATCACTCTATTATATTTAGAGTTTTTATCTTCGCTTTGTAATGAATAGCCACCTATAATATCATCTTCGGTTAATGTAATAGAAGCTGAACCAGTTGTTTCAATAACTAATTTATATTTACCACCAGCAAAAGGTAAATAACCACGACAACCACTTAAAAGTTCTCTAACATTTTCTATAATTTTTTTTGAAGTATCTAATACAGCATTACAATCTAAAATATCAATGGCGGTTGCTGATCCATAAGGTGTTACGTCAGTATCACAAACTCCTGAAGCTGTATAAAAACTTGGAATATCAATATCCCCAATCGCTAAACCTTTTCCATATCTAGTATTTGTTAAATAATCTAATAAACACCAAGCTGGATTATCAGAGTGTGCTGCTGTTTGTGCTACTGAACTTGAATTATAAGCTACTACTTTTTTACCTTGAACGATTGCTTGAACTTTTGGAATACCTTGAAACGCATCTTGATTCCAAGTAAATCTTAAAGCAATATAACAAAGACCTGATAATTTGTGTGCTGATCCCCAAGAAGATAATGTTGATAATAATGTTGATGCACCTTGTCCATCAGTTCCATAATGAGGCTCAACTGTAATTAAACTTGCACTATCTTTATAAAAATTACTATCTCCACTTCCTACTGTTCGTTGTGTGTTATCAGCTAAATCTCCTGACCAAGTAACTGTTTTATCGTCTATTTTAATTGAAGTAATATCGTTAATTTCACCCTCTGATAAAACAATAGCCATATATAAATAAGTGTTATCAGTTCCACTTGTTTCCATAAAAACTCTAGTTCCACCTACTAATCGTGTTCCATAAATAACAGGAATATTTGCGTCATTAGATTGTTTGTTAATTAAAACACCTTTTTCATAAGTGTCAAATTCACTATCACCAAAATCAGGTACTTGTGGTTTTGGCATTAACCAAGACAAAGCTGTGGTTATAATCTTAATAGGTGCTGAAAAAATTTTAGTTATTGATTTAAAAATACTACCCCAACCCATTATGATCTACCCCACTTAATATCTTGAACTGTTTGACTAGAAAAATTCATACCTACATCTGCACTAAAGAATCTTTGTTGAGATATGTTATTTGTTTTTCTTCCATTTTCTTTTTCAAAATCTGCCCAATGTGAAACTATCCTTAAAGTTATACTACTTTCTTCCCCAGATTCAGATATTCCAAATGTATCAATCGTTCCTTTATACAAAAGAAATGGATCGCTAATTAAAGCATTACTATCATTTAATAAACCACGATAAATTGTAACACTATCATTGACTACATTTTCATTTAAGCACGTTGAAATAAAAGTTTGATCTGCACCAGATAAAGTTAAGTCTAGGGATTGTTTGGCAATATCGGTTTCTTCTGAAAAATTAGAGATACCCATTATAAAGCTAGAAGCTGAATAAGTAACTGACCCACCTGATATAGATGATGTTAAAGGGAAGGAGCAATCTGTAATATTAACAGGAGTAGCAAAGCCGATAGTGATAAGATGAACTGGTCGTATATCATTTGTTGCTAGTTCCGTCTTTAGTGATGATGTTAAGCTTCTCGTCATATTTCTCGTAAGTTGTTCTAATTAGTTTTTCATTTCCTTTTATCACATTAAATTTACATTTACTATTTGGCTTTTTATGTTCTTTTAAATCATTTAAGTGTATATCAATTTCGCTTTCATCTACAATGACTTCTGCTGTGGCATCTACATTGAGATAATGCCTGATTAAATATTTCATTACAAAGCTTCTTCAACATCGAATTGGTACTCGTAATAAAGGTTTCCATCTTTATCAGCACCATTCACTCCAAATTCTTGCATATCATTTGTTAAATGAACTGTAAAAGGAACATTGTCATAAAGAACTACTGAATCATCTGCTAAAGCAGTAATTAAAGGTGGTTCTATTGTAACTGTTGCTGCGTTAGAAGAAGAAGTAACATCAGACACAACCATATAAACTTTAGTATGTGATGCAAACTTTAAAAAATCTCCAGCTTTAAATCTTCCAGCACCATCTGCACCAAAAGCATCCATAGCAATCGTTGTATCTCCAACTGCGTGAACACCATTAACTAATACAGTTCCAGCTTCATTTCCTCTAGCATCTTCTATTTCTGGTGGGATAATAGTAAAGTTTTCTTTACCACCTCTTTGTTTAACAATAAAAGCCATCAAATCACCATAAACATCACTTCGTTTTGCAGTTATAATTTGTACTGTAAAACCCCATCGTTGATTGTCTATTTGCCTTGCAAGTTTTTTACCACTATCACTTTTAGATATAATAGTTGTTTGATTTGACTTTATTCCCAAAGTTCCAAATTTTGCTGTTGATATAGGAAATGCACCACTCATTAGATTAAGTTTTTAACTCCTCTCTCGTTGACAGCTTGATTAATAATTTGTGTTATTGTTCCACGATTTTGTACTAACATTTGATCGAATCCTCTAGCATCTAAAGTTGTGATGTTAAAATTGACATTGGTACTTCCACCACCTGTACCTCTAGCATTTTGTGTAATTTGTCCTGTTTGATTAGGTACAAATAATTCTGGCCCACGTTCTCCTACAACAACTGGTTTGCCTTTTGATACAGCACCACCACTAGCAAAACCAAATAATTTAGATAATCCAAAATTTAATAAAGAACCACCTATACTACCACCACCTCTACTTAACATCATTTGTTGTCTTAAAGCAGAGTTTTGTTTATGAATTAAATCTAATTTTCTTTTTTCAAATATTTCAGAAGCTTTGTCTAAAGCTTTTTCAATTTGTTTTAATGCAATTCTTTCAATAGTCTTTGCAATAATAGATATTAAAATTTGTTGTGCTAATTGTTTCATTGTTGCATTTAATTCTTTTCCAAGCACAATAGTTTCAGCAATAGATTTTGAAAAACTTGCAACACTACTTTTAATTATTCCTGTAACTTCTTTTGAAATACTAAACCCTTTATTTATTTTTTTAACTCCCTCTGTTACTTCTTCTAATATTGTTTTTGTTTTAGTAAGTTGAATATTAATTTCTTTTGTTGAATCTTCAACTTTTTTCATTTGCTCAACAACTTCAATTTCTTTGCCAAATAGTTTTAATAAATTATTATATTGTCGTCTTAAAAATCCTACTGCTTTTCCTACACCTCTTACTGCTGCTGCAAAACCTTTAACAGCAAGTGTTAATACTTTACCAATAGCATTGGCAATCGCTTCAAAATCTTCAGAGTTTTCTTCTATAAATACGTTTAAATCTTTAAATGATTTTTTAAGTTCATCAAAAAACTTTGCTCCAGCTACATTCTTTTTAAAGTTAAAAAGTTTATCGCCCAACATTGATAACGTACCAGTAAATGTGTGAGATAATTCTTTTGTTGCTCCACCAAATCTTCCACCTTTACCAAATACTTTTTCAAATGCTCTAACTGTTTCTTCGGCTGATATAGTTGCACCAGCTTTAAAACCTAACATATCTCTAACACCTTTTTCTCTAAAGATGTCGGCTGCTGCTATACCACCAGCAAAAGACCTTTGGATTTGTTCGGCTGCTACATTAAAATCTATTCCTGTAACTGCTGCAACATTACCTGTGATTTCTAATATTTTTGAAAGTCTATCAGCATCTCCAGCGACAACTGCTAGATTACCTGATGCTGCTTGAATCTGCTCTAGTGAAAAAGGAACTCTAGCTGCAAATTTAGCCATTACATCAAAAGCTTTTGCACCCTCTTGTGTACTACCAAATAATTGTTTTAATCGAACATTTAAGTCCTCAATGCTTCTTCCTGTTGATACAAATGATTTAATAACAAGACCAGCACCTAGACCTATAAAAGCACCCTTTAAAGAAAATACTGCATTTTTAAGACCAGCTAATCTTCCTTTTACTCCATTAAAAGCAGCTTTAGTCTTATCCTTTGCAAGTATATTTATTTTTAAATTTTGTGCCATTACCTATGTTTTGCTTTCCTTACTTCGGATTCGTGTTCTTTTTGTTCATTTAACAAAAATCCTAACCAAGTATTATACTCCCAAACTTCCATTTTGAAAAGTTGGGATAATGTTATTTTTAACCTATCAGCGACAATAAGTAAATTTTTTAATTCAGGTGTGTTTATGAGTTTTTTTTTACCTCGTCAGGCGAGATAGCAGCAACCATTTTATTGGCTATGCTTGTTAGGACATCAGGATCGGTTTTGTGCATTAAAGCTATTTTATCTGCAAGGGTAAATAATTTTTTACCATCTTTATCTAAAGCTTTCATTATTAAAATATCAGCTAACAAACTTACATCATTAAGATTGCCTGATACTTTTAGTAATTTATTTTTTTCTGCTAAAGTTATTGGATTCCAATAAATAATTGTAGGTTTATCATCATTATCTTTCCATTCAGGTACTTCAATAGATTGAACACCTAAATTCTCAAAATGATTTTTAGCCCTGTCAATTACTGACATAAATTAGGATTATACAGTTCCTCTTGTTAATGCTCCAGTACCTTGAAACGTAACTGCTCTTGTAGTTATTGAATCCAAGCCAACATTAATATTCATTCCTGTAACAATTCCTGAACCAGTAAAGATTTCATCTCCTGCACCATTACCCTCTGGACCTAATATAAAAGCTATTGTAGTTCCAGCAGTTAATGTTTGTTGTGGAGAATCAGTTTCATCATAACTCATTTCTAAACTTCCAGAAAATGCTGTTCTTCCAGCTACAAATGATTTAGTTGCATCAGATAGTTGAGTATCTTCTACAACATCAGCAGTAGTTTCAAGTGTGTAACCAGTAAGTTCGCCTATACCAGTTCCACCAGCAGTTACGACTCCTTCTTTTCCAAAGTGTGTTGCCATTTTTTATTTTCCTTTTTTGTTTTTACTTGTTTATCTTGTTCTTGTTTATAACCAAGTGCTATAAAATTATCAAGTTGAGTTTCATTGATTGTAACTTCTTGCCCATCTTTATATAATTTAATATCTTTAGCCATAATGTCCTTTTATTACTTTTCTTCTTCCTCGTCAATATCTTCATCATCTAAATCTTCATCATCAAGATCAGAGTCATCAATATCATCTTCAATAGATTCATCTTGTTGTTCTCTTACTTCTTCGACTAAATCTTTAACTTCTTCACAAAGCATTGATTCTTTGTCGTGTAGCTTTTCAACTTGATTAACCTTTTTAAGTATTTTATCTAATATTTTTTCTACTTTACTCATTATTCTCCTTATGGTGTTCCTGATTGATATTGATACATACATCTCACAACCATTCTAATACCGCCTACTGGAAATAAAGTACCCTCGTCAGTTTCGACTTGGATAACTTCTGTATCAAGTGCGTTGGAATCTCTAGTAATATCAGTTTCTAAAGCGGTTTCAATAGCTGTTATTAAAGCATTTCTTAATGTATCTATATTGGTATTAGCACCTTTAACAAAACCTAATACTACAAAATCAATAGTACCAGTTCTAGTTTTAGCACCACTTCCTAATTCTTGATCTTCCCTATTTTCTTCTGATGTTTGAACAATAACTGCTGGATATTGTGCTTGTGATAATTCTTCTAATTCAAAAGGTTGTCTTGTGCATAATCTAATATCAGGGCTACTAATACTATTAATAACACTATGTATATTTGCTGCTATATCTTCTCTTACACTCATATTTTAATTCTTCTTAATTCTTTTGCTACAAATCTTTCAAACCCTTTATTTATAATCTTTTCTGTACGATTATCAAAGCCAAAAAACTTTCTTTTAGGTTCGTTTAATACTTGGTTAAATAATGCTCTTTTCATCATTTGTGCATTACCAAAAGCAACACTAACTTTATTTTTACCAGTTTTCTTAACACTTGATGATGGAGTTAAGCTACCTAACATACGACCTGAATAAAATAAATCTACTCCTGTTTGCTTACCCTCTTTTTGTAATCGTTTAATATAACCCTCTGAATAAGGTGCAAAAGGCATACGTCTAAAATCAACACCTTTTTTAGTAAGTTCTCTTATAATTTCTAATAATTGAAAACCAGCTTGATTTAATCCTTTAGCAAAAACTCTAGGAAGAAAGCTTTGGTATCTTTTAATATTTTTTGAAACTTTTTTTTGATTCGTTTTAATAGATAGATTAACTGCCATTATCTATTCAGACGTTTATATCCGTGTAAAGATTCTCTCTCACTTGTAGATATAGAACCACCATCATCGCTATCGTATTCAACACCATCTTCTAAAATAGATTGAAATTCTTTTACATAAGCTGATGAATAAAATTCAATCATTCTTTCAAATCTATCTTTGTCAGCTTCTGGTCTAAATTTAGTTAAAGCTGGTAGATAAAATCTTGATAAAAATAAATAAACTCCAGCACGTTCAAATTGGTCAAGATTAACTTTAGTATTATCCATTTCAACTGAACCTAAAACAGTAATATCAGTAAAGACATTAGTTTTATAAACTGGCCACCATTTAATTCTTAAATTTCGTAATATGTCGTTAGTTGTTTGTGCTAAAAAGTTAGTAGTTTCAGTTGCAGTTGTTGAAATACCAAAATCAAAAGCATCAGGTTGATATTTTGTAACATCTGATGTGGTAATAACATTTGCACCTGTAAAATTTGTCATTGTTTATATCCAAATTAAAATAATAATTACTACTGCTACACCTATTGAAACTTTAGGTTTAGCTTTTATATTTTTCCAAACACCTTGTGCTATTTGCTTTAAAAAGATTATATTCATTTTTTCTTTCCTTTTGGTTTTGGTTTTAATTTAACAACATTTTTTGCTTTAGCAATTATTTTGTCATTAACTTTCTTTACTGCTTTTACTTCTTTTACCTTATCTGAAACTAATTTAAAACCTCTCATCACAAAGTGTTTTATATTGGCTTCATATTGAATTTTACTTCTTTCGATAGTTTTTGTTCCATTCGTTAATTTAACCATTGGAATATTAGGAGTTATTATTTTTATCATATTTTTCCTTTAGTTGTACTAAAGGCGATATAAAATACCGCCTTTAATAGTTATGTATATTACAATAGTGATGAATCCATCATTAACTCGACACCATAAGTATCGTGTAATTCTGAAACTCCATAAACTGAAGTTGCAACTAATTCATCTGCTCTTAAACTCGCATCTCTTTGAGTTTCTACTTTGACATCTTGCATCATCGCAAGACCTAGAGCATCTTTATGAAATACAGCACCTTTATAATCTCCAGCTGTTCCTGTATTAGAAATATTTGAAGATTCATAAACATTTACTCCACCTAATCTTCCAACAAAACCAGTTCTCATAGCTTCATTAGCATTTTCACTTGGATTAGGATTCGCAAAGGTATTAGTTAAAGCACCTTTTAAATCGTATGCTATGTATGGGTGTACCACACAAGATAGATTGTCAGTAGGAACTGCTAGAGTTCTCAATTCTGCTAAAGCTTCAAAAAGCTTTGCAGCAGAAAATGCAACATCAGCACCACCTACTATTTTACTAAAGCCATCAAACAATGCAGTTAAATCTACATCAATTTTTTTAGCAATAGCTTCGCCAAATAATTTACCAATATCCGCAGCAACATTTCTCGGAGAAGCATTTCTGCCTAAATCCGTTAATGTTGTCATAATACCAACTTCACTTGCTGTTATCGTAACAGAAGATGGGTTGATTGCAGTATTAGACAAATCACTTGCTTCACTTACAGCCGCAGCACTCACAGCAGCATAAATTGGTACTTCAACACTTTTTCCACCGCCTGAGATAGAATAGTTTTTTACCAATCCACGCATTAGTGATTTCTCACTTGCTACGAATAAAGCTTCTGCCACTATCTCTGTGTATAGTTCCGATAGTGTAGAACTTGTTGTTTCGTTTGCCATTTTTTGTTTGTCCTATATTATTTATTGTTTAAGTTAATTTGAGTAGGTTTTGAATCTCGTTCTTTGCGATACTCTGCATATTTTTTACGATCATCAGCATTACTCATATTTAAGTCCTGAATATTGAAAGGTTTTACAGTTTTACCCTCGATAGCACTCTGGCTTCCTGTACCAGACAAAGACCCTTGACGGAAATGTGGGTTCGTATCTAAAAACTCTTTAACTCTTTCTTCAATCGTTAAAAGGTTTCCTTTTTCGTTATATCTAATATTATTATTTTTATCAAGTATTTCAACACGATTTTGGTCATTTAATTTAATCTCATCTTTAAGTAAAGAAACGACTTGTGCTGGACTAACAGCTTTGTGTTGAGATGCAACAGATAATACAGAATTATCAATACGTTCTTTTTTAATTTCACTTTTAAACTTATTAATTTCTGTATCTTTTTCTAGTATTCTTTGTTGCATAAGCTTTTCAAGTTCAGCTTTTGATTTAGCTTCTTTAACTGCTTTTTCTTTTAAAGCTTCGTCATCTTGTTTTTTAACTTCATCAAGTTGTCTTTGATGTTTAGATTTTTCAGCATCTAATCTTGATTTAATAATATTATCAAGTTGTGCTTGGTTAAAAGTCATTTCTTTTGCTTTTTCGACTTCTACTTTTGGTGCTTCTGTTGATGTTGTTACTTCTGGTGTTACTGCTTTTGTTTGTTCTTCTGACATACTTTCTCCTATTGTTAAGTTATTAGTTCGCCTTGTTTGTCATACCAATCTGGATTGACATAAGACCATTGATGACGACAATTATAACCACCACGAACAACTAAAGGATTACCAGCTTTCTTGCCAGACCAACTTCGACTTGTCCATAATCTTTTGACTTCATCAATTGTAAAAAGTCCACTTGTTTTACCTATTGATCTATTTACTAGACTTCTACATATTTGTCTAGTTGTTGGAATTATATCTCCATAGTATTTAACAAAAGTAAGTCCAGCATCATTTGCTTTATTAAAATTTAAGGTTGCATCAAAATCTCTTAATGAGTCGTTTAATAGCTGTCCAGCATATCGTTTCATATTATTACCAGCACGATCTCTACCAAACTTTGTCTGTAATGTGGCAACTGACTTCTCTACTTTACGTTGCATAGACTTTTTGTTTTTATTTTTTTTAACAAACTTAACTAATCTATTTATTTCAGGGTCTTTTGAACTTGCATAAATACCATTAATTGTTTGTCTTAATTCTTTTTCTAAAACAGTAAATTCAGAACCTAATAATGTATTTTGATAAATCTTATCTCCTAATGTTCGAGTAAAAGTATTAGAGATGTCTTTGAATTGAGTAAAGTATTGTTGTTTTAAATTTTGTATTAAAGCTAAATCGCCTTTAGTAAGTTCTTGAAATTCTTTAGGGATTCTGCCTATTGTTTTAAATGCTCGT